>Ga0255057_10001739_pt1 | contig 12034 bp, 9 predicted proteins | sample Cases_109_6_MG_FD_189022 | JGI IMG/M metagenome (GOLD analysis project Ga0255057, IMG submission 189022) | Seawater microbial communities from Amundsen Gulf, Northwest Territories, Canada - Cases_109_6 | ecosystem: Environmental > Aquatic > Marine > Gulf | place: Canada: Northwest Territories... | reverse complement strand
CAGACTTGGATTCGTCTTTCAATCACGCTGATGAAGGAAAAAACAATTGCCGCAGATAGGTTCTAATGGTACTGACAAGTTAATGTAAATCTTGTCGTTCTGGAGGCGAAATGTGCCTTCTTCACAACGAGTAATCAATGGCTTATAGCCGTGTGATTACTGTAATTACACCTTCAAATCACTTAACTTGTCAGTACCCTTATATCGTCTCTAGACTCATTGCGAGAATCCGCATAAAACCTTATATTTAGATGCTTATATAAGGATAAAGCCGTCCCCTCGGCACCATTCTTATTCTAAATAGATTTGAATGTTCGCTTTCGGCCAAAAGCGGCCATTCAGCTAATTACATTTAAATTTTTACTTTCTATACCCGCTTTCAGCCAAAAGCTATTGTTTAATTCAGAACAGTGCACTTCTTCGATTAAATCCGAACAATCTCATTGATTTAATCCGGGGACGTTTTTGTGTAATGCACGCATAGTCTCGGCACGTTGCGCGTCAATAATATCGTGAGCCGCATTAGCCGAAAGACCAATCTCTTCAAGCATCACGTGACCAAGCTGAAGACCTGACTCCAATACTTCAGGAATAACCTCTGTAGCACCTTGGTTTAGAAGACTTGCTGCGTGCGCACTATCATGAACTCGCGCGACAATGGGTACGTTGGGCGAAAGTCGACGTGCAGCGCGCAACACTTGTTCCGTTGCATTGGGGTCATCGGTACAAACTGCAAGGACTGCCGCATGGCTCAGACCCATCTTCTGTAACATGGCAACACGACTCGCATCGCCAAGATAGACCGGAGAACCCTGCGCTCGCAAATCAGCAACACGTGCCGCATCGAGGTCTAGTGCAATGTGCTCAATTTGCTGTTGATCACACAGCGCTGCTAATAGTTGACCTGTGCGCCCGTAACCTACAATGATTACATGATTAGCTAAGTGTGGAATGATTTCTTCTTGTGCACCGGTTGATTGTTCACGTGCTTCAATTTTAGCCCCTACACTATGTGCGAGACGCGCTACCAATGGAGTGAGAAACATCGTAACGCCAACGACAATAAGCATAAATTGCGCCGTGGATTCAGGCAGAAGAGCGAGACTAAGCGCCATACCAACAACCACGAAAGCGAATTCACCACCTTGGCCAAGAAGCAGTCCCATCTCGGTTGCCTGAGCCCAACTAAAACCAAACATACGTGCCAGTCCGGTTGTTACTAGTGACTTAATAACAAATAAGCCGATGACAGATAGAAAAATCCATACGGGTTCAGCCAATATTTCGGAGAGGTTGATGCCCATTGCAACAGACATAAAAAACAAGCCGAGTAACAATCCTTTGAATGGTTCAATGTTAATTTGAATTTCGTGACGAAACTCGGTTTCGGACAGTATGAGCCCAGCAAGGAATGCTCCAAGTGCAGCGGATAATCCAGCAGTATAAGTGGCAGCAGCAGTTGCAATGATCGTCAATAGTGTCACTGCCATAAAGAGTTCTGGACTATCTGCTATTCCTACAAATCGAAAAAGTGGTCGAATCAACAATCGGCCAATAACAAGGATAATCAAAACGGCAATGAGGGCCTCACCAAATGCCAAGCTTATAGGCCAGATCAAAGAATCACTTACGTGGGCACCGAATGTGCTGACCACAAAGAGGATAGGAACTACCGCAAAATCCTGTGCAAGAAGGACTGCAAAGCTGCCATGACCAACCGTACTACCAAAGCGACTGTGTTCTATCAGTAACTGCACCACGATCGCTGTGGAGGATAGCGCAAGACAGCTACCTAGTATGACTGATGCTTCAACAGAATTGCCAAAAGCCCATGCAATGCTACCTATGATTATTCCCGTAACTATGATCTGCGTCGAACCTAAACCAAATACTAAATAACGCATTCTCCAAAGGCGCTCGATCGACAATTCTAGTCCAATCATAAACAGTAGGAAAACCACACCGAGTTCTGCTAACGCACGAACACCCGCCACGTCTGTAATTAAAAAATGACGCAACCAAATGTGCTGCTCAGCAAATCTTGCAAGACCATACGGCCCTACAGCCAAACCGATTAGCATAAATCCTAGGACTGGGCTTATTTTTAGTCGTTTCGCAAAAGGAATCACCAGGCCTGCTGCAGCTAGAAACACAACAGCATCGTGCAACCTTAGGTCTTCCATTGACCCCTCCAATCTTTATAGATTTTCTCTAAGGAATATCTTGAGAATTCAAAATAACAAGCTTTTAATCTTTGATGTAATCGCCACGGTGACTCAAAAAACGTTTGATTAGTCATTCTCCTAAGTAATAACAAGCTATTTAAATTCTTCATCAATATGAATTCACGCATCTTTTAATTAATGGCAATCTAGGCAAATTAATAAAATAAGTCCAAACCAGAGGATTTTTGCATGGAAGGAACGATTGTCCGCTTTGGGTCGTAAGCGGACATTAAACTACGTTGTTTTTGAATTTCCAACCCAGTGTCTCCTAAACTTTACTTCTGTATGTCCGCTTTGGGTCGTTAGTGATCATTTATCTCTAGAATCTGCCTTACACTCATTGCCAGAATCCGCATAAAACCTTATATTTAGATGACTATATAAGGATTTAACCGCCCCCTCGGCACCATAACTAATTATTTTCTTGTAAAAACAATTAGTTATATATAAGCAATTACTGCCTGAATCAATGGGTGCGTTACCAAGGTGCGTACTCATGGCAACCCAAACACCGTCTTATATAACCAAGAACCGTCTTGGTATATACATCTTTCAGTATAAACTTCCTATTATTATACGTTGTCAGTTATCAACTAAAAAAGTTTTATTCCGCAAATCATTAAAGACTCGCAACCGCAACCATGCACTAAAGCTTGCCCGATTCTTAGCTGTAATTATGGATCATTTATCTAAAAAATATTTTAACGAACCTGCAAGCTATGGAAAAGCCATGGAGTTGCTCGCGTCATATAATATAGCGTCCGAAATATCACACAGTTTTAGTGAACTTGAAGAAAGGTTTTTAATTGAACTAGATGAGTATGAAGATTACTTACTCGAAAAAGCGATCAATATGCGCTCTGAAGCAAATGCAATTAAACAAGAGTTAAAAAATGAAAATATTACTTTAAAAAATATTTTATCGAATATAAGTAAAGCAAAATTTATTTCTGAAGATGATAACGAAAAGAATCCATTACTTACTGATTTAGCAAAATTATGGGCTAAAGATTCTCAATCGAGCATGAAAAAAACCTCATACCCAGAATATAGAAGAATGGCCTATTTATTTATTAAAATAATCACTCACCATCACCAAGAATCTGTACCAAAAGTAAGAGAATTAGATGCAACTTTAATTAGAAAATATAAAGAAACACTGAAACAGATACCCAAGGGAGTAAAGACAGATAATAAAAGCATACCCGAGTTACTAGAATTAAATGGGCCTAAAAAAAGTCCGGTAACAATACAAAATACTCAATGCAATGTTGGACATTTTCTTAAATGGATCGCAAATCAAGGCTATCCAATCAAAGAAAATTTGCGGCCCGACCAGCTCATGTCAGTGCGTAATTAAGAGTCTTGTAGGCCAGTTTGGCAGCGAGAAAATCGCAGGCATGCAGCCCCGGGCGTGGGGCCAGTTCGTTGATATCGGCGCCGACTATAGTCGAGCATCGAGCAGCACCACGGATAATCGGCATGACATCGTCCCAGAAAAGGCCGCCAGGTTCCGGTGTGCCGGTAGCAGGCATAACGCTGGCATCGAAACCGTCAAGGTCGAAGCTTAGGTAAACTGGCCTATCCTTCAGCGGAGCCAAGATTTTTTCCAAATCCCACTGCGCCTTTTCTCGTGCCCAGTGAATATGAATTCGATCACTATTGGCTTCGAGGAAGGGGATTTCTTCGGCAGAGATGTTACGGATACCGAGCGATATAAGTTCAATATGTTCAAAATCGAGGCAACGACGCAACGCTGCAGCGTGCGAGTAATGCTCTCCTTCGTAGCCATCGCGCAGATCCGCGTGGGCATCAAAATGCAGAATAACCAGGTCATCATACCTGCGAGCAAACGGGCGAATGGCACCGGCGGTAAGCGAATGCTCTCCACCAAAAGTCATGGGGAAACGACCAGCATCGAGTACCGCCTCGACCAGTCCTTCGAGTTGCTCGAGAGCACGCGGTATATCGGATGCTATCGTGGGCTCACGCAGCGTAGCCACGCCGTAGTTGGCGAATGCCTCGCACCACAACTCATCATCAAATAATTCCACCTGATGTGAGGCTTTGAGCATCGCTGCAGGACCAGCGCCGGTGCCACTACCATAAGAGATACTGGCTTCCAGTCCGAACGGGATAATCACCGCGCGAGCACTGGCCAAAACGCCCGCCTGCTCGGGCTCGAGGCCCAGAAATCCTTCGAGTGACGGCAGGTAGTCGAGCGGAGTGTGTTTGTGCGCGGCCGAAGTACTCATGAAAATATCTTAGCGCGCAGCTTACTTGCTAAACATTTGGCTGAAATTGCGCCGAGGCCGATGTTTCCACGCACCACGATGCCAGGCATCGGATGCCAACAACGGCAACACACTGGTTGCTTCTGCAAAGACCATCTGCTCTTTCGTCGTATCAACCTTGCCCCAGGAACAGGCTTCTTTCAGAGTCGAACTGGAACATGCACCATCCCGCACATCCGCTACGGTGATCTGAATAGCATACTTGTGCATATCGACATTCTTTCCGAGTATTTCGGCGCACACAACTGTGTCCTGAGCAAAATTCTTGGGCACGCCGCCACCGATCATCAACAGACCCGTCTGACCTGCAGTGATTTTCACATCGGTGAGTTCGCGAAAGTCGCGAATGGAATCAAGTGTCATGAACTTGTCCCGGTTTTTATCCTGGTGCATCACCAGGCCGAAACCAGCACTGGAGTCAATAAATGCCGGACAGAAGATCGGCACATCATGCTCATAGGCCCGTTGTACCAATGAGTCTGGCTTTTTGCCACACGTCGTTAGCCAGCGCCCCATCTCGCGGATGAATTCACGCGACGAATAGGGACGCGCCTCCAGCGAATCGGCAATATCGCAAATAGCCTTATCGCATCCCTGCAGGTCGATCTCATCAATATAAGTGTCGTAAATTCGATCGATGTACAAATCACGTAGCTGTCTGTCATCGATTTCGCCTTGGGCATGGTAATGCTTAAAGCCCAGCGCCTCGAAAAAGTCCATGTCAACGATACTGGCGCCAGTCGCCACAATAGCATCGACCATATTGTATTTAACAAGGTCGGCATAGAGCTGCATACAGCCACCCGCCGACGTGCTGCCGGCTATCGTCAGAATAATCGAGCAATCAGGATCAGCGACCATTTCATTGAAGATACCGGTCGCGCGCGCGAGGTCACGTGAGGTAAACGACATCCCCGCCATCGAATCAATAATAGGACGTGCATCAAAACTCGTGATGTCGATATGTTTAACAGTTTTACCGAGCAGCTCTGCCTTTGAATCTGCTTTTAGTATCGGTTCTGCCATCGTTTTAGTCTCTTTGCAGAAATGGCAATGCCATTTCTGCAAAATTGGGCTGGCTCGCTGTATACATGCTCATCATAGGTTCATCAGATAAAACTATTTCATCCCGTGTGCCAAAGCCATTGAAGTTAGTGCGCATGGCGTCACCATAAGCACCAAGCTGACCTATTTCAATATAGTCACCTGTCTGAATAGTTGCCGGTAGGAGATAAGGTCGGGTAATCGCATCAATACTGTCGCAGGTCGGGCCGTAAAAACAAAATTCGGTATCGTAATCGCCCGCTAACAATTGCCCATCACGCAACGCTCTTACAGGGTAAGGGAAATCGACATGGGCCGCATCGAACAGGCTGCCATAGGCGCCATCATTAAGGTATAGCCAGTCACCCTTGCGCAGCGTGACATTCACCAGCAGCGAAGCAGATTCGGCTACCAGTGCCCTACCAGGTTCACATTTAAGTCGACAGGTTTCGCTGGTCAACGTCTCATTAAACGCTGCGCCAATAACTTGCATGTATTCGGCCAGCGGCTTTGGGTCCAGCCCAGGGTAAGCAGCCGGGAAACCACCTCCTACATCGAGCGAATCGATGATGACCCCAGTCTGTTTAACAAGCCGGTTCACTCGACTAATCGCACTCGCGTAGGCCATTGGATTCATGGCTTGTGAGCCAACGTGAAAAGACACACCCAACTCTGTCGCATGGGTACGTGCGGTCAGCAACAATTGACCAGCTTCTTCTGGGCACGTACCAAACTTTTTGTCGAGCGGCAAACAACTTGTGCTGTTATCTACGGTGATACGCACATGAAGGCAAAGGTCATCGGCCTGGTTAGTAGCCAACAGAATTTTACTGAGCTCATCCATGCAATCGAATGCAAAATCACGCACGCCATAATTAAAATACATGCTGCGGATGTGCTCTGGGTGTTTGACCGTATTCATGCAATATATGCGCGCATCGGCGTAATGATGCAGGAGTTCTAGTTCCGTCAATGACGCGATATCAAAATGCCGTATACCCTCATCATAAAGAGTATCCAGAATTAGCGATGACGGGTTCGCCTTGACAGCATACAGCACATCTCCCGGGAAACTATCCAGAAACCATCGAGTACTGCGTGCAGCGGCATGCGGTCTATGACAGAGCACGGGATTAACAGGTTGAAATGTTTTGAGGTGGTCGCAGACCGACTCGAAGTTTTCCATACATGAAACCTCCTAGTTGCCGCTATTTAGCGTCACGGCGTTTAAGGCCGGCGACGCGACACCAAGAGGTGTCTTCTACCGGGACAGCGGAAATATACAAATAATTAGTGGGCTACGCTAGCTTTTTTTGGAGACTAAAAGAGGTACTGGCTAACTTGAAACCTATAAGGCCTTAAAAGGTATTTACAAGTTAACTATTTCACATCAGCGAATTTTGGATGAAACATTTTCTATAATGCTCTCGCACATTTCAATGTCTGAGCTAATGGACTACATTACGTTTGATTAAGTAATTTAAGCATATTAGTTATAATGTCCGCTTTGGGTCGCAAACGGATATTACTATGTTTGTAATTTGAAGATTCCAACCTGTGGTCCTCTTGCAGCCAAAAAGCACACATTTTAATCAGGATCGATCTTTTTGCTCACTGCTTGAATCCGCATAAAACTTTATATTTAGATGATTATATAAGGATTTAACTGCCACCCTCGGCACCATAAGAAAATTATTTTCATTTAAATATACCCGATTACTGCTTGAATCAATGAGCGCATTATCAAGGTGCGTTACCCTTGTCTATCTCAATATACCTGATGGTAAGAAACCAATATAGATTTGTCAGGCATCCCAATCATGTCTAGCAGTTTTGCCGATGAAGCAGCTACTATTATGTTCAAGCAAAAAATATGAGTTTATAAACGTAGTGGAAACTGTTCGGCATTTGATCGATAAGCAATTACACAAAGAATGTCTGCAAACATTACAGATCAATGCACATAAATATTTTTAAGCAGCGTTCTTTTTTGCTTAAATGCATTTCAAGCATGCATCAGCAGCTGAATGAATGGGGCCCCAGCTATAAGATCTGTTTTTATATTATTGTAATAATGCTATGTACTTTTAAGTTTTCTATAAACTACTTTTCATAATATTAAGTCGGTTTAGATTCAGATGTGCAGCCTCATAATAATACGGGGCGGAGATGATTGCTTTTTTGAAATATAACTCACTGTTCTTATAATCACCTGACAACATACACAAATACCCAACCTGATTACTTGCTTCATGTGTTTCCATAAAATGTGAAAATGCGATTAGAGATTTTTTAAAGTCATTTTTACGCGCATAAAGAAGGCCTAGATTTGACCAAGCTTTATCAAAATCATTAGACGCACGTATAGATTTCAAAAAATATTGCTCAGCTGTTTCATAATTTCCCGCAAGATAATATGAATATCCCATATTATTTAAAATTTCAGTGTCGTTTGGATTATCTTCCAATGCCTTACTATAGAAGGAAACTGCCTTGATGTGATTTTTTTTCATATCATATATCACGCCAAGACTATTATTAGCCTTCCACCTATCTGGATGTTCCTGCACTAGCTTCTCCAGAACCTCCTGCGCATCATCACGCTTGCCATATCTCAGCAAAACCACTCCCAACCCTTCACGGGCAGTTATATTTTCACTGTTGATTTGTAATGCTTTTGTATAAGCCTTAGCTGCAAGCGTATAGCTTTTCATGAAATCATGAATAATGCCTATTTTTACATAGGCATTCTCATTTAATGGATCTAAATTAATAACACTAACATACTTAACTAAAGCATCTTCATACGCTTTACTACGATAGAGTCGTTCGGCTGCTTTTTCAGCAGCCTCAAGTTTGCTCGTCTCACTTTGAACATCTTCAGTATTAACTGAATTTGTAGCACACCCAGAGATGATTGTTAGCAAAAATAATAGAATCAAATACTTTAAACCTGAAATTGATTTCATTGAATTATTTAACATTTGAAATCCTTATTTTGAAACTCTTATACTCTTCCAAATACTATAAGCACTCGTACTACAGCTGGTCCAATAGCGACTAGAAAAAAAGCTGGAAACATGCACAGCACTAATGGAAATAGCAGCTTTGTGCCTACTTTTGCAGCAGTTTCTTCAGCCTTTTGCATTCTTTTGTCACGAAACTCCTCAGAGAAAACTCGCAACATATCTGAAATGCTTGTGCCAAATGTTATGCTTTGGTTTAAAAGCGTAACCATGCCACGTATATCATCGAGCCCTGTTCGTTCAGCCAGGTCGCGCAGTGCGGATGAGCGATCAACGCCAGCGCGAATTTTTGCATTAACAATAATAAATTCTTTTGAAAGTGCCGGGTGGCTAGTTTGAATTTCTTCACCAACCCTTTGTATTGTTTGGTTCAATCCAAGACCAGCTTCGGTACATGTAACCATTAGATCAAGTGCATCCGGAAATGCATTTCTGATAGCCGTTTGTCGCTTATTAAGCTTATGCCTGAGAAAATAATCAGGTAGCACTAGACCTAAAAAACCCATGCCTAGCGCAGCAAATAAAACCTGTTGAGCCGAAAACTTTGGATAAAAGGTTGCGACTAAAAGCGTTAATGAGGTAAATACAATTGCTAGAGCAACCTTGCTGCTGTAATAAATTAGTGGTGCATCGTCCTCATCGTAACCTGAATGAATCAATTTTCTCCGCACCTTACTCAACTCTTTAGTGCTTTTTTTCAAAAATAGAGCAGAAGCAACAGGCCCAAGAATACTTATAACAGGTTTCATTCTTCCTACTGACTGTTTGCGCTTGTTGCCAACAATGCCTTCCATTCTTCGGTGCACTGGATTAACGAAATGATAAAACATAATAAATATGGCGCAGACTAAGATGGTAAAAGAAATACCGATAATGACAGAAACAATCCATTCAATACTTGCTTCATTGTTAGTCAGACGCCTTATTAGCTCAATTAAATATTCCATAATATTAAACCTGAATTTTTATTATCTTCCTCATCCATAGCATGCCAAGGACGAGCAAAACGAAACCAGCAAGAATTAATTTCCTACCTAATGGCTCTTTAGTCAGAAAAGGCAAATATGTTGGCTCGACAATAACCAAAACCAACGCAAGAATAAATGGCACTAATGACAGCACCCAAGCAGACATACGACCTTCTGCAGAGAGGGTTTTAACTTTACGTGAAAATTTAAAACGACTGCGAATGACATTAGCAACCTTATCAAGAATCTCTGCCAAATTACCTCCCGTTTCACGCTGTATAGAAACAGCAGTGACCATGGCACTGAGACTTACACTTGGAATTCTTTTTACCAACTCAAGTAAAGCAACTCGTGTATCAATACCAAATGCTATGTCTGAAGATACCACTTTCAATTCGCCACCAATTGGATCAGGCATTTCCTCAGCCACTAGCTTTAGTGATGAATTAAATGGATGGCCCGCACGTAAGGCTCTAGCTATAATATTTAATGCATCCGGTAATTGTTCTTCGAATAAGGCTAGTCGTTTATTAAACTGTTGACGTATATACACCCAAGATAAAAACGGCGGCAATAATAAAGCTAAAAAAGATAATAAGGCAAATTCAGTATAAGAAAATAAAATAATTGCAAGAAAAACTGAAGCCACAATATTCATCATTACCAGTTTATATGCAGTTATTTCTACACCGGTTTGCTGTATGAAATTATCAACAAGCTCTATAATTTTAAATCTATTGAAATATTTCTCTAAATCACTGAGGTTTTTTTTGCGAATATTTTTCAGGATAGACAAATCACCTTCTTGCAGGGCAAAAGATGAATCCTTTGCGCGCTTGCGTATTAAGCGAGCGTTACTTGCCGCGGTCCCAAAGGTCGGCACAACAAGCGACGTTACCAAAAGGAACACGGCAAAAAATACCATGCCTATAAAAATGATTACATCGGTACCCATGATGTTAGTAATTATTAAAGGTTGAGGGTTCGAATAAGTCCATATCCAGAGGCATACCTTTTTTCTTGAGCATGTCCTGACAATTTGGCACCATTCCCGTGGCTACCAAATCTCCTAGAACATTTCCTTCTGGATCTAGACCCATTCGCTCAAAACGGAATATCTCTGACATAATAATGACATCACCTTCCATCCCCTGGATTTCTTGTATACTTATTATTCGTCGTTTACCGTCCTCCTGTCTTTCTAACTGAATTACAAAGTGGAGCGCAGAAGCAATTTGTGTTCGGATCGCTGATAATGGCAGATTAGCACCTGACATGGTTACCATGTTTTCGATTCGAGATAAGGCATCTCTTGGGCTATTCGCATGCACAGTGGTCAAGGATCCGTCATGACCAGTGTTCATGGCTTGTAACATATCAAACGCCTCTTCACCACGAACCTCTCCAACAACAATTCTATCTGGTCGCATACGTAAGCTATTTTTTACCAAGTCGCGTTGCGTTATTTCACCCTTGCCCTCAATATTTGCCGGACGTGTTTCCAAACGAAGCACATGTGGCTGTTGAAGCTGCAACTCCGCAGAATCCTCAATAGTTACAATGCGTTCATCCTCAGGTATGTATCCTGAGACAACATTGAGCAAGGTTGTTTTACCCGTGCCGGTACCACCAGATATCAAGACATTCAACCCACTTTTCACGACACCCTCTAGTAATGCAGCGATATTTTGAGTCATTGCACCATATTCAATTAACTTCTCTACAGTTAGCACATCTACTGCAAACCGTCTTATAGAAACACTTGGCCCGTCGATTGCAAGTGGAGGAATGATCGCATTTACACGTGAACCATCTTTCAAACGCGCATCGACCATTGGAGAAGACTCATCAATTCTCCGGCCGACATTAGATACTATACGATCAATAATATTTCTAAGATGACCATCATTTCTAAACTTGATGTCGGATAAAGTAAGTTTGCCTTTACGTTCCACATAAACACTGTCAAACCGATTCACCAAAATATCTGAAATAGTAGCGTCACGCATTAAATCCTCAAGAGGCCCTAGTCCGATTACTTCGTCTTCGATTTTTTTAATGATGCGGTTACGACTATCTAGAGATAGAGGCACAGAATTAATTTGCATAAAATCTTGTGCGGCTTCACGCACCCTTAATCTAGCTTGCTCTTCATCAATTGAAGTAAGCATGGTTAGATCAATAGATTTCATTAGCTGATCATAGATATCATAAAACCACTTCTCTACGTGCTTTTGCTCTTCAGCATCTAGCGACCCTGTACCAAATGTATCTGGATTAAATATGCCTGAGTCTTCAGGAAGAGGTTCTGTGTTTGTATCCAAACTATTTGCTTTCGTTGATAAATTTTTCATTTTTTAAATTCCATTAATTATCATCTATAGTATTACCAATTAATTATGAAAAATTCCTGCCAAAGGTCTTGACCATTTACTACGCTTTCTATCTTTTGCAGGGGTAACAATTATTTTGCTCAT
>Ga0255057_10001738_pt1 | contig 12036 bp, 11 predicted proteins | sample Cases_109_6_MG_FD_189022 | JGI IMG/M metagenome (GOLD analysis project Ga0255057, IMG submission 189022) | Seawater microbial communities from Amundsen Gulf, Northwest Territories, Canada - Cases_109_6 | ecosystem: Environmental > Aquatic > Marine > Gulf | place: Canada: Northwest Territories... | reverse complement strand
TCAGAACCGTGCCACCGCATTGTTCCGCGGCTTTTATTGCTTCGTCCAAGCGTCCGGATACGTTGAAATAAAGCAGCACTCCACTATCGGATGGCTTCTCATCTTCGCTTTTGAATAGGCATCCCGCAACGTCGTTGCCACTGTGCTCAAGAACGGCGACACCGTGCGCCTCCTCTACCGAGATATCTAAGACGTCGGAATAGAATACCATCGCTCTACTAAGGTCTTCGACCGGAACGTCAAACCAAACTACGCGATTTGCCATTGCTCTCTCCCATGCGGCCTAACGTCGGAGCTAACGAGATGCCCAGCTTACGGCGACAAACTTGCCCGATGCAAGCTTGGTGACGGAAGTCAGAGTGCAAGTGCAGCGCATTGTTAGTTGTCACCTACGCATTCGCTTGATGGCCAGATACGCAAGCCAGGCGGCGAGAATCGCCACTTGCACGCTAACAGCGACCATTGGAATCCAATACATGATATCAAGCGTTGTCGTTTGGCCGGCTATCCAAAACCACAAGATCCAAAGCATCACAAGGCCGAAGCTAATCAAAAAGCGCTTCCAGGACCGGAGCACAATTCCCAGGATGATTGAAAGGACTATGGCGGCAATCGGAGCTCCGGCAAAAAGCCAGAAGATTTGCCACGATAACCCGTGCGCATGGGCCACTGTCGGGAGCAGGAGGCCAAAAAGCGCGCCGAACAAGAATGACCGTGGCATTTGTTGAGTGACGACTAACGTCTAAGGTAACTTGAACTCAGCTTACGGCGAGGTTCTTGCGACTGCAAGTGTCATGACGGAAGCCAGATGTGCAAGTGCAGCGCATTGTTAGGCGTCGCTGCGCTAGTTTGCCTGAATCTCGCTGATATACCGGCCATTCTCGAATCGAGTGAAGAACTGCTCGACCATCGGATGTTTGATTGGATACAGACTTGCATCTGGTTCCAAATTTCTTTCGGCGACGTAGGTTGTGTGAAATGACTCGTGAACTAGCACATGGTACCAAGGCTTGTCTTTCGGAGGACGTGATTTCGCGACTGCCCGGTACCATTCCTCTGTGCCCTGGAAATTTGGATCGACGTCCACGATTACGCCGCGATAGTCGAACAGCCGATGATGAACCAAATCACCGATGGCGAACTGCGTTCTCGTGATTCTCGTTACGGTTCCCATTTCTTCTTTACTGTCATACGACGCCTAACCGTCTAAGCTAACTTGCAGCCAAGTATCTGGCGCGGCTGTTGCGAATGCAAATGTGGAAGAGGATGCAAGAGCCTTGACAGATACGATCCGGGCGGCAAGTGAAGCGCATTGTTAGGCATCGAAGCCGTGTCAGGTGCTCAGCTTCCGCTGTTTTGTAACTAACGGTGAGAATCTTGCCTTAAGATACCCAATGGCTCCGATTGGAAAAGAGAACCAGAGAATCGCGGCATAAATTCCAAACTGTGCCAGCACTATGATCGTGCTAACAACTGTAACCAATAGGATGATGGCATAGAACGCGGACCCGAAAAACCAATGCGGGCCAACCAAATTTTTGCAGTTCGGGCAAGTAGCGTGCGAGAGCAGCAGTTCAGAAATTGGAATCGATTTTTCAGAACAGCCAGGACAGATCCGATGCGTCACTTTCGATGCCTAACGTCTAAGCTAACTTGCGCCAAGTATCTGGCGCAGGCCTTGCAAATGCAAAAATGAACAAAGAGATGCAAGGGCCGTGACAGAGACTGCCAGGCGGCAAGTGCAGCGCATTGTTAGGTAGCATTTTGGTTCTCCGGAATTCCGAACTCTCCCCGGATGAAAGACTTTATTTCTTCTCCACCTGTAATCTTGAGGACATAGGTTCTCTCTTCATTTTCGTCTCTATTCTCGATTTCGAACGTAAGCGTAAAAAACGGACAGCACAGCCTTTCTAACGTCATGAATTCTTCAATGTCCGATTCGACTAATTGCACCGATCCTATTTTCGCGGCGTACCCGTTCGACAGTTCTTCGAATTCGACAACCAACGGACGCAGTTTCTTTGCCAATTCACCGTGGCGCTGCCGTTGTTGAATTGTTAACGCCCCCAAATCGCAGAAGAAAGTTGAGTTCACGATCTTTTTTGCCACCTAACGTCTAAGCTTACTTGTTTGCCAGCGTACGGCGCGGTTGTTGCGGAAGCAAGAACCGTGACGGAGGCCGGGCGTGCAAGTGCAGCGCATTGTTAGCCAGCATGATCATACGGTTTGCCCGGTATCCACCGCCCAACGTTTTCGCAGTATCTACGAAACTCGTGGCCATGCTTCTGTCTGAGGCGATTTTCTTCATACCCAATTACGAGTATGTTCGCCACGACAAAACATACACTGCTGTAGATCAGCAACCGACTCGACCAGAAGAACCATGATTCGGCAAGCAATATCGTCATCACCCCGACATACATCGGATTTCTCACGTAGCGGTAGAGACCAACCACAATTAGTCTATTAGTCTCATCGAAGGGGGCTAGGGTGCCCCTACCTACACGGGCAAACGACCAAATACTCTTTAGAAGAATCGCGACTCCAATTGCCAAGAACAGCATCGCCGCGATCTGTGGCAGAGACCATGAATCCGGTCTCGATACAGTAACCGGGGTAAGAAGTCGATACGGGATATAGACGGCAACTGTTCCCGGGAACAGGATAATCATCGCCACGTTCCGTAGGAACAGCCACAGACTCGCTAACATGCTGGCTAACGTCTAAGCTAACTTGCAGCCAAGTATCTGGTGCGGCTGTTGCGAATGCAAATGTGAAAGACGGTGCAAGCGCCGTGACAGAGACGACTCAGGCGGCAAGTGCAGCGCATTGTTAGACGACAATTCACAGCCACCGCCTAACTCTACTCTTGTACTCAATGTACTCATCACCAAACGTTTCTTCCAATAGGGCTTCTTCAAACTTTACGAATTTCGTTTGAATGATCCAACCGAAGATGGGGACCAGCAGAAACGGGCTTGCGGTTCCAAAGAGCACTGCGACACCAAGAAGAACTACAACCATACCCAGATACATAGGATTTCGCGTCACGCGATACATTCCATTCGTTACTAAATACGTTGACTCTTCGAACGGCTTTATTGGTGTTCCAACTCTACCAAATGAAGCGGCAGGCCAAATGACTATCAAGAATCCAAGGATGATCAGTCCTATGCCTAAATAGGTTATGGGAGCTGCCAATATCGTGTGCAAAGGAGTGAAGTAGTTAAGGCCGGCCATCAGTAGCACAGCGATCAATAAATACACGGGCGGCAACATTTTGTGGCTGTATTTCACTCGGGATGGCTTGTCGTCTAACGTCTAAGCTAACTTGGTCTCAGCTTACGGCGCGGCTGTTGCTTCTGCAAGAACCGTGACGGAAGCCAGAGTGCAAGTGCAGCGCATTGTTAGCAGTCATTTTGCGATAGGCTTGACTGAAACGACATTTGCAGCCCGGAAGGAGCTTTGACGTAATAAATGCGTTCGCCATGTGCGTCTACGGGCCCGTGAGGCTCAATGCCGTTTTTCTTAGTGTGGGCCGCAAATACCTCTGCATCGTCAACAACTACTTGCAGCATGAGTCCGGCGGGCATCTCCGGGCCTTCCGGCCAAACTTCAATCCAGCTTTCCGCAGCAGGAAAAATGGCGCCAGTAAATGCGTCTAGGTCAGACTCACAACTCCCCATGTCCCGGCGGGGCATTCCAAGTTTGTCGAGAAACTCTGCAAGTGATTCGGCCTCACGATTTACAGAGCAGAAACGAATTCCTAGGACTTTCATAGCCTGATTCCGTCGATTGACTGCTAACTCTATGTAGCTACCCGAAAATCACGAGTAACTGTAGGAAAAAGGGAGATTAGCATGTGGCTGGGTCGGTGGGGGCCCAATATAAGCTTGATATAACGGATGATATTTTGAATGTGACAAAGGACGAATTGTTGAATGGCGAAGAGACTCATGGAAGAGGCTCGAGATGTATTTCGTGCCTATCATTATAGTTATCGCACCGAAGTTACTTATATTAAGTGGATCAAGAGGTTCATAAAGTACCACGGCAATCGACCACCTCGCGAGCTCGGTCCCGCCGAGATTCAGGCGTTCCTCACCGATCTTGCAACTCGTGGCAAGGTTTCGGCGTCGACACAAAACCAGGCGCTCAGCTCTCTTCTGTTTCTTTACAAAAAAGTACTGAAAATTGACTTGTCGTTGTTGGATGAAATAGTTCGTGCGAAACGGCCTGTACGCGTACCGATAATGCTGACGCGGCCTGAGGCGGCCAAAGTGCTCAGTTGCATGCAGGGTCGCTCGTTCCGCACCTTGAGCAGCAAATGGACGTTGTCCGGGGCATTCTGGCGCGCGACAGGGAGCGGGGCAGGGAGGGCGTATCGTTGTCGGACGCGATCGGTCGCAAGTACGCGAACGCGACGCTTTCCTGGCGTTGGCAATATATCTTCCCATCAAAGAATTATGCATTCATCCGAAGCAACCTGGGTCGGCGCAGACATCACGCTCACCCGTCCGGCTTGTCGCGTGCGGTGAAGATCGCCGTTGAGGAATCCGGGATCAACAAACGTGCCACGGCCCATACGTTCCGCCATTCGTTCGCGACGCATCTCATCGAGAGCGGCTACGACATTCGCACCGTTCAGGAGCTCCTCGGACACTCCAATGTAAAGACTACTCAGATCTACACGCACGTGCTGCAGCGGGGTGGGCATGCTGTACGCAGTCCGCTGGATAACGTTTGATATCGGACACTGATGCCGTGTATTTCAAAATTCTGGGGAAAATCGAGAGCCTAACGCCGCACTGGTCCAGACGAAGTAGCGACGATCGCCTAAACCCGCCACCGATGTAGCGGCACGCTTGTGCCCGATTTGAACTCGGTTTGTTCGAGTGCCAGTTCCACATAACCGTCAGTGCCTGAAAGGGCCGCGAAGTCACCCGACGTATTTGTGTGTACTGGCATCGCCAACACCTGGCCGGAGGCATTCGAAATCAATTTGACGGGCAGGAAGTTGGTCAGTTGAGGCGTGAACGTGACATCCGCAGTCAGGGATGCGAACTGTGGTGCTGGTGGCGCCATGCCCGACATCTGTCGCAGCGCCGGAATCACGTACTGCCGGCTGCACACCAGCGCCGACACCGGATTTCCCGGCAACGCGAATACGGCTTGTCCATTCGGCCCCATGCCAAACCACATCGGCTTGCCCGGTCGCTGGCTCACTTTGTGAAATGACACTTTGACGCCGAGCTCGTCGAGCACTTGTGGCACGTAGTCAGCCTTGCCCATCGATACGCCGCCGCTCAGGACCAGTACATCCGACTGCTGCAGGTGTTGTGCAATGCGCTCTTTCAGTATCTCGGGTTCGTCAATCAGGTGGTCGTGCGAGGCGCTCGCGAAACCGTTGTCTTCGAGCATCGCAACGAGTGCCGGGCCATTGGACATTCTGATCTGGTGTGCCTCGATTGCGTCGCCCGCCGGTACCAGTTCGTTGCCGGTCGAAATCACGCTGATCGTTGTCTTCTTCGCGACGCCGAGGTTTGCTAATCCGCAGGACGCAATGATCGCGATATCCATAGGCGATATTCGCGTGCCTGGCCGCAGCAGTTCTGTTCCTTTTTCATGGTCGGAGCCACGCACGTGAATAAACTGGTGTTCACTCGCTGCGTAATTCGCTTCCACGTGTGCGCCGAGATCATTCACGATGATGCGTTCAACCGGAATAATGCAATCCGCACCGCTGGGCAATGACGCCCCGGTCATGATCTCGATGGCCTTGCCGGCGTCGAGTGACTGCGCCGGGTCACCGGCCGCTTGCATCGATTGAATCGGAAACGAACGCGTGCCTTTGGCGAATTCCGCGTAAGCAATCGCAATGCCATCCATCATGACGCGGTCGAACGGGGGTTGATCGCGTTCGGCGCTGACGCTCTGGGCCACGACGCGACCCGTTGCTTTCTCGAGTGCGACGTTTTCCGAAGCCAGCGGCTGAACGGCCGCCCGAATCGCTTTTATCGCTTCGGCCGTCGTAATCATCGTCGTTTAACTTTGCTCGCGGGCAATGGCACGGTGCCCAATGTCGCGGCGGATGTACACCGCTTCCCAATCGATCTTGTCGACAGCCGCATAGGCTTCGCTTGCGGCACTCGCAACGTTGTCGCCCAGGCCAACAACGCACAAAACACGACCGCCACTGGTTACAACATCGTCATCGCTGTTTGCGGTGCCGGCATGAAACACTTTTTGTGCCTCGCTGTCCGCGACATCAAGCCCCGAGATTGCTTTTCCCTTCGCGTAGCTCTCCGGATAACCGCCCGCGGCCATGACAACACCCAATGCGGCTCGTTGGTCCCAGTCGGCAGAAATATCGGAAAGCGTTCCATCGAGTGTCGCTTTACAGATGTTCGCGAGGTCTGATTTCAAGCGCATCAAAATGGGCTGGGTTTCCGGGTCGCCGAGGCGACAATTGAATTCGATAACCTTCGGCGTGCCATCGGCCATGACCATCAGCCCTGCATACAAAAATCCGAGGTAAGGCGCGCCATCTTGTTTCATGCCTTCGAGCGTGGGACGGATCACTTCCTTCATGATTCGTTCCTCAATGTCGGGCGTTACGACAGGTGCCGGCGAGTACGCACCCATGCCACCCGTGTTCGGGCCGACGTCGCCTTCATCACGTGCCTTGTGATCCTGTGATGTTGCTAATGGCAATATCGTTTGACCATCGGTGATGACAATAAAGCTGGCCTCTTCACCATCAAGAAATTCTTCAACAACGATTCTCGCCCCGGCATCGCCAAATTTGTTGCCGGCGAGCATGTCGGTTGCGGCTTGTTCGGCTTCCTCAAGTGACATCGCGACAATGACACCTTTGCCTGCCGCCAGTCCGTCCGCTTTGATGACGATCGGCGCGCCGTGCTCGCGTATGTACGTCAGCGCCGCCCCGAGTTCCGAAAAGTTCGCGTAGTCTGCGGTTGGGATATCGTGGCGTGCCATGAAATCCTTGGTGAAGGCTTTCGATCCTTCGAGTTGCGCTGCGGCGGCGTTCGGACCAAAGCAGGGCCGACCGGCCGCATCGAATGCATCCACCACGCCTGCGACGAGCGGTGCTTCCGGACCAACAATCGTCAAATCAATGTTTTCGGATTGTGCGAGGGAGAGCAGGGCATCAATGTCATCGGAATTGACCGCAACATTTCGGACACCGGGTTCGCGAGAGGTACCGGCATTGCCTGGCGCCACGATCACTTCACTCACATCGGCGGACTGAGCGCATTTCCACGCCAACGCGTGCTCACGACCACCCGAACCGATAATGAGAATCTTCATGGCGAGGATGTTACCTGTTGCGGGAGTCAGTGGTTAGGCCTGTCTGGGCTCCGGTAACTGTTTGCCCTCATGGCTCGCTCGCGAAGCTCGCTGCGCTGTACTTCGGCCAAACAGTTACCGGAGCGCAGACAGGCATCAATGTCTAAAATGCCGCATAGAAGTAAAAACCATCGCCAATCCATGCTCATCCGCAGCTTGAATCACCTCATCATCCCTTATTGAGCCACCGGGTTGAATAATAGCCGAGATACCCGTCTCCGCCGCGGCATCGATGCCGTCGCGGAACGGGAAGAAGGCATCGGAGGCCATGACTGAGCCCTTTATGTCCAGGCCTTCGTCAGCCGCCTTGATCGCGGCAATTTTGGTGCTGTAAACGCGGCTCATCTGGCCCGCGCCCACACCAATGGTCATTTTGTCTTTGCAGAAAATGATCGCGTTCGACTTCACGTATTTCACGACGGTCCATGCAAACAGCATGTCCTGAATCTGCTCGGGTGTCGGCGCCTTGTCTGTGACAACTTTGAGGTCGGCTGCGGTGATCTTGCCTAGATCCGTGTTCTGCACCAGCAAGCCGCCGCTGACTTTTTTGTATTCGAATTGCGGGCGCTGCGCTTGCTCTGCGATCGCGCTGCCAGCAGTGCTCCTACAAGCAGTTCCGCCAGTCTCGAGAACGCGAACATTTTTCTTCTCGGCTGTCACTGCGGCCGCTTCGGCATCGACCGACGGCACGACAATAACTTCAACGAATTGCTTATCGATAATGGCCTTCGCCGTCCTTGCATCCAGCGGCCGGTTGAATGCAATGATGCCGCCAAACGCCGATGTCGGATCAGTGCTGAAGGCCTTTTCATAGGCATCAAGAATGTTGTCGGCCACCGCAACGCCGCAGGGGTTCGCGTGCTTCACTATCGCACAGGCGGGTGCGGCGAATTGCTGCACGCATTCAAGCGCGGCATCGCTATCAGCAATGTTGTTATATGAGAGTGCCTTTCCCTGCAGCTGCTTCGCCATCGCGAGCGAGCCTGCGGGCGCTTGCTGGTCGATATAAAAGGCCGCATCCTGGTGCGGATTCTCGCCATAGCGCATTTTCTCGACGAGGCTTCCCGCGTGCAGGAATCGCTCGCCTAGCGGATCGCCGCCCAGTGAGTCCGACAGGTATTGGGTGATCGCCGTGTCGTAAGCTGCCGTATGCGCAAAGGCCTTGGCCGCCAGCCGGCGCCGTTCCTCAATCGACAGGCTATCGTTTTGCAGTTTTTCGAGCACACTGTCGTAATCGCCCGGGTCCACTACGACCGCAACGCCATCGTGATTTTTCGAAGCTGCCCGAATCATGGCCGGCCCGCCGATGTCGATGTTCTCGATCGCGTCATCGATTGTTGCATCGTCACGCGCGATCGTTTCTTCGAATGGGTACAAATTCACGACCAGCATGTCGATGGGCTCTATGCCGTGCTCCTCCATCACCCCCTCGTCGGTGCCGCGACGGCCGAGCAGGCCACCGTGCACTTTGGGATGCAGCGTCTTGACGCGGCCATCCATGATCTCCGGAAAGCCGGTTTTTTCGGAGACATCAATCGCATTGATTCCTGCCTCGCGCAATTGTTTTGCGGTGCCGCCCGTGGAGAGGATTTCTACGCCGAGTTGCGCCAACTCGGAAATAAACGGAATGAGGGCGCTCTTGTCAGATACGCTGACGAGTGCGCGTCGCACAGTAAACATGCAGGTCCTTTATTGAAGCAGGGAATAGGTCTTGAGTTTCTTCCGCAGCGTGCCCCGGTTGATGCCGAGAATTCCAGCTGCCTGGCACTGGTTGCCGTTGGTGTAGTCCATGACGGCTTTGAAAAGAGGGCGTTCGACCTCGCCAAGGACGAGATCGTACAGGTCGCCTGGCCGGTCGCCATTGAGGCTTGCGAAATAGCTATCCAGCGCGTCTTCGGTATGTTTGCAGAGCGGTTTTTTGCTCTTGGGTGCTTTGAGTGCTGTGCCGCTTGTTTTATTGTTTTGGGCCACCAAAGAATTCCTGCGTAAGTCTTATTTGTTCAGAAGCACTGTCGACACGCACTGCCTGATAACGAAATTCGTCTGCGTTTGCGAGTTTGTTGCAATACCAGGTCAGATGCTTGCGAGCCACTCGAATCCCGGTTTGTTCCCCATAAAACCGATGTAGTTCGCCCAAGTGGCCGAGCATAATATCACGCAATTCCTTTTTTACTACCGGTGGTTTTTTCGTTTTATCGTTAAGACCGTTTATAAGTTCGCGGAAGATCCAAGGTTGCCCCTGCGCGCCGCGACCGATCATCAAGCCATCTGCATTAGTTAGGCGCAATACTTCAAGCGACTTCTCCACTGTCTCGATGTCACCATTGGCGATAACGGGGATGTCGATCGTGTCCTTTATTTTGGAAATCGTCTCGAATTCCGCGTCGCCGCGGTAGCGACATGCGCGAGTTCGACCATGTACGGCAAGTGCCTGGATACCGGCATCCTCGGCAATCCGTGCGATCGTTACCCCGTTTCGGTGTTCCGGGTCCCAACCGGTACGAATTTTCAGGGTGACCGGCACGTCAACAGCCGCGACAACAGCCGTGAGGATGGCACGTACGAGGCGCTCGTCTTTGAGTAGTGCCGAACCCGCGAGTTTCTTGCACACCTTTTTGGCCGGGCAGCCCATATTGATATCAATAATTTGTGCGCCGCGATCGACACAGGCTTGCGCGGCAATGGCGAGCTGCCCGGGCTCGGAACCGGCTATTTGCACCGCAACCGGCTCTGCATCGAGATCGAGGTCCAGGCGGCGGCGGGACTTGGCGGTCTGCCACAGGCTGGTATCGGCGGTCGTCATCTCGGAGGTGGTCATACCGGCGCCGAATCGCCGGCAAAGTGCTCGAAAGGGCTTATCCGTCACGCCCGCCATTGGCGCAAGAACAAAAGGACTCGACAGTATGTACGGACCGATCTGCATGGGGAGCGATTGTACCCGGGGTTGGGGGCGGGGCGCTCTTCGACCGAAGTACTCCGAGACCAGCGAAGCTGGTCGACAGGCGCTGAAGGCGAGGTGCCGTAGGCACCGTCCAACCGCAGCGTTAGCGAGCCATGAGGGAGAGGAGTACCCCGTCCCGACCCCGCTGAGTCGCGGGCTGGGGCCCGCTCCTACTTAAAATTCTCCATCGCACAGCGCAACAGACCACCAGCCTGTCGATAACAAACACTTAACTTGAATCCGGTCACTTCCGGCGCCGGCGATTCGACGGCAATAACGGCATTGAACGTGTTGCCCGCGGGTACCGGTATGCGCTGGTCAAAATTTCCGGTTAGGTACTCACTCGGCTCAAGCACCTTGTTGCCGATGATTTCCTCGAATCGGTCGGTCAGCGCAACACTGATGAGCGGGTAGGGCAGCGGACCATCGGACTGGTTACCGATTCGCGAGTAAATTGTCAGGACTTCATCGTTGTCGTCAATAGCATCGACATTCGTTGCCGCGGTTTCGCCGTCGAGAAACTTGCCAATCGGGTTGGTGCTGCCTTTGGTCACTTCAAAACGCCAGCCAGCGACATCCCAATCGGGTGTAATTGACGCGCCGACCGCTCTGTAGAGTGGTCCTATTGCGCCGTTGATGGCGGGTACGGTCGCCAGCGCCGCGCGGGATTGATGAACGAACTGGGCTGCGAGCAGCAACACCAGCACGACGATGCCTGCGATCATGCCGAAGTTTGGTGCGCTTCTTGGGCCGTCGTTCTCTGGCACCTCTTTGGGCAATACGAAACCGGTCTCGGCGAGCTTGCCTTTGTCGAGTGCGTTGCCCGAAAAGTCGCCTTCCATGATGATCGTTTCAAACCCGATGCCGCTTTCCTTGAGCTTTTCGACAGCTTCGGTTTCTTCGGCTCCCTCGGATTTGTTCGGTTTTTTTGGTTTCGTCTCGAGCGCTTTGTCTTCGACCTTCCTGTCTTCGATAGCGATGGTCGATGCGAATCCGTCCTCGTCTTCGACCGCCATGCTAAGAAGGTCCTGGTCGATCATCATGTTTAGAGTCTGTTCTTCTTCGGTTTGTGGCGGTATGTAGTGATCGCCACTGCGGTCGGCGCCTTCCTCGCCTTCCAGACGGATCTCAAGCTTCTCAATGTTCTCGTCAAACTTGCCATCGATTTCCGAGGCCAAATCATCGTCGACGTCTTCTTCGGGGATTTCGATTACCGTGAAATCCTCTTCCTGTTCGTCTTTTTTGGCCTCTTCGTCTTCCTTCTTCTCGTCACCATCGTCCGCGGTCTTTTCATTTTCAAAAGCGGCGGCCATCAAATCGTCGTCAATCGAAGTTTCTTCTTCCTCGCCCCGAACTTTCTCCTCGTTCTCGGCTTCTTCCGCCGCATCCCGGGCCTTCTGGAGTTCGAGCTCCAGCGCGCCCGTTGAATCCGGCAAATCGGCTTTCGCGTCGCTTGTTTCGTGAATGCCGCTGAGATCGATGCCCATGGCCTCGGCCTGCATCCCGAACTGTGTATCGATGTCGAGGGGCGCTTCGTCTTCGACGACTTCGTCAAGCAGTTCGCCCCACTCGTCAGGGTCGCCGAGCGCGAGATCGACTGGCGCGTTTTCGGGCTCAGGCGGTGCGTCAGGTTCGGGCGGCGCGGCCACCTTCTTCGGTATGCTGTCGAAATCGAAGTCGTCTGGCAGGCCAGTATTGTCATCGAAGCGCAATTCCTCATCGCT
>Ga0255057_10001736_pt1 | contig 12044 bp, 8 predicted proteins | sample Cases_109_6_MG_FD_189022 | JGI IMG/M metagenome (GOLD analysis project Ga0255057, IMG submission 189022) | Seawater microbial communities from Amundsen Gulf, Northwest Territories, Canada - Cases_109_6 | ecosystem: Environmental > Aquatic > Marine > Gulf | place: Canada: Northwest Territories... | reverse complement strand
TCAGCCCAAAACCCTGCCAATGCTCAGGCCATCGTGTGCTCGGGATGCGATGGAGAGCTTGTTGCCACCCAGGTTGATACTCAGCTCTTTGTGCGCCTGCGGGGGGACGACTCAGGGTCCAGGTGGACCACGACCCAGCTAGAAGCGTGGACGTGCCTCGGCTGCGGCCGCACCGACCTGTATGCCGCCGAGCCCGGCCGGCTCGCCTCCTGAACCCGAGCCCTACAAGGCCGCGAGGAAATCCGCCATCCGCTCCAGTGCCTCACCCAGGTTCTCTTCCGAGTTGGCATATGAGATTCGCAGGTTTTCGATCCCGACGTTGCCAAAAGCGGAGCCGGCCAGCAATGCCACGCCTGCTTCCTCGAGGAGCTGCCCGGCAAGCTCGTCGGCGGCGAGCGGCACTGCCGAGACATTGGGAAAGGCGTAGAAAGCCCCACGGGGCATGCGGCATGAGACACCCGGGAGCTCGTTGAGCCCGGCAACTAGGAAGTCGCGGCGGCGGCGAAACTCTTCCTTCATGGCGGCCGGCTCATCTTGTGGCCCGTTCAACGCTGCGATTCCGGCCAACTGGACAAACGGTGGCACGCACGAGGTCGAGTTCACGAAAAACCGAACCAGCGGGTCGACCAGGGGCCCCGGCACGGCGGCGTAGCCACAGCGCCAGCCGGTCATGGCATATGTCTTCGAGAGGCCGTCGAGCACCACCGTTCTCTCTGCCATTCCCGGGTACGACGCCACGCTGGCGAATTCTCCTTCATATAGAAGCTGCGAGTAGACCTCGTCGGAGAGGACCCATGCCCCCGACCCCGCCAGGAGCCCCGCCGTCTCCGCCGTCTCCTGGACTGTCAACGCCCCTCCGGTGGGGTTGTGAGGCGAGTTGAGGATCACCAGCTTCGTCCGTGGTGTCAGCCGCTCTTCGAGGTCGGCAAGATCGAACGCGAAGTCCCGCTCCTCACGCAGGGGCAGGGCCACGGGAACCGCTCCCGACCAGCGGATCGCCGACTCGTAGATCGGAAAACCGGGGTCGGGATAGATCACCTCGTCGCCGGGGTTGCACACTGCCAGGATGGTGAAGAAGAGGAAAGGTTTGGCTCCCGTCCCTACCAGGACATGGGCCGGATCCACCTCGAAGCCGCGAGTGGAGGCCAGGTGCTGAGCCGCCGCATCTCGAAACTCCGCTAGCCCGGCCGGGGGCCCGTAGTGGGTGTGTCCGTTACGAATCGCCTCGGCTGCCGCGTCGCCGATATGACGGGGAGTGTCGAAGTCGGGCTCGCCGATCTCGAGATGAATGATGTCCTGGCCCTGGCGCTCAAGCTCCTTGGCCCGGGCGAGCACACTGAAGGCCGTCTCGGTCCCGAGCCGCTCCAGGCTCGCCGCCAGGCCGGGAGTGGAAAGGGTGCTCACGAGTCGCATCGTACCCGGACCCGATAGCCACGCTCCAAACCCGACTGCCCGGTTAGGGGCTGCTGTCGCCCTCGCCCGTTGCGGAAGACGGCGACACGCTCGCCAAAGTGGCGGAACAAGTTGCGAGGTCTTCCGGTTGCTCCGAATTGGCCAGCCGAACAGAGACCAAATCATGAGAGGGCCCAGATCCTGGAACGTCTCCGCTCCATATTCCTAAAGACCAGCCACTCGCACTGCCGAAGATTCCTAAATGATGGGAAAGACGGACTCGGTGGTCGAGCCGGACGACCGCGCGCATCCGATTCCACCAGCCACCGAACGCGGGTTCGTGGCCCTGGTGCAATGGACGTCGCTGGCCTTCGCTCCCGTCTTGGCCATTGTCGCCTGGCTCAACCGCGACCTCCCGCTGGCAGCCGCGGCAATCGTCTCCTTCAGCTCGGGAATCCTCGCCTGGCAACAGCGGCTCCGCAATCATCCGCGACCCGTGCCGCTGGTGTTGCTGATAGTCACCCTCATGTCGGTGCTTGTGCCGCTTCAGTCTCCGGCCGTTCTCAGCGCCATGATGGTCTCGGTGGCCGCCTTCGCGGCAGTGGGGACCGTTTTTGTGTCTCGCCGCTTCTTCCTGCCGTACCTGTTTTATCTCGGAGCCATCTGGGCTGCCGAGCTGATCCTGCTGAATGACCACTTTCTCAAGCAAGCGCAGGAAGTCGATGCGCTCGGACAACAGCACAACATTTTCGGACTTGCCACACAGTTAGCCGTGTTCCTGGTTGCGGCCGTGGCGGTCAACAGTGTGAAGAATTCGGTGGGTAGAGCGGGAAGCCGGTACCAATTGCTCTTCGATATGGCGCCGATCGCATTGTGGGAGCAGGACGCCACTTTGCTTGGGGAGTGGCTCCACGATCTTCGCTCCAAGGGTGTTGAAGACATTGTCGCCCACATGAAAGCCCATCCAGAGCTGATCGAGGAAGTCCTCGATCGGATCGTTGTGACCGACGTCAATCAGGCCGCAGCCGAGCTGGTGGGTGTGGAGAATCGTCATCAACTGTTGGGGCGGATCCGGTCGGAGACAGTCACGCTGGACGCCCATCCGTCTTTCATCGCACAGCTTGCTGCCATTTGGGAGGGCAGGACTCGAATGACGACCGAGTTCGTTGGCCATAGCGTCGACGGTGATCGGTGGGATGGTGTCCTCTACTGGCAAGTGGGATCGACTCTGGAGGGGATAGATCTCAGCAAGACGATTGTGGCGATGCTCGACGTCACTGAGGCCAAGGCCGCTCAGTGTGAGCTGAGCGCGGCTTTGAACCGCCTCGAGGACAGCGAGCGTGAGTTCCGCTTACTGGCGGAGAACTCGACAGACCTGATAACGCGGCACACTCTCGATGGCGAGTTTCTGTATGTGTCGCCGGCCTCATTGTCCATACTCGGTTATGAGCCAGACGAACTCCTCGGGAGAAGCTTCTTTGACTTCCTGCATGAGGACGACCGATCCACCGTGCGCAGGTTGTATATCAAAGCCTCTGCCTCTGAAGCTCAAACCATCACCTACCGGGCCCGGCACAAGTCCGGCTCATACGTCTGGTTAGAGACCACCGGCCATACCAATCTCGATCCGGAAAGCGGGGAAGTGGTCGAAATCCAGGCCAACTCCCGCGACGTCACTGAGCGCAAGCAGGCGGCAATCGAGCTGAAGGCTGCCAAGGAAGCGGCTGAGAGGGCCACGGAAGCCAAGTCGCAGTTCCTGGCGGCCATGAGCCACGAGATCCGGACTCCAATGAATGCCATCGTCGGCATGACCGACCTGACCCTCTCGACCGAGCTGACCCCCGAACAGCGCGAATACCTCGGCACGGTCAAATCGGCCGTCGACGGCCTGCTGACCTTGATCAACGACGTTCTTGACCTTTCCAAGATCGAGGCAGGGCGCCTCGAGCTGGAACACATTCCATTCAGCCTGAGCGACACCGTGGGCGACACGGTGCGCACCCTGGCGGTCAAGGCGGCGGAAAAGGGCTTGCGCCTCGAGTACGAAGTCGATGACGAGGTGCCGGATGGCGTAATTGGTGATCCGGGCCGGCTCCGGCAGATTCTCTACAACCTGGTTTCCAACGCCATCAAGTTCACCCACGTTGGCAGCGTGGTAATAAGAGTGGGCCTTGAGTCCAGCGGCCCTGATAACCAGGCGGTGCTGCACTTCGCGGTGGAAGACACCGGAATCGGAATCCCCCATGACAAGCAGGATCGGATCTTCGAGGTGTTCTCCCAGGCCGACGGCTCAACTACCCGCGAGTACGGCGGTACCGGGCTCGGACTGTCGATTGCCCGTCAACTGGTGGGCATGATGCGCGGCCGCATCTGGCTTGAAAGCGAGCTGAGCCGGGGAAGCACGTTTCACTTTCTCGCCCAGCTGACGGCCATGCGTGAGCAATCCGATCTGCATCAGGCTCCGGCCAACCAGGAAGCGAATGACGGCCTGGCGTTCGTGATTTCCCACGTTGCTGCCGAGCGGCGCAACCTCGTGGAGATGCTCCGTCAGGTCGGGGTTACCCCCCTGCCGGTGCCCGACGTCGCGGCCGCGTTGCACGCTCTCCCCGGGACGATAAAGCGGGGTTCACCGCCGCAGGTGGTGGTGCTCGACGTCAATGAGGGCGGCTTTGACGACATCGGCGAGATTACCGCCGATCCCATACTGGCTGAAGTTCCGCTGGTGATCGTGACCTCAACAGGTCAAAGGGGAGAGGCCGCCAAGTACCGAGACCTGGGCGCCGCCGCCTACCTGACACGTCCGCTCGAGAACGGGGAATTGCTCGAGGCCATCCGAGCTGTTGTCGGCCTGCGCCGGGCTGGCGAATCTCAGCTGGTGACCCGTCACTGGCTGCGGGAGCGGAGACAACGGTTCCATGTACTCGTCGCCGACGACAGCCCCACTAATCGCCACCTGGCCCAGAGTCTCCTGCAAAAGCATGGCCACACTGTTGTGACCGCCATGGACGGTTTTGAGGCGGTTGCGGAGTTCGAAAAAGGCGGCCTGGACGCGATCCTCATGGATGTTTCGATGCCGGGACGTGACGGCATTGAGGCCACAGCCATCATCAGGGAACAGGAAGCCGATTCCGATAATCACGTTCCGATCATTGCCCTCACCGCCCACGCCATGGACGGCGATCGAGAACGCTGCCTGGCGGCGGGCATGGACGCCTACGTATCCAAGCCTTTCAAGGCCAACGAGTTGTTTGCCACGATCGCCCAGCTGGTACGGGGGCCGGGCAAGGCCGTCGGCCTACCCATGGTGGAGGTCGAGGAAGCTATGGCAGACATCGTTAACCACCGGGAGGCCTTGCAGCGGGTGGAAGGCAACCTGGACCTGTTGCAGGAAATGGTCGACATCTTCCTCGACGAGTACCCGTCGGTGAAGATGGCGATCCTCGAGGGCCTCGCCGAGGGCGACCTCGAGTTGGTAGCAAGTGGAGCCCATCAACTCCGGGGCAATCTGTTGACTTTTGCTGCTCACGGGGCCGCCGACCTTGCGAAGTCGGTTGAGGTGCGGGCCCTCGCCGGGGACCACGACGGCACGGAAGTCGCCTGGAATCGGTTGCATGACCTGATCATTCAGCTCGGTCCGGCCTTGAAGAGCTGGTACGACGCGCCCTACGACGAGGCCGGCGGGGCAGGGGCTTAGAGGTTCCGGCCGCGTCTCTACGGCGAAATACAGTTCCCGATCCGTGAGATACTGAACTCATGTCCGGCCGTGGCCTTCTGGCTGTTTGCGCGTTGTTTTTGCTTGGTTCCGGCGTTCCCTCTGCAGTCGCTCAAAGCACTGCGATCGTCGAAACCGTCCCGCCGCGACCTGCCAAGTCGACTGGTCCCGGCGACTCCCTGGGTGCTGTTCACCCCGACTTGGAAATCCTGGCGGATGTGGCGCTAACCCGACGCACCGGGGCCCTGACTGGGGACTCGCGGGGTCGATCCCGGATCAAAGGCACTGCTGCCGAGCTGCGGTCTCTCTTCGATCGCGGGCTGATAACCGATATGCGCCGGATCCCACAGATGTGGGAGGCAGGGATCGTGTCGGAGGGTGTCATCGGCAGCGATGTGGAAGCTTGGCATCGGGGAGGCTGGTTTGGGCAGGGTGTCAAGATTGGAGTGCTCGACTCTTCATTTACCGGATACTCCGAGCTCTTGGGAACCGAGTTGCCGGCAACGGTGACCACGCGCAGCTTCGACATCGACGGATTGGAGCAAGGAGACAACCGTCACGGCACTGCGGTCGCCGAGATCGTCTACGACGTAGCGCCTCTGGCAGGCATGGTGCTGGTCAACGCCGGGCCGGGCCGATTCGGGGAAGCCGTCGACTACCTCATTGCCCAGGGTGTGGACATCATCAATCTGTCCGCAGGTTGGCCGGTGGGACCGTTCGATGGGAGTGCCCAGCAGGACGCGATTGTCAATCGGGCCATCGATGCCGGCATCGTGTGGGTGAATGCCGCGGGGAACGAGGCGGATCGGCATTTCTCCGGCACCTACCAGGACTCCAACTCGGACGGCTGGGCCGAATTGTCCGGAACGGTGATCATCAACGACTTCACCATCCCCCCGGGGGCGGAGTTCGACTTGCTCCTCAACTGGACCGGGCCGGTCAGCGATCTCGATCTCTGTCTTTGGGACCTCGATCGGATTCTCTCGCTGCCTCCCGCCGAGCAGGTGCCGGAGGATTGCTCGGAGGCTCAACAGTCCCTGCCCTGGCACCAGCAGCTCGAGGTCATCGAATGGATCAATACTTCGTCCGAGGAGCGCTGGTACGGGTTTTCCATCGCCGGGGACCCGCTGGCACCCCCATCCGGGACTCCATACGACGTCTTCGCAGACGGCGTGTTCGATCTGTCGTTGCAGGTACCGGCCTCCAGTTTGCTGGTTCCCAACGCTACGGAACGGGTGATCAGCGTCGGGGCGGTGCCGTGGTTCGATCTCTCCGCCATCGAGGACTTTTCGAGCCGGGGGCCGACTGCAGACGGGCGGGTCAAACCCGATCTGGTGGCTCCAGACCGGGTCAGCACGGAGTCCTTCGATGATGCTTTCGCGGGCACTTCGAGCTCCTCGCCCTATGTTGCCGGCCTGGCTGCTCTCTACCTCAATCTGCACCCCAACTCCAGCCCACTGGACGTTCGCCGGGAGCTGGGGATTCTGGCCGACGGCCTTCCAGCGGGATCTGGGAAGAACAGCACGTTCGGGTGGGGTTTAGCCCGCCTAGGTGATCCGCCCCGGGTTCGAGATTCGATCGGCTATCAGATTCCTTCGAATGCCCGATGGACGGTAAGGGACTTCGACGAAACCTCAGAGACTTTCACTTACGGCATCCCCGGCGACCAGAGGCTCATGTGCGATTGGGATGGTGACGGCACCGACACCCCGGGTTTGTATCGCCCGTCGAGCGGCTTCATGTATCTGCGAAACAGCAACGATTCCGGCGTCGCCGATCTGGAGTTCTTCTTTGGGAACGCGGGGGACGTCCCCGTGTGTGGAGACTGGGACGGAGACGGAGACGATACGCCGGGTATCTACCGCCCCACCCAAGGAAAGTTCTATCTGCGCAACACCAACGACACCGGTTTCGCCGACATCGAATTCCATTTTGGTCTTACCGGCGACGTCCCATTTGCCGGAGATTGGAACGGCGACGGCATCGACACGGTCGGCCTCTACCGGCCGTGGAATTCACTTGTGCTGATTACCAATGAGAACACGACCAAAGTCGCCGACTCCCAGGTGTTCTACGGCATCACCGGCGACAGGTTCTTTGTCGGGGATTGGGATGGTGACGGTGTAGACAGTTTCGGGATTTTCCGGCCGTCGGACAGAACGTTCTACTTGTCGAATGATCTCGGTGGGGTGGCCGATGAGGTCGTACCTTTTGGCGTCAACCAGTCCAGGCCCATTGCCGGCTCCTTCGGCTAGTGCTCTGTCCAGTGGCGTCACTGGCCGTCCTGAACGCGACAAACGTTTACTAGTCGGGGCACTAGTCCAGAAGAGCCCCCCGGATAGAGGGGCTCAGGTCTGGAATCCCACGCTCTAGCTGACTACGAAGGCGAGTTTGACGGTGGCGTTGTATTGGGTGACCTTTCCGTCAGATACCTTGGCAGTTTGAGCTGTGACCTCTACTCCGGTGATGCCCTTGACGCTTTCGGAAGCCTTGCCGACCGCTTGTCCGACCGCATCTTCCCAGCTCTCGTCGGACACGCCGATCACCTCAATGACCTTGATCGCGCCCTTGGTGATGTGACCGCCCATTGTTTGTTCTCCTGTGTTGGCTGGTCGGCATAGTAATGAGCCTTCAGGCGGTGATTCCGAGCGCCAGAGCGACGGCAGCCACTATGACGGTCACAAGCACTCGCGTCCGTGGGGTCTTGCCGACCCTGGTCCAGGCGAAGGCAATGACCACTCCCGCCACCAGGCCTCCGACGTGGGCTTGCCAGGCAATTCCCGGCCTGGCAAGCGGTAACAGCAGGTTGATGCCAAGGATCGCCCCGATGCTCTGCAAGTTGGCTCGGCCCAGGGCCGTGTGTCTTCTTTGCCAGGCCGACAGCAGCCACGCTCCGAACAACCCGAAAACCGCTCCTGAGGCTCCCACCGCCGGGATGTCGCCTGCCAGCAACACGTATGCCGAGCTGCCGAGCAAGGCCGACGCCACGTAAAGACCTGCGAACGACGCCGACCCGACCTCCCGCTCGATGGCAGGGCCCAGGAAGTACAGGGCCACCATGTTGAAGAGGATGTGTAATCCGCCGGCATGCAGGAAGGCACTCGACAAGAGCCGGTACCACTCCCCGTCACGCACCAGCTGGGGAGTCAGCTGCCCGTTTCGAAAGAGCCAATCGTCGAGACCGCCGACACCGAGCAGATAGATGCCGACCGACACCACGAGAATTCCGAGGGTGACGGGAGGCACCATGTTGGCGCGTCGTCCGAGCTGCCGGGCAGTGATGATTTGCGCGGTGCCTCTCTTCCGGGCGCATTCGGGGCACTTCTGCCCCACGGGAGAGTCAATAGAGCAATCGGCGCAGATTGGTCGCTCACAGTCGGAGCACGCCAGGCCGGTTTCACGCCCCGGGTGTCGGTAGCAGGAGGGGAAGGTCGTCATCGACATCTATAACCCGCCGCCGGCGGCCTTAGTTCCCCCCGACGCGACTCAGGGGCAGCGGGAGGCTGCCCCTGAATCTTCCCTACAGCCTCGCTAGGTGAGGATGGGGAATTTCCAAGAGCCGGGCTGAGCTTGTGCAGAGCGTCTTGGCGTCTCACTCTTTTGGGCCCAGCGGCTCTTGTGATCTGTTCCACCCAGTATCGACCTTCCTTATCGCCCCGGTCAGGGTCGAAAGTCCCTATGGAGGGCAATTGGCCTGTCCGGGCCATGGGTTACCATGCCCCCGGTGGAGTACCAGGCCTTCTATCGCAAGTACCGGCCTCAGTCTTTTTCTGAGATAGTCGGTCAAGCTCATGTGACGTCCACGTTGCTGCGCGAGGTGGTCGAGGGAAAGGTCAGCCACGCCTACCTGTTTGCCGGTCCCCGTGGAACCGGCAAGACGTCAACGGCACGGGTCCTGGCCAAGGCTCTCAACTGCCAGGACCGGGCGCCGGGAGGCGAACCATGCAATGTCTGCAGCTCGTGTGTCGGCGTCACCGAGGGCTCGTCCCTCGACGTCATCGAGCTCGACGCCGCCAGCCACAACAAGGTCGAGGATATTCGGGAGATTCGAGTGAACGTCGGGACCGTCGCGTCCGTTTCGGGAGCCCGCCGTGTCTACATCCTTGATGAGGCGCACATGCTGTCACGAGCCGCCTCCAATGCCCTATTGAAGACCCTGGAGGAGCCTCCCGAGCACGTCCACTTTGTGCTCGCGACCACCGAGCCTTACAAATTGCTCGACACCGTCCGATCCCGCAGCCAACGTTTCGACTTCCATCCCATCGGCGTCGAAATCATGAGCGACTACCTGGGGACGATCGCCCGCCGGGAAGACTTCTCGGCAACTGGCGAGGGACTTACCGCCATCGCCCGTCATGCCCGGGGATCAATCCGGGATGGAATCAGCTTGCTCGAGCAGGTCGCGGCCTTGGGAGATGGCTCGATTGACGTGCCGGGTGTTTCAGCCGCCCTGGGTTTGGTGGGCTTCGAGGCGTTCGACCGCCTCGCCAATGCCATCGTTGACGACGACCCCAAAGCCGGGCTCGAGCTAGTGGCCGAGATCGTGTCGGCGGGCTTCGATCTGCGCAGGTTCGTGTCTGAAGCCCTGGCTTACTTCCGGGGTGTCTTTCTTGCCCACTATGCCCCCAATATTGAAGAGATAGTTGATGAGTCGCCGGACCGCATAGACCAGTGGCGGCAGATGGCACGTCACATGCCGGCCGGAGACGTGATCCAAGCTATCGACCAGCTGTCAGAGGCCCTGCTTCGACTGAGGGAGGGTCGCGAGGAGCGTCTGGTCGTAGAACTAGCAGTCATTCGTCTAACGCGGCACGACACTGCGGCGGACCCGGTCTCGCTTGCTGCCCGGCTGGCCCGGCTCGAGGATCGCATCAACCAGCAGGGCGGCGCCGTCGCGCTAGCCCCCACCGATAGCCCTACCCCAGGGGCTGCTGAGCCAGCGTCGACCACTCCCGATCCGCCACGTCGCAGAAGGAAGTCGGTCGGGGAAGAGTCGCCCAAGAGGGTTGAAACTACGGCTTTGCAGGATGATGGACCGAAAGCAGCTAGAGATATGGCACCGGCCCAGCTGACGATGAAGGCTGTGGAGTCGTCATGGCCGGCATTGGTCGGAAAGGTGCGGGCTGCCGCCGGCGTTCGTCGCTACACCCTGCTGAAGGAGGCGGCCCCGGGGGAAGTGGAAGGCAATCAGCTCACGCTTCATGTCCCGGCTCACCTGACCTTTCACCTCGAGTCTCTCCAGGAGGACCAGGCACTGAGAGCCCTTGTCGAAGAAGCTGCCTCGGAGTTGCTCGAAGGGCGAGTTCGGGTTGTGTATAGCCCGGGTCCGATCGCCGAGACAGATGTGGCCGAGGTGACACCGTTGCGAGCTCCGGAAGCTCATGAGTTGACCGACGCCGTTGAAGGAGGCATTGACCCGACCGACCTGGTCAAGGACCTGCTCGGCGGTGAAGTAGTGGAGCCCCAGTGACCCGCAGAGGTTGCTGACCCCTACTACCCTCGCCGCTATGGGACGCCTACCAACAGACATGCAGAAGCTGCTGGAGCAAGCCGCCGCTATGCAGGCCAAAATGCAGGAAGCGCAGGCTGCCACTGCCGATCAGGAGTTCGAAGGAACCGCCGGTGGCGGGGTCGTAAAGGCAGTTGTCAAAGGCTCAGGCCAATTGGTTTCGATCACCTTTGATCCCGCAGTCCTCGATCCAGAGGATCCCGAGTTGGTGGGCGACCTTGCTGTGGCCGCTGTTAACCAGGCTCAAGCTGCGGCCAACGATGCGCTGGCAGGAGGAATTAGCGACGCGGCGGATGGGCTCGACCTCGACGGGCTCGGGCTCGGCGGGCTCCTCGACTAACGATGTTCGAACCTCCGGTTCAAAGGCTCATCGACGAGCTGGCCCGACTTCCTGGAATCGGCCGCAAGAGCGCCCAGCGCCTCGCCTTCCACATACTCAATGCCGAGGAGGTAGATGCCGAGCGGCTGGCTAATGCGATCCTCGATATGAGACGCCAGGTGGGCTTATGTGAGCGGTGTTTCAATGTGGCGGCGGGCGTTGAATGCACGATATGTCTTGATACCCGTCGCGATCCATCGGTGGTTTGTGTTGTCGAGCGAGCACAGGACATTGTGGTCATGGAAAAGACACGGGAATTCAGTGGGCGCTACCACGTTCTCGGCGGTTCGATTTCTCCCATTGCCGGCATCGGGCCAGATCAGTTGCATTTCCGAGAGCTCCTGGCCCGGGTCGACGCAGAAGGCCTCAAGGAGGTGATCGCCGCTACAAACCCGACAGTGGAAGGTGACGCCACGGCTTTGTACATTGCTCGGGTGCTCAAGCCGCTTGGCGTGAAAGTGACCCGCCTGGCAAGTGGTCTTCCGGTGGGCGGTGACCTCGACTACGCCGACGAGCTGACCCTGGGCCGGGCCCTGGTGGGCCGCCAAGAGCTCTAGTTCTTTCCCGGTTTCTCTGTCCTCCTGGGAGAGGACCGCTTGAGCGAAGCGAAGGCGAGGAGGGGTCTTGCTCCTCTCCCACGGAGTGAAACGAAGTGGGGGAGGCTGGGAGGGGGTAGTTTCCAACAGCGGCGCCCTGAGTGAAGCGTTGGTGAGACCCGAGAGTTGCAGTAAGAGCGGGTCCGGCCGCGCATCGAACCAGCAGTTGATTGTTGGGCACCGCCTTGTGCAAGGTCACCCGGAGGCAACAATTGTGGTGACGGCAAGCTGCCGGCATTCCTGCCGTTGGCGGGCACCACCCACCTTTGCTCGCCTTCCCCTCCCACTGCCTGCGAAGACTCCGCTAGGCAGGAGGGGATAAGCCGGCCAGACCAGCACCGAACCAGCAGTTGTTGTTGGGCTGAGGGCGAAGGAGAAAGCTAGGGTGCAGGAACTCTCACGATCATCGCGTCGCCTGCTTGTTGGCTCTTCGCCTGGTAGCTCATCGCAGTGTCG
>Ga0255057_10001735_pt1 | contig 12047 bp, 12 predicted proteins | sample Cases_109_6_MG_FD_189022 | JGI IMG/M metagenome (GOLD analysis project Ga0255057, IMG submission 189022) | Seawater microbial communities from Amundsen Gulf, Northwest Territories, Canada - Cases_109_6 | ecosystem: Environmental > Aquatic > Marine > Gulf | place: Canada: Northwest Territories... | reverse complement strand
ACCCCGTTTTGGCGCAGGCTGCAGCGTCGCCGATGAGGAAGACCCGCACGCTTTCCTCATCCCCTCGTGCTAGTGAACAAGCAAGCCGCAGCCCGTTGTAGCTGCGCTCCGTTCCATAAGGCGGATCGTTAAGGATCACCAGAACGTTCATCTCAACACCTCACGGCCGACACACAGCACATGTCGACACAGGTAAGTATGAGTTGGTCAGGGCAGTCGCACAGGGCCAAACGGCCCATGGGAATCTGTGAATCAAACCAATCGGTGCAACAACGGGCCTGACAGGAACCCGCACACAACGGCATACATCGAGTAGAGAAAGCTGGAGAAATCCCCGACCTCAAGAGCCACGCCTATACCTACACCGATTAGCTGGCCTCACCGCTACGGGAACACCCCGCAGCATGCCCCAAGTATCAATAAGGCACACATCGAGTGGTCTGGGACGGCTCGGGATTGCCGCTTAGGCGCGCCTTGGGGACATGGCCGTCCGCCTATCGTCATCGGCCATGGAGTCCAGCGGTAATGCCCGCTCATCATGTGGCGATCACGTGCGGGCCAGTTTCAGAGCGTGTTCGGCGAGCTCGAGCGCTTTGGCCGGATACGCTTCCATGACCAGCTGCAGCCGGTGGTCGTCCTTGATCTCGGCCGGCGACTTGGCATTGTAATTGTCCGCATTCACCAGCGTTTCTACGCCGCCCATCTTGTAGGCGGCCTGGATGTAGTAGAACGCCAGCCACCATGGGTCCCATTCGCCCAGGGTGGTACCAAATCCCTTTTGCAGGACGATATCGAGTGCGTGGTCGTGCATATCGTCGAGACCGAGGCCGAGCAGGCTCTTCAAGCTGAACGCCAACTGCTGGGTTCGGGGCACGAACGGCCAGTGGGCGTAATACACGCCCCCCTCTTCGGTCCCATGGAGCATGGCCGCTTTCACCGCCAGGGATTGGGCATCGAGCAGCACGAATTGCAGCAGCTCGGGGTTTTTGACCATCTGCACGACCTCATCACGGGACTTAGCAGCAATGGCGGCGTTGCTCGGCTTGGTGTCGGCGTGGCCGATGACCACCGTGCGACCGGCCTCGCCAAGGCGATCCGCATGCTCGTCGACGAACTGCTCGAACACCCCGACCAACCTCTTGGCGTGATCGGAGGCCGCCACAATCGCCGGGTTGTTCCTGTACTGGGGCAGCTCACCCATCCGGGCAGCCTGCTGCGGTGTCTCCAAGACCAGGCAATGACGAAAGAATTCGGCGGTCCCGTAGCGTTCCTGCAGGCTGGAGGGGGCCTTTATGCTCCCTCGATCGAAAGCGAGGGCACCGGCCGCACAGAGATTCTCCATATCGCTGGTCGAGAACTCCGGCCAGAGATCAGGCCAGTCGGCGATCACGTTGGCAACGGAGGCGACGAGAGGCACCTTCTCCATCAGCAGCCCGGGGAAGACTCGATCGGGCACCGAACACTCGTCGATGGGCCGCAGGCGCAAAGTGGTCGCGTCGATCTGCTCGACGGCTACGAGGCCAACGTATGGCGAGTGCTGTGGATTGAACAACTCTCCGCGCGATAGCTCTCCCAAGAGGCTGTCGTGCTGGAAGCCGATCCCCGCATCGAGGTCATCGTCGGCGGCACCACTCCAGGGAAAGAGCATATGGCCGGCATCGTTCGACCAGATCGGGCCTGAACTGTCCTGCAGCCGGTAGTTGGGCTCACGTAACACCTTGAGGACGTATTCACCGGGGACCTGCGGCGAAGTGATGACGACGAGCGTCGAGCTGGTTGCCTGGAAGTACTGGCCCTGGAAGCGCCAATCTCCGAGCATGTCACTCGGAACCGTGGGAATCGACTGCCCCCGTTCATCCAGTATGCGGCGGATCTCGCTCTCGACGGCAGTGTAGACCTCGGCGAAATCTCCCTTTGCGTCTGGTGGCGACCACATTTGCGTCTGTATCGCTGCAGCCGATCGACCCTCTTCCACCCGAGACGTCCTCCTATACAGGGGGTCGGGTAATGGTAGGCGGAGACCATGATCGCATGCCGAGACGGTGAGCCGAACCGTTCAATGTGTCCCGCCTGCCAGTCGGCTCCCTCCGCTGGTACCTAGGAGGCCGGTCCTCCTAGGGTGACCCCATGACGGACCAGGCCGCCCGGGCGCGGCACTTCCTCGAGCTACACCTTGGGGACGCGCCGCTGTTGCTACCGAATCCATGGGATGCCGGGTCGGCCAAGCTCTTCGCTTCGCTCGGCTTCCACGCTCTGGCGACCACCAGCTCGGGCCATGCCGCCACCCTAGGTCGGCTCGACGGCGGGGTAACCAGAGAAGAAGCTTTGGCCCACGCAGCCTCCATAGTGGCGGCCACCGAGCTCCCGGTGAGCGCTGACCTCGAGAACGGCTTCGCTCACGAGCCTGCAGATGTGGCCGAGACCGCCCGTCTCGCGGCGGAGGTGGGCCTGGCCGGCTTTTCGATTGAGGATCACACCGGTGACGACGACAACCCGATATATGACCCGGCGACAGCCGCCGCCCGGGTGACGGCCGCCGCCGCGGCTGCTCACGAAGGTCCGGTGCGCCTCGTTATCACCGCCCGGGCAGAGAACTACCTGCACCACCGTCCCGATCTGGACAACACCATCTCGCGGCTGCAAGCCTTTCAGGAGGCCGGAGCCGATGTCCTGTATGCGCCGGGAGTCACCGATGCCGGCGATATTCGGCGCCTCGTCGAAGCGGTCGATCTTCCGGTCAACGTGCTCGCACTGCCGGGCGCTCCCACCGTTACGGAACTTGCAGAGCTCGGGGTCAAACGTATCTCCGTCGGCGGCGGTTTCAACCTGGTCGGTATCGGCGCCGTGGCTGAAGCGGCCCGCGAATTCCTCGAGCAGGGCACGTATGGCTACTGGGCCGCCGCGAGCCGGGGTGCGGCCGACCGGAACGCCGCGTTCGGCTGAAACTGACCGTCCGGCACCCCAAAGCCGGAGCTCGTCGTTATCCACCGGACCGACTGCGGAATGGAGTGTCTTAGCAACCCGACCATCCACCAACAGATGCTGCCCTCGCTCCAGTTAGTCACGAACTGCTTCCCGGAGGAACCCGCCTCCTAGCGGGTAATTCCGAACACCAGATCGGTTATCGGGGCGACGATGAACAGCAGCATGACCGGCGCCATCAGACCGATGATGGGGATCAGCATGGCGGCCCGTCGCTTGGTGGCCCGGCGTCGCAGCGCATCGCGTCGCGCCTCGCGCACGTCGGTGCTCAGGGCCAGTAAGGCGCTTGCGAGATCTGTCCCTCGCTCCTCGGCGGCACCCAAGACCCGATAGGTCCGGGCCGCATACGGCTCGGCGGTCATGTCGGCAATACGCGTAAACGCATCAAAGGCAGGAAGGCCTCCACGATGGAGACGAAGCGCATCTCGCAGGTCGCCAACCACAACCCCGTCGCCGCGCTCGGCGACGTGTTGCACAGCCTGGATGACCCCGCCCCCGGCACGAGTGCGCATCGCCAACAGTTGGTTGACTGTGTAGAGCTCAATCCGGGCGCGTTCCCGGCGTTGCTCAATGGCTCCATCGATCCTGCCTCGCCAGCGAGTGACGCCGCCGAGGAAACCAAGAAGTCCCAGCGTCAATATGAGCACGGTCCCCCTGCCGAGAACCAGGCCGGCCGCGAGGCCACCGCCGGCACCGAGCAAAGCGGATGCCAACTGACGCAGTCGATACTCGGCGAGACGCTGATGGTCGGGGATCTGTTGCAGCACATCGGCCTGGCGCAACCTGCGCAACAGGAGCTCCTCGCCACCGCTATCCATCATTTTTCCCAAGCCACGGGCCGCCGCCTGGATGGGTGGGCCGAACAACCGCTGGATGGTGGTCCCCGACAAGGTGACGGCATCGGGCTCGAAGAAGTCCACCGTCCTGCCCAGGCTCGCCCTGGCCACTATCGAATATGGACTCACTCGTGACCTGAGACGGCTCCGCGGTGGAAGAAGGGCTCTGACCACCATCGATACGGCTAGAGCTGTGAAGACCGCCGGCAGTAGCGCGGTCATAGGTCCTCACCGCCGAGCACGGGGCCGCCCGCCCCGAGAACTCGCGGCTCTCCGGGCTCGCGGCTGAGGTGGGAGACGATCCAGATTCCCAGCAAACTGAGCGCGGCCCCGATTGCCACTGTGACAACACCGAGGGCACTTTGGTAGAAGTCGCGGAATTGGTCGCCACGAATTGTCATCAAGAGCAGAACCAGCCATGGCAGGGCAAACACCACCCGGGCGTTGATGATTTGCTCCAACTCAGCCGTGCGAATCTCTTCGAGTGTTCGCAGGTCCTGGACAACAGCCTCGGACAGATCTGTAAGGATTCGCGTAACCGTCGGGCCTCCCCGTTCGTAAGCCATGAGCAGCACCTCTATCACCCGGTCGGAGGTCGGGTCCCCCATCTCCTCACGGATCAGCTTGAGCGCCGCCGGGACCCCGTACATCTGGCTCAGGGTTGGGAAACGCCCAAATGCTCGCTTCAGAGGAGCCGGCCCGTTCTCGGCCATTGCCGCGATCGCCCCGGGAAGGGCCCGTCCGGCACTGATCGATGCGACGAGGTCGCGAAGGCCATCAGGCCACGCCTCGATCGCTTCACCGAGACGACGAGTTCGCCGACGACTGAAGTAGGCCCGCGGCAAGAGCCCGGTCGAGATCCCGGGAACCAGCGCTACCGCCCATGCGCCACTCAATCCCCAGGACGCGGCAAACGCCGCAAGCCCGACGACTGCCGAACCAGCCCAGAACTGCCGGGGAGTCAGATCCACGCCGGCCTGGGTCAGCCACAGCTTGGCCCGGCCATCTTTGCTCCGCCGTCCCCGCAACCGGGTAAACGTCGGAGGGTTTCCAGTGAGGAATCCGGCCGCCAGATACACAAACACTCCGGTGACCGCGGCAGCGAGCAGGTTCATAGGGGAGGAAGTCGGCGACCCTCCAGGATGTCGCGCAAAGCAAAGTTCTGCGGCAGCGACCGTTCGATCATCCTCGTGGTGTGAGCCGGGGGAAGGGCGCCCGTCCACCGCAACGGATCGCCGATCGAATCACACTCGAACAGGGGCTCGGTCGAAAAGTCGTCCCCCATCGCCGGGACCACAGCCAGAATCTCAACCACCTGCCGCCGCAAGCCATCGGCACCATCGAGGGGGACCTGGTCGCGATCCAGATGCACAACTACGTCAAGAGTGCTGGAGAACACTTTGCGAACAACCGGTTCGGCCACGTTCTCGCCTGCCATCATTGCCGCGTTGACAATTGCGCTGAGAGCCTCCCGGGCCGAGTTGGCATGGACGGTGCAAGCAAACCCACAGCCGGCATTGGATGCCCGGGTCAATTCGAAGGCTTCTGAACCGCGCACCTCTCCGACAATGATGCGATCCGGTCGCATGGCCAGGACCACCTTGACGAGGTCTCGCAAGCGAACCTCGCGGGAATCGTCCATCGACGGCGGCCGGGCCTCGTAATAGGAGCCGTGAATGATCGGAACGAACAGCTCCCGCACCTCCTCGACGCATCGAATACAACTGCCGGCAGGCGATGCCGCTATCAGAGAGCTGAGAAGCGACGTTTTGCCGGCACCTGGAGGCCCTGACACCAGCACACTGCCGTTGGTTTGCATCAATGCCCAGAGGAAGCCGGCCGCGGCGGGAGTCATGGAACCCAGCTCAACCAGAGAAGAAAGGGTCTGACGCCGGAGGGCGTAGCGTCGCAGTGTGGCTGAAAGCGCGTCGGAAACCGGGGGAATAACTGCAGTCAACCTGGCGGTCCCACCCAACACTCTGGCCTGAACGATGGGGCTGGCCGTATCGAGATGCCGATCGGTCTCAGCAAGCAGTCGACTCACTATGTGCCGATTCTCCGGCTCCGTGGTTGGCGCGGTCACACCGCGTAAACGCCCGGAGCCGTCGATGAAAGACACCCGGGAGCCCTCGATGAAGATCTCCTCGATGTCACTCCGCGTAAAGAGCTCCGTGAAGGGGCCATAATCGGTGATGGCACTGAGCACCCGCTCAACCATGTCATTGCGGTCTGCCAGCGCCCGGCTGTGGCCCAGATGGGCCTTGCGCTGATACTCCTCGACAGCGTCTGTTACAACTGCTCGAACCTCATCACAGTCGATACTCGGATCGAGCCGCAGGTCCTCAACCGTAGAGACGGCCGCCTGACGGATAGTCTCGTAGGCCGTGGTGCTCATGAGCCCGTCCGTTGTTTGGTCGCCACCGGCAAAACACGATCGACCACTGTTGCCACAGCCTTGCAAAAGCCGCTCTTGGCAACCCGGGTCCCTTCCCAAGCCGCCCGGGCGATCTTCGGGTCGTACGGAACGAAAGTGATTGACGACGGACGGACTAGGTCGTGCATCTCCTGTTCAATCTCGCCCCGGACAAAGACTCCATCCTGGAATCGGTTCACCACAAGGTGCAGAGAGGTTTGTCCGAGCAGAGCATGCGTATCCGCCACCCAATTGATGGTGCGAACGATCGCCGTCGGGCTCTGTCCCGCCACCAGGGCCACATCATCGGCCAGCGATATGAGGTGGCGCGTGACACCAAATCGCCCTTCGCCACGCGACCCTGCCATCGACTCCTCAACCATTGGAGAGACGTTCACGACGACGACATCAGCTGAATCAACCAGCGTGTCGATCACGTCCACCGCATCGCCCGACCGTATCTCGGCCCAGTCGCGCACATTCGGCAAGCCGAGCAGAACAAAGAAACCCGACGGATGCGGTACCAACGCCTCACTCACGTTGCCGGAGTGGTGCTGCAGGCTATCCATTGCGGTGCGGATGTTGGGATGAAGTGGCATCGCCATGCGTTGCGCAACGTTTGGCGAAACATCATCAGCATCAACCAGGACCACCCGGAGGCGGCGATCCGCCAACTCGCCGGCGATCGCAACGGCTATTTCCGTTGCCCCCACGCCGCCACCAGCCCCACCCACCACAAGCAACCGGCCTTTGTCCGGGGCGGCCGGGCTGTCGTCACCTTCATCCAGACCGGCGACCAGCTCGGCGAACTCCTCATCAACTTCACGCGAGGCCGCAAGGTCGACAATCGTCGCAATGAACTGCTCCGGCGTCGCGACGGTGCTGATCACTGCATCAACCCCCAGTGAGTGTAAGCGGCGCTCCCCCGCCGTCTCCTCAAAAACTCCGAGCACCTTCCTATCCCGCCGCTGGACCTCGCGCACAAAATGCGCAGACAGGAAAGATGTGATGTCGTCAATAACCAGGACGTCGTAAGCCTCATCGAAAGCGTCTTCCGGATGCATCACCCGCACCCTTACCCTGGCGCCACCGTGGTCGGCAACAAACCGGTGGAGGCCGAGCGACCAGTCACGACTCGAGGCGGCTATGCCGATCGATACGTCGCTCATGAACGTCCGCCCGTGATGCCCGGAGTGGGCGACGGCGCCCCGGTCGATCGAACCAGGTCCAGCGAGCCGGCGCTCGTGGCTGCAGCAATCTCCAGCGCCTGGCCGTCGTCCACCGCCACGACGACGGCGAATTCGCTAGATCCTCCGAACGAAGGGCTCGTGCCAAGTATCTCGATCACTTCTATCCCGGTGACCACATATCGAGCTTCGTCGTCGACGGTGGCGATGACATCGACCAGATCTCCCGCCTTGAGCCGGTCGCCAACGGCGCGTAATGAGTCGATGTCGATCGACATCTCCCGGAGTCCCGGCGCTGCTGTAGCCGGGCGCAAGTCTGAAGGTCGTAAAGGCTCGCCCCTGGCCACCGCCCTTGCCAGCCGCGAGCCGACAAGGCTCTCGGCCTGGGGCTCGGTGAGCAGGCCCCCGGAGATGGAATCTATGTCGCCCACCTCAGCGATCTCGAAGGAAGCGACGAGCAGCTCCTCATCCGCGGACAGGTCGCGGGCCGCGATAACTACTCGCAGAACATCGTCGCCTGATCGAAGGAAAGCCAGATTGAGGAGCAGCGCAAGCAAGCCGGCCAGGATCATCACGACATGGCCGAGAGAAAGCCTGCCGAGTAGTGACCGTCTGGGGGGCGGCGCGGACGCCGGTGCGACATTGCGTTCAGTCGCGGAATCAGTCAAAGCCACTCCGCCTCCTCGAACATTGACCCCAAGGTGGTGACCCCACGTGCTTGCCTTCCAGACATTGTAAACCCGCCTCACCGGGCCTGAATCCGGGGACCGGGCCACAGTCCCTCGCTCAGGATTGTATCATGTTATATTATGTCAAGTCATTTAAAACTCAGCAAAATAAGGTACGGATAGACATGCCAGAAGAGATGCCACCCATTCTCGACACCGCCCTGGCGGCGGAGCTGCTCAACATGAACGTCGATGTTGTGCGGCGAATGGCCCGCGAAGGCGAGCTGCCCGCCTATCGGTTGCCGGGAGCCCGCTCTTTCCGCTTCTTTCGCGACGAGCTCATGGAGTACGTGAGGAGCTTTCCGGTCCACCCCGCGGACGGGCAGGAAGAAGCGTCTGAGACTCCGGCCGGGTAAGGCTCAGTCGGCCAACGCCCAGGCGACATCCTCCAGACGTAACACCCATTCCACCGCGTCGATGTCAGAAAGGATGACGTGATCCTTCCCAACCGCGACGATGAGCCCTGCCACCTCGGCTGCAAGTGCCGGGGACCACACGGTGACCCGGCGGGAAGACAGCTCATGCTCCAGCAGTCGGGCTCGCATTGTTTCAGACCCGCTCCGCGGCGACTTGCCACCCGCACTGCTCCGCTCATCGACCCGCAAGACGACGCCGGGGGTGAGGTGGACATCAACTAACCCGCTGCTCGTCATGAGTGAGGCAACTTCGCCCCGGGCAAACTCGAGCCGGCCCTGAATCTGCCTATCGCCGGCTATTACCGTGACCAAATCTCCCCGGCTCATCAGCTCGACGGCCACGTCGCCGAGCTCCCTGCGGCGCATCTCGACAGAGGCTGCGTCCTGCTCGAGCATCTCGGCTTCGAGTCGCATCTCATTCCCCACCCGCTGTCTCAGCTCGCGGCCCAGGTCGTCGAGGGTTCCGTCCCCGTCCATTCCCCCACCATATACTCCACCCGACTCCGCATCCAGAGGCCCCCATGACCGGAACCGAATGCCCGGCCTGCGGAGAAACGGAACGCCTGTCAGGCGACCGCGACGGCGAATTGATCCACCTGCAGTGCGAGGCGTGTGGGGAGAAATGGGATCGCAGTCTCGATCCGGTCTGTAAGCGATGCGGGGGCACCGATATGCAAGCGGTGCCAAAGGCGATCGTCGAGAAGAGCAGGGGCACACAACTATCGGTGGTCGGGATCCGCACGGTCCATCTCTGTTCGGTATGTGACGCCGCCACCCTCGAGACCTATCACCGCAATCGGCCGAATCCGCTAATGCCCGATCAGCTGCCGACCATCGATGGCTAGTGCTCTGGTCGGGGCACTAACCGCTGAACGCGGTCCGCAATTGAGAGTTGAGAGTGTTGTCGCTGGCGAACACCACCAACACTTCGGCGCCATCACTCTCAATCAACGAGAAGCTGTCGGATGGCACCATCGCCCCTTGGTACTCCCTGAACGCTGCCACTAGCTCGGCGGCGTCTGCGGTCGAATCGCCCCGGTAGGCCAGTACAAAGACAGCATCGTCCCTGCCTCTGTTGTAGATGCGGATGCGGTCTCCACCCCAGCCGGCTGCAGCCACCTCGGCCTGCTTCTGACCGATCACTTCACTCAACAGGAGCTCGAGATCCTTCTGACCCATGCTGGAGTCGAGATATGTCTCATACCCGTCCAGTTCGAGCTCGGGCAGATCAACCGGGAGGGGTTGTTCATCGTCCAGGTACTTGTCGTAATCGAGTATCTGCTCTGACGACTCGGGAAGGTCGTCAAAGAGATCGTCCACCCGGTCCAACCCGACTCGTTGGTGAAAGAAGAACCCGTCAAGATAGGGGGCTTGCAAACTGCTGACGAGATAGCCGGGCAGATCGGCCTGTATCGCCTCAACCTCGGCTAACGAGGCAGAATATTCGGCAGCCCACGCGAGCCGCTCCGACGTCTCCAGGTTCTCGATATACGTCAACTCCCGCAACAAAGCATCACCTTCGATGACGGCGGTGGCCACATAAGCCAGGTCGCCTTCCAGATCCTCGGAACTGTCGAGCAGCCCAAAGTGTTGATCCTGCAGAGCATGCGTCAATTCGTGAACGACCACAGACGCGGACTGCGGCCCCAGCTCTTCGCCATCCACTCGGACGACGAGCTCGTTTGTATCAGGGTCGTAGAAGCCACCGGTGCCAGTTGAAAACAGCGTGTCATAGGTATCGCGGAGGTCGGCTTCGGGCCCGATCACTCCCAGGAGGCGAAATAACGCAGTCTGGGCATCGACCTCTTCCTCAGTGAGCTCCTCAGCGAGAAGCTCAATGATCCGAACCTGGTAGTCGGCGTCGTCGAGAAGAATCACTTCCACAGGCTCGAGGAAGGCCAGTCCACGAATTTGCTGTGCCTTGAGAATCAAGTCGTCGATCTTGGCTCTGATTGCCGCCGCCACAGTGTCGTCGACCGTGGTCTGTGTGGGTGCCGGGCCCGGCATGGTGGTGGCAGGCCGGGCTGAAGCTGAAGTTGAAGTGGGGACAGAAGTAGTCGAGGGACGGGTAGTTGATGAGCCGGTCCGCCCGTCACAAGCGCCGGCAACCAGCGCGACCGCCAGGGCACAAGCTACAAAGGAAATACGGGGCATCCAGATTCTTCGGAGTCGGTCGACGGGACTTGAGGATGGTACCGGAAGGCTCTACTAAAGCGGCCCGGCCAACCTACCGAATCATTCAGTTGAGCCCATGAAGGGTATGAGGTCATATGTCTGAAAAATATCGCTTAGTCACCAGGAGCGACTTCGACGGACTCGTATGCGCGGTGCTGCTGAAGGAACTCGATGTGGTCGACGACATCCTGTTCGTTCATCCCAAGGACATGCAAGACGGGCTCATCGAAATCACCGAGCGAGACATCACCACCAACCTCCCGTACGTCTCCACAGCTCACCTGGCTTTCGATCATCACCACTCCGAAACGCTTCGGGTGGACGGTCCGGCCGACAATCACATCATCGATGACGCCGCTCCCTCCGCATCACGAGTGGTTTTCAACCACTACGGCGGGGCGGAGCAATTCCCCAACATTGCCCCCGACATGATGGAAGCGGTTGATAGGGCCGACTCAGCCAGGTATGAGCTCAACGACATCATCTTTCCCGAGAAATGGGCATTGCTCAACTTCGTGATGGATGCCAGAACGGGGCTTGGTCGCTTTCGCGATTTTCGTATCTCCAATTACCAACTGATGATGAACCTCATCGACGACTGCCGCGACCGCGACATCGACCAGATTCTCGAACTGCCAGATGTCAAGGAACGGACCGAGCTCTACATGGAGCACGATGGGCCGTTCAAGGACCAGATCAAGCGCTGCTCCACCCACCGCGGCAACGTCGTGCTGCTCGACCTGCGCTCAGAAGACGTGATCTTCGCCGGCAACCGATTCATGATCTACGCTCTCTACCCGGACTGCAACGTTTCCGTCCACATCCTGTGGGGCAAACAAAAGATCAACACGGTGTTCGCCGTCGGCAAGTCGATCATCGACCGGGGCTCCCGTCACAACATCGGTGAGCTGATGCTCGAATACGGCGGCGGAGGCCATCGCAAAGCCGGGACCTGCCAGGTGCCTCACGAGGACGCTGAGCGGATCCTTCGGGAGCTGACCGAGCGCCTTCAGGATTAACTCGTCTCTTAATCGTTGCGACCTCAAGGGATAATTGGCCTTAGGTTCATGACCAGATCCCGGCTGTGGGAAGCCATTGGGCTTGCCTGAAGGGGTAGGAAAGGTCGATGCCCTAAACGCCGGGTGGGACGACTTCGATTTGTGGGTGAGTGAGAATCACCCGGACGACGCCGCGGCAGCCTTGGGCGTAAGTAATGCTTCGCTACGACGCTTTGTCATTCATATGAGGCCCTTCTCTTCAGATGTGGGTCGCTTAATCTACGCACGACCGTCACGGCTGCATCGACACCA
>Ga0255057_10001734_pt1 | contig 12056 bp, 8 predicted proteins | sample Cases_109_6_MG_FD_189022 | JGI IMG/M metagenome (GOLD analysis project Ga0255057, IMG submission 189022) | Seawater microbial communities from Amundsen Gulf, Northwest Territories, Canada - Cases_109_6 | ecosystem: Environmental > Aquatic > Marine > Gulf | place: Canada: Northwest Territories... | reverse complement strand
CCAATGACGGCCCCGACCAGGTGGGGTGGCGGAGGCTACACGGGCGTGCGGGCGGCAGCACCCTTCTCTGCGCTGGATGCGATTTACAGCGTGATGTCGGTCGTAGTGGCCACCGATGGCCAGGCCAACTTCCCGCCGCTGGATGTATTTTGGAGTGTCGACAACTCCTCGGCGCCGGGAACCGGCGACTTTGACGACGATGTCGCCAGTGGTGAAATCGGTACTGCGTTCTATAGCGGCAATAGACTTTTCTTACGCGGTATGGAAGACGACAATACCGACGAGTTCGACGATCACGTCGTCGTACACGAATGGGGTCATTACTTCGAGGACAATTTCTCGCGCTCGGACAGCATTGGTGGCAGGCACGGACCATTCGATCTCCTTGATATGCGGGTTGCCTTTGGCGAAGGCTTTGCCACGGCGTTGTCGGGCATCGGCCTGAACGATCCGAACTATTGCGACACTTTCGATTTCCAACAGGGCAGCGGCTTCCCCATCAATATCGAGACTGGCATCCCCGGTGTGGACGGCTGGTACAACGAATTCTCTGTCCTCAATCTGGTTTACGACCTCTGGGATACGAACCCCGATGGCGCGGATAACGACAGCCTGGGCTTCGGTCCGATCTATAACGTCATGACGGGTGCGCAGGCGGCGACTCCCGCGTTCACTAGCATTTTCTCGTTCGCGACGGAACTCAAGAATGAGATTCCTGCAAAGGCAGTCTTCATCGATGCGATGTTGTCTGATCACGATATCGTCGGTGCCGGAAACGATATTTATGGATCGACAGAAACAAATGATGCTGGGAATCCGGACGATGTTTTACCGATCTATACGAATGTGCCAATCGGCCAGACGTTCCCGATTTGCAGCATCAGCCAGTTCGACAGCGGCAGGGATGGCAACAAGCTGTCCGAGTACCGGTACCTGATCCTGGATGTCAGCCCGCCAAGTTCTTTGACATTCACGATGGATACGGTGAATCCGTCGTCGCAGCCTTCGGCTGGGTTTAATTGCAGCATGGCCGATCCGAGTGATCCCGAAATCCACGAGCATAGCGATCCGGACATCGCTATCTTTCAGAACGGAAACCTCGTCTGGGGCGGCTTCAGCTGCGAGCCGAACAGCGAGGTCACGATATCGCCGGTTCTGTCTGGCCGCTACGTACTGGACATCGTCGAGTTCCGCTATCTGGATGAGGATTCCCCGGTTGGTTTCCCGGAACAGACCTGCTTTGATATTACAATCCAATAACTCTGATCGTTTGGTGACCTGCATGAACCGACTATTTTTTGCCCGCCTACCCTTACTAGCACTGTCGGCCATGACACTGGCTGCCTGTCAGAATGGAAGTGACGATCCTGCCGGTAGCGAGGCTGATGCCGCGGCAGGCACAGTTCACAGCAAGCCCAAGTCCGCTGCCGAGCCGCGGGCCTCCGCGGGCGGGCCGTCGGCGCCTATCAATCTCGATTACGAAATTATGGGAACGCCCGTTGTCGGCCTCCCGCTGTCGATAAATTTGAAAATATCGTCGGCTCTGGATCGGCCGATCCGTGTGAACTATCGCATCAATGACACGACCAGCCTGGCGTTCTCCGATGTGCAGTCAGAGACGGTCTCGGTGGTGCCAATCGGCGACGAGGCCTTCTCGGCGGAGCAAGTCACCGTCATCCCGCAGCGCGAAGGCAGACTGTTCCTGAATGTCTCCGCCGAGATCGATACCGAGCTCGGCAGGATGGCCAAAGTGATGGCGATCCCGATTCAGGTCGGTGCTTTTCGAGCGGCGCCGCAGGTTAATGGCGAACTCACCACGGACGAAGAGGGTGAGGCGCTGATCTCGATGCCGGCGCAGGAAGAGTAGCGAGATATTTTCGCGACCTGATTCCCAATTTGACCAATTGGGGACGGCCCTCAATCGGCGACAGTCTCCGTGCTCCTGCCGTTTTTCCTTCAGCCCATTAACTGAGCCGTTTTGAACTTTAATTGAGCGGCCGGTCGAGGGTTGCCGTAGCTGGTTCACATTTTTCACTTATGTCGGGTCGCCGAATGCCGGATTTGGTTCGCAGAGACCGTTAAAGTCGATTTTTCATAACGTGAATCCCCGTTTCGGGAAAATTTTCCCAATTTATTTTTCAATATTAGAGCTGGTTCACAGACGAAATCGGCATCTGGGCCTACTGTGTGCGACAGGCTGCCGGAGAACTGTCTCAAAGGCGTCATACGGCAGCGGAGGGAACCCCCCGCCAGGAACGATCGACGGATCGTCGGTGGGGCTACGCGCGAATAGAAGGAAGCATTCGGTCGGGGCATTGATGCATCGGGAACTACGACAGCAGATCAAGGAAGCCACGGAAAAGTCCGGAATCAACAAACTGGACTTCATCGCCCTGCTCAGATTGATCGACCAACATTATGACAAAATGGAAGAGACGATCAATCAGACAATGTCTGAGACGCTCTCCCAGTCCCTCGCCAGCCAGGCACTCGCGACAACCACAACTACCCCGATCGAGGTCATCTTTGACAGCGTTACCGATGCGTTGATGTCGGTCAGCGACGAAGGGGTCATCCAGAACTGCAACAAGATCTGCTCGAAGTATTTCGGCTTGCCGAAGAATGAGTTGATCGGCAGCAAGATATCGAGATACCTGCCTGGCGCGGAAGACAAGGGCCTTGGTGATTTCCTGCAGCCCTTCGTATCCGGCCTGGAAGCGACGCAGGCGTCGCCGATTAACGGTGAAGTCCGGGCGACACGCGCCAATGGCGCAGAATTCTTCGCCGAGATCAACGCCAGCAGTCTCGAAGTCGGCGAAGGCCGCGTCTTCGTCATCAGCCTGCGCGATGTAACCGGGCGCCGGGAAGCGGAAAAAGCGCTGGTCGAGAACGAGGAGCGCTATAGAGCACTGGTGGAAAACGCACCGGAGGCGATTGTCGTATTTGACGTCGACAAAAACCTGTTCGCGGACGCCAACGAGATCGCCTGCCAGCTATTCAACATGCCCCGCAAACGCCTGCTGAGCATTGGTCCTGAGGCTGTCAGCCCGAAGATGCAGCCCGATGGGTCGCCGTCTTTTGGTGTCGCTCGTGGTCACGTAGAGCGAGCTCTGAATGGTGAGCACCCCATCTTCGAGTGGATGCACATCGACGCGCATGGCATAGAGATTCCCTGCGAGGTTCGCTTCAGCCGTCTGCCGGACGAGGAGCGCAAGCTCTTGCGCGTGAGTATCTCGGACATCGCGGAAAGAAAACGTAATGAGGAGATCGCATTCGCCCAGAACAAAATTCTGGAGATGATCGCCTCGAGCAAGCCTTTCGATCGGACACTCCGCTCAATCTGCCGGTGCACCGACAAGATAAGCGTCGGCATGCGCTCGGCTATCATGCTGCTCGACATCAAGAGCCAGACCTTGTCAGTCGAACAGGCGCCCGGTCTGCCAGACAAGTTCAAGCTGTCGCTGGATTTCATCAAGGTCGACCCTTTAAGCATCAGCTGCGGTGCCGCGGTTTTCGGTGTCGGTGAAAAGATCGTCACCGATATCTCGCAAGATGAGGGCTGGGGCGGACTGCACAAGCAGGCGGCGAAACACGGCATTGCCGCGTGCTGGTCTTTCCCGGTGTACGGCAACGCAGGCATGATCGTCGGCACGCTGGATATCTATCTCGACACGCAGCGAGAGCCGACCCCTGACGAAATCGACAAGATCAGCGGCATGGTGCGCCTGGCCGGCATCGCCATCAAACGGCAACTCGATGAGACCAAGCTTCGAAGCAGTGAATCGCGTTACCGCGGCCTGTTCGAAAATGTGGTCGACGGCGTCTACATTGCATCCAGAGAGGGCGACCTGATGACGGTCAATCCGGCCCTGGTCGAAATGCTGGGTTACGCTTCCGCCGAAGAACTCAAGAACGCCGGCCGTACGACGATGCTGTACGTCAATCCAATCGACCGCGAGCGGGTATTCGCGCGGCTCGAAGCACAGGGCTTCGTAAAGAATTTTGAATACCGCCTGCGACGCAAGGACGGCAGCGAAATCGTCGTGCTCGAGAACTCGCGCGCTATTCACGACGACGACGGCAACGTCGTCGCCCACGAAGGCACGATTACCGACATCACAGAGAGAAAAATTGCCGAGACCCGCGTGTTCGAGGAAAAGGAACGCGCCCAGGTCACCCTGCAATCGATCGGTGATGGCGTGATTACCACCGATGCGGAAGGCAACATCGATTACATTAACCCGGTGGCGCAGGACCTGACTGGTTGGGAAGTCAGAAACGCGCGCGGCAAGGCGGTCGAAGAGATCATGACGATCGTTAATGCGCACACACGCGCTACGGTCGACAATCCTGTCATGCGCTGCCTCAAGGAAGGCCGCGTGATAACACTTGCCGAAAACTCGGTACTGATCACCCAGGCTGGCAATGAAGTGCCCATCCAGGACTCGGTCGCACCCATTCGCGATCGCATCGGCAACGTCATCGGTGCGGTCATGGTATTCCACGATGTCAGCAAGGAATCGCGGCTGTTCCGGCAACTGTCTTATCAGGCGTCCCACGATGCCGTCACGGGCCTGATTAACCGGCGTGAGTTCGAGAATCGTCTCGTCGAAGCACTGGACAGCACTTACGAGAACAACGAGCAGATCTACGCGCTTCTATATCTCGATCTGGATCAGTTCAAGGTCGTCAACGATACCTTCGGCCATACCGCCGGCGATGAATTATTGCTGCAGGTCTCCGAGCTCCTGCAGGGCAACATCCGCTCGACCGATGTGCTGGCGCGCCTCGGCGGCGACGAGTTCGGCATCTTGCTCGAGCGTTGCAACCGAGAGCGTGCGATGGAAGTGGCCGAAGCCATACGCAGCGCCATCGAGGAATATCGCTTCGAATGGCAGGAAGCGTTCTCGAGCGTGCGTTGCTCGATCGGCGTCGTCATGGTGACGCACGAGAGCCCGAATGTCGCCAGCGTAATGAGCTCGGCCGACGTCGCCTGCTATTCCGCGAAGGACATGGGCCGTAACCAGATTCACCTTTATCAGGACAGCGATGCCTCGTTGCGCCACGAAGAGATGAAGTGGGTATCGCGGATCACGAGTGCGGTCGAGGAAGAACGGCTCGAACTTTTCTATCAGCCGATTATTGGTATCAGCAAAACCAATTCGGAATCTCGCGGCCATTACGAGCTGCTATTGCGTATGCGCGATGAGAACGGCGAGTTGGTGCAGCCCGATATGTTCATACCGGCGGCGGAGCGCTACAACCTGATGTCGAAACTCGACCGTTGGGTTATTCACGAGGCGCTGACGGAACTCGCGGACCGCAATCCCGACTCCGACAAGGCCCGCTTCACGATTGCAATTAACCTGTCCGGCACGTCATTGAGTGAAGACCGCTTCCTCGAATACGTCATCAAGGAACTCGAGACACAAAAGCTACCGGCCGGTGCGGTCTGCTTCGAGATTACCGAAACCGCCGCCATCTCCAATTTGTCGCGCGTGATCCACTTTATGCAGACCCTGAAGAAACTCGGCTGCATGTTCTCGCTCGATGACTTCGGCAGCGGCCTGTCGTCATTTACCTATCTCAAGAACCTGCCGGTCGATTACCTGAAGATCGACGGCCAGTTCATTCGCAATGTTGCCGAAGACGCGGTGGATGAAAGCATGGTCGTGGCGATCAATCAGGTCGGCAAGGCGATGGGTATCGAGACCATTGCAGAACGGGTAGAAACGAAAAAGGTGCTCGACAAACTCAGCGAGCTCGGTGTGGAGTTCGCGCAGGGTTATTACATTGCCCGGCCCACCTCGGTGCAGTCGTTCGAGCCCTGGGCAGACAGCGAACACTCCCAACAACTAGCATGACCCCGATACGGTACACTGACGAACAACGAAAAACGCCATGACCGAATATGCCCTAGAGGGCGCATATGCCCACAGAAGGCACAAACGATAATCCAAGCAATACCGAGTTACTCGCGGCCCATGAGCCGCCTCCCTGTACTGTTCTGAATTGCGACTCGCAATTACCGATTCTGCTGCTTTGTGATCACGCCAGTCGTCGGATTCCGGCGTCGTTAGGCGATATGGGTCTGGATCCGCCCGCACGTCGCTGTCATCTGGCGGTCGACATCGGCGCGGGCACGCTGACAAGGCGCCTCGCTGCCGACCTGTCGGCGACTGCCGTGCTTTGCGAGTATTCTCGGCTGGTGGTTGACTGCAACAGGCAACTCCTCGATCCCGGCGCGTATCTTGAATACGGCGACGGTATCGTCATTCCCGGCAACCGCAATCTTCGCCCCGAACAAAAAACGCTGCGTGCCGATTCAGTTTATTGGCCGTATCACGAGGCGATTGCCGAGGAGCTCGTTCGTCTGCAGTCTTACGGTACGCCGCCGGCCGTGTTGGCCATACACAGTTTCACGCCGGTATTAAATGGCGTGTCGCGTCCCTGGCAAATGGGAATACTCTGGGATACCGACAAGCGACTTTCCGACCTCTTTATTAAGGAACTCGGCGAGGCCGGATTTCTGGTCGGCGATAATGAGCCGTATTCCGGCAAGGCACCGCAGGATTTCACAATCGACTATCACGCCGAAGCCAACGCATTGCCACACGTCGGCATCGAGATTCGTCAGGACCTGATCGACGATGAAGCCGGGGTTGCCGAGATCGCCGAACTATTCAGGGGAATCATCCGGACGATTCCCGCCAGGATCAGTGCACCAACAAGGATACATGCGTGATAAGAAATCTGCTTTAAAGCAGTGGAGTGAGCGATGAACCGGGTGAAGCCAGAATTCACGATTGGCGTGGAAGAAGAGTATCTGCTGGTCGACAAAGAGACGCGAGGTCTTGTCATAGATCCGCCCAAATCGCTGATCGGCGAGTGCGAAGAACTCTGCGGCAGCCAGGTGACGTCCGAGTTACTGCGCTCGCAAATCGAGATCGGCACCAAAGTTTGTAAGAACGTACAGGAAGCGCGCGAAGACCTCGCCAGGCTCAGGAAAATCATCATCGAAGTTGCGGACCGCCATGGGCTTGCACCGCTTGCCGCTTCGACACATCCGTTCAGCCGCTGGGTCGAACAAAAGCACACAGAAAAAGATCGTTACGAATCTCTGACAGCCGAGATGCAGGCTGCGGCACGACGGCTCGTCATCTGCGGCATGCATGTGCACGTCGGTATCAACGACGATGCGTTGCGAATCGATCTTATGAATCAGATGAGCTACTTCTTGCCGCATCTGCTGGCGCTGTCCTGCTCGTCGCCGTTCTGGGAGGGCAGGGACACCGGGCTCAAAAGTTACCGTTTGACGATATTCGATGCCTTACCTCGCACCGGTATCCCCGAGCGCTTCGCGAGCTTCGCGGAGTACCAGCGTCACATCGACATACTTATCGGCGCGGGACTCATCCAGGACTCTACAAAAATCTGGTGGGACCTTAGGCCAAGTGGCAAGTTTCCGACACTCGAGACGCGCATCATGGATGTGTGCACGCGCATGGACGATGCGATCTCGCTGGCCGCGTTGCTCGTTAGCATTATGCGCATGCTCTACCGCTTGCGACTGGAAAATAAACGCTGGCGTATCTATACGCCGATGTTGATCCGGGAAAATCGTTGGCGTGCGATGCGTTACAGTTTCGATGAAGGACTGATCGATTTGGCTAAAGGCCGAGTTATACCGTTCGAGGAATTGCTGGACGAGATGTTGAGTCTCGTGGCCGACGATGCCGAAGCACTCGGTTGCGCAGCGGAAGTTGCTGATGTGCGTGAAATTATGAGCCGCGGCACGAGTGCGCATCGTCAGCTCAAGGCCTATGAGCTTGCCCAGGCAGCCGGCAACAGCGATGAGGACTGCCTCAAGGCCGTCGTCGATACCCTGGTCGCCGACACAGCCGACGGGCTCTGATCGGGGACGGACTCGGAGTCCGTCCCCAGGAATTTACCGTTCCCTTGGCCCAGATGTGGTCAATTTACCATAGTCCAGATCCGGTCAGAAAAGCCGAAAATCGCGTAAACCCCCGATTTTTCTCCTAAAAATGTGATTTCTTGCGCGTTTCCACAATTCGGAATGCGTAGTGCGTCGCATCATAGTCACCGCTTCGTCTATACGATCGCTGGATGTACGCCCGATTCGAACGCCCAGGGTCCGGAGCCTGCCAATGATGGAGCAGTTGAGTCTGATTTTGCCGACGGCATTCGGCTTTACCGCATTGATCTACCTCTGGCTCGCGGTCAGGGTCTCGCGGGCGTCCACGCAGTCTGAAAACAACGCGATAAGCTACTTCCTGTTCCTGATCGCCGCCATGGTTGCCGGTAGCGCGTTCAGCTATGGCGCGACGGATGGAAACTTGTATGGCATCGGCCGCACGCTGTCATTCTTTAGTGCGGGTTTCTTGCCGGTCGTTCTGTATACGATCTACCGGGAATACACGGTTGGGCCGCCCAGTGCTCTTGTTCTGGCGATCCTGTCGATCATTCCGGTGATCACTGTTGCACTGGCAATTACAAATTCCTTGCATCACATGATCTGGACGGTCGTCGATACGGTAGATGGCAGCAGATTTACGGAAGCGAACGAGCACTACTGGTTCAATCGTGTGCATGCGCCGTTCGCCTACGGACTGTTCGGTTACTCGGTTGTCGCCCTGATGGGTCGCATGCCGACGATCGCGCGAGCGCATCGTGGCAAAGTCGCGTTGCTGCTGGTTTGCACCATCCTGCCCTACAGCGTCAGCATCGCGAACAACATGCTCAACATCGGCCCCAGAGATTTTCCGTTCACATCGTCTGCCCTGATGGTCTTGCTACCGTTGTATTGGTGGGCAAGTTTGAAACTGCGCGTTTATGAGTTCAGTCCGCTGGCATACCAGACGATGTTTGACCACGTACGCGACCCGATCATCGTCCTGGACAAGCAGCGGCGCATTGTCAGTGCCAATCAACCGGCTCAGAAACTACTGGAATCTACCGAGGCAGAGCTGATTGGAGAGCCACTCTGGGAGGACCTGCCGGAAGCGCAATCGGTGCTGGAACATGCGGCGGGCAGGGACCTGACACAGACGGTTCGCATGAACGCCGACCGCTATTTCGAGCTCAATAGCGCGCCTTTGACCGGTCCGGCAGGGCAGGATCAGGGCACGGTCGTGGTGTGCCGCGACGTCACGGAAAGAAAGCGTGCGCTTAGAGCACTGGCCGACAGTGAACACCTGATCAGGTCGTTGGTCGAGCATTCCTCGAATGGCATCCTGCGATTTGCGCGCGACACGCGTGACAGTGACAAGAAATTTCGCTGCACGTTCGCCAATCGATCCGCAGAGCGATTCCTGCAGAGCGGCAATGGCACGCTGGTCGGCATGCCGCTCGAGAAACTGCAGTTGTTGGAACCGGAAAAACTCCTGCAGAAGTTTGGCGGCGACCATCGTTCGGCATCGAGCATCAGTTATGAGACCTCGATGGATGCGGACGAAGGCGAAGCCTGGTTACGTGTCGTCGGTGAGCCGGTAGGCCACGACTTCTCGGTAACACTCATCGACATTACACAACGCAAGCGCAACGAGACCAAAATACTTGCGGACGCATTACGAGATCCGCTGACCGGTGTATTGAATCGGCGTGGCTTCGAGAAAGAAGCGACGGATGCGATTTCTCGCCACGAGCAGGGCGCCGTACTCTATCTCGATCTCAATCACTTCAAGTCGATTAACGATCGCTTCGGTCACCAGGCGGGCGATGCGCTGCTGAAAGCATTCGGCCATCGCCTCGAGTTCTGCCTGAGGCCGGAAGACATACTCGCGAGACTGGGTGGCGATGAATTCGCAATCGTGCTGCCGGGAGTCCCTGTCGAGGACGCCAAGCACGTAGCCGAGCGCCTCGTCGAGACCGCCTCGGAGGCCTACATCATTCAAGGCGAGGAGATCGAATGCGCGGCAAGCGTCGGTATCGCACTGATGCCGACCCATGGTGAGGAGCTCTGGCACCTGGTGAGCGTGGCCGATCAGGCGATGTACAACGCCAAGCAGATCAGCCAGGAAGATGCGGCCAACGACCGGGCAGCCTACGTCGAGGCCGCTGTCGCCTCATAATCCCCTTTTTTCCATTGATGGTTTGCTTTTAATTCCATATATCGAGTATTCTCGATATATGGATGTAATAGATGCCCTGGAAACACTGTCTGCCTTGTCGAACGAGACCCGTCTTTGGGTCTTTCGTCTGCTTGTGCAGGCCGGGCCCGAGGGGATGACGGCGGGCGAGATCGCCGACCACTTGAGCTCCCGGCAAAACACGATGTCCAGCCACCTGAAGTTTTTGGCGCAGGCGGGTCTGGTCAGCAGTCATCGAGAGGGCCGCCATGTCCGCTACCGTGCCGATTACGACACCATACAAAACCTCGTTCTGTTCTTGATGGAAGACTGTTGCCAGGGCAAAGCAGAAATCTGCCGCCCGGTCGCGGAGTCGCTTTCCGTTTAGACTCTCAATAAGGGAAAATCTAATGAAACGATTTCATGTCAACGTTTCGGTGGCCGACATCGGCGCATCGACCCGCTTTTACAACACGCTGTTTGGCGTTGAGCCCACGATTCTGAAAGACGGCTATGCAAAGTGGATGCTGGAGGATCCGCGCATCAACTTCGTGATTTCGGAGAGCGCGAATGCAAGCGGCGTAAATCACATAGGATTGCAGGCGGATACCATGGAGGAACTCGAGGCGATCCAGTCGCGTCTTCAGGAAGCGGAAGAGAACACCTTTGATCAGCCTGATGCCGAGTGCTGCTATGCGAAATCTTCGAAGACCTGGGTACGTGATCCTGACAACGTTGCCTGGGAAACTTTCGTCACGCATGGACAACTTACCTATTTCGGAAATGATGACACGCGGGCTGAATGGGAGGCTTCAAACGAACGCTGCTGTGCGTAACGTCCTTTTTCGAACGAATGATTAAATTGCCGAGAAAACGGGTAGCGGAAATGGTCGGAACCGCGTTTCTGCTCGCAACCGTGGTTGGCTCTGGTGTCATGGCGGAACAACTGGCCGGCGGAAATGTAGCACTGGCTTTGCTCGGTAACACCATTCCAACCGGCGCCATACTGGTTGTCATCATCCTGATATTCGGTCCCGTCTCCGGTGCACCTGTCAATCCCGCAGTAACACTGGCGTTTGCACTCAGGCGGGAGATCTCGCCCTCGGACGGCGGTTTCTATGTTCTGGCCCAAGTGGTCGGTGCGTTCATCGGCGTCTGGGTTGCGCACCTGATGTTCGAGATGCCGGTGATCCAGGAATCATTACGAGTTCGGACGGGGAATGCGCAGTGGTTTTCGGAAGGCGTCGCGACTTTCGGCCTGGTGCTGACCATTCTGGGATGTATTCGATACCGGCCGAAATCGCTGGCAATGGCTGTCGGACTCTACATCACGGCAGCATACTGGTTTACGGCCTCGACGAGTTTTGCGAACCCTGCCGTTACGATCGGGCGCGCGTTTACGGACAGTTTTTCAGGGATACGCCCAACGGATATGCCGGCATTCATCGTTGCGCAGTTGCTTGGTGCCGTTGTCGCAGTAATGCTCGCCGCTTATATTTTTACCAAGCGGGAAGCCGACTAAAAGAACGTTATGATCATGTCAGCGACCACCGGGTCAACCGTATCTGTGATCAGTGCTTCGGCGACATCACCTTCAACAAGGTCTAGCAATAGCGGTCCCGCAATCACGGTCTTTTCACCGGGCATCGTCAGGATTATTTCGTAGCTATTCGCAATCTGGGGCACGAAATCGGTGGTAAGAGCGAACGACATGCCGGAAATCGTCGGGTTCAGCTCGGTGATGTCAGCGCCCGCAATGACGAGATACAGGTCCATTGTCGGGAAATTTGCCGCCGCCTGAATGAATCGAAGTTTGGCATGCGTTTCGATCGAGCGCCGACCGTCGATCAGATTCATTCTCGACAGTTCGCTACCCGCCAGGCCAGCCAGGACTGTGCTGAAGCGTTGTCCGGCAGGCACGGACTGGTTTTCTTCGTCGATGATCGCTCCGGGGTTGCCGACGGGGGT
>Ga0255057_10001733_pt1 | contig 12059 bp, 12 predicted proteins | sample Cases_109_6_MG_FD_189022 | JGI IMG/M metagenome (GOLD analysis project Ga0255057, IMG submission 189022) | Seawater microbial communities from Amundsen Gulf, Northwest Territories, Canada - Cases_109_6 | ecosystem: Environmental > Aquatic > Marine > Gulf | place: Canada: Northwest Territories... | reverse complement strand
GTCGTCGTCGTGGATCAGCACGGGCACGCCGTCGCGGGTCAGGTGGACGTCGCTCTCCAGGATCGTGGCACCCGCTTCCAGGCCGCGCTGAAAGGAGGCCAGTGTGTTTTCGGGCACCAGACCCGCACAACCGCGGTGCCCGATCACCGTGGGGACGGGCACGTCGAAAAAGGGGTGCTCCATCGAGTCACACGGTATCATGCGCCGTCCGATGGCCGTGCTCACGCGCGACACCATTTTCGCGGAGCTGAAGGCGGGGCGTCTCGCGCTCGATCCCCTCGAAGCCGATCAGGTCGGGGCTGCCTCCATCGACCTGACTCTCGGCGACGAGATCCGCGTCTTCGACACCGACGCCGCGCCGATCGACCTGGTCGACACGGCCGACTACCGCAGTCATACCCGGGTGCAGTCGCTCGAGGAGCCCTGGGTGCTGCTGCCGGGCTCCACCATCCACGGCATCACCCGCGAGCGCATCACGCTGCCGCCCGACCTGTGTGGCTTTCTCGAGGGTCGCAGCCGCTTCGCGCGGCTCGGATTGATGATCCATGTGACCTCGGCCTTCGTGCAGCCCGGTGTCTCGAACCGCCAGGTGCTCGAGATGAGCAACGTGTCCTCGCATCCGCTGCGCATCCACGCGGGGGTCCGCTTGTGTCAGCTGGTGCTGCTCCGGACCGACGGGCTTGCGCGCTACGCCGGGCGCTTCGCGGACCAGGAATCGCTCTAGCCGGTGCGGGCCGTCGCGCAGCGCGTGCGCTCGGCCCGCGTCGTGGTCGGCGACGAGGAGGTCTGCCGCATGGGCGAGGGGTTGCTGGCCCTGGTGGGAGTGGGCACGGGAGACGGCCCGGAGGCGGCCGACGAGCTGGCTCGACGCCTGGTGCACCTGCGCGTCTTCGCGGACGCGGCCGAGCGCATGAACCGCTCCCTGCTCGACATCGGAGGCACCCTTGGTGTGGTCTCGCAGTTCACGCTCCACGGGGATGCGCGCCAGGGACGACGCCCCTTCTTTGGCCGCGCCGCGGCTGCGGAGCAGGCCGCGCCGCTGCTGGAGCGGCTGGCCGCCGCGGCCGCAGGACTCGGGGTTCCTGTGGTGGCGGGCCGCTTTGGAGCCATGATGGACGTGGAGCTTGTCAACGCCGGCCCGGTGACCCTGCTGCTCGACACCGAGAAGGTGTTCTGAACGCCCGTCCGCAGGCTCGGGTTGCGCCGGCGCGGGCAGAGTTGTGACCGGGCGCACTTGACGGGGAATGGGGGGGCGGCATCATGCCTCCGGTCGGCAGCCGCCGGCCCCAGATGGGAGGGTGAGGCGTGAGCTATGCCACGAAGATGGCGCGCGGGCCGCAAGTGCCGGCGCAACGGAGAACCCGCTTCGGTGTGGCGCGGCGGCAGGTCGCGCTGCTCGTCGGTGTCGTCGTGCTGGGAGTGTCCCCGGCACCCGCGCTGGCCGAGGAGAGCGTCGGAGTCTCGGCGGGCCTGGGTATCGGCTCGGCTTTGTGCAGCCTGGTCTATGCCCCCACGAAGATTCTCTACGCCGTGGGCGGGGGAATCATCGGGGGCTTCGCCTGGCTGTTCTCGGCCGGCGACAACGCGGTCGCCAGCGCGGTCATCACGCCGGCAGTGCGCGGTGACTACGTGGTCACGCCGGCGCACCTGACCGGCGACCAGTCGCTGGAGTTCATCGGGCGCGAGCCGGCCCCGACCTACGCGGCCCCGCCGCCTCAGCCGCAGCCCTACTGAAGCCCAGGCGGGCCAGGCATCCAGGGCGGCGATTGCCCGCGCTGGGCGCCAGCTGTCCGTGGCCGCGAGCAAGCTGTCCCCGGGGCGGAGACTTCGCCCCCTAGGGGAGCGGCTGGCGTCCGTGTATCCGAGCGGCGATCCTAGTCCTGGGTGCCATGAGCGAGCTGGGATCTCTGAGCTATCTGGCCTTTGCGGCAGGGCTCCTGTCCGTGCTGTCGCCGTGCGTGCTGCCGCTGATGCCCGCGTATCTGTCGCTCATCTCCGGGATCACGGTGGAGGAGATGCGGGAGGGCCACCGGGATACCGTGCTGCGCCGTCGCGTCATGCTGGCCTGTCTGGGCTTCGTAGGCGGTTTCTCGACGGTCTTCGTGCTGCTGGGGGTGGGCGCGGTTTCCCTGGGCCGGGTGGTCCGTACCTGGGAGGTCGAGGTCTTCGGTTTCGGCATCGGCTTCGTCGAGATCATGGGGGTGGTGGTGATCCTGTTCGGGCTCCACATGGCGGGCCTGACCCCCATCCGCTCGCTCTACCGGGACACGCGCATGCATGTGAACGTCAAGAGCCACAGCGTCGCGAGCAGCTTTCTGGTGGGCAGTGCCTTCGCCCTGGGCTGGTCTCCCTGTATTGGTCCGATCCTGGCCACGATCCTGGGTCTGGCAGCGGCGCGCGAGTCGGCCTTCCAGGGCGCCGGGTTGCTCGTGATCTACTCGGCGGGGCTGGCGGTGCCCTTCCTGATCGCAGGCTGGAGCATCGAGTACTTCTTCGAAGCCTTCGACCGCGTCAAGCACCACTTTCGCAAGCTCGAGATGGTCTCGGGCCTGGTGCTCGTGTGCGTGGGCGTATTGCTGGTGTCGGGCCAGCTCACCCGGCTCAACAGCAGCTTCGCGTTCATGAACGAGTGGATCTCGGCCGCGGAGCGAGCCCTGCAATGAGGCGCCGCTGGAGCTGGCTGTTCGGCCTCTCGCTGGCCATGCTGCTTGGCCTCGGAGTCGCGGGCTGCGACTCCGGCGGGCCGGGTGCTGCCGTGGGCGAAGCCGGGGCTGGTATTGCGGAGGAGGAAGTCGAGGCCGCGCCTGACTTCACCCTGCAAGACATCGAGGGCAACCCCGTCACGCTCTCGGAGTTTCGTGGCAAGACGGTGATCATCGACTTCTGGGCCACCTGGTGTCCGCCTTGCGTCTTCCAGGTGCCGGAGCTCAACAAGCTCTGGCAGGCGCACCGAGCGCGCGGCGATGTCGTGGTGATCGGCGTCTCTGTGGACGTCGACGGCGTCGAGATCGTACGGCCCTGGATCGAAGAGCAGGGAGTCGAGTACACCATCGTGCTGGGCAGCGTCGAGTTGGCCGAGCAGTTCGGTGCGCTGGGCTTTCCGACTCTCGCTGTGGTCAAACCGGATGGCAGCGTCGATTCGCTCCACGTGGGCTTGATCGAGTACGACACCCTGGAGGAGCTCGTCGCGAAGGTCGCCGGCTCGGCTTCGAGCTGAGCTCGTCGTTGGGGGGTCGAGCCCTCAGGCCGGAGCTCGCCTAAAGCCCTCGTCCGAGGGCGTCGAAACGCTCACGAGGATCGGGAGATCGGCGTGGGCAACTCTGACACCTTCGTTCGGGTACGCAGCTCCTACGAGCGGAGCTTCGAGCCCGGGCACACGGTGATCAGCGAAGGCAGCCTGGGCGACAAGCTCTACATCATTCAGGCAGGTGGCATCGAGCTCGTCCGGCAAGGCGGCGAAGGGGAGCGAGTCGTCGCTCGTCTCGGCCCCGGCGACTTCTTCGGCGAGCTGGCTCTGATGAAGGATCGGGCCAGCACCGCGCGCGCCGTGGCGGTGGGCCCGACCCGGGTGCTCGAGCTCGACCGCGAGACCCTGGAAGGCATGTGCCTGGAGCAGCCAGCCATTGCGATCCGGCTGGTCCGCATCCTGGTGGCTCGACTGATCGAAGCCGAGCGACGCCTGGCGCTGATCGGCGCGGACGACCTGATGCGGCCGCTGGTGCGTGCCCTCCAGCGCGGTGCAGAGCCTGCGCAGGAGGCCGGGGCGGGCTTTCGTCTGGCCACGACCTTGCGCGGACTCGCCGAAGAATCGGGCCTCTCCCTGCGAGAGACGCATCGAGCGCTGCATCAGCTGCTCGATCGCAAGCTGCTTGCCCTGGTGGACGACTGTCTCCGGGTTCCGGATCTCGAGGCGCTCTCGGCCTGTCTCGATTCGCCCGACTGAGTTAGCGTGCTGCCGGGGTGACCCGGTTGCGCCGTCTCGTTGCCGCCTGGGCCAGTCCGGTGAGTGCGCAGAGCCGACTCACCGCGCTAGGCGTTGCGCTCGCGCTGGGCGCGATGGCGGTAGCTGTCGATCCTGGCAGCGCGGTCGCCGACGATGTCGGCAATGCCGGCGTCGTCCCGGTCGGAACGGTGGCAGAGGTCCCGGGGGGGCCTGCCGCTCCTCTCGAGCTCCATGCCGACTCCCTCGAGTACGAGGCGTCCCGCCGTCTCTACGTCGCGCAGGGAAACGTCGTGATTCGCCGCGAGGATCGCGAGCTGCGGGCGGACTGGGTGGCCTACAGCGAGCTCACCCGCCGCGGCGTGGCCTCGGGGGATGTCTTCTTCACCGATGGCACCGACACGCTCAGCACCAGCTTCGTCGAATTCGACATCGACAGCCTCGAGGGCGTCTTCTTCGACGCCGAGTTCGTGAACAAGGAGACGCTGGAGCTGCGGGCGGAGATGCTCCAGAAGACCGGGGATCGCACCTATCGCTTCCAGGATGGCAGCTTCACCAGCTGCAGCTGCCCCGACCCGGCCTCGCGCGAGCCCTGGGAGATCGAGGCCGACGAGGCCGACCTCGAGGTCGACGGCTACGGCATCGCGCGCAATGCCAAGTTCAAGATCCTGGGGGTGCCCGTGGCGTGGGTGCCCTGGGTGATCCTGCCGCTCAAGACCACCCGCCAGTCGGGCTTCCTCTTCCCGGACTGGGGGCTCTCCGGCCGCAACGGCTTCGAGCTTGGTCTGCCTTTCTTCTGGGCAGCGGGCGATCCGGTCAACGTGATCTTCACCCCGCGCTGGCTCTCCGAGCGTGGCTTCAAGATCGACATCGACTCGCAGTACGTGGTGGGGGAGGACTCCGGGGGCGAGGCCTTCGGCGCCTACATCCACGACCAGAAGGTCAAGCCGGATACGCGCAAGACCCCTTTCGGGAAGAACCGCTGGGCCACCACGGGGCTGCATGACTTCTCCTTGCCGCACGAGTGGCGGCTGCTGGCCGACTACGTCTTCACTTCCGACAACTCCTACCCGAACGATTTCGCCGACATTCGGCGTTACGACGACGACCGCTACCTGCAGTCCAGCGGGTCGGCGAGCAAGCCGCTCGGACGCAGCGGCGCGTTCGGCTTCGTGGGGGCCGCGCGCTACGCCGACGACCTCCAGAACCCCGACGACACGGACCGCGACGACTTCCTGCTGCAGCGGCTGCCCGAGCTGAGTGGACAGGCGCTGCCCGTTCAGCTGCCCTTCGCCCGCTGGCTGGTTCCGGCAATGGACGTCGAGTACGTCTACTTCCACCAGGCCGAGCGGCCCCGCAGCCAGCCGGCCGACGCTGCACAGCTCGTCACGGACAACGGACGCTTTCTCGACTCGGGGCTGGACGGCCTCCCGGACTCGCGCGAGCAGGGGCGCAAGTCCGAGGACGAGAGTCTGGCCGATCCCAACATGGACGACTTCGCCACCACCGGCGGCACCGAGGGCGATGGCATCTTCCAGGAAGGAGAGCTGCTCGCCGACACGGGTCACCGCCTGGTGTTGACGCCGCGACTCGGCGCCCCGCTGCGCCTCTTCGACGCCGTCGAGTTGTATCCCGAGGCCGGCTGGTACGAGACGATCTATGGCAGCAACGCCCAGGGCTTCGAGCGCCGCGGCTTCTTCACCGGGAGGGTCGACCTGCGCACCCGGCTGCGCCGGCGTTTCGGGGACATCTCCCATCTGCTCGAGCCTCGCATCGGCTACGCCTATGTGATGGACACCTCTCAGCGTCGCAACCCGCTCTACGTGCCCCCGACTGCGGTGCCGCAGCGCCGGGTTCGCGAACTCACGCTGGACAACGTGACCCGCGACCGCGCCGATAGGATCGAGGAGTTCAACGGCCTGACCTTCGCACTGGGCAACCGGATCTACGGCAGGGGAGGGAAGAGTGCCCGGCTGCTGGGCGACTTCGTGCTGTCGGCGCTCTACGACTTCGACGCCCTCGAGTTCGGCAACATCTACCTCGACGGGCGCGCATACCCGTTTCGCGGAGCCACGATGCGCTTCAACCTGGGAGTGGATCCGACCGAGCCCCGGCTGAGCGAAGGGCTGCTGGAGGTCGGCTACTCCCACGATCGCGGCCACAGCTTCCGGCTCGGATACCGCTTCATCAACGACGTGCCGAGCTTCTTCGAGGCCTTCCCGGAAGAGAACCGTCGCTTCAAGAACCTGAAGGAGGAGTTCGACAGCGTCAACCAGATTTCTGGCGGCTTGCGCATCGCGATCACGCGCAGCTGGGGGATCACCTACCGCGCCGGCTACTCCTTCGAGAGGAGTACCCTGCTCGGCAACGCGGGCGGGGTCGAGTACATCTCCGAGTGCGCCTGCTGGGCCGCTCGCATCGAGGTGAGCCAGCGCCGCAACCGAGGCGTGGGGATCGCCTTCCGCCTGGCCTTCATCGGGCTCGGCGACGATTCGACCACGCCGTTCCAGTCCTCGCGGCGTTTCTCGGACGTGGGTTTCGGCAGGAATATCGATTGACTGAGCGGCCAGGTCCGCTGCCGGCGGAGCGCGCCCCGGAGGCCCGCAGGCTTGCTTGACGGCTTCCACGACGTTTGATAACAACTTGAAACGGCTACCTTTTTCGACGCGCGGCGCCCGCGCGTAGAGGCCACGGTGCTTCTCCCCTCCCAGGAAGTTTTCGAGGAGCTCGCGAAGCGCGGCAACCTGGTCCCCGTCGTGCGCGAGATCCTCGCCGACCTCGACACGCCGCTCTCGATCTTTCGGCGCCTCGACGACGGCCGCACCAGCTTTCTCTTCGAGTCCGTGGAAGGGCCCGAGCGCTGGGCCCGCTACAGCTTCATCGGAACCGGGGCGCGCGCGATCTTTCGCGCCCGGGGCTCGCAGGTCGAGTGGGTCGAGGGGGGCCACACGGAGCGGCTCCGTGTCGACGGCGACCCGCTCGAGATCCTGCGCCAGAAGCTCGCGGAGACGCGGCTGGCGATGCAGCCGGGCGCCGATCTGCCCCGCTTCCTGGGCGGTGCCGTCGGGCTCGTGGGCTATGACTGGGTGCGCTTCGTCGAGCGCATTCCCGACGCCAATCCCGACGAAGCGAACCTCCCCGATCTGTGGTTCGTGCTGCCCGAGACCGTGGTCGCGTTCGACAACGTGCGGCACTCCGCCCTGATCGTTCGCGACGTGTTCCTGAAGGAGGGCGACGAGCCGGCGGCCCGCTACCGAGAGGCCCTTGCCGCCATCGACGAGGTCGTGGCGCGGCTGCGCGAACCCCTGCCCGCGGAGGCCGACCACCAGCCCGTGCGCGCGCCGATGGATCTACAGCGCAGCACCACACGCGAGGACTTCCACGCGAGCGTGAAGCGAGCCAAGGAATACATCGAAGCGGGCGACATCTTCCAGGTGGTGCTGTCGCAGCAGTACCGGCTCCCGCTGCAGGTGGACCCCTTCACCATCTATCGCCACCTGCGCCGCATCAACCCGAGCCCCTACCTCTTCTTCCTGCGTTGCGAGGGACCGGTGTTGATCGGGTCCTCCCCGGAGATCCACGTACGGGTGGAAGACGGCGCCGTCGACCTGCGCCCGATTGCCGGCACTCGTAGGCGTGGCAGGGATCCGGAAGAAGACGCGGCCCTCGAGGCGGAGATGCTCGAAGATCCCAAGGAGAACGCCGAGCACGTGATGCTGGTGGATCTGGGCCGCAACGACGTAGGCCGGGTGGCGGAGATCGGCTCGGTGCACGTGAACGAGTTCAGCGTGGTCGAGCGTTACTCGCACGTGATGCACCTGGTCTCGAACGTGCGCGGGCGCATGCGAGAGGGTCTGGACTGGCTGGACCTGCTTCGAGCCACCTTCCCGGCCGGGACGCTCTCCGGCGCTCCGAAGGTGCGCGCCATGGAGATCATCGACGAGCTCGAGACGCTGCGCCGTGGGTTCTACGGCGGCTGCGTCGGCTACGTGGACTACTCGGGAAACATGGACACGGCCATCGCGATTCGCACCATGCTGGTCAAGGACGGCCAGGTCTTCCTGCGCGCCGGGGCGGGCATCGTGGCGGACTCGGACCCGGAGTTCGAGTTCCAGGAGTGCGAGAGCAAGGCGCGCGCGCTCGTCGAGGCGATCGACATGGCTCGAGAGGGAATCGACTGAGCCGGACCCGATGCGTCTGTTGATCATCGATAACTACGATTCGTTCACGTACAACCTCGTCCAGTACCTGGGCGAGCTGGGGGCCGAGGTCGAGGTCTTCCGCAACGACGTGGCCAGCGCGGAGGAGCTGCTCGCGAGGGGCCCGCTGGGCGTGGTGATCTCTCCGGGCCCGGGCGAGCCCGATGGCGCCGGCATCTCCGTCGAGATGGTCCGCTGCTGCGCCCAGGCCGGAGTCCCGCTGCTGGGCGTCTGCCTCGGCCACCAGGCCATCGGTGTGGCGTTCGGGGGCCGGATCGTCAGGGCCCGCTCGATCATGCACGGCAAGACCTCGCAGGTGTCCCACGATGGGCGCGGCGTTTTCGCGGGCCTCGGCAATCCGCTGGAAGCCACCCGCTATCACTCGCTGGTGGTCGATCGGGGCAGCCTGCCCGAGAGCCTCGAAGTCAGTGCGCAGACGGAAGACGGCGAAATCATGGGGCTGCGGCACAAGCAGCACGCCATCGAAGGCGTGCAATTCCACCCCGAGTCCATCCTCACGCTGGCAGGCAAATCACTGCTCGAGGGCTTTCTCGCTAGCTGCATCGAGAGGCCCGCCGCATGAGCATTCGCGAGGCCATCGACTTCGCGGTCCAGGGCCAGGAGGTCCCGGCTGGGACCCTCGAGGCGGCTTTCGGGGAGATCATGGACGGAGAGGCGGGGGAGGCCTCCATCGCAGCACTCCTGGTGGCTTTGCGGGCGAAGGGCGAGACGGTGGGCGAGATCGTTGCGGCCGCTCGAGCCCTTCGCGCCCGGGCCAGAACCGCCCCGATTCCGGATCCGAGGGCGGTCGATACCTGCGGCACCGGTGGCGATGGCGCCGGAACCTTCAACGTCTCCACCACGGCCGCCTTCGTGGTGGCCGGCGCCGGGGTGCCCGTGGCGAAGCACGGCAACCGCGCGGCCAGCAGCCTCGCGGGGAGCAGCGACGTACTCGAGGCCCTGGGCGTGCGCGTGGACCTGCCGGTGGAAGAAGCCGCCCGCGTCCTCGCCGAGGTGGGGATCGCCTTCTTCTTCGCGCCGCGGGCTCATCCCGCCATGCGCCACGTGGCTGCTGTACGTCGCGAGCTGGGCATCCGCACGCTCATGAACTGCCTGGGGCCGCTGCTCAACCCGGTCGGGGTTCGCTTTCAGCTGGTAGGGGTCTACGCGCCGGAGCTCGTGCAGCCCCTGGCCGAGGCCTTGGCAGAGCTCGGTACCGAGCGGGCCCTGGTGGTGCATGGCTCGGACGGCCTCGACGAACTGACGACCCGGGGCAACAGCACGGCCGCCCTGCTCTCGGCGAGAGGCGTCGAGACGCTCAGCGTGAACCCGCAGGAGCTGGGCCTCGAGGTCCCGGGCAAGGCGGCTTTGGCCGGCGGCGACGCCGCGGAAAACGCCAAGATCACGCGCTCGATCCTGGAGGGCGAGCCGGGCCCGCGACGAGACATCGTGGTGCTCAACGCCGCCGCGGCGTTGTGGGTGGCCGGCGCCTGCTCGGGCCTTGCCGATGGGATCGCGTTGGCGGACGAGAGCCTCAGCGGCGGCGCGGCCTTTGCACGCTTGGAGGCATTGGTGAAGGCGACCCGCGGGAAGGTGCAGCACACCGAATTGCGGCCCGGGGAGCCCCGCTCGTGAGCATCCTCGCCGAGATCCTCGATCACAAGCGCGTCGAGCTCGACGCCGCTCGGCGTGCACTGCCCGACGGGGAGCTGGCGCGCCGCGCCGAAGGCATGACGCAGGCCACCCGGGGCTTCCGCGAGGCCCTCCGCTCCGCGGCGCCACCGCGCATCGTTGCCGAGATCAAACGCGGCTCTCCCAGCCGAGGCGAGATCCGTGCGGACTTCGACCCGGTGGCTTGCGCAGAGGCCTACGCCGCAGGAGGAGCGGCCGCCATCTCCGTCCTCACCGACGAACGCTACTTCGGCGGCCACCTCGAGTTCCTGGAGAAGGTACGGGGTGCGGTGAGTCTGCCGCTCCTGCGCAAGGACTTCCTCGTGGAGGCCTATCAGATCGACGAGGCCCGAGTGCGCGGAGCCGACGCCGTGCTGCTGATCGTATCGGCCTTCGAGGCAGACGACGGCGCCGGGCGACTGGCCCAGCTGCGTGCCCGCGCCCGGCAGCTCCAGCTGGACGTTCTCGTCGAGGTTCACGACGAGGCGCAGCTGGAGCGGGCCCTGGAGGCCGGCGCCGATCTCGTGGGGATCAACAACCGCAACCTGCGGACCTTCGAGACCGATCTCGGGGTGACGGAGCGCCTGGCGGGCCGGGTGCCCGAGGGGGTCGTGCTCGTGGCGGAAAGTGGCATCTTCACGTCCCAGGACGTCGAGCGGCTCGAGGCGGCCGGAGCCCACGCGTGTCTGGTGGGCGAGGCCCTGATGAGGGAGCCGGACCTCGACGCTGCCCTGCGGACCCTACGGAGGAGCTCGTGAACGTTCGCATCAAGATCTGCGGAGTCACCGATCCCGACGACGCGGCCGCAGCGGCCGACGCCGGCGCGGATCTGATCGGGCTGAACTTCGTCCCGAGCAGCCCGCGCTATCTGGACCTCGCCACGGCCGTGGCGATCTCCGAGCGCGTCGCTGGACGCGTGGATCGCGTGGGCGTCTTCCGTGACGCGGCGCCAGAAGAAATCACGCGTGTGCTGCGCCGCGTCGACCTGGAGCGCGTGCAGCTCCACGGCAACGAGACCGAGGAAGACTGCGAGGACGTCGACCTGCCCGTGATCAAGGCGCTGCGCGGCGCCGATCTCGAGGCGGCGGAGGGCTACCCCGGCACGCTGCTCCTGCTCGACAACCCCGTCGAAGGCGGGGGCCGGGGTGTGGCCTGGAACTGGTCCGACGCAGTCGACCTGATCGAGCGCGGCTTCGACGTGATCCTGGCCGGAGGCCTGCACCCGGACAACGTGGGTGAGGCCCTGGCGGCAGTAGGCGACCTGCTGCCCTGGGGCGTCGATGTCGCCACCGGAGTCGAGGGCGAGGGCAACCGCAAGGACCCGGCACGCATCGCAGCCTTCATCGAGGCGGTGCGCAAGGCCGAGAGCGCCTAGACCGCCCGTCATGAGTCCTGGATCATGAAGAGCGAGGCGGACGAGCGGGGACGCTTCGGCGAGTACGGCGGACGTTTCGTCCCGGAGACGTTGATCGCCGCCCTGGACGAGCTGGCGGAGGCCTACCCGAGGATCTCGGCGCAAGCAGACTTTCGCGCCGAGCTCGACGGGCTGCTCTCGAGCTACGCCGGGCGTCCCACGCCGCTGACCCTGGTGCGCCGGGTGAGCTCCGACCTCGGGCTGCGCGTCTACCTGAAGCGCGAGGACCTGGCCCATACCGGCGCCCACAAGGTGAACAACGTGCTGGGCCAGTGCCTGCTTGCCCGCCACATGGGCAAGCAGCGCGTCATCGCCGAGACCGGCGCGGGCCAGCACGGCGTGGCCACGGCCACCGCCGCGGCGCTGCTGGGCCAGGATTGCGTGGTGTACATGGGCGCCGAAGACATCGAGCGCCAGGCGCTCAATGTCTTCAAGATGGAGCTGCTGGGAGCGGAGGTGAGGCCCGTGACCAGCGGCAGCCAGACGCTGAAGGACGCCACCAACGAGGCGCTGCGCGACTGGGTCACCAACGTGCGCGACACCTACTACTGCATCGGGTCGGTGGTGGGTCCGCATCCCTATCCGACGCTGGTGCGGAACTTCCAACGGGTCATCGGCATCGAGGCCCGGGCCCAGATCCTCGACGCCGAGGGGCGACTTCCGGATCTGCTGCTGGCCTGTGTTGGCGGGGGCTCCAACGCGATCGGGCTGTTTCACCCCTTCCTCGAGGACGAGGGCGTGCGCATGCTCGGGGTGGAGGCGGCAGGGGAGGGCCTGCATCGCCGGCACGGCGCGGCCATCACCGCGGGCAGCCCCGGGGTGTTGCACGGCATGC
>Ga0255057_10001731_pt1 | contig 12064 bp, 9 predicted proteins | sample Cases_109_6_MG_FD_189022 | JGI IMG/M metagenome (GOLD analysis project Ga0255057, IMG submission 189022) | Seawater microbial communities from Amundsen Gulf, Northwest Territories, Canada - Cases_109_6 | ecosystem: Environmental > Aquatic > Marine > Gulf | place: Canada: Northwest Territories... | reverse complement strand
CACCAAAATGAGGCCAGCGTATTGCTCGGAAACCGTGTCGAGGTTGGCGCGTGCCTCGCGCCCCCAGCTCGCCACAGTGTCGTAACGGCGCCGGTATACCTCGTCCCCCGTCAGGCGTTCGAGGATAAAGTTGGCTGCGAGCACATTTCCTTCGTCGCCGAGCCGGCCGCCTCGGTCGGCGATGTGCTCCGCGATGGGTTCGACGTACTTCGGAAGAACGCCCGCCGCGTAGTCCGATGGAGAAAGAAACATCGTCAGGCGGCTCACTTCGACGACGACACCTTCGTAGTCGCCGACGTCGGCCAGGCTCTGCGCCTGAGACAACACGGACGCGATCAGGCGGTCTCGCAGCTTCGCCCGCTCCGGATTACTGAGAGACATCCGCAAGAAGCGCCTCGTCTCGTCGGGATACTCCGCCTGCGGGATCGGCTCTGCGCTCTTGACGCGGGCGCCGCCGGTGGTCGACTTGGCGTGCGCACACGCGACCGTGAGGCTCAGCAACCCAAGAATGAACAGGAAACAGATCCTCATACTGCCCAGTCGCTATAGCAGGGTCCGCCGATCAAGGCAGGTTCATATCCTGCCCGATACCCGAAGGAACGTGTCAGGCTACGCGTTGTCGTGGGCGGATATCTGAGAGCTCTGGTCATCGCGCTCGCCGTCCCGGTGCTCAACCAATTGTTCATGGGGCTCGCAGGGTTTCTGCAGCTCAGAAGCTGGTCGGCCACCTGGGGCGAAGCCATCCGCGCGGCGGCGCAAGCGCCGCTGAACTACGCGTTGGTGCAGGCCGCTGGGGTCGGAGTCATCTTCATCGTCGCGTTTCCGTACAAGCGGCGTGAGGGCGGTCTCCTGGAATCCGTGCACGTTCGCCCTCTAATCGGAGGGATCGTAGCGCTCTGCTTCATTGCGGGGGCGTTCATTCAGCTCCCGCTCGCCGAGATCGGCAATCTCGTTCAAGAGGTCTGGCCCGTCAGCTTCGACGAGCTTGCGCGGCGCCACAGGCTGGTCAACCCGACGACTTGGTGGGGCGGCGTCTCGGTCCTCCTTGCACTCGTTCTGGTTGCACCGATCACGGAGGAGCTGCTGTTTCGAGGTTGGCTTCTCCAAGACTTGAAAGAGCAGTACGGGACACGTCGCGCGTTGGTTTGGAGCTCGCTCCTATTCGGGCTGGTGCACATCGAGCCTGCTGCCGTGCTTTACGCGACGCTCGGAGGGCTCGTGCTCGGGGCGGTGGCGCTACGAACGAAATCGACCTTGGCCAGCATCGCCATGCACGCCGGAGTGAATGCCCTCCCCTTGTTGCTTCCGGCCACGCTGATTCGCATCGAGGGCTTCAACACGCTGACCCAGCGCGTCGAGCACGTGCCCTGGTGGCTGCTCGTGGTAGCGGTGGCGGCCACAGCCGGGGCGTTGGCGATCGTGTGGCGATCGACGGCGGACGAGGGGCAGGGGGGCTAGACGCGTTCTACGTCTAGAACGCCCTTTAATTTCGCTACGCCTCGCATGATGTCTCGTAGGCGATCGATGTCGCCGACCCGGAAGTGGAACATGTTTTCCGCGCGGCCGTCCTTCGACAGACACGACGCCTCGCTGATGCTGATGCCGTTGGAGGAAAACACCGACGATACCGAAGCGAGGATCCCCGCGCGGTCGTCGGTCATGACCCGGAGGGATACCGGAAGGTCGACGTCGATGTCGTCGGCCCAACTGACCTGGACACGGCGTTCGGGATCGAGCTCCAACACTCGAGGGCAGCCCCTTCGATGCACCGAAACCCCGCGACCTCGAGTGATCCAACCGGTGACGGAGTCGCCCGGGACTGGATTGCAGCACTGCGCAAACCTCACGAGCATGTTGTCCATGCCTTGAATGCGGATGCCGGCACCGTCGGCCTCGCCTGAAACGCGTCGAACGGTGCGCTCGAGAAAACCGGGACGCAGACTGTCACGCTCGGTGTCCTCGCTCGGAATGACCTCTTCCATCACGGTTGGCAGAGCAAGCTTTCCGATGCCGATGCGCGCGTACAGCTCGTCTTCGGTGCCCGCATGGAAGTGCGAAAGGACTTCCTTGGCACGCTTGCTCTTCAAGAAGCGTGAAAGCGACATGTCGTTCTTGCGCAGCTCCTTCTCGATGAGCTCCTTCCCGAGCTTTACCGCATCCTTCCGCTCTTCGGTTCGCAGGTAAGCACGAATCCGCCCGCGGGCGCGACTCGTGATGACGAACTCCAGCCAGTCCTTGCTCGGATGATGGTTCCTGCTGGTGATGATCTCGACAACGTCACCGTTTTGCAGCTTGTGTCGCAATGGAACGATCGCGCCGTTGACGCGAGCACCTGAGCATCGATGGCCAACCTCGGAGTGAACCGCATACGCGAAGTCGACGAGCGTCGCGCCGCGCGGAAGGGTCTTGACATCGCCCTTGGGCGTGAAGACATACACATCCTCCGGGAAGAGATCGACCTTCACGCTCTCGTAGAACTCCTCGGGGTCGACAACGTCCTTCTGGAATTCCAACAGCTGACGAAGCCAAACGAATCGCGCCGCGTCCTTCGGATCGATCCCACCGGTGTGTTCTTTGTACTGCCAGTGCGCGGCGATCCCGTAGTCGGCGGTGCGATGCATCTCGTGCGTGCGGATTTGAATCTCTACGCGCCGGCTGGCCGGCCCGATGACCGTCGTGTGAAGTGATTGGTACATGTTGGACTTCGGGAGCGCGATGTAGTCCTTGAAGCGCCCTGGCACGGGTGTCCATTCCGAATGAATGACTCCGAGCGTCGCGTAGCAATCGGCCACGCTCTCTGTGATGACCCGAAACGCAACGAAATCGTGCACCTGCTCGAAACCGACGCCGCTCGACTTCATCTTGAGTTGAAGCGAATAGAGGTGTTTGCGTCGCCCGCTGACCTGCACCGAGAAGCCGCGAGTCAGCAACATCTTCTTTAGCTTGGTGGTGACGTCAGCGATGTAGTTGTCAGTGTTCTTGGCAACCGCCTTGACCTGTCCTTCCAAGACGGCGTAGGCGTCCGGCTCGAGGTGTTTGAAGCTCAAGTCCTCGAGCTCCGCTTTGAGCCATTGAATCCCCAGACGCCCAGCGAGCGGTGCGTAGATCTCCACCGTCTCCCGGGCGATCCGTTCTTGCGCAGTCGTCGGCATGTGCTCGAGGGTCCGCATGTTGTCGAGGCGATCGGCGAGCTTCACCAGGAGCACGCGGATGTCGCGCGCCATGGCGACGAGCATCTTGCGGAAGCTCTCTGCTTGCCGGTCTTCGCGGGAAGCGAAGTTGACCTTACCGAGCTTGGTCACGCCATCGACCAAGAAGGCGACCTCTTCGCCAAACACCGATTTGATGTCGGGGATGCTCGCTTCGCAATCCTCGACCACGTCGTGAAGCAACGCAGCGCACACGCTCGACGCATCGAGCCGCATGTCCGCAATGATGTCCGCTACTGAAACCGGATGGATGAAGTACGCATCACCCGACTTGCGCGACTGCCCTTCGTGCATGCGCGAGGCATAGACGTATGCCTTGTTGATCAGATCGGTATCCGCTCGGGGATGGTATCCCTTCACCTTTTCAAGAATATTGGTGAGGCGGACCATAGCGGCGCACTAACGGGGCAAACCTCAATTTAACACTGTCTCTAATTGGTGCCAAGGTACTGACCCCTTTGGGGTTTGGGTGAAAGCGACGTACATGTCGGACTTGGGATCAAATATAGGGCCATCGTCCACGAAACGAAGGATCGCCATGGTAGTCGCCCTGGTTGGCGTGGTCTTCGTGGGTAGCTTGCTGGCCGGGGTGTGGCCTCGGGACGTGGAGGTCACCTACAGCCTGGATCTGGGCGTGACGGAGCTCGATGTGGACTATCTGCAGGAGGGCGAAGCCGTCGCGAGCGCCCGATTCAAGCAGCCAGACGCGAAAACTACCGTCGTTCGGCACACCGTGCGCCTCCAGCCGGGCGAGTATGACATCCGAATCATGACGTACGGCCCGGATGGGCGGGGCGTCGAGCACACCAAAGTCCTCGTCGTGCCAACCGAAGGCCTCACCCGCTTCGACCTCAAGGAAGCCACCATTCGGTCCGAATGAGCGGCGACAGAAAACCCAAAAAGCACTTCGCCTTGGTCGCGGCGGTGGCGGCCACGGTGGCCATGGCCCTCTGGATGGCCAACCGCGAGCCGTTCTCGTTCGGACCGCTCTGGGGCACGCTCGTCGCCCTGGTTGCCATCATCGCGTGGGTCGCGTGGCTCGTTCCGACACCGGAGGGTCCAACGACGGCATGGTGGGAGACGACCTTCGGCAGGCAGCCGAACGAACGCTTGTCTCCAATGGTTGCGACGGGGTTGGCGCTGGCCGTGATCATCGCGGGCGGTGTGCTCGGAGGATACGAAGGACTGCCGATCACTATCGTCCTCGCGCTGCTCTGCTTCATCCCGCCTGCGCTTCGACGGCCGGGGCTCCTCGTAATGCTCGCGATCTGCGCGATCTACTTGCCTCTGCTCGGCACAACCAGCCTCTGGGACCCGTGGGAAACTCACTACGGAGAAGTCGCCCGCGAGATCCTCGCCCGGAACGACTGGATCAGCCTGTGGTGGGCGCAGGACAAGTGGTTCTGGTCGAAGCCCGTGCTGCTCTTTTGGATGGAGGCGTTGAGCATGGGGTTCTTTGGGGTCGACTTCACGCCCGACGCCAACCCGGCGAACCCGGAGTGGGCGTTGAGACTCCCTACTCTTGCAATGACCCTGTTGGCGCTTGCGGTGATCTACGCAACCACCCGCCGCTACTTCGGCCCGCGTGCCGGCGCGCTCGCCACACTGGTCACCGCGACGATGCCGCAGTTCTTCTTCATCTCGCATCAGGCGATCACCGACTTGCCACTGGTGGCGGCCATCACCATTGCGGCCTGCTGTTTGATCGTCGCGATGCACGAGAACCCAGAGCGTGAGGCGACGGTCTTTCAGATCGGCCGGTGGAAGGTCTCACTCCAGCACGTCGTCCTGTTCGCGATCGTCCTGCTGATTCTCCCGCAAGCGATCTATCTCATCTCCCGAAACATCTCCTGGGTCGAAGGCTATGGCCTCGTCGCCCATCCCGACCGGTTCCTCTACGGATCGGCAGGCAATCTCGACGTCCCCGGGAATCCGAGCCCCCGCGACCAGACCCCGCGCGTCGGAGGCCTCGGCGGTCAGCCGTTCGTGCAGGGGATGCTGTGGCTCGCGGTGCTCAGCGGGTTGGCGATGATCCTCCGCAAGGAGCGGCGAGTGCGACCACTGTTGATGTACGCGTTCTACTTCTTCTGTGCGATCGCGTTCATGGCTAAGGGCCTCCTCGGCCTCGCGATTCCCGGGGCTGCCGCTCTCTTTTACCTGATCGCCTCACGACGGTGGACGATGCTCGGCAGCGGGGAGCTTCGAGTGTCCACTGGCGTCCTGATCGTGACGGCGGTGAGCCTGCCTTGGTACCTCGCCATGTACGTGCGGCACGGTCCTGCATTCACCAACCGGCTATTGATCCACGATCACATCAACCGGCTCGCAAGCGGGGTGCATGGTGACAAGGGAACCGTCGAGTACTTCCTCGCCCAAATCGGCTACGCGACCTTCCCTTGGATCGCGTTGGTCCCCGCGGCTCTGATGGTCTGCCTCTCGGTTCGATCGCGATCTGATCGCGATGGGCGCGGTGAGATGGTGCTGTTTCTGGCGATGTGGCTGCTGTCGTCATTCGTGCTCTTCAGCGCGATGGTCACCAAGTACCACCACTACATTCTTCCGACGATTATCCCAGCGGGCATCCTGATCGGGATCGCGGTCGCACAGTGGTGGGGTCCGAAGCGGCCGGTAGCGACGTTGCTTGCCAGTGCGGCAGGTCTTTGCCTGGTGGCCGGGTTCGCCTGGCTAGCCGGAGATCCGCGAGGAATCGTCCCCGCGGACGTGATGCACGCCGAGGATTGGGTCCTTCGACAGGCCCAACCGATGAAGGCCTGGGCGCTGATCGGCCTCGGCGCCGTGCTCGCCTGGCTCGCACGGGCAGATTTGGCCAAAGCGGAAACCAAGTTGGCGCCTTCGCGCTGGAGCGCGGGCCTCGGAGTAGCGTTGCTCCTCGGCGCCTGCTTGGTCGCTTTCGTCGGACGCGATTTGAGTTGGGCGACCTCGGCCCGGCCCCAAGGAAACGAACGGTTGATCCAGCTCTTCGTCTACAACTACGGCCGACCTTGGCCCGAACACCTGGACTACCGGGCCATTCTCACCGGCTTCGCGGTTGCCGCGAGCGTCACGACTGCGGCAGCGGCGTTTCGGTACTGGCGCCCCACGGCCACACGCGCCTTGGTGGGCGTGGCGGTCATCTTCTGCGGATGGGGCTTGAACGTCTACATGGTCGACCTCTCCGACCACTGGGGTCTCCGCGATCTCACCCAGCGGTACTACGACGCCCGAGAGAGCCCGGCCGAGCCGCTCGTTGCGTGGCAGATGAACTGGAAGGGTGAGAACTTCTACACAGGCAATCGCGTGTACGTGTTTGCCGAGACCGACAACAAGCGCGTGCGCAAGTGGCTCGCGGCGAACGACGACCGCAGGGCCTACTTCGTCCTCGAGCACAAGCGGCTCGAGAGCTTCCGGAAGCTCGTTGCCGGCCGGGAGATCCACGAGCTCTCCACCAAGCGGGACAGCAACAAGTTCCTGCTGGTTGAGCTTGAGATCGGGGCCGGAAAGGATCTATAATTCTCTAGTCTGTAGGTTTCGGACGTACTGAACACCAAAAACTGGACTGATTTTCAGTACTGAGCGATCTTCTCTTTCCGATGCAAAACAACGAAGACAAATTAGGCCGGCGTTTACTCGAGACGCTGTACGAGGCGGGTCGAGCCGACATCCAGGCAACCCCCGAAGTCCTCGCGACCTGGCTAAATGTTCCCCAAACGCATGTTCAGGAACTGCTGCTCGGGCTCGATGCGCAGAGCTTGGTCGACGGACCCCGGTGCCGGCTGACGATGCAGGGCCTGGTGCTCGCGGTGTCGCTACACGGCGCCCAGAAGCTCGCCCCGCTATCAGCCGCCGCCTAGCCTTGGAAGAGAGCCCTTGGTGCGGAAGAGAGGACTCGCGTGTGACTGGAATATGGCAATGCGAAACGGACGAAAGTCCGTGTAGCTGCCAGATTCCAGCCGCAATACGCAGGCACCCGAAGGGGGCCGAGTACACCGTAGGTCGAGTCCTCGTAGAGACGTACGTCGCGTCTACAGGGCACTCGGTGCGGAAGAGAGGACTCGAACCTCCACATCCTTGCGGATACATGAACCTGAATCATGCGCGTCTGCCAATTCCGCCACTTCCGCAAGAGAACACAAGAGAACACAAGAGAAGAGAGGGCGAGATAGTGGTTGCCCATCGCCCTGTCAAGGCCGGTCCGCCGTCCGCGCCCCACAGCATGGGTCATCGGGCAGCTCTATATTTTTTTCATAGTGTCCGCATGTTCTGCATAGCGGCCCTGGCTAGCGATTCACTGAATAGCGCATGATTTCAGCTGCTTAGCGTCCTGGATGTTTCGGTACGGGTGTTGCATTCAAAGGGGGCTGTGCCTGGGGAATCTAGAAAGAGACGCGGAGGATTCACGCTCGTCGAGCTGATGGTCGTGTTGGCGGTCGTGGGGGTTCTCGTGAGCTCGGCCCTGCCGAGTATGAGCGAGGGTCTCGCGGATCGGCGGGTGGCGATGGTGGCCCGGGATGTGGTGTCGCTGTTTCAGCGCGCGCGGTACATGTCGATGGCCTATGGCCGCGCGCATCGGGTGATCTACATGAACGACTCCGGAGCCGGCCTGAGCAATGCGGACTGGGCCTTCGAGACGCTCCGTGGCACCAACGGTGCTTGCTCGCTTGCGACCTTCGAGAACGTGGACGGTATCGACCTGGATGATGTGAACTGCGGCGGCAACTGGCGCTGCGTCGATTTTATCTACTCCCACACCTACGACGCTGACCTGTCGGACAGCAGCACGGTTCGCGTCGCCGGATGGCAGAACACCGCGTTCTGCTACGAGGCGGGCTCGAACAACCAGGTGTTCAGCGACGCCGCGTTGTTTGCAAACTGGCAGACCCCCCCTGCGCAGGCCGGGTTCGGTTTCCTCGCCTATCGTGAGGTCGATGGCGTCGCGATAGGCGTCGCTCGAAAGATGTTCATTCCGCTCGGAACCGGATCCCCACGGGTGCTGCGGTGAAGGGTCTGAGCCGGCGCAAGCAACCGGGGTTCACGCTCATCGAGGTCATGATCGCGATCGGCATCATGACGGTCGGCTCGCTCGGCATCCTCTCGATGCACCACGCGGTGAGCGGCGCGAACAGGTCGGCCCACGAGATGAACACCGCGCTCGCGATCAGCGAACGATGGATCGAACGCATCGAACGGGATTCGCTCTCGTGGTCGAGGCAGGGGTTGAACAGCAGCGAATTGATCGGAACCGCGTATCTTTCCGCGCTGGCCGGGACCGTGTCGTCCACGGATTGGTTCAGACCGTCACCCGCGGATGGCGACGAACAGTACGCGTTCGATTACTTTGGCAACGACACGGCCACCGCCTCGCAGATCAAGTACTGCACCAATCTGCGCTTGAGCTGGATCAGGCAGGGAAGCTCGGCCCGGGTCGACGTTCGCACGTTTTGGTACCGCGCGGGACACCTGGCCGCGACGGCGACGCACCCCGATTGGGTGTCCGGAAGTAGTTTTCGAGGGGCGGAATGCGACGCGTCGACCGCCGACGGTTGGAACCTCGCCACAGCCCCCAACGTGGACGTGGTCTTCGCCTCGACGGTGGTCACATGGCTGAGGAGGGACTAGGCGTGAGAAGGAGCGGATTCACCCTCATCGAGTTGATGGTCGCCAAGGTCGTCGGCCTCACCGTGATCACCTCCGTGTACGGCCTCGGCTCGGCGATGAGCAAGCAGTTCTACGAGGAGCAACGCGTGGCGATCGCACAGGGCACATCGCGGGTCGCGATCATGGAGCTTCGACGAGACATCTCGCGCGCAGGTCTCTTTGGCTCGCCCAACGGCAGCCTCGAGTCCACTTGCGATACCGTCCCTCCGACCCTCCCGCGGCTCGGAGGCGGCACGGGCCCCATGGGCGCGTTTCAATACTATGCGGATGAGGACCTGACAGTCCTCGACCCGGGCACCCTCAACACCAACATCCACGCGGACCGACTGCGTGTGCTGACCAGCCTGTACCTCAGCGACCAACTGCTGGTTCACTCCGCGAGCATCGCCGGTGACGTAATCGTCCTGCAATCGGGGAACCAGGCGTATCGCCGCACGTTCTCGTGGGGCCAGGTCGCCGGGCCCTTCACCAGTGGAGCGGAGCCGAAATATCTGACCGGCGCCCTAGACTGGGATAGCGCTTGGAGCGGCGAAAGCGCGAGTTGGAAGGGCATCGCTCAAAAGGGAGCGCGAGCGTTTCAGACCGGCTCGGTGCTCCACATCGAGACGCCCGAGGGGCGGCACTTCTTTCGCTCGGTGTTCGGGAAGAAGGGCAACACGGAGAACGAAGTCCGCATCGAGATCGACCCCGTCCTTCCGATCGGCACGGCGTGCCTTCCGGGGGCGGCCGAAGGTGCAACCATCGCGCCTCTCCAGTGGGTCGAGTACGCGATCGTCGACCCCTTCGCTACTGGGACTGGGGACGTCGGCGCGGACTTCATGGATTGGGAAGGTGTTTTCTTCATCGACACCTCTCCGGGCAACCCCGCACAACAGCTCGTAGACGCCGGCGCGAGCGCGCTCGAAGAGACGAATCGGGTCCTGGTCCGCCGGGCCCTCGATTCAAGCGACGGAACGGTGAGGGTCAACTCCACCCAGGTGGTCGCTGAGTACGTCAGCAACTTCCGGGTGAGCTTCTTGCTCGACACGACCTCCGGCACGCTGGCACCGACCCTATCTGGGGATCCGCTCACCGGTTCATCCGCCGAGACCACGGTCAACGCCAACCCACAGCAGGTCCGGGCGGTGATCATCGAGCTGGGTATTCGCAGCCCGATCGAGGATCCAACGGTCGACTACGGCTCGATGACCGACGCAGGGACGCGCTTCGAGGTGGACGATGCCCAAACCGGCTCCGCGCGCGTCCGGCAGATGCGGATCGAGATCCCGGTCATGAACGTGGCGCGGAGGAACCTCTGATGAAGCATCCTCGACAACAGGAAGGCGCGGCACTCTTCATCGTTCTGATGATCATCATGGCGGGCACTGCAAGCGCCGTGTTCTCGGCGAACACGGTCTCACATGAAGTGAGAGGCGCGGGATTTGCCCGGCAGCAAATGCAGACGCGGTACGCTGCCCGGGCGGGGTTGATCGGTGCCCTCGAGTGGTTCGACATCTTCGGTCCGTCGACCGTCCGCAACCTCATGCTGACGCCGGGGAGCACGGAAGGCATCTTGTTCGGTAATTGCAGCGACACCACCGGCTGTTACCCGGAGCCGCCTCTCGCCAACGGTCGCGCAGCCTACCGGCTCTATCCCGAGCACTTCGCGGCCTTGCTCACGCAGGACGGGGGCGTCACTGCCGGCTTGTTCGAGAATCTGCCCGTGGACGCGGACGCTTCGTTCGGCGCTAGCTCCGCACACACGCCCATCGTGGTCATCGACATCTACGACGAGCATGTCGTGAGCAAGCTCGCCCCCGGCGCGGCCGCCCAAGGCGGCACCAAGTTCAAGTACATGCGCACGACGATGACCGCCCGCGGCCGTGCGCAGCTGAGAAACGTGACAGAGGCCCCGCACGCCGAAGACCATGGCCGCCAGCGTCACGAGACCGGCGCCGACATGCGCGCATACATCGTCAGCGGTCCTTTCATGACGGGGGCACTATGAGATTTTCGCTTTACTTTGCTTTGACTTCCTTACTCCTGGCTTCTCTCGGCACTAGCGCCGACGTCTCCGCGCAAGAACCCGACATTCGAAACATTCGGCCGCACTTCGTGCTTCTGGTCGACACCTCGGGGTCGATGGAGCGCAAACCCGACTGCATCTGCTCCACACCGGCATGCCTGGAGTGCCTTCCGGTGTGTAGCGCGGGTGCGTTTGAACAGAACCGCTGGTCGGTCGTCGCGCAGGCGCTCACCGGCGAGTTCTCTGCGTACGAATGCAACTCCGACACCCGAATCGGGGGCATCTACTCCGGCCAGTACGACGAGGGCTACTTCCTTCCGCACATTCAGTTGCCTCAGGAGATCCCGGCATACGCCGGATCGCAGAGCGGAAACGGAGTGCTCGATATCTACCTCGAGCGCATCAAGTTCGGATTGATGACGTTCGACTCGATCGGCACGCTGACCGACAGGCCGCCGCTCGTCCCTCAGGCCACGTTCCAGACTGTTCCCTTCCCGGCGGAATCGATCGGCACCAAGGGCATGTACTCGTACGCGGGTGACAAGCCGTATACGTTCCCCGGCGCCGGCGGCGCGGTCTACATGCTCAACAGCGGTGCACGATCGAGTGCGGCGACCGAAGGCGGTTTGGTGAGTGTCGGCGCGGACAGCACGGCAGCGATGACCTCCACCAACGCTTCGATTCAAGCGACCATTCTCGGCGACATCGGGCTGCTCAAGAACCCTTTGCGCCCCTTCGGCTCGACGCCGACGGCCGCGCTGGTCACCGACCTACAGTTTTTCCTTCAGAACGACGCAGACATCATCGCAAAGACGGTCGACCCGGGACCTGGCGATCCCTACTACGGCTGCCGCTCGCGCAGCGCGGTGCTGATCACGGACGGCTTCCCCAACGGTGACATGCGCGGACCCCCCGTGAACTGTGAGCTATTGGGTCAGCCCGTAGGCGCAACCGGGTGCCCCTATGAAGAGGTAGCCGACACCGTGTCCGCGATGATCGCTGCCGGGGACATCGACAAATTCTACGTCATTGGGTTTGCCTTGGACGGCACTCCGGCACAGGTGGCCGTTGTGGAAGATCTCCTCAACGACATCGCCTTGGTGGGGGACACCGATCAGGCCTTCCTGGTCGCTGACCGTGCCGAGCTCGTGACCGCGTTGAGCACGGCCCTCAACGAGCAGAACCCAGGCGCCAC
>Ga0255057_10001728_pt1 | contig 12101 bp, 9 predicted proteins | sample Cases_109_6_MG_FD_189022 | JGI IMG/M metagenome (GOLD analysis project Ga0255057, IMG submission 189022) | Seawater microbial communities from Amundsen Gulf, Northwest Territories, Canada - Cases_109_6 | ecosystem: Environmental > Aquatic > Marine > Gulf | place: Canada: Northwest Territories... | reverse complement strand
GCGCCTGGCGCTGGCATCAACCAGCGAGATCGCGGCGCTGGTGGAGGCCATCGATGCGGGGATCGACCGCGAGCCGCTGAAAGCAGCCGATCTCGAATTCACGGGAATCGGCGCGCTGTGGCTCAAGCTGATGGAGCACATCGTCACGAGTCAGATCCAGGGGGTCCTGATCGCCTTGGCCGTGATCACACTGGTGATGTGCGCCGCCCTGGGCTCCCTGCGCACCGGCCTCGTCGCCATGCTTCCGAATCTCTCGCCGGTGCTGCTGACACTCGGGGTGATGGGCTGGGCCGGCATTCCGCTCGACTACAACAAGCTCTTCATCGCCGTGGTGGCCATCGGAATCGCGGTGGACGACACGCTCCACCTGGTGTTGCGCTACCGCCACGAGTTCGAGCGCACCGGAAGCTACGAAGCCGCGCTGCACGCCTCGATGGAAGACGTCGGCCGCGCGCTCTTCATCACCTCCGTGGCACTGGTGCTCGGCTTCGCGTGCCTCACCCTCTCGGTGATGGCCAGCCAGCACACCTTCGGCCTGCTGCTGGCGGGCACCATCAGCGTGGCCCTGCTGGCCGACTTCCTGCTGCTGCCCGCCCTGGTGCTGACCTTCGAGCCCTTCGGCCCCGAAGGCCAGCGCAAACGCCAGCCCCAGCAAAGCCTCCCCGAAGCCGCCTGATCCAGGCTCCCTACCCCTCGCCGCGCAGGGCGCGAGCCAATAGATCCTCCAGTCCCGGCGGCGGCACCGCGGCGGGCGGGCGGTCCCCGAGGATGTTCTGCATGCGGGCTTCGACCATGTTCCGCCAATTCGGGTGCGTGAGCACGTAGAAGCGTCGCTCCCGAATCGCCTCGACCACGATCTCGCCCACGCGTCGCGGATCGAGCCCACCGCGCAGCTGCTCCAAGAAGACCTTGCGGAACATCTGGACCTCCGGCGTATCCGGAGCCTCCGCGGCATCGGCCAGCTCAGCGGGGCGATTGCGCTCCGATTCGTCGATGTGCGTGTTCACCCAGCCCGGGCAGAGCACCGAGGCACTGAGCTTCGCGCCGCGCACGCCGAACTCGTTGTAGAGCGACTCGGACAGCGAGACCACGGCGTGCTTGGTGACGCTGTACATGGCGTTGCCTGCGCCGGTGATGAGCCCGGCCATCGAGGCCGTGTTCACCACGTGCCCCTCCTGGCCGTGCTCGAGCATGATGGGAACGAAGCTGCGCACGCCGTGCACCACGCCCATCAGGTTCACACCCAGGATCCAGTGCCAGTCGTCCAGCGTGCTCTCCCAGGTCGGCACTCCGCCGATGCCGATGCCGGCGTTGTTGCAGACAACGTGGACGCCGCCGAAGGCGTCGAGGGTCTCGCGGGCCAGGGCCTCCACCTGCTCCGGCTGGGCGACATCGGCCACAACGGCCCGGACCTCGGCCCCTGCTCCGCGCAGTTCTTCCGCCGTGCTCTCGAGAGCCCCGGCCTCCACGTCCGACAGGACGACCTTCATGCCCTCGGCCGCAAAGGCCTCCGCCATCCCGCGGCCGATTCCGCTGGCCGCTCCCGTCACCACGGCAACTCGTCCCTCGAGCTCTTGCATCAGCTCTCCTCCTTTTGGCCCGGCAGGCCGGGCCCCGTTCGAACGTCGCGCACCTCTTTCTCCTCGCGTGGGCCCCAGCCAGCGTCGGGGTGCACGGTGAACTCGATCCGTCCTTCCTTGGCTGCGCGCTCGAAGCGGTCGAGGAGCCGCTGCTTTGCGAGTTTGCGGAAGCCGGGCACCAGGCACAGGAAGCCGAAGGCATCGGTGAGGATGCCGGGCGTCACCAGCAGCGCACCCGCCAGCAGAATGATCACGCCGTCGACGAGCGTGCCCGCCGGCAGTCGGCCCGCCGCGGTCTCCCGCTGCATCACCCCGAGCACGCTGAGGCCCTGGCGCCGCGCCAGCGACGCACCCACGATGCCGGTCACCACGATGAGGGCCACGGTGGCGCCCGTGCCGATACGGCTTCCGACCTCGATCAGGAGGCCGAGCTCGACGGCAGGAAGTAACACGAAGAGCAGCAGCAGCTTGCCCACGGCGTGAGCTTCGCGCAGCGACACCCCATTCGCACATCGCAGCCGGTACTGGGGAGCGCACTGGAATGGCCAACCGGCCGCGCTCAGCCTGGCAGCCTTCCATCGGCAGTCAGGGTCTGATCCACTTCCGAGAGCCATTCATCGAGCACGTCCCAGTCGAAGCCCATACCGGCTTCCTCCTTGTCTTCCAGCTCTGCCAGCGTTGCCTGGGGGCGAAGCTCCGCGTGGAGAGTCACGCCCACCCGGAAGAGGTCCCAGGTCGGAGTGGTGTCGGCGATCTCGCCCAGAGACCGGTGGTGCGCCTCGGCCAGTGCGGCGAGGCCACAATCGACCCCTTCCAGTGCCTTGCGCAGGCAGTCTTCGAGAGCCTCTGCGTCCGTCAGGGGCCGCCGATCGGCCACCGCAATGGCATTGGCCAGGGCGTAGAGCCGGCTCTGGATCTCGCTCGCCCGCTCGGCGGGTAGCTGCGAGAGCGCGCCGCCCAGCGAGCTGTCCGAGAGTACGGCGGGAACCCGGGTCGCCTCGGCCGGGGGCGCTGACAGCGACTCGACCAGCGGGACCGACCCCACCGGCAGGGGCTTGTAGACCTTCATCGCTCGCTCGAGATCAGGGAAACCCAGGTCGTTGAGGCGGCCTTTGTGCCAACGTGCGGCCGCTTCTTCGCAGCTGCGGGGCGGCTCCAGGATCGCGCCGTAGACAAAGTCCCAGTAGAGCGAGGGCTTGTAGGTCCGAGCCGTCGAGAGGATGCTTCGAATCCGCTCCTCGTGGCCCGGGGAGCTCGCCAGATAGAACACGACACCGTCGTCGGTAGAGCCCTCCGCCGCTTCGCAGTCGCCATCCTCCCAGGGGTCTGTCTCCACGCCGGCTTCGCCGAGGCCGGGAATCGAGAACTTCGCCATCCATTGCAGGGCCACGATCCAGAGCTCGGGGTCGAGCTCGTCGAAGGCGGCGAGCAGGGTCTCGGTTCCGGCCTCGATCAGGGCATCGATCCATTCGAAGACGCGGCTCGGGGAGAGGCGCTGGTCCTGCCAGCAATCCAGGTCGAGCGCCGCGACTCTCTGCTCGGGGCTCGCGAACTCCACGAGCCAGCCGGCCTCCTCCATGCCCACGCTGCGAATGGTCTGGGTGAGCGTGAGCTCGGGAAGGCAGGGCACGATCTCGGGCAGCCGGTCCGCCACCTCGAGGAAAGCGATCCGGTCCGCAGCGGGTAGCTCCTGAAGTGCTATGGCCAGCTGCTCGGGTGCGAAGCCGTAGAGCACACCGCGGCTTCGCCGAGTTGCGATCGTGGCCAATCGAAGTGCCTCCTCACCGTGAAGCACTTTCTCGGCTCCGCTCCCCTGCGCCGCGAGCGCCCGCGGGCAGTCTTCCGCCTCCAGCGGAATCCGGAGCCGGCGACGCGCATCGTGAAGCCGCTTCTTCACCGTCGAGACAGGCAGCGCCAGGCGCTCGGCGATCTCGGAGTGGGAGACCTGGGCGAAGTAGAAGAGCACGACCACGTCTCGCTCGTGCTGGGGCAGGCGCGATAGCGCGTCGCGCACGCGGGCGATGTTCTCGCGTGTCGCGGCCCAGGCTTCGGGGCTCGCCCCGGCGTGGGGCTGTACTTCGGCCGAGCCCAGATCTTCGAACAGCGCCCGCGACCTGCGCCGAATGCGGTCGGCGTGCTTGAACACGATGCGGCGGAACCAGCCAGGAAAAGCCGCGGGTTCGCGAAGCTGCCCGAGGCCTAAGTAAGCGTCGAGAAAGGCTTCCTGGGTCACGTCCTGGGCGAGGTGGGAGTCGCGCAGCAGCTGGAAGGCGGAGGCCTGGGCGTTGGCGCGGAAGCGCCGCACGATTTCACCAAAGGCGGCCTCGTGGCCCGCCTCGCGCGGGGCGCGAGCCGTGGCGACGAGCTCGGCCAGGGACGAATCGCGGTATCGGGCCATCTTCAAAGAGAAGTCCCATCGAGAGGCCGGGGGGTTACCGGGCTCGGGGAAGCTGGCTGAGGTCGGGGTCAGGCGGCCTGCACAAGCGCATCTCCCCAGGGGGAGAGGCACTACGGGCCGTTTCGCTTGCAACCCCCTCTACCCTAGTCGTATGCGACGCTCGGCAGCCAGGTGGCCAGCGCGGGCCACTGGAAGAGCAGCGCCAGACCCAGCAGCTGCAACAGGATGAAGGGCACGACCCCGCGGTAGATCGTACCGATGCCCACCTCCGGCGGCGCCACACCCTTCAGATAGAAGAGAGCGAAGCCCACGGGCGGGGTCAGGAACGAGGTCTGGAGACACACCGCGAAGAGCACCGTGAACCAGACCAGATCGAAGCCCAGCCCCTGCACGACGGGAGCCACCAGCGGCAGCACGATCAGCGTGATCTCGATCCAGTCGAGAAAGAAGCCCAGCAGGAAGGTCGCGAACAAGATGGCCGCCACGATGCCCAGGGGCTCGAAGGGCAGGCCCAGCAATGCCCGCTCGACCAGGCGATCGCCGCCCAGGCCCCGCAGCACCAGAGAGTAGGCGGTGGCCCCCAGAAAGATCGCGAACAGATAGCCGTTGGTGCGCGTGGTCTCGCGCAACACCTCGCGCAGCACGCGCCCATTCAGGCGCCGCTTGGCGATGGCGAGCACGAGCGCCCCGAAGGCTCCGACACCCGCGGCCTCGGTCGGCGTCGCGATGCCAAAAAAGATGGATCCGAGCACCGCCAGGATGAGTCCGGCTGCCGGCAGCACTGCCCACAACACACCCAGCACGACACGCAGGTTCACGGCGGGGGCATCGGTCGGCGCGGGCGCCACCTCGGGGCGCAGGCGCGCGTAGACCAGGATGTAGGCGATGTAGAGTGCGCCCAGCAGCATGCCGGGCAAGAGCGCTCCGAGGAAGAGATCGCCCACCGACATCGCGAGCCGGTCCGCCATCAGCACCAGCATGATGCTCGGCGGGATCAGGATGCCGAGCGTACCCACGGCACACACCGTGCCGGCCGCCAGCTCGGCCCGGTAACCGCGCTCCAACATCACGGGAAGTCCCAGCATGGCCAGCAGCACGACCGAGGCCCCGATGATCCCGGTGGCGGCCGCCAGCAGCATGCCGATCAGGGCGACGGTCACGGCCAATCCACCGCGCACGCGCCCGAAGAGGCGCGCGAAGTTCGTCATCAGATCGGACGCCACGCCAGAACGGTCGAGCAGCAGACCCATGGTGATGAACATGGGCAGGGCCACCAGCACCCAGTTGTCCATCACGTCCCAGATTCGATCGACCGTCAGCGACGAATAGGCCCAGTCGACGCCGGTGTAGATGCCGAAGTCACGCTCGGCGATGATCGCCAACGCGGTAAAGAAGACGGCGAGCCCACCCAGCACCCACGCCACGGGAAAGCCGCTGAAGATGAGGCCGATGAACGCCACGAACATCGCGATCGCGAGCCATTCTCGCAGCTCCACTAGCCCTGCTCCGCAGAGGCCGCGGGCGGCGGGGAGCCGAACAGGTAGGCGCTGACCCGCAGCAGGCGCGAGCCCGCGGCCAGGCCCAGCAGCACGAAGCCCGCCAGCAGAGCGCCCTTGATGGCCCAGCGGTAGGGCAGCCCACCGGGCGACGGGGAAATCTCGCCGCTGCGCCACGACTCGGCCACGAACGGCACCGCGAATACGCTGACCAGCGCGATGAAGGGCAGCAGCAGCAAGAGCAGCCCGTAGAGTTCGATCCAGGCCTGCCGGCGCGGGGAGAAGCGATCGCGCAGCACGTCGACGCGAACGTGCGCGTCGGCTGAAACGCAGTAGCTGAGGCCGCACAGGAACCCGACCGAGTAGAGGTGCCACTGCAGCTCCTCGAACTCGATGCGTCCGCTGCCGAAGACGTAACGCAGCACGACGTTCGTCACGATCACCGCCAGCAGCAGCGCCCAGACCCAGGATGCGGCGTCGCCCAGGCGGCGCAGGAAGCGGTCGATGGCGCGGGAAGCGCGCGTTTCGGGCAGCAGCTCGTTCAGCGTGCGCTCGGGCGCAAGCCCCGGCTGGCTCACGGCTCCGTCCGCAACGGCGTGGGCCGGGGCTGGCTCACTGCGGGTCCTCGTCCTCGCCCCGCGCCCCGGCGCGCAGGTACGCGAGCTTCTTCCAGTAGGCGTAGTCTTGTGAGAACGCGCGCTGCGACGCGAGCACGCGCGCAAAGTCCGCGTCCGCTGCGGCCTCGTCCGCCAGCACCTGCTCGCTCACGCGTCGCAGCTCCGCCAGGATCGGGTCGGGCAGCGTGAGCGCGCTCACGCCCTTGGCGGCGAAGCCCTTCACGACGGGGCCCTGCATTGCCTCGGCCCGCGACAGGTTGCGAATCACGCCGGCGGTACACGTCGTGGTGAGCAGCGCGCGGCCGGTATCGGTCAGCTCCGCCCAGGCAGCTCGGTTCACGACCATGTGTGCGGCCGTGAAGGGCTGGTGCCAGCCGGGGTAGTAGTTGATCGAGGCCACCCGATCGAAGCCCAGGCGCTCGTCGACCGCCGGGAGCGAGTACTCGGTGGCGTCGATGGCACCCTTCTCGAGAGCCTGGAAGATCTCGCCTCCGGGCAGCATGGTGACGGAGGCACCGAGGCGCTGCATCACCTTGCCCCCGAGCCCGGCGAAGCGGATCTTGAGGCCGGCGACGTCACTCAGGCTGTCGATCTCGAAGCGGAACCAGCCGGCCGTTTCCGGCCCGATGATGCCGCACAGGATCGGGTGGACGCGCAGCGGCGCGTAGACCTCGCGCGCCAGCTCTTGCCCTCCCGCTTCGAACCACCAGGCGGTGTACTCCCACGGCTGCATGCCGAAGGGCACCGCGCCGAAGAGGACAGAGGCGGGAAGCTTGCCCTGGTCGTAGCCGAGCCAGGTGTAACCGGCCTGCACCTTGCCGTCGCGCACCGCGTCCACGATGCTGAAGGCCGGCACCAACTCCCCAGGTTCGAACACCTCGACCTGGAAGCTGCCCCCGCTGGCCGCGCGCAGGCTCTCGGCCACGTAGAGGGCGTTGTCGCCCAGCGCCGGCAGGTTCGTGCCGAAGGCCACGGGCAAGCGCCAGCGCACCTCGGCGAGCCCGGCCCGCTGGCCCTCGTGCACGACCCGTGAGGCCGGGCGAATCGCCAGCGAAGCGACGAGACCCAGCGCGAAGGCCGTGAGAACCGCCAGCAAGGCAGCTCGGTTCGACATCGCCCCCCCCAAAAGCGACCGGCGCCATAGGCAGCATAGTCCAGCTTGGGCTGTGCCATGCTCGGGCGGGCGGGCAACCCGCCCGCCAGGAGGCACCCCGCGTTGACTACGACCAAGAACCTCGAGATCCTGGCCTACGAGGAGAGCCCCATCGGCGCGATCTGCCTGCGCCGCCGGGAGCTGCTGTCGAAGCCCGGGACGGTGGTCACGGAGATCACGCTCGACCACATGATGCTGATGAGCAGTTGGAACTCCGCGTCCGAGGAGGCGCTCTCCCGCTGCGCGCTCGAGCTGCACCCGGGACGGGAGCTGCGCACCCTGATCGGCGGTCTCGGGCTCGGGTGCACCGCGCACGCCCTGCTGAGGTCGGACCGCGTGGCCGAGCTGGAGGTGGTCGAGATGTTGCCGCAAGTCATCGAGTGGCTGGCTCAAGGGCTCGTCCCCTTGTCCGACGCCCTGAACGGCGACACGCGCCTCACGGTGAACGAGGGAGACGTCTACGCAAAGCTCGCCAAGCCCCCGGAGCACCAGCACGACCTGATCCTGGTGGACGTCGACCACTCCCCGGACGAGCCCCTCGCCGAGGCCAACGCCAGCTTCTACACCGAAGCGGGTCTCACCCGAGCGAAGCAGCACCTGACACCCGATGGCCTGCTCGGCGTGTGGTCCTACTCGGACAGCCCGCCCTTCGTCGAGGCGCTGGGCCGCGTCTTCCGCGAGGTCCGTGTCGAGACCGAGAGCTTCTACAACCCGATGGTGGGAGAGGAAGAGACGAACTGGCTCTTCTATGCGCGGGACTGAGGCAGGCGCATCGGAGCGGCTGCGACTGCGACGAGTCGTGGCTCAAGGCTGCTCGGCCCTCGCGACCCACGCGTCCAGCTCCCCCGGCTCGAGCTCGCGGTACAGGAAGTAGCCGAAGAGCATCTCCTCGAAGGACTGCCGCCCGAAGCGGACCCACTGGCTGGGATCCGGGTTCGCCGGATTGGCGGCCGAGTTGTCGAAGGCCGCGCGAGCCACGACCTGCGTACCCGCGGGCAGCATCTTCGGCTCGGCGAGCACATAACGGCGCTGCCAGTTGAAGTTGTAGTCGGGCACCGACACGAGCAGCTCCGTGCTGCCGTCCGGGTAGCGCGCCTCGATGCTCATGCGCTTGCCTCGAAAGTGCATGTGCGGCGAGAGCTCGTAGACCAGGATGTCGCGTTCGACGACGCGTACCGCCTCCGCCTCGTGCTCGCGGGCCCCAGGAGGGATTTCGAAGTCGAAGTTCGCCGCGGCGCCGATCTTGAGCTCGTGCGCGAGGGGCTCGCGGGAGAGGTAGAGCCCAATGCGCGGCCTGTCGATCTCGGGCCGACCCGTCGTGGTGTAGTGCAGCTCGAAGCGGAGCTTCGATCCGACGGGCAGGAAGAAGCCGCCTCCCTCGGGAAGCGCGCGCGGCTCCCGCCCGGGCACATAGCTGGTGAACTGCCCGCGGGTGAAGCGCGGACCCAGCGTATCGCCCAGCTCACGACCATCGGCGTAGCGAATCTGCACGACGGCGTGATGCATCACCCGCGGGTTCGTGGGCCTCACATCTGCGGCGCGGATCCAGACGTCGCGGTCGAGCGGCACCGCGACGTGCTCGTAGCGGTAGTCGACCACGCCCGTGGCCGGGATCTCCTGCGCCGGCACCTCGACCACGAGGTCGGGCTCGCCGAGCGGCCACTCGGGTAGTAGCGGCGGCGGATTCTCGGCCAGGGGATCGGCGCCGGTGCCTCGCGGCGCGCCGGCCTCGATCCAGCGCACCAGCAGGCTCGCGTCCTCGGGGGCCAGCGAGATGTCGTTGGCGTAGCGCTGCACCTTCGGGTCGGCGTGCCAGGGGGGCATGCGGCGGGTGAGGATCACCTCGCGCATCATCGCCGACCAGCCGAACACCGCCGCGTAGTCCGTCATCGCCCACGGCGCCACGCCCTGGGGCTGGTGGCAGGAGCGACAGTTCTGCATCAACAGCGGAGCCACCTGCTCGGCGTAGGAGATCTCGGAATCCGCAGCCGGCGCGCGCGGGGGAAAGGTGATCAGGCAGCCATTGGACTCGCGTCGGCCCACGGGGATGGTCTCGCCCGCCAGCTGGGCCGCCAGGGCGTCGCGCAGGTAGCGATGAGCGGCGGGCTTCTGGGTCTCGTAGGAGAGGCGGTCGTCTACCGGACCGCGGTACACGATCTGCCAGCGCGCCGGATCGATGACGATCGCCTCGGCGGTCCGCGTCACACCGAGGGACTGCGCCACCAGCTGGCTCTCGTCGACCAGGATCGGAAAGTCGATGCCGAACTCGGCCGCCTCGCGCGCGATGGCATCACGCGGGTCCTGCGGATTCGCATTCAGCATCCAGAAGCGCACGCCCCGCGCGGCGAACTCCTCGCGCAGCTGCCTCAGCGCCGGCACGGCGTTGCGCGAGATCGGGCAGCCGTTGCCCTGCACGAAGAGCACCACGGCGGCCGCGTCCGCCTGCTCGTAGAGCTCGCGGAAGCGTCCCTGCTGGTCGAGCAGCGCGAAGTTGACGACCCGGGCGGGACGGCTGGGTGCGGCGCGGGCGAGATCCGCGGCAGCGCCCGAGAGCAGCACGGCCGAGGCGATCGCGAGCGGAAACCCTGTGAACATTCTGCGGATCCGACTCTCCAGCTGATCCATCCATTCTAGGCCGGATTGCGCGCCAGGCCGTGCAGCGCGAGGAGCATGCATGAAAGCCTCGGAGATGCTGTCCTCCCCCTGGGAACTATTTGACGTTCCTCGCGGCCAGCCTCACGATTGCGCTGAGCAAGGACGCGGCTCGGGCCGGCCGCGAGGGGATGCTGTGCGCCGGAACCCGCTGCAGGCCGTGCAACCGAGTGGGTGCGGATGCGGAAAGTGGAGACGAGCTATGGCCGTTCGTCCTGTCCTGGTGCTTCTCGCCTGCCTGCTGTTCGTGCCGCAAGGGGCCCTGGCGGACTCGCTCCGGGTCCTCGTTCTGACCGGCGACGACACGCCTGACGAGCAGAACACCTTCAATTTCCAGATCTCCGTCCGTCCGGGGCTCTATGGCGAGCACGTCATCTTCGCCTCCCCTTACACCGGGATCGCCAACGACAGCGGGATCTTCCGAGGCAACCCGGCTGGGCAGCGCTTCACGGTCGCGCAGACGGGCGACACCGCGCCGAGCGGCAAGAGCATCATCGATCTCGACACTCTGGGTCTGCTCCCGAGCGTGAACAGCCTCGGCCAGCTGGCCTATCCCGCCATACTCGTCTCGGGTCCTTCGTTTCCCAATGGCCTGTTTCGCGGCAACGAGAGTGAACGGACCAAGGTGTTCGAGGACGGGGATGCCGCACCCGGAAACGGCGACCTGAGCTTGCGGTCCAACAACGAGCTGGCAGCCGTGATCAACGACGCGGGTGATGTGGCCTTCAGCGCGAGTCTCCTCAACACGACGGGGGGCAGTGACGACGACGAGGCCATCTACTATTGGGACGGAACCCCCGACACGTTCACGCAGATCGCGCGCAAAGGGAATGCGGCCCCGGATGGGGACGGGACGCTCAGCGGCACGCGGACTTCCGGGGTGTTTGCGCAGCCGGTGCTGAACGAGGCGGGAGAGGTCGGCTTCCACGCCCTGATCGAGGACAGCTCGAACAGCTCGAGCTTCACCGATGCGGGCATCTTCCGCAGCGACGGCAGTCTGCCGATTCGGATCGCGCGCGTGTCAGAGCCAGCCCCCGGCGGCGGTGTCTTCTACGGCTTCTCGGGTCTATCGATGAACGAGGCGGGTAGCGTTGCGTTCGGCGGCAATCTCGGCTTCGGGTCGATCCAGGGGATCTACCGCGGCAACGGCACGACGCTCACCAAGATCGCGAAGTCCGGGGAATCGATCCCCGGCGGAGGCGAAACGTACAGCTTCTTCGCCGGGAGCGTCGATCTCAACGACACGGGGGCGGTCGCGTTCGCGACTTCTTTCGACATCTTCCAGGGGACGGAGGGTCTCGTAGTCAGCGACGGAACGAACAGCTTCCTCACTGCTCGTTTCGGGACGTCAGCAACACCCGGCGATGGGATCTTCAAGGGCCCCGGGCGCTTCGCGCTCAACAACGCGAGCCAGCTCGCGTTCACCACGGCTCTCGAGGTCGGAGGCAATGCCGAGGAGGGACTGTTTCTCTTCGATCCGGCGAACGGCCTCGCACGGATCGCACGCACGGGCGATGCGCTCAAGGGCAGCACCATCACCGACCTGGACTTCAACGGCATCTCTGGACAGATCGAAGGGGACATCCTATCGCTGCCGGATCAGGCGGATGGCCTGAACGATGCGGGGCAGGTGGTGTTCGCCTTCGAGCTGGCCGATGACCGGCGCGGGATCGCCATCTGGGATTCAACGTCGACCGCATTCGCGACGGAAAGTCGTTTGCGACTCGCCGTGTCGTCGCCGTGCAAGACGGGCGCGCCATCTTCAACATGTCGGTGTCGTTCCACCTGCTCGAGGAAGGCTACGAGCACCAGGACGCCATGCCCGAGGTGCCGCCGCCCGAAGACATGATGAGCTGGGAGGAGCGCGCCCGCGACGCCGGGGAGCGCATCCCGAAGCCGCTGCGCGAGTGGATGCTGGCCGAGCGCCCGATCGAGCTGCGCTCCCGCGAGGCGCACAGCTGGTTCTCGAGCGAGCCCGCGCGCGGGCCGAACCCCGTCTGGCTGCGAGCCCACGGCGAGGTGGGCGACGATCCCATGCTGCACGCTTGCCTGCTGGCCTACGCCTCGGACATGGGCTTCGTCGACAACATCTATCGCCCCCACCGCCACCCGGGTCCGCGCGACGTGATGATGGCCAGCCTCGACCATGCGGTCTGGTTCCACCGTGAGTTCCGCATGGACGAGTGGATCCTCTACGTGCAGGAG
>Ga0255057_10001725_pt1 | contig 12111 bp, 17 predicted proteins | sample Cases_109_6_MG_FD_189022 | JGI IMG/M metagenome (GOLD analysis project Ga0255057, IMG submission 189022) | Seawater microbial communities from Amundsen Gulf, Northwest Territories, Canada - Cases_109_6 | ecosystem: Environmental > Aquatic > Marine > Gulf | place: Canada: Northwest Territories... | reverse complement strand
GGGTAGGCCGCACGAGCCCGACCGGCAACGGCGGGCCCAGATAGATGGTCGCCATCGACCCTCGGGTCGATACAGAATCCGGCTTACAGGCGAACTCGCCACGTGAGGGCCCCTGCGGGGGCCCTCATCGCGACCAGACGCGAGTGGGGCGCCCTCAGGGGCGCCCCACTTCAACCGATCGACGCGACTTATCAGCGCGCCTTCTTAGACCATGTCCTTGATGTCGTCCACGAGGTCGGTATCACCGGTCACGATGAACTTGTACAGCACCCACGCGAGCACTGCGCCCGCGGCGGGGCCAGCCAGGTAGATCCAGATGTCGCTGTACTCGCCACCGACTATCGCCGGAGCAAGCGATCGAGCCGGGTTCACCGATGCACCCGTAAACGGGATACCGATGAGGTGAACGGCAGTGAGCGTGAAGCCAATGCCGAGGTACTTGGTGTACGAAGTGCTCTTCGACATGACCAGCACAGCCATGACGAAGATCATCGTAAGGAGAGCCTCTCCCACGAACCCACCAAATGTGTCCACGAACTGCGAATTGACCGCGGTGATCGTGCCGGCAACGGCGTCCTTACTGATGATGAAGGCAAGGGCCAAGCTCGCCAGAATGCCGCCTGCGACCTGCGCAACCCAATATCCGACCATATCGGCCGCAGAGATGCGTTGATCGAGGAACATGCCCAACGTCACCGCGGGGTTGAAGTGGCCCCCTGAGATACGGCCCACCGTGTAGAGCGCCGCCATCAGCGCCAAGCCAAAGGCGAAAGCGATTTCGATTATCCCGCCGCCGGCTACTGAGGCTGCCAATATCGCCCCGGTACCGACTCCTACGAGTACAAACGTTCCGTACGCCTCGGCGGCGTATTTCTGCCAGTTTTCCACTACAGGAACTCCCTTCTTCTTTTCCCATTCCTGTCACGGGCAAGCAATGACGCACGCCCACCGGTCTGACCTCGACTCTGGAGACGCGGTTACGCGATGATGAGTGATCGCTACCCGGGGGCGCCAGCGCGACGTGACCGACTTCTACTACTTCTGTGGCCACGAGCAATGGCAACCCGAGACGCTGGTCGAGCACGCGGTCCTGGCCGAACAGGTCGGATTCGACGGGATTCTCGTATCCGACCACTTCCACCCGTGGGTCGACGATCATTCGGCATCGGGCTTTGCCTTCTCCACCATCGGAGCCATGGCGCAGGCCACCGGTCGGGTCCGGATCACCACCGGCGTCACCTCGCCCTTGTTTCGGTACCACCCGGCCGTGGTAGCGCAAGCAGCCGCAACCCTCGACCGCCTCTCCAACGGCCGCTTCGACCTCGGAGTGGGTGCCGGGGAAAACATCAACGAAGGCCCCCTGGGATACGATTTTCCGAAGTACGCCGAGAGAGCGGCACGAATGCGTGAAGCGCTGCAGATCATGCGCCGTTTGCTCGACGGGGAGAAACTGACATTCGACGGCCGGTACTACCAGACCGATCGCGCCAAGCTCTACAGCCCGCCGATCGGCGATGTACCGATCTGGATGGCCGCCGGAGGTCCCAAGTCGGCGGAGATCGCCGCCGAACTCGCCCACGGAATCATCACCAGCGTCAAGATCCCAGCCGAGACCCTCGATCGGGTGGTAGAACCGGCGCGAGCCGCAGCAGCTGCGACCGGCCGTCCCACCCCGGCGATGCACGCCACCCGCTGGTCTCTCCATGCGACCGGCGAGGACGAGGCTTGGGAGGCGCTCAGATCGTGGCGCGGCTTACGGGCACCGGGCAGGCTCCAGGCGGTGGACCCGCAAACACTCCGAGAGCGAGCCGACGAGCTTCCTCGTGACGAAGTAATGGGCGGATACCCAATCGCCTCCAATGCCGAGGAGTTGGTCGACGTCTACCGACCTCTGGTCGACGAGTTGCACGCAGACATTGTCACATTCCAGGTTTCCTCACTCGACCAGGAAGCCACCATCAGGTTGCTCGGGAGCGAGGTGCTGCCGCAGCTCCGGGGTTGATCAGTTTCCGGGAGCCATCAGGCCGATCGCGTCGGCAACGGTCGCTGAATCTGGAGCGTGGAAACTGAGGGCTGCAACTCCGATCCCAGCAGTGGCGTATTGCTCGAGCCGATCCCGGATGTGGTCGGGAGATCCGATGAGAGCGATGGCATCGACGATCTCATCGTGGAAGGCTGCGGCGACGCCCTTCCGATCGCCCTGCTCGAACGCGGCTGCGATGGCCCGCGCCTCGTCGGTGTAGCCCATCCAGGCGAGAAACCGGTTGTATACCGGCTGCGCAAAGTAGAGGCTGAAACCCGCCCGAATCATCGCTCGTCCCGATGCGTCGTCGTCCGTGACGACGACATGGAATCGAGCCATCACTCCGAAGTCGGCCGGAAGCTCTCTCGAGGCGGCCTCGGCACCAAGCCGGACCTGGTCGAGTTGCAATGGCACGGCAGCGGCCGTCATCAGGTTGAGGCACACTCCGTCACCGACTGCCCCCGCCAGTCGCAACATGCCGGGCCCCAACGCTCCTACATAGACCTTCACCGGCCCGATGGCCGATTTGGCCAACCGGAATCGGTCGATTGAGACGGTGTCACCCGTGTAACCACGCTCTCCCTGGAGAAGGGCCCTGGTTGCCTGGACCGAATCCTCCACTCGCGCCAGGGGCGGATGGAACTCCCGATCGTGCCAGGAACGTACGATCACCTCTGAGGAGGCGCCGATTCCCAGCGAAAACGACCGGCCTCCGAGAAGATCGGACACCGTGGCTGCTCCCATTGCGAGCAGTGACGGCGACCGCGTGGCGGCGGGCACCACCGCCACCCCCAGCGCCATTCGGCTGGTGCGGGTGGCGATCGCTCCGGCCAGCGCAAAGACCTCTGGACCCGCTACCTCTGCCAACCAGGCAGCCGAGTAGCCCAAGGACTCCGCCTCGACGGTCAGGTCGACCAGGTCTGAGGCTCCGACTCCGATGCTGGTCGGACTGAGTGCGATATCCATCGGCGGCACCCTACCGAGCACCAAAGGCGGGGGACCTAGGATCGGCCCGTGTCCGCCGCCCCCAAAGCCGTCAGCCTCGGACTCATCGCCGGCTTTGTCGGCGGTCTCTTTGGAGTCGGCGGTGGCATCATCATGGTGCCGGGGCTCGTGCTCTGGCTGGGCCTCGATCAACATCGAGCCCACGCAACCTCGGTCGCAACGATCGTCGCCGTCGCATCGGCAGCCGTGGTGCCGTTCGCCGTCGACGGCGAGGTACGTTGGGATCACGCCGGCTGGCTGCTCGTGGGAGCCCTGGTTGGTGCATACGCCGGCGCCCGCCTCGTGGCGCGCATCTCCCCCGTTTGGCTGGCACGGGCGTTCGTGGTCTTTACCCTGGCGGCTGCTCTCAGGTTCTTGGTGACATAGTGATGATTCTCGCCCTGATCGCTGTTGGAGTCGTGGCGGGATCCGTCGCCGCCTCGCTGGGGGTCGGAGGCGGGATCATCTACGTCCCGGCCTTGGTGACCATCTTCTCGCTTGCCCAACACGAGGCACAAGGCACCTCATTGGCCCTCATCATCCCGACGACGATCGTCGCCACGATCGTGCACTCGAGGGCCGGACGGGTCGACTGGCGCATCTCGGGGCTACTCGCTTTGGGGGCAGTCGGAGGTGGATTCCTCGGAGCGCAGGCCGCCCTTGCTCTCGATGGGCCGGTGCTGCGCAAGATGTTCGGAGTGCTTGTTGCAATCACCGCGCTGCGGATGTTGAACAAAACTCGAGAGACCGATCACTCGAGCGACGGTTGATTCTCGGCCGGAAGGTCGATCCGCCCGTCCTCTCGCCAGAACCGCCTCAACTGTCCGCCGGCCGGTAGGTAACGCCTCCACAACATGGCGAGATAAGCAGCGCCGGCTACTTCTCCGAGCCAAACAATCGGATCGGACAGCATCCGTCGCAGCAGCGAGACCAGATCCGATTCGAACACGGTCGGGAATTCCCATCCGAAGAATGGCCACCAGAACGCTTCCGGAGTCGCCCACGCTGCATCCAGCAGAAGATGCACAAAGACACCGATCACGAGTCCGATGAAGCCCCGACGCCGGCTGGTGCCCCGGCGTGTAACCAGGAGCGCCACCGCGAACGCCATGATCGGAAATACGATGCTGTGGGCGAAGAGTCGATGCGTTCCAAAGGTGTCGTGAAAGAACACAGATCCAATCGGCTTGTCGATCAGATCCGGAAGGATCGACCCCATCAGAACCCACCTGAGATCCATATCGGGGTCGCGGAAGATGTACCGCACAATGAGAACCGTCGCCCCCAAGTGCCACAGGATCACAGTCCGACCTCATCGAGAGCTTGGTTGGCCAGGGCATCAGCGACGGTATTGCGTTCCCGTCGAACGTGGGAGATATCGGCCTCTTCAAAACTGGTCAGGAGCTTTACAGCCTGACGCTGCAATGGTTTGAGATGCGAGGCCTTGACCCGAAACTCCCCGGTTATCTGCTTGACCAGAAGCAGACTATCGAGCCGCACCGCGATCCGACCGACCCCTCGTTCGAGCGACGTCTCCAAGCCGGCGATGAGCGCCTTGTACTCGGCAACATTGTTGGTGGTCTCTCCGATCGCCTCTCCAACTTCAGCGACGGGGGTTCCCGCCGGGTCGTACAGGACGAATCCGATCGACGCCGGGCCCGGATTCCCCCGCGAGGCGCCATCGCAATAGAGAACATGCCGGGTCACTGCGGGGCCAGAATCCGGCGACAGTGGATACAACGTGGAGGAGACGCCTTGGCGGCTTGAATCTGCTCGGCGGCCGACAACGTCAGATGGCAGCCGCCACAGACACCCTCTCCGAGCCTGGCGATTCCGACGCCTTCCATCGACGATCGAATCTGCTCGTAGAGCTCGATCAGGTCGGGATCGATGAGAGCAACGACGTCCTTCTTCCGAGCCTCCAGCCGGGCCACTTCTTCGTCGATCTGCTTCCATGAGGCGGCAACCACCTCCTCTATCCGGTCCTTCTCGGCTGCCACCGCATCTCGCTCCTTCTCACGCTCGGCGTGAGCCGCATCGAGCTGCTCTTCCTCTTCCATCAGAGCGAGTGATTGATCCTCGCGTTTCGAAATCCGCCGTTGCAGCATCTCGACCTCGGCTCGCAGGTGCTCCGAATCCCGAGCCGACAGGCCACCTGCATACAGCCTTTGCTCCTCGCGATGCGCTTTGTCTTCTTCGAGCTTCAACTCGCCATCCGACTTATCTGATGCGAGGTAGATTTCTCGAAGCCGTTCGGCCATCTCCGACAGCTGATCCTCGATCCCAGAGAGCTCCTGATGCGCGGTTCGGTATGCCTCGAGTTCGGGGAGACTCGCCCTCCGCTCGAAGAGGCGATCGAGGTCAGAGTCGATGCCTTGAAGATCCAGGAGGTCTTCAAGGCTTCTGATGTCTTCCATGCTGATGCCCGGGGCTCGACGTTCACACCGGCCAGATCGACCACGTCGTCGATCGCGGCGGCGACGGCAGCGTACAGGCTCACAAGGTCGGGGCGTTCGGTCGCGACATGATCGGGTTCGATGAGAGCCACTCTGCACCCGAAACCCGACCTCAGGCCTCGGTGCTGGGGCGGATCCGCCGGTAACTCGCCGAACCGCATAATCGAGGTGAAGACAGGATGCTGCCCCCCCGAAATCAAGCTTTAGGCCTACTTCGAGACGCCGATATCTGACCACAGAGAGTGTTGACTATATGGGAGCGGTCCCATTACTGTAACTACTCTTCGTGGTGGTCATGCCACCCTCCGGGGCAGAGCATCGACCACTCGAAAGCGCAGGAGGACGACACAAAGTGACGCAGGTACGGCGCCGGATCGTCGAGGTCATCTTCGGAGCTCAATGGCAGTCGACCGCCGATCTGGGCGCGCTCCCGACGCTCGTGTCCACGGCGGCTATCGGCTCCATTACGTATCCGGCGGCACTGTGGAAGCTCGATGAGAGATCTGTCCGGCGAATTCTCCAGTGGCTTGGCCCCCATCGCCTCGCCGGTGGCGAGTGATGACCGCAGCACGTCACCTTCGGATCGCTCCTCTTGCGATGTCGGATCGCCGCATCAAGGTGCTGTTTCTCATCGACTCCCTCGGCCCCGGTGGTGCAGAGCGGCTCATGGTGGATCTGCTGCCACGGTTGCGGGAGATCGGAGTCGACTCCGAAGTCGTCGCGATCCAGGAGCAGTACGGGAATCCGGTTGCCGACGATCTCCGAAGGGTCGGCGTGTCGGTCGACACGATCGGAATCGAACGACTGCGGGAGCGAGGCGCTCTGACGCGGGTGATGACTGCGGTGCAGGACACCTCACCGGACGTGATCCACACCCAGTTCGAAGTCGCCGGGATCCTCGGCAGCATTGCCGGTTTTCGGCTCGACATTCCGACGATTGCGACCATCCACACTCTCGATCGTCCCCGGCCGTGGAGCCGGGAAGCAGCACGATTCCGTGTGATGGCCTGGACGCTAAGACGGAGGTCACAACGGGTCATCGCCGTCTCCGAGAGCGCCCGGAGTCAAGTCCTCCGCAAGGTCGGCCTTCGCAAGCGGCACACCATCACGATCCACAACGGAATCAACCTCACCCCATTCCTCGAGACCGATCACGCGACCCGACATCGAGCGAGGGACGAACTGGACATTGCTCCCGATGCACAGGTGGTGGCGACAGTCGCAGTGCTGCGCAAACCAAAGGGGATCGATGACATGCTGGAGGCACTACCGGCTCTCCTGAAGAATCATCCATTCTTGCGTTATCTGATCGTCGGAGACGGGCCACACCGTACGGCTCTCCAGGCCAAGGCCGCCGCACTGGGTATTCATGAATCGGTTCACTTTGCGGGAGAGCGCGCCGATGTCGCCGCAATGCTGGCCGCGGCCGATATCTTCGTGATCCCATCATCGACCGAGGCTCTCCCCACCGTCCTGATCCAAGCCATGGCCGTGGGGCTGCCAGTTGTCGCCACTGCGGTAGGCGGCATCCCAGAGCTCGTAGAGCACGGGACCACCGGAATCCTCGTCCCGCTCGGAAACCCGCTGCGACTCTCCGAGGCGATCGATCGGCTGCTCGGTTCCCCCCGACAGCGGTACGCCATGGGACTCGCAGGACGACGGTCGGCCAAAGACCGATTCAGTATCGAACGACAGGCGTCGCACCTCGCCGACGAGTACAGGGTGCTCGTGTCACGAGCAGAGATGTCATGAGCATCTTCGTCGTGGAGCAGGACGGCGCCGGTGGGCCTGCCCACTATTCCTACCAACTGTGTCAGGCCCTGAGCGGAGCCGGTGCCGATGTCACCGTGGTGACCGGTCAGGATTACGAGTTCGCCGACCTCCCCCACTCCTCGTTTGCGGTCGAGCCTCACATCAGGCCGTGGAAGGCAGTTGAGACGCTCTGGGAACGAGCAGAGAGGTCGGCCTGATGACCCTCCGGCGTATGCCGCTCATAGAACATGCCGACCGCCGCGCCGTGCTCGCTCTCGGCACGGAATGGGAAGACCTCCGGCGCGACTCCTCAGCCTCCAGCGCCTTCATGACCTGGGCCTGGATCCTGGCATGGCTGGAGACCGAAGGTGTGGGCGCCGACCTCGAGGTGGTCACCGCTCGCGATCCCGATTCGGGCCGCCTAGTGGGTGTTGCTCCCTTTTACGTCACACGCACCAAGCGCGGCGGGATGCCGGTGCGCGAACTCCGACTCCTCGGTTCGGGAGCTGCGGCACCGGATCATCTCGATTTGGTGGTGCGCTGGGATGCTCCGCCCGACGTAGCCGATGCACTGTGGGCAGCAGTGACCTCGGCCCAACGCTGGCATCTCATCAACTTCGATGGGGTCACGACCGCCGGCCACCTTGCGCACGCGGTGCTACGGCGTCGTGGTGACGTGCCGGGGACCCTTCCCTGCCCATACCTGCCACTCGTGGGGGGTTGGGATTCGGTGGCGTCCCGGTTCGAGAGCCGCCTCAGGAAGACCCTCGATCGCGACGGGCGAAAACTCGACCGCGACGCTGAAGTAGTCGAACGCATGGTCGTCGACTCCGCCGATCTCGACGAGACATTCGACGACCTGATACGACTCCACCAGTCCATACACACCTCCAAAGGAGACCACGGTGTCTTCGCCAGATCAGGCATGCAGCGGTTTCTGCGTAAGGCGGCCCACCACTTCCTCGAGGCCGGGCGCCTCCGCATGTGGCGACTCGAGGCCGACGGTAAGCCGATCGCGGTGATCTGGTGCGTTCGCTCCGGAGACTCTGTCGCCTTCTACACGACCGGATACGACCCGAAGTGGAGCAAGTACGGACCGGGACGCCGCATCATGGCCCGAGCGATCAAGGGCGCAATCGACGAGGGCGCCACAGAATTCGACTTCCTAAGAGGGGACAAGCCTTACAAGCGACTGTGGGGCACAAGACTGCGCCACGATCTGGTAATCCGACGCCCCACCGCGCCCCGCGGGCGCGTCCTATGGCTGGGAGGCGCCATCCCGAGGGTCATCCGGCGAGCGCTTCGACGCGACGCCGTAGCTGGCAGCTGAGCACCCGCCTCGCTGGCAACTGCCCTAGACGCTGGACGCCAATAGTCTCAGATTCGACTCTCTACCATCGCTCGTCCAAGGCAACCCCGGGTGCGACAATCCCCTCAGCCAACTGGTCGATCGCGACCTTCTTTTCCAAGTCCGCCAGCCGACCGGCGTCCGAACGAGGTTTCCCGCTCGAAACGGGCGCCGAGAGAAGTCCGCCCCGGGTTGAGGCACCGCTACCGTGAAACACCCGTACCCCCGAGGACCACCAATGCCCGAATTGCTCCCCTTCACCGACAACGCGGAGGCCAACGAGTTGCTGGCCACCAACCCCGTCGCCTTGCTCATCGGCATGCTGCTGGATCAGCAGTTCAAAATGGAGCGAGCTTTCTTCTCGCCCTACCTCCTGGCGCAGCGTCTCGATGGACCGCTCGACGCGGCGAACATGGCCGCTCTGGACGACGAAGCCGTCACCGCCATCTTCAAGGGCCCACCGGCGTTGCATCGGTTCCCCGGATCGATGGGTACCCGGGCCCGCGACATGTGCGCCCATCTCGTGGAGCATTACGACGGCGAGGCGTCGGCTGTCTGGCGCGACGCCCGTGATGGAGAGCATCTCTATGAGCGACTTCTAGCTATGCCCGGTTTCGGAGAGTCCAAGGCCCGGGTCTTCATCGGGGTGATCGGCAAACGCCTCAAAGAGGGTCCGCCGGATTGGGAGGCGGCAGCCATCGATAGGCCCTCGATCGCAGATGTCGATTCGTTCGAGAAGATCTTCGGACTCCGCGAACAGAAAAGGACCAGGAAAGCGGCACAGAAGGCGGCAAAGGCCAAGCCGTGACCTTGCTGCTGCGCGAGGTGGGACGCTTCCTGGGTGGAGCCATCGCCTGGATCGGTCTCGAGCTGGTGATAGCTGCAACCGTCGGCATGATTGCCAGCCATCTCCTGCAACTCGATCGGGTACGGACTGTCGGCGTCTGCTTCCTGGGCGCGGTTTTGGCGGCTGCACTCGCCATCAGGTTGTCAGTGCCCCTTGCCTGGGCGCCGATCGTCGGGGGACGGCCCCTTCCGGTCATGTGGTCGGGCCTCGGAGCGGTTGCCGCCGTGGTCGTCACGATCGCGTCCAGACGGAAGGCGACGGCGCATCCATAAAGCCGATCGTCTCGGTAATCATTCCGACTTACAACCGGGCAAGGCTGGTACAACGACCGGTCGAGTCGGTCCTGGCGCAGACGTATGAGGCTGTCGAAGTGATCGTCGTGGACGACGGGTCGAGCGATGGTTCGGCCGAGAAGCTCGGCCTCAGATACCGCGATGACACCCGCGTCAACTGCATAGTCACCGACCACCGCGGCGCGGCGGCGGCTCGCAGCGCCGGCATCGATTACCCGATCCTTCCGCCGCCGATCGGCAGGATGAGGGGACAACCCGCCTCCGGATGGGTTATGACCTGCACATCGATCCCATAGACGGACGCCAGCACATCCGGCCGCAGTACCGCTTCGGGCGTACCGACGGCCCGAACCAGGCCTCCGTCCAAGATGACGAGCCTGTCGACGAATCGGGCCGCCAGGTTGATGTCGTGCAGAACGGCAACGACCGCCACGCCGCGGTCTGCCAGACCGCGCAAAGTGCCCATCACCAGCTCCTGATGGCGCAGATCCAGCCTCCCCGTGGGCTCATCGAGCAGAACCAGCGGCGTCTCTTGAGCCAGAACCCGAGCAAACGACACTCTGGCTTGCTCTCCCCCACTGAGCGTCGGGTAGAGCCGATCTGCCAGCGGAGCAGTGTCGGTTTCGGTCATGACGCGGTCGGCGGCGGCGCGAGCATCGGCTTCAGACCCTCCGTGCGGATACCGCCCCATCATCACGACATCGAGGCACCTGAACGCAAACCGTAAGACATGGTGCTGGGGAAGAACCGCCCTCAAAAGTGCCAACTCCGCGAGGTTCATTTTGGCGATATCACGGCCGCCTATCTCAACCCGGCCAGAAGTGGGGACCAGTTCGCCGGAGAGCAACTGCACCAGTGTGGTCTTACCGGCTCCATTGGGCCCGATCACGCTCAGAAACTCACCACCGGCAACACTCAGGTCGACACCGTCGAGCAATGTCGCGCCTCCCACCCGGTATCCGAGCCCGATCACCGCTGCTGCGCTCATCCCCAACCCCCATGCTCGCGCCGAGTCCGGCCCAGGAGCAGCAGGAAGACCGGACCCCCGATGATCGCTGTCAACAACCCGATCGGCACCTCAAAGGGAAGTGCCACGGTTCGCGCCACCACATCGGTGAGCACCAGCAGCGCGGCGCCTCCGATGGCACTGGCGGGAAGCAGCACCCGGTGCCCGGGACCGGCCACCAGCCGCACCCCATGCGGGACCAGCAGACCGACGAACCCGATCGCCCCCACCGCGGCTACCGAGGCTCCCACCGCGGCAGTTGCCAGAGCCACAACCGCCATTCGGGTACGTTCGACATCCACACCGAGATGTGCCGCCTCCCGTTCGCCCAGTAGCAAGAGATCGAGTCTTCGAGCCGCAACCGGGAGAAGCACAACCGCTACCGCGACGAAAGGGAGGGTCACCCACAGCAAGTCCCAGGTGGCGACCGCCAGGCTTCCCAACGAGTAGAACAACACGCTCCCTAACCGGGCGTCGTCCGCGGCGACGCTCAGGAACGAAGCGCCGGCTCCGGTGATGGCGGCCACCGCCAGGCCGGCGAGAACAAGGGTCACCACTTCCGTTCGACCCTCATGCCTGGCCAGCAGGTAGACCGTCACGCCGGCACCGAGGCCGCCGACGATCCCACCGGCCGGGCCGGCAAATGAGCCCAACACACCTCCGAACACCAGGATCGAGACCACAGTGCCCAAGGCTGCTCCACTAGAGATACCTATCAAGTGGGAGTCGGCGAGTGGGTTACGGAAGATTCCCTGAAAGGCCGCTCCGGCAACGCCCAGCGCCCCACCGACGGCGATCCCCAGCATGACCCTTGGCAGGCGTATGGACCACAGCACGGCGTCCTGGGTAGATGAGAATCCGGTGGCGGTGTCGACGCCGAGGTGATCGAGCAGGATTGCAAACACCTGGGCCGGGCTGATCTCGACTGCTCCCATCCCGAGGGCGAGGCCCGTCGCTCCGATCAAACCCATCACCAGACCACCGAACAGAACCACCACAGGAATCCGCCACACCTGAGATTCGCTCACGGGAGCGCCAGCTCGGGATGCAAATCGCTGATGATCAGATCCAAAAGCCTGCCGCTCCTAGGGCCGAGTGAGAGCAACAAGGCATCGTCGTAGACCAGCACGCTGCCGGTGGCGGCCGCCGGAGTCTGGGCTATTCCCGGGATCTCGAGGAAGCCTTCCAGGCCGCCCCGGTCGTCGAACCCGCGTCGGGCCGTGATGATCACGTCGGGTGCGGCCGCCACAATCGCTTCTGCAGTCAGGGGCACGAACCCGTCGACGCCGGCCCGAGGTCCGACATCCTCGGCGCCGACCGCAGCGAGCAAGCCCTCGAACACGGTGTTGTCGCCCAGCAACAGGACCTGATCCTGAGTGGCGATGTAGACGACGGCGACACA
>Ga0255057_10001724_pt1 | contig 12114 bp, 10 predicted proteins | sample Cases_109_6_MG_FD_189022 | JGI IMG/M metagenome (GOLD analysis project Ga0255057, IMG submission 189022) | Seawater microbial communities from Amundsen Gulf, Northwest Territories, Canada - Cases_109_6 | ecosystem: Environmental > Aquatic > Marine > Gulf | place: Canada: Northwest Territories... | reverse complement strand
GCCGATTCTGACGGTGTTGGAGCGAGCGGATCACAGCCAGCTGCTCGACGAAAACCAAACCAACGGGCTCACGACTTGGGTCATCGAAGGAGCGTGGCCTGCGAATCGCCTCACACACCCCGGCCAGTGGCTCGACCCACGCACGGAGGCTTGGCATGGGACGTATCTTGCGGAGACCGACTGGCAACCGATCGTCGACCCCACGAGGGGAGACGCGTGCGGACTCTGTCACCCGGGCTCGCCTGCGCCCGTGCCCGGAATTACCAGCTACCCGCCCGGCGCCACCGATTGCACCGATTGTCATGACCTTCCGGGCGGGGTGATGGCCTGCGGAACCTGTCATGGCGACGGCCTGCGACCGTACCCACCACGCGACCAGTGCTACTTCCGAGGCCCACCCTTCGGCGGCGCGCACACGACGCACACCGAGCCCTCGGCCAACATGCCGCAACCCCTCGACTGCCAGTCCTGCCACTTCGGTGAGAACTACACGATGCTCGAGGGCAGTCACGGCGATGACGTGGTGGACGTCATCTTCCAGCCCGCATGGGGTCCAGACGCTACCTACGACTTCGACACCCTACGTTGCGCCACGACCTGCCACGCACGCGGCGGCACCGTGCCCGTGGTCGCATGGGACGAGGAGGTAGAGCTCGACTGCGACTCCTGCCACCAGAACCCTCCACCGGGCCATTCGCAGATCGCGTGCAACGGCTGCCACCGCGGCATCAATTCCGAGGGCACCCGTCTCACGATCGAGGCGCCGCACATCAACGGGCGGGTCGATGCGTTCTGACGAGGATTGCGAAACCATCTGCGTCCATGTAGTTTCTCGTGGGTTAGTGATCGGTGAAGGTTGATGAAGCGCTTGCTCGACCGACGGCGGATTTTGAACTGGCTTCTTGGCGGGAGTACATTCGCCTGGCTCGGCTCGGTCGTCTACCCGGTGCTTCGTTTCCTGAGCCCGCCGCCGGAGCAAGAAGCGGCGGTTTCCTCTGTGAAGGCCGCATCCCTAACCGAGATGGCTCCGAATTCGGGGAAGATCTTCAAGTTCGGGCGGAAGCCTGCGTTGATCGTGCGGGGCCCCGACGGAACATTCCGAGCGTTCCTGGCCAAGTGCACGCACCTCGACTGCGTCGTGCAGTACCGCCCCGACAAAGAGCGGATTTGGTGCGCTTGTCACGATGGGTTCTACGACCTCAATGGGACCAATGTGTCGGGTCCACCGCCGACGCCGTTGGACGCCTTGGAGGTTCACATGCAGGGGGACGATGTCTACGTCACCCGAAAATCCTGATCGCGCGCTCCTAGCCTGGGTCAAGGATCGCTACCCCGTCTCGAAGTTCGTCGACTGGGCCAAGCACAAGACCGTCCCGATCGGTCCCAGCGCGTTTTGGTACTACTTCGGTGGAATCACCCTCTTCTTGTTTTTCATTCAGGTAGGAACCGGAATCCTCCTGATGTTCTATTACAAGGGGAGCTCCGATACCGCGTTTGAAAGCGTTCGATTCATTTCCGCCAAGGTGCCGTTTGGCTGGCTCATTCGCTCGGTCCACGCCTGGTCAGCAAACCTGATGATCCTTTCGGCTTTCATCCACATGTTCAGCGTCTTTTTCATGCGCGCCTATCGCAAGCCGCGTGAGCTCACTTGGCTTTCGGGAATCGCGCTCCTCGGGATTCTGTTCGGCTTCGGATTCAGTGGCTACCTCTTGCCGTGGAACGAGCTCGCCTTCTTCGCCACGAAGGTGGGCACCAACATCATCGGCGTCATCCCGTACATCGGGGATCCCATCATGTATGTCCTACGAGGTGGCGAGGAGGTGACCGGGTCGACGCTTCCGCGTTTCTTCGCCCTTCACGTCGCGCTTTTCCCGGCGTTGCTGACCACTTTCATCGTCGTCCATCTCTTCTTCATCCAACTGCAAGGAATCCACGAGCCCGACGCTTGGAAAACACGTCCAGAGCAGCGGAAGACCATGCCGTTCTTCCCACACTTCTTCATGCGTGAGCTCTTGTTCTGGTTGATCACGCTCAACATCTTGGCGGTGCTGGCGGTGTTCTTCCCTGCGGAGCTGGGCATCGAGGCCGATCCCTTTTCTCCGGCCCCGGCCGGCATCAAGCCGGAGTGGTACTTCCTCGCGACCTTCGAGTTTCTCAAGTACATGCCCGCCCACGTGGGGCCAATCGAAGGCGAAGAGTTCGGGCTATTGATCATTTCGATTGGATTCCTTGGCTGGTGCTTGGTTCCATGGATTGACCGCGGGCGGAGTCGCCGAATCACAACCATCGTCATGGTCGCGGGCGTCGCGATCCTCGCGTTCCTTTCGGTCATGACCTATCTGGGGCACGTCGCGTGATGAAGGTCTTCGCAGCAGCTCTCATCGTGGTGTGTGTGGCACTGTCCTCCGGAGCCAGGGCTGATGATCTCCCGGGAGGAAAGTGCTTGGAGTGCCACCTCATGACCGAAGATGGGGTTGGCGAGCTCTGGCAGGACGATGTGCACGCACGCGCCGGGATTGGATGCGACGCGTGTCATGGTGGAGACGCCACGCAGGACGACAGCGAGCTCGCCAAACGCTCGGGCTCCGGCTACCAGGGCGAGCTTTCTGCTAGTGAGATCGTTCTGTCGTGTGGCGGCTGCCACAGCGACGTCGAGTACATGAAGGTTCGCAAGCCGCTCCTGCCCGTTGATCAGCTCCAAAAGTACCAGACTAGTGTGCATGCAAAGCTCCTAGCCAAAGGCGAGACCCGAGTGGCTCAGTGCGCGAGCTGTCACGGCGCGCATGGAGTGCGCGAAGTCAACGATGCCAAATCGCCGGCTTATGCATCCAACGTTCCGGCTACTTGCGCACACTGTCACGCCGATGCCGACTACATGGCCGACTTCGACATCAAGACGAATCAATACGACGAGTATGTGCAGAGCGTGCACGGGAAGGCGCTTCTCGAGAAGAACGACGTACGAGGCGCGCCCGCCTGCAACGACTGCCACGGTAACCATGGCGCTGCTCCGCCATCGATAGACGCGATCAGCAACATCTGCGGAACGTGTCACAGCTACAACGCAGAGCTCTTTCTCGCGAGCCCGCTGGCTCCGGCTTTTAAAGAGAAGTCGCTAGCCGACTGCGTTGCTTGCCACGGCAAGCACCTCATCACGCATACGTCCGACGAATGGCAGGGCGACACGCCCGGCGCCACTTGCCGAAAATGTCACGAAGAGGGTGAAGATGGATCGGATCTCGCTCTTTACTTCACCGATACGTTCGCCTCGGTTCGGCAATCATTCGAAGAAATCGAACAGTTGCTCGGGGAAGCTGAAGTGAAAGGCATGGATGTAACCGAAGGAGAGGATTACGTGGAGGCAGCCCGGCAGGGTGTCATGCAGGCGCGCACGCTGATTCATTCGTTCTCAAAGCCCGTGATGGAAGAGAAACTCATCGAGATCGCCGGGAATCAGGCGGCTGCGTTGGAGGTCGGCTATGCATCTCTTAGAGCTCTCGAAAGCCGACGGCGCGGGCTCGCGATCAGCACGCTCTTGCTTCTGTTTCTCACGCTCCTGGTCGCGATCAAGATTCGCACGCTGCCTCCGCTCGGTTAGTGGCCGCTGATGAATGTATGGCAGCCCGTGCATCGCTTCGCGTCGGGTTCGTGGTCGGCGACATCCTGGTGGCAGTTCATGCAGGTTGCACGGTCGGCCCGCACCTTGGCTTGGTGAATGTCGTGGCAGGCCGTGCATTCGGTATGCCCTTCGCCCCGCGGCTGGTCCGGAATGCGATGCAGCCCTGGCAGTTGGTTGACCTTGTGACAGCCGCTGCAACTGGTTTGGGCTGACACCATGCCGCCGTGAGGCTCATGACAAGTCATGCACTCCCGATGCCCCTTCGGACTCTTGGAGAGTTGCTCGTCGTGACAGCTTCCACAGGCGACGACGCCAGCGGGCTCGTGAGTGGTCCCTTCGTGACAGGCTTCGCAGCTAGCATGACCCAAATTGCGACGGGTGAGACGAATCTGAAGCGTATGACATCTGCCGCACAACGCCCGATCGCTGAGCCTGGTCAAGTCGAATCGGTGAGGCTGGTGGCAGGCAGTACACGGAATCTTGCCCGCGTGAAACGCGGTCTCCGACCGAGCTTCCTCGTGGCATTGTGAGCATTGAGAAGCGACCGGCGCCCGCCGCTTGGGATGCGGATCGTGGCATCCGAGACAGTCCCCCTCGTTTTGCGCATGATGGGTCGTGGGGACGTCGTCGTGACAGCCTTTGCAAGTTCGATCTCCCGCTGCTCGCACCGCGTGCGGTTCATGACAACTGCTGCAGTCACGGTGTTCCCGGGCCCTATTCTGCGCCAAGACTCGCGTCCCCTCGTGACACGATATGCACTCGAGTGCGCTCGACGCGGAAAATGCGTGCGCCTGATGGCAGTTCGCACACGAATCATGCCCGTCGCCAAACGTCGCGGATGCAGGCACCGTCGGTTCCTCCGTTGCGTGACACTCCATACATGACGCGGCGTCAGACGCTAGCTTGTGACCGCCATGGCAGTCTGCGCACGATCCGCTCAGGCGTGACCGTCCGTGTTGGACGTTCATCGTCTTGTGGCACTCGTCGCATTGCCGAACCGTCTCTTCCGCCGGCTTGTGCGGGTTGTGGCAACTCTCACATGGCACGGTCGTGTGCATGGAAAGCCCTTGGATCCCCTCGGTGGTTTGGAAGGGTCCGTGGCAGCGTGTGCAATGCCACCGTCCAAATACATCCGGCTCCGAGCCGAAAACATGGCACGTGTAGCAATCCATGGGCATGCCATCGAGGTCGACATGGGCCAACGATGCCTGTTCTTCGTGGCATTGAGTGCACACGCCGGTGTCCGGGGAATCAAAGGTCTTTAACGTCGGGTCGTGGCATTCGTTGCATTCGACCGGCTCGTTGATGATGTGCTGCGCGTGGCCGGGGGAAAGGCGGACCTCGCGCCAAGCTTCGGGCACCTCACGAGGCGCCGGCTTTTGTCTTTCCTCTTTGATCTGCTGGACGTTGCTGCTGAACCTTGCGGTGAAAATCCCCGCCGCGAATGCGCCTAGGGTCACCAGTCCGATCCACAGCAGCGCGCGCTTCATAGGCCACCTGAATGACACAACCTACATGGCAGATCGTTGTTCTTGTCGAGTCGGCTCGTGAAGTTTGCCGGGTGCGGGTTTCCGCCCGGGCCGCCGACTTGGTGGCAGCTCACGCAAAGCATCTCGCCCGCCCCGCCATGGCAGCTTGCGCAGCCGACCGGGTCGAGCCTGGCAGCACGTCCGTGCGCGTTCGACGAGCCCGGCGGGCCAGACCAGCCCGGTGGATGTGGATTGCCGCGGGCCGCGTTGACTCCGGAAATTCCTTGGCGCGTATGGCAGTCGACGCAGAAGAGCTCGCTGTGACAAACCACGCACATCCCGGGCTCGGCCGCAGCTTGCTGGTCGTGGACCGAGAAGAAATTCGCGCGGTGCATCGACTGCCGCATGGGTGAATCGAACGCGAGCCGAGAAGGGATAGCGGGGACCGTCACGCCGTGACAGGACGCACATTGACGTTGCGTGTGACAGGTCGTGCAGAGGTCGCCTTGCGCGTTGGCCTGAACCCCGTGCTCGCGCAGAAAGTCGCCGTCGTGGACCACGTGGCTTTGTGGCGGGACTCCCTCGGACGCGAGCTCTACATGACAGCCATCGCAGTCGCGCACGTCCCATTGTCCGGCGTGATCGTGACAGCTGAAGCACGTCGCCATGTTGGGCCGAAGGGAGGCGTCCTCGTGCTTCACGTCCACGTGGCAGCGAACGCAATCTCCCGCGCCCTCCTCGAAGTGGCCGGCATGGGAGAAGCGTAGGTGCTTGCGCGCCATCTCGGCCGCGTGCCGTGTCCTCTGTCGCCCATGGCACGTCGAGCAAGGGCTGGGGTCGTGAGGGTCTTCGTGACACTCGATGCATCGCTCCGTCGTGGGAAGGTGTAGCGGGCCGGTTTCACCCGCGTCTTGGATGCCCGCGTGACACTCGAGACAGTTGATGCCGTCGAGCACGTGAGCTCGATGCTCGAAGGCAGCCTGCGGTGGCTCGCCCTTGCTCTCCAGCCCGAGGATCTTGGCGCAGGCGCCCGCTGAGCCCGTCAGGGCCACCAATGCCACGATTGCGATCCACCTCTTGGTCATTTCTTCGGCCACTGCCCTTGGTAGGAGACACGCGCGAGTGCTCGCACGTCGTATCGCTCGACTTGATTGGCGCTGGCCTCGACCGCGGCAGCGACCGCCCAACTCTTGGTGGGTTGCCATCGGAGGGCAAGACGCCCCCAGGGCCAAACGTTGCCCTGGTTGGGTTCGGGCTGGTCTGGGAAGATAATTTCGAACTCTGGCATCAAGCCAACGGTCGTATCGTGATCCTCGTAGAGGGGAATGACCGAGGCGAGACGAAGCCCTGTCCAGCTCGATGTGGCGACCTGCTGACGTCGAAGCTCCCCGAGGATGCTCCCTTTCCCGTCGTCATCCAGGCGCAGGACGCCGCGCAGGTAGCCGCTCCAGCCGAAGTCGTCTTGCGCGTCTTGAAGGGCGCCGTTGACCCACAAGTCCAGCCGCGGCGCGGCCCTCCAACGGAGGTTTCCGCCGGCAGCGAGGGTTCCTGGGTCGCCGAGCACCGTGAACAACGAAGTGGATTGCAACATCCGAGTCGGCGAGCGTTTCGTCACGTAGAGCTCGCCGCGAATGACACGGCTTGCGGTCTGTGCGGAGATGGTTCCGAGCACTTCTGCCAGCCCGGGGTTCACCAGCTCCCAGGAGATTTTCGCCGACATGTCCAGCCAGCTCGCGACCCGAAGTGCAAAGTCCCCGCCGACCTCCTCGTCGGAGCGCTGTCCGGCGTTGAAGCGGTTGTAATACGAGGCGCCGATCATGCCCTTGTTACCGAGGCCCTGTGACACGCGGCCGCCCACCATCCAGTCGTACTTGCGTCCTTCGATGTTGCCGTCGACGGGCACGCCCCCGAAAACCTCGAAGTGTGTCTTGCTGCGCGCCCGCAGCATCAGGTGGCCGCCGTCGATGTGCATCGCGCGCACCGCTCCGGTCGAGAGCATGAAACGACCCAAGCGCGTGTCGCTGACACCTCTCGGGTCACGGACTTTGATCGTCATGACGAGCGCCTCGAAGGTTGCGTCGTTGTCGCTCAAGCCCAGCTGAGTGGCTCCGGCGCCTCCCCAGACGAGGGCTTCGGCGTCGATGTAAGGGTACTTTCGGCTGGAGCCCTCCAAGATGATCATTCCTGCGTTGGGCTCGAGCTGGCCCCACAGCTCCGCGCCCACTCGGTGCGGCTGGGCGGAAGCCATCGACGCCGGGACGGCAGCTATCAAAGCGAGAATCGCTGCAGCCCACAGACTCCAGCGGCCTGCCGCTGATCGAATCTTCCCTCTTGCATTGGCCCCTGTTCCTAGACCATGGTTTGCTTGCTCGGGTCGCCCCACGCCCTGTGAGCACCATTCCCCATGCACGTATCGCCGCTCTCCTGGATCGCATTCGGTAGCGCCCTCATCGCCGCGGCGATCCTGGTGCACTATCTGGTGTGGCGTCCCAAGCTGAACGCGTCCGTCAAGGGCGTCCTCATTCTGGGTCTTGGAGTGCTTCCCATCTTGACGGCGCTCGTCGGCAACATGGAAGGCCTCGCCGCGACCGAACACCAAGCGTTCTGCGGAAGCTGCCACACCATGGACCGTCACATCGAAGACGCGAATGATCCCGACAGCATGGGCCTCGCCGCCATCCATTCCCGCAACAACAAGTTCGGGGACAAGAGCTGCTACGTCTGCCACAAGGACTACGGGATGTACGGCTATGCGCTGACCAAGATCGGTGGCATGGGCCACGTCTACTATTTCTTGACGGAGTTCATGTGGATGGACGTCGACGAGGCGCTTCCGAAGATCCACATCGCGCGCCCCTTCAAGAACGAAAACTGCATGCAGTGCCACACGACGACAGGGTTCTTGTGGAACGGCGTGGCGGATCACCGCGGACTCCTGGAGGACCTTCGAGCAGGCGAGACGAGTTGCGCTAGCGCCGGCTGTCATGGGTACGCGCATCCTTTTAGCAAACCAGACGAAGAAACTCCATCGGAGGCCGAGGCGCGGTCGACCGAAGCGATACGGTCACCCGAGGCAACATGATCAAGAAGAAGCTCGAAGAGTTGGTAGACACCGGTTCGAGATCGCGCATGCTCGTCTATGCTTGCGTGCTCGGGCTGATCGGGCTCGCACTCATGAGCTGGTCGCTCTTCGACCAGGGCTGGATTCCCGTGATGATGGCGATGTCGGTCGGGCAAGTTATCGGAACGTTATCACTCGTGCTGTTCTTGCTGGTAGTCTATATCGACCTTCAGAGAGCAACATTTCGCCCCTCGATTCCGCCCGACCAGCGCAAGTCGGACGACGACTAGGCGGCCGAGCGCCGGGTGTGTAACCACACGAGGCCGGAACCCAGCGCGAGGACGATTCCGGCCGTCAGGAGCGAGCCTCGGGGAATGAACGGCATCAGCAAGAGGCACGTGAGGGCTCCGATGATCGGAACCAGACGGGGCGCGCAAAACGTGCGCAGAGGCTCGTGGTCGCGCCGCTTGATGACGGAGAGAGAGATGTTGATGGTGAAGAACACCATCAAGAGCAGCAGGCTCGTCGATCCGGCCAAGTAGGTGAGAGTCCCGGACAAGGCCAATAAGAGCGCAACCGCCAAGACGGTGACGATTGCAACGTGCGGTGTCCGTCTCTTCGGGTGCACGCGGCCGAAGGCGGACGGCAGCAAGCCTTGGCGTGACATGCCGTAGATCAGGCGTGATCCCATGATGAAGTTCAGCAGTCCGGTGTTCGCGACCGCGAAGAGCGCGATCAAGGAGAACAGCCGATCGGGGACGGCGTCCGTCGAGCGCTGAACTACCGCCAGCAGCGGGGCCTCGGACTCTTCGAGCACGGCAGGTGGAACTACGCTCGTCGCGACAATCACGACCAGCAAGTATACGAACCCGGTGACGCAGAGGGCGATCAGGATAGCGCGAGGCATGTTGCGCTCCGGGTCCTTTACCTCTTCGGCCACGTTCACCATGTCTTCGAAGCCGATGAAGGCAAAGAAGCTCAACGCGGCGCCGCGTGCGATGCTGTCCCAGCTGACCTCGCTGCTTGCCGCAATGGTTTCGCTGACGCCGGCTTGGGGATCCTCGGCGAGAAAGAGCGCACCCACGATGATCACGATCAGCAACCCGGTCAGCTCGACCATCGTGGCGATGATGTTGACCGTGGACGATTCCCGCATGCCGCGAAAATTGATCGCGGCGAGCAGGAGCAGGATGCCCACCACGGTGACAGATGGCGGCAGCCCCGGGGCGAGGCCGCTCATGTAGCCGCCGAATGCCACTGATACGGTCGCCAAGGAGAGGATTCCGGAGCAGAGGACGACCCAGCCGACGATCAAAGCCAAGCTCGGCCGCCCGAACGCCTGCTCGGTGAAGAACGATTCGCCGGCGCTCCGAGGGAAGCGACCGCCGAGCTCGGCATACGTCAGCGCTGTCAGACCGGCGACGAAGAGCGCCACCGCAAATGCTGCCCAGCTCGCGCTTCCGGCAACTCCAGCGACTTTGCCTACCAAGGCGTAGATCCCAGCGCCCAGGATGTCTCCGACGCCGTAGAGGACGAGCGCCCAAAAACCAAGGGATCGGCGGAGCTGAGGACGGTTAGTGTCGGTCATGCGGCTGGCGTGCCTTTTCGGTCGAGGTAGGGGTCGTCTACGACGCCAAGCGCTGGTAGTCTCCCCGACTCCATGAGGCAAACTAAGATCACCCTCCAAGAGAACGAAATCCCCGAGCGTTGGTACAACATCGTCGCCGACATGCCGAACAAGCCGTTGCCCCCGCTCAACCCTGCCACCCAGGAGCCGATCGGGCCGGAGGCGCTCGCCCCGCTCTTTCCGATGGCTTTGATCGAGCAGGAGGTCAGCGAGGAGCGCTGGATTCCGATTCCGGAGCAGGTGCGAGAGATCTACACGCAGTGGAGGCCGACGCCGATGTTCCGGGCGTACGGTTTGGAGAAGGCGCTCGATACGCCGGCGCACATTTACTACAAGTATGAGGGCGTCAGCCCCGCGGGCTCACACAAGCCAAACACCGCGGTCCCGCAGGCGTTCTACAACAAGGAAGAAGGCGTCAAACGGATCTCGACCGAGACGGGCGCCGGCCAGTGGGGGAGCGCGCTGAGCTACGCATGCCAGCTCTTCGGAATCGGCTGCGAGGTGTACATGGTGCGTATCAGCTACGACCAAAAGCCCTACCGGAAGATGATGATGAATACCTGGGGCGCCGAGGTGATTGCGTCGCCGAGCCAGACTACCGAGGCGGGCCGCAAGATCCTTGCCGAAGATCCCGAGTCTCCCGGAAGCCTCGGCATCGCGATTTCCGAGGCCGTGGAGCGCGCCGCAAGCGATCCCGAGACGAAGTACGCGCTCGGCAGCGTGCTCAACCACGTGCTCACGCACCAAACCGTGGTTGGGCAAGAGGCGGTTACGCAAATGGAGAAGGCGGGTGAGCTTCCCGACGTGGTGATTGCGCCGTTTGGCGGCGGCTCGAACTTCGCGGGGCTGAGCTTTCCGTTCCTGCGGTTGAACTTCGCCGAAGGCAAGACCATCCGTTGCCTGGCGAGCGAGCCGACCTCGTGTCCGAAGCTCACCCGTGGCGTGTTCCGTTACGACTTCGGCGACAACGTCGGCATGACGCCGCTCCTGCCGATGTACACCCTCGGGCATAACTTCGTGCCCGCGAAGATTCACGCAGGCGGCCTGCGTTACCACGGTGCGGGCGCGCTAGTGAGTCAGCTCCTTCGCGACAAGCTGATCGAAGCGGAGGCGGTCGATCAGATCGAGAGCTTCGAAGCGGGCGTGTTGTTTGCCCGCCACGAGGGCATCATCCCGGCGCCCGAGGCGAATCATGCGATTGCGTCCGTGATCCGGGAGGCGAACCGCGCCAAGGAAGAGGGCACTAAGCGCGTCATCCTCTTCAACCTGTGCGGCCATGGTCACTTCGATATGTCCGCCTACGAAGCGTACTTCGCGGGCAAGCTCGAGCGTCACGAGCTCAGTCAGCAGGATATCGACGCGGCGATCTCCAAGATCGACACACCGGAGATTCCTGCGGCAGCTCCCTGAGTGCGGGCGTAGCGATCATGCGCATCACATCCATCGAGCTGTTTCACGTTTCCGTTCCATTACCTGAGACTTTCTGGCCGTCTTGGATCCCGGGGTATCCTCAAACGCACAACCGCTTCACGCTTGCGAAGCTCGTCACCGACGACGGCATCGAGGGTTACGCGGCTGGGCAATCGATGGGCAAAGAGCGACAGGGCCTGGGAGAGCTGTTGGGCTCGTACCTGCTCGGAACCGATCCGACCGACATCGACCGAATTCAGGATTTGCTGAAGCAAGCAGGGTTTCTTGGCTGGCGGAACTTCTGGCTGGAGGCGGCTTGCTGGGACATCAAGGGCAAGGCCGCAGGCAAGCCTGTCTACGAGCTGTTTGGTGGAACGCCCCGTCCGCTACCGGTCTACCTCTCGACCGGCGAAGTCCATCCACCGGAGCAACGCGTCGACGAGTTGCTTGCGATGATGGAGCGAGGCTATGGCACGGCCAAGCTTCGCGTGAAAAGTCCCGACCTCAGGGAGGACATTCGTCAGATTGAGATCGTGCGCAAAGGGGTCGGCGACGACCTGGTGCTCGGGGTGGACGCGAACCAGGGCTGGTTGGTATCGATCGTCGATCGAGTGCCGGCGTGGGATTTGAAGCGAGCGACCGAGTTTGCTGCTGCGTGTCACGACAACGGGTTCTCATGGCTCGAGGAGCCGCTCGACTGGCACGACTACGACGGCCTCGCGGCATTGAAGAAGGCGTCGAAGGTGAAGATCGCGGGCGCCGAGCTCAATCACGGCTGGGATGAGATCAAGATCATGTTCGAGAAGGACTGCTTCGACATCTATCAGCCGGATGCGACTTTTGCCGGGGGCATTGCCCAGGTGAAGAAGGTCATCGATGCGTGCTACGAGCACGATCGCATCTTCTCGCCGCACACATGGACCAACGG
>Ga0255057_10001723_pt1 | contig 12116 bp, 11 predicted proteins | sample Cases_109_6_MG_FD_189022 | JGI IMG/M metagenome (GOLD analysis project Ga0255057, IMG submission 189022) | Seawater microbial communities from Amundsen Gulf, Northwest Territories, Canada - Cases_109_6 | ecosystem: Environmental > Aquatic > Marine > Gulf | place: Canada: Northwest Territories... | reverse complement strand
CGGCGTTGAGCAGAGCGGCGGCCACGGTGGTCTCGGGCTCGGCCTCGACTGTTCGCCCGTCGATGACGATGGGGATGCGGGTCACGGTGTCAGCTCTTCAGCCTCGCCGGCTCGTATGGCGCCGGGTCGAGTGACGGTTGCCGCCCGACGATGCGGTCGGCGAGCAGCCGGCCGGTGCCCAGCGCCATGGTGATCCCCAGCCCCTCGTGACCGGCCGCGATCCACAGTCCGGCGAGCTGGGGCCAGGGACCGATCAAGGGCAGACCGTCGGGGGTGGCCGGGCGGAAGCCGGTCCAGACCCGGATGACCTGTAAGTCGGCCAGCCGGGGCAGATAGTCGAATGCCCGCCGGATCATCGGTCCCAGCAGCCGACGGTTGATGGCGAGGTCCCAGCCGACAAGCTCGCGTGAGGAGCCGATCAGCTGCTGACCGGTGGCCCGGGGTTGGATGTTGAAGGCCACCGACTCGGCGGCCTTTGTGTGGGCGCTCTTCAGATAACCGAGCTCTACCAGCTGATGACGGCAGAAGTCCGGGTAGCGCTCGGTGATCGCCAGGTGTCCCTTGCGGGGCTCAACAGGGAGCCCCGAGGTGAGACGGGGGGCTTCGGGGCCCGCGGCGTTGACCACCAGATCGCAGGAGATCTTCTCCCCGCTCGCGGTTCGCACCCAGCCGGATCCGATCTCCTCCACCCGGCAAGCGGTCTGGACCGCGGTCCCCATCTCCACCGCTCGCTCCAAGAGCCAGCAGGCGGCCGCCGGGGGGTAGATCACCCGGTCGCCCGGGACATGGAGCGCACCGACGAGACCCGGGCGGAGCTCCGGTTCCTCGCTGGCGAGCTCGGAGGAGCTCAGCACCTCGGCCGCCACACCACGGTGGCGGAAGAAGGTGGCCTTGGTCTCGACCAGGGCCAGCTCCTCCTCGTCGGCCGCTATCCAAAGCGTGCCACGGGGCTCGTCCTGGCAGTCGGCCGAGAGCTCGGATGCCAGTTCGGTCCAGAGGTCGAGCGAATAGGAGGTGAGGGCGAACTGTGCTTCGGTCTCGTCCATCACCACCAGGTGCCCCATGCTGGCGCCGGTGGCACCGCCGCCCGGAAACCCGGCATCGAGAACGAGCACCTCGAGACCCTCCTCGGCGAGATACCAGGCACAGGCGGCACCGACGATGCCGCCACCCACCACCACGGCATCCGGGTGGGGCCGCCGGGTCACGGGGTGCCAAAACCTCCGCGGAAGGGATCGTCGGGGTAAAAGTGGAGGGTGCTGCGGGCGGTGACAAAGGCGCGGCCGCGAATGTGGGGAATGAGCCGATCCTCCTCGCGGCTGAGCCAGCCGGTAAACAGACTCCCCGTGATGCTCTCCTGATGCCAGAGCTCGCCCAGATCGAGCTCGCCCCGGGCATGGAGCACGGCCAGCTTGGCCGAGGTGCCGGTCCCACAAGGGGAGCGATCGTACTCGCCACCGGGACAGAGGACAAAATTGCGGCTGTCGGCGTCGGCTCGGCTGGGTGGTGCGAAGATCTCGATGTGGTCGATCTCCCCTTTGCCGGTCGGGACCAGACCCGCGACATCGGTAGCGCGACGGATACTCTGGGTGACGGCGAGGAGACGGTCGAGATTGGCGAGCTCGAGCGGCTCGTCGGGCAGACGGGTGAGAAAGAACCAGTTGCCCCCCCAGGCCACATCGCCGACAACTGTGCCCAACCCTTCCACCTCCAGCTCCACATCAAGGGCGTGAGCGCGACAGGGGACGTTCTCGATGGTGACCGAGCCGTCGGCGGCCAGCTCAGCTCCGACGGTGCCCACCGGGGTGTCGATTGTGAGTCTGCCTGGCCCAAGGCGACCGATGTGCTCCAGAGTGCGGACGACGCCGATCAAACCGTGTCCACACATCCCCAGATAACCAACATTGTTGAAAAAGATCACCCCGGCCTCTGACGTCGATTCCACCGGCGGGGTGAGCAGCGCGCCGACCACCGCCGAGTGACCGCGGGGCTCGAGCACCACCGCTTGTCGCAAGTGGTCGTAGGTCTCCCGAAGCTCAGCCCGGCGCTCGGCCATGGAGAGACCCGACAGCTGCGGCCAGCCATCGACCACCACCCGCGTCGGTTCCCCTTCGGTGTGGGAGTCGACGACCTCGAGAGTCGTAGGGATTTGCTGATCGGTCACGTTGGGAGACTCGGGAACTGCTGAATCATAAACAATCGACAGCCGGACCACCATCGCTACATCGGATAAGATTTCGATGCTATGTTCGAAGCCGAAACCTACAGTGACCGACGATCTCGACTCAAAAGCTCACTCGACTCCGGCTTGATCCTCTTTCTGGGTCACGACGAGAGCCCGATGAACTTCAAGGACAACCCCTACCGATTTCGCCAGGACAGCTCCTTTCTCTACTACTTGGGTCTCGACAGTCCGAGTCTGGCCGGTCTGATCGATCTGGACGAGGGGCGAGAGGTGCTGTTTGGCGATGATCCCACGGTCGACGATGTGGTCTGGACCGGACCACGTACACCCTTTGCCGAGCAGGCGGAGGCGGTGGGGGTGAGAGAGACGGCGCCTACATCGCAGCTGGCGGAAGTGCTGGCCGCGGCCCGCAAAGAGGGCCGGGTGATCCACCTGCTGCCACCGTTGAGGCCGCAAACCGTCCTCGAGCTCCAGCGCTTGCTCGAGCTCGGTCCCGAGGCCATCGACCAGCAGGTCTCGCGTCAGCTGGTGCGAGCCGTGATTGCGCAACGAGCGATCAAATCCAACGAAGAGATTGCCGAGATCGAAGGGGCGCTGGAGATCACCTGGGGGATGCATACCGAGGCGATGAAGATGGCGAGACCCGGGGTGCGCGAACAGGAGGTCGCCGGAGCGGTGGAAGGGATTGCAGTCGGCCGTGGGGGTGCACTGGCCTTTCCGGTGATCTTTTCGGTGCGGGGTGAGGTCCTCCACAACCATAGCCACGGCAACATCATGCAGGAGGGAGACCTGGCGATCCACGATTCGGGAGGCGAGTCGCCCGGCCACTACGCCGGGGACATCACCCGCACCATCCCGATCGGCGGTCGGTTCAGCGATCGACAGAAGGAGATCTACTCGATCGTTCTCACCGCTCTCGAGGAGGCGATCGAGGCCGTCGCACCGGGTGTGCCGTTCCGGGACATCCACCTTCTCGCCTGTCGTCGAATAGCTGCCGGGCTCGGCGAGTTGGGGCTGATGCGCGGCGACGTGGACGAGGCGGTGAAGGCCGGCGCCCATGCCCTCTTCTTTCCCCACGGCCTGGGGCACATGATGGGCCTGGATGTCCACGACATGGAGGGCCTGGGCGAGGACGAGGTGGGCTACGACGAGACCACGGAGAGGAGCTCGAAGTTCGGTCTCGCCTACCTGCGCCTCGCCCGTGCGTTGCAGCCGGGTTTTGTCATCACCGTGGAGCCGGGGATCTACTTGATTCCGCAACTCATCGACCGCTGGCGGAGCGAAGGCAAGCACGAGGAGTTCATCGACTACGAACGCGTTGAGGCCTACCGCGATTTCGGTGGTGTCCGCATCGAGGACGACGTGGTGGTCCTCGAGGAGGGCTACCGCATTCTCGGCCGGCCGATACCCAGAGCGGTGGAAGAGGTGGAGGACTGGGCCTCTCGCTGAAGCGCCTAGGTGGCGGCCAGGGCCGAAGAGTCGGGTCACAAGCAGCCCGGTTGAGATACTAGATTGACAGCGATAGGCTCTTCGGTACAAAGTTCGGGTAAAATCAGCCAGCCGGCACCACTTTCTGTTAAAGAATAAGAGGACGATTCAGTGCAAGCAAAAGAGAATCAGACCGCAGCGCGGTTTTGGAACCAGATCCTGAAGCCCTACACCAAACCACAGCTGGGCAAGAGCGTCTACCAGCTGTCGAGCACGATGCTGTTTTTTGTCGGCACCTGGTATCTGATGCTCCGCAGCCTCGAGGTCTCCTACTGGCTGACGCTGGCGCTGGCCGTTCCGGCTGCCTTTTTTCTGGTGCGGTTGTTCATCATCCAACACGACTGCGGCCACGCCTCGTTCTTCAGATCACGGGCCGCCAACAACACCGTGGGCTTTTGGCTGGGTGTGCTGACGCTGACTCCCTATAGCTACTGGAAACGAACCCATGCTATCCACCACGCCAGCTCCGGAGACCTCGACCGGCGGGAATTCGGTGAGGTGGAGACCCTGACGGTAAGGGAGTACTGCGACCTGTCGTGGCTCAAACGGCTCGGCTACCGGCTCTATCGCAACCCGATCACCCTCTTTGTCATTGGCCCGGCCTGGCAATTCGTCATCAAACACCGATACCCCATAGATACGCCTCGCGAATGGAAAGGGAATGGCGAGGCATTCTGTGGACCAACCTGGCGCTGCTTGGCATTATCATCGTCATGGGGCTGACCATCGGTGTGCGAAGCTTTCTGATGGTCCAACTGCCGATCAGTCTTATAGCCGGCGCCCTGGGAGTCTGGTTGTTCTATGTACAGCACCAGTTCGAGGACACCTACTGGGAGCATCACCCCGACTGGAGCTTCTTTTCCGCCGGGATCGAGGGGAGCTCCTTCTACGATCTGCCGGCTGTCTTGCACTGGCTGACGGGCAATATCGGCTACCACCACGTCCATCACCTGTCGAGCCTGATTCCCAACTATCGGCTCAAGGAGTGCTTCCGGGACAATCCGGAGCTCCACCAGGTCACCCGTCTGAGTCTGGCCAAGAGTCTCGAGTGCCTGCGCTACAAGCTCTGGGACGAGGACCGGCACAAGCTCGTCTCCTTCCGTAGCACCAAGACCGCCGGGGCCTAGTCGGCAGCAACGAGTCGCCAGACCTGGGCGACTAGGAAGCAGAGGAAGAAGCCCATGGCGACGGGTAGCAGCGCCGAGACGGTGGTCCACTTGACGCTGCGGGTCTCCTTCCAGACGGTGTAGATGGTGGTGGAGCAGGGGTTGTGGACGAGGCTGAAGAGCATCAGGATGGTAGGGATGCAGCCTGGTTCCGTCGGCACCCTGCCCGACCCTCCACTGTCAGTGGGTCAGCAGCATAATCCTTAAGCGGCTGCCGCGAGGCTACAGTAATCGGGTCATTCCTTGTGGCGCTCCATGAGGCGCTCGACGCCAGGGGCATCGGATTGGGCGACCAAGTGCGCCGTGTCTCTGAGTCTCTTCAGGAGCCGGGTGAGGGTCTCCAGCTCTCTGGCGTTGAAGATGTCGAAGACGGTGTGATCGAGGACCTCCAGGAGAAGGGGAAAGAAGCTCTCTACAATGCGCCTGCCATCCTCGGTCAAGGTGATGCGCTGTGCCCGCCGGTCGTTGGGGTCCGGCAGACGGGCGACAACACCGCGGGCCTCAGCTCGGTCCAAGAGCCGGGATGTCCGACTGGGATTGATCAGGAGGTGCCGACTGATGTCGATTCCACGGAGCTGATTGTCCGGGGCCAACGCCAGTCGGACGAGCAAGTCAACGATGGGAGGTGGCAAGCCCACTTTGGAGACAGCGTGCCGGTCGATCGCACTTCCAAGGGCCGTCTGGGCCTCGAGCAGCAGGCCCGAAGGGCGTAGCGCCCCGTCTTTGATTCGCGCGGCCGCATCGGCCGGCCTGGATGCTCGAGCAGCTTTTTCGGCCATAGTCGCGCTCCTCGTGGACGAAGCTTGGAGGCCGTCGCAGTCCCAACTAGTCCCAGCCCTTGTCTGGATCCATCTTGAAGAGGTGCTCCAGGAAGATTCGGCTTGTGCCGGCCTCGGTGTCGCTGCGCGCGTGGTCGCGCTGGAGCTCCGCCAACACCACGTTCCAGGTGATTGGCCGTACACCGGCTTGGATCATTCGCTTCATGCCGTTTTCGTGGGAGAGCTGCGTGATGCTGCCGATGGTGTCTTCGGGAACGTAAACCTCGAATCCGGCCCGCTCGGCTTCAATGGCGGGGTAGGCGAGGCAGACGTCAGTCCACAGACCGCCCATGATGAGCTTCTTCCTTCCCGTTGCCTCAACTGCCTCGACGAACTCTTCTTCTTCCCAGGCGTTGACGTTCGTGCGGTCGACGATGACCGCGCTCGGCGCGAGTGCGACGAGCTCTTCCAGAAAGGGCTGCGCACCCTTCAGTCCAACGCCCACGTGCGACATGACGATGGGTATGCCGAAGTGGACAGCAGACTTGACGAGCCCGATCGTGTTGTTGATCAGGTCCTCGTGCGGAACGTTCCTGACTCCCTGAAGTATGTGGGGTTGGTAGTCGATCAGGACCAGCGTCATCTCCGCTATCTTGTCGTCTCTTAAACGGTTCCACTGGGCGCCCCGGTCCCGAGAGCGTCCGGCCCGGTGGAGGGTCCTCGGGTTTGTGGACTAGCCGGCGGCGACGAGTCGCCAGACCTGGGCGACGAGGAAGCAGAGGAAGAAACCGCTGCAGGTCTTCCAGGAGTGGAGGAAAGATGTCTAGCCGAGAGGCGGAGCTCGCTGTGATAAATTGACCTGGGACGATGAAGCCAGGAGTTCAGGCGCCGTTCGAGACGGCCCAGCACACAGCTCTGGGGGCCGAGACCGACCTTTCACGGCGTCGGGAGGTGGCCAGCCTGAGCCTCTGCCGCGTGGTCCATGACATCAACGCCCAAGGCTGGTGTCAGGGGACTGGAGGCAATTTCAGCATCACCCTGAGCCGTGAGCCCCAGCAGCTGCTCATCACCCAATCGGGTCAGAACAAGCGACACATCGGACCCGAGGGTCTGGTGATCGTCGGGGCCGATGGGCAGCCAGTCGCAGGAGAAAAAGGCAAGCCCTCGGCCGAGAGCCTTCTCCACTCGATCGTCGTAGAGCTGACCGGAGCCGGATCGGTCTTGCACACCCACTCGGTCCCGGCGACGCTCTTGGGAGAGCACTTCTGCGCCAAGGGCGGGCTCACGATCACCGGCTACGAGATGCTCAAGGGTCTCGAGGGCATTCGCACTCACGAAACAGGGGTCTTCGTACCGGTGCTGGAAAACTCCCAGGACATGGTGATCTCGAGCGAGCAGGTGAAGGGCTTACTCACAAACGATTCCTCGCTCCGTGGTTTCTTGCTCGCAGGACATGGGCTATACACCTGGGGCACGAGCCTCGAGCAGGCCGAGCGACATGTAGAGATTCTCGAGTTTCTTTTCGAGTGTGTTGAGCGTCGCACTCGCCTTGAGACGTTTGACGGATAGGAGGACGGAGGTGCCCGATGGCCGTATTGACGATTCGCGATGATAACCGGCAGTTGACCGATGCCGGGGAGATCTCCGATTTCCTGGCCCAGTTCGGAATCTGGTATCGACGCTTCGAGGGCTCGGTCGAATTGGCCGACCACGCAACCGACGAGCAGATCCTCGCCGCGTACGACGGGCCGATCCAAGAGTTGATGGCGGAAGGTGACTACGTCACGGCCGATGTGATCAACATCAAGCCCGAGACGCCCGGTCTCGAAGACATGCTCAACAAGTTCAACAAGGAGCACTGGCACGCCGAAAACGAAGTGCGCTTTATCGTACACGGACGTGGCCTGTTCCACATCCACCCGGAGAACGGTCCGGTATTCAGTCTCGAAGTGGTCGAGGGCGACATGATCAATGTGCCCGAGGGAACCCATCACTGGTTCGACCTCTGCGAAGACCAGAGGATTCGCGCTATCCGTCTTTTCCAGGATGTCTCGGGATGGACACCCCACTACACCGAGACCGGGGAAGAGAAACAGCACGAACCGGTCTGCTTTGGACCGATGTACATCCCGTCAGACATCCGTTAGAGCGGCTCCGGGGAAGGCGGGAGAAAGGTGCCACTCCCAGAAGGCGTTCGCGCCCTCCTCATCGACATCGAAGGGACCACGACACCGGTCTCCTTCGTCTACGACATCCTCTTTCCCTTCGCCCGCAACCGGCTCGAGGAAACCTGCGGCCGTGCCGGAGAAGACCGGCAGGTGGCCGAGGCGCTTCGGCTACTGCGGAGGGAATATGAGGAAGAAAAGGACCAAGGACAGACGGACTTACCCCCTTTCGGAAACGGGGCACCCTATTGTCGATATCTGATGGATCAAGATCGCAAGTCCACCGGGCTCAAAAACCTTCAGGGGCTGATCTGGGAAGAAGGCTACCGATCGGGTCGACTCCAAGGAGAGGTCTTTACCGATGTGCCACCCACCTTGGCAGGATGGAAAGCAGCGGGGATCCGGGTTCGTATCTTCTCCTCAGGAAGCGTCCTAGCCCAAAAGCTTCTTTTCTCGCACACCGAGCACGGCGATCTGACGCCCTTTTTCGAGGGCTTCCACGACACCACCACCGGGCCCAAGAAAGACTCGGGGTCCTACCTCGCGATCGCCGAGGCATTTGGTTTGCCCGCCGGCGAGATCCTCTTTCTCAGCGATCTGGTGCCTGAGCTCGACGCCGCGGCCGACGCCGAGATGCGGACCGGCCTTGTCGTCCGACCGGAAAACACGCCGGTTACCTCCGAGCGCCACCCGATGTATCACAGCTTCGACGAGCTGACCGACCAGCAGTGATCTAACCTCTCTCGAACCTGCTCACCGAAATCCATACTTGGTGGGCGGTGCAGGAATCGAATCTCTGCGCAGCCACAAAGGGTGCTCGGCTAGGTGTTGTCGTCACCAAAGGAGGGGCGTAAACTCGAGTTCAATCAGGCACAGAGCGAGGGAGGGCGTGTAGGAACTTTGTTTCTGTCCGAGCCGAGAGAAAGAGCGAGTATCCGGCAATCGGAAGTGGTCAAGGCTCGGAATCCGTCGTGCGGAGGCGGTTCAGCGGCCGGGGTGCCGGCCCTTGGCGGCGGAGCTTGCTGGAATGGTGGATGAGAGAGGGGATCAGACCGGCGTGCGCCTGGTCACCAGCTGCACCTTCGGGTTTGTGGCCTAGCCGGCGGCGACGAGTCGCCAGACCTGGGCGACTAAGAAGCAGAGGAAGAAGCCCATGGCGACGGGTAGCAGCGCCGAGACGGTGGTCCACTTGACGCTGCGGGTCTCCTTCCAGATGGTGTAGATGGTGGTGGAGCAGGGGTTGTGAACGAGGCTAAAGAGCATCAAGTTCACCGCCATCAACAGTGTCCAGCCGCCGGCTGAGAGCAGCTCGGCGGTGGCTGTGGTGGAGTCGAGCTCGAACATCACCCCACTGCCACCCCCGACGCCTTCGATTCCTGTCACCAGCACGGTCAGCATCAGGATGGTGGGGATGACGATCTCGTTGGCGGGGATGGCGATGATGTAGGCCAAGAGGATCAGACCACTCAAGCCGAGGAGCAGACCGAAGGGATCTAGACCGTTGATGATGTGCTGGGCCAGGGTCTCATTGCCGACTTCGATATTCGATACCAGCCAGATGACCGCGCCTGCCGGCAGCGCAAAGACCACCGCTCTCCACAGCACGATGAGGGTGCGATCGATGATCGAGGTGTAGATGGTCTGCAGGATGCGGGGCGGCCGGTAGGGGGGCAACTCGAGATTGAAGGTCGACACCTCGCCGCGCAGGACCGTGCGCGAGAGTAGCCAGGAGGTGGCGAAGGTCAAGAACACGCCCAGTACGGCCACTGAGACCACCGCCAGGGCCGAGATGAGCCCACCCATATAGGCCGGTGCGAGGGCGCCGATGAAGATCGAGGCGATCAAGATCTGGGTCGGCCAGCGACCATTACACAGTGCAAAATTGTTGGTGATGATGGCGATCAGACGCTCGCGCGGGCTGTCGATGATGCGGGTCGAGATGATCGCCGCGGCGTTGCATCCCCAGCCCATGGCCATAGTGAGGGCCTGTTTGCCGTGGGCTCCCACCCGTTTGAAGGCACGATCCATGTTGAAGGCGACCCGTGGCAGATAGCCGAAGTCCTCGAGCAGGGTAAAGAGCGGAAAGAAGATGGCCATCGGGGGGAGCATGACGGCCACCACCCAGGCGGTGGCCAGGTACATTCCATCGATCAGCAGACCACTCAGCCACCAGGGTAACCCGATGGCCGCGGCACCCGATTTGAGCAGCGGGTGGAAGGTGTCGATCAGCAGCTCCGCCAGCATGGCGGAGGGGGCGTTGGCGCCGGCGATGGTGATCCAGAAGACCACTGTCAACATCAGCAGCATGAGCGGAAAGCCGAAGGTGCGGCTGGTGACCAGGCGGTCGATCGTTCGATCCCAGTCGAATCGGGGCTTCTCACCCGTCCGGGTCGTGGCTCGATCGGCCAGATGGGCCGCCTCGGTGTAGATGACCTCCATCAGCTGCTGGTGGAAGTCCTTGCCTACCTGCCAGCGGAGTTGGGAAGCGACGGCAAAGATAGCCTGAGTGTCCGGACCCGCGCTAGCCGCCGCCGCGGTCTCCCCTTGCTGGAGATCTCCCAGCTCACCGTTGCGCACCGCCCCGGCGACGTCGGTGTCGCCATCCAGCAGACGCAGGGCTACCCATTGGGAGTTGGGGAGGTTCGGGTAGGCCTTCGAGACCTCGTCGGCGAGGCTGCGGACCGCCCGTTTGAGGACCGATGACTGGCCCCCGACGCGACGGGGCTTGCAGACGACCTGTCCCGACGCCACCTCGCTGATGGCGTGGTTGAGCTCCTCCAGACCTTCACCATAGCGGGCTGAGGTCGGCACCACCGGCACCCCCAGGTCGCGGGCCAGCCGGCGGTCGTCGATCTCGAGCCCCCGTCGTCGCGCTTCGTCCATGAGGTTGAGACAGACCACGACCCGGTCGGTGATCTCGAGGACCTGGAGCACCAGGTTGAGGTTGCGCTCGAGACGGGTGGCGTCGACCACAATAACGGTGACATCGGGCTGGCCGAAGAGGATGAAGTTGCGGGCGATCTCCTCGTCGAGGCTGGCCGATAGCAACGAGTAGGTACCGGGAAGATCCACCAACTTGTAGCGTTTGTCGCCGGACGAGAATCCACCCTCGGCACGCACCACCGTCTTGCCGGGCCAGTTGCCGGTGTGCTGCCGCAGACCGGTCAGCGAGTTGAAGACCGTGCTCTTGCCGGTGTTGGGGTTGCCGGCCAGTGCCACCACGTAGTCGTAGTTCTCCATGTCCACACCCAGCTTGACCAGGTTGGCCAGGTTGTGGGCGGGACAGGCGGCGCAGGCGGCGGCGGAGGGTTGACTCATCGCGGTTCCCGGTCAGGCCATGCGTTCGATCTGGATCTGGTCGGCCTGCTCCTGACGCAGCGCGATCACCGCGCCGCGGATGCGGTAACCGGTGGGGTCGCCGGCCGGGCTGCGAATCTCGGCCGTCACCACCGTGCCCGGGAGGAGCCCGAGATCGAGCATCCGTCGGCGCTCGGGACCCCGCAGGGCCGGAGAGATGGCGACAACCGTGCCCTGCTCGCCGAGGTCGAGGCCCGATAACCGCTCAAAGGGGCCCTCCATCCGCTCTTCCTTGGGCAGCGGCAGCACCGAGAGATTGGCCGCCAGAATCGGCGCCAGGACATGCTCCTGGGCGTTGGCTTCGAAGCGGATGCGCCGCGGGGAGACTTCGTTGACCCGCACCCTCATGCCGGGGTGGAGTCCCTCCGCCACCAGCTGGGCGTAGACCGCCGGTGGCTCGTCCTCGACGTGGACGATCTCGGCGAGCTCTCCCGGTGGCAGCTCGGTCAATGGTCGCCCTTGGGGCGGCACGATCTCACCGCCGGCGGTGGGGATGGGGTCGCCGTGGGGGTCGTAACGGGGATGCCCCATGCGGGCCGCAAGCAGCTCGGCCTCTTCGGCGCTGATGGTGTGCTCGCGCAGCTCGGCATCATCGTGCCAGGCGGCCGGGTCGAGACCGGTCTCATCCGACAGATAGCGCTCCCAGAGACGGTGGATGCGGACCACCCGTAGGGCGTAGCGGCGGCCCTCCGGGGTGAGGTGATAACCGGCCTCGGTGGGTGTGACCAGGACCTGCTGCTCGAGGCGTCCGAGGATCTCGGCGGCCCGGTTGCCCGACACCGAAAGCGCCCCTGAGAGGCTTTGCAGGTTGGCGATCCGTCCCTTGTACTCGCAGTCGAAGAGGTGTTTGAGGGCGTCCTCGATGAAGACCCGCTCGGTGGCACGCATGGCCCGCAGGCCACGCCACAGCAGCCCTCTGTCGGGCCACAGCAGAGCCACCAGACCGGCGACCAGGAGGATGGCCCCGAGGAGGGCAATGGCGGGATCGATCATAAGC
>Ga0255057_10001722_pt1 | contig 12123 bp, 11 predicted proteins | sample Cases_109_6_MG_FD_189022 | JGI IMG/M metagenome (GOLD analysis project Ga0255057, IMG submission 189022) | Seawater microbial communities from Amundsen Gulf, Northwest Territories, Canada - Cases_109_6 | ecosystem: Environmental > Aquatic > Marine > Gulf | place: Canada: Northwest Territories... | reverse complement strand
AGTGCCTGGGAGACACCCGGGGGAATCAATTCCTTGGAAACTCCCCAGCGAAATACCCGGCGAACCCGGCTGATAGCGCGATTGATGCCCGTTCGGCTCCAGCCCCGGGCAATCATCCGCTGGCGGACAGCTTCCAGGGCCAGCGGACCAAACTCACGGGCGGGGTGGTTGCCGTACAGTTCGCGGACCGGCCGTAGTGCCGACTTGAGAGCGCTGATCTCTCGGGTGGGCTCGCCGTTCTTGCGATAGTAGTCCTGGGCGTGCTGCCAGTACCGCAGCAGCAACTCGGCAACCATGAGGTCATTGGCCGGGCCAGAGGGGAGATTCCGGCTATTGGCCAGCCACTCCCCTGTCAGGCGGTCGTACTCCCGCTTACTGACCCTGGTGTTGTGCGGGCCGAGGTAGAAGTCCCGGCCGCTGAGGGTGACCACCGCTTGGCCGCTTCCACGGTGATTGCGGTACTTGGGGACAGAATTCGATAGTTTCGGCATTGCAACCTCCTAAGGTTTGGACGCCAAAACGGTAATTACCGTTTTGCGCCATCAAAACAACAGGCTGCACTGCCGACCATCGACAGGTATTTCACTCTAGAAATCAGCGGATTTTGTAAAAGTCGGGGCGACAGGATTCGAACCTGCGACCTACTGGTCCCAAACCAGCCGCGCTGCCAGACTGCGCCACGCCCCGAGGCGGAATCTGCTCACACTAGCCCGACGCGCAAGCAAGCGTGAGCACAGAGTCGTTTGCAATTCCTCGCTCGCGCATCGGGCTGGTTTAGAAACGCACTCTTGCGTGATCGTAGTCATTAGAGCGTCGTCTGGCAATAGATATGTAAACATATGTTTACTTATCTGGAACTGCCGAACTGCTAACTGGCCTCGCTGAAGGAGCCAGTGTTACCGGAAAGGATCGCGCGCAGTCGCTCAAATTCCTCAAGATTCTTGAAGTGGATCGTGATCCGTCCGCGGCCTTTGGCCGTTTGTTTGAGATCGACCTTGGTGCCTAGGGCCAGTTTTAATTGCTCCTCGATCTGCAGCAGATGCGCCGACGGTGAGCGCTGCGCGGGCTGCGCGGGGCGAGAGTTGCCTTGGGAGTCGACCACCGACAGGGGGCCGACGTCCGCCTGATGAATGTGGTCGTGCACTAGTTGCTCGGTCGCCCGCACGGAGAGCGACTCCCGGCTGACTTGCTGAGCGAAATCCCGCTGCTCCTGCTCGTCGCCCAACGGCAACAGGGCGCGGGCATGGCCTTGTGTGATCTGGCCGACGATGACCATCTGCTTCACTTCCTCGGGCAGTTCCAACAATCGAATGAGATTGGCCACGGTCGAGCGGTCGATGTTCACCCTTGCGGCCAGCTCCTCTTGCGTGCAGCGGTACTCCTGCAAATAGCGTTGAAACGACAGGGCCTTTTCCAACGCATTGAGATCTTTCCGCTGGACGTTTTCGACAATTGCCAACTCGGCCATTTGACGATCGTCGGCCTCGCGGATAAGCACGGGGACGCGCTCCCAGCTGGCCATTTGGGCGGCCCGGTAGCGTCGCTCACCGGCGATGATCTGAAACCGCTCACCCACATTGCGGACAACGATCGGCTGGAGAAAACCGTGCGCGCGAATGCTGTCGCACAAGTCGGCGATTTCCGCTTCGTTGAAGTTCTGCCGAGGCTGGTAGGGATTGCTGTCGAGGGCCGACAGCTCGAGCCATCGCTGGCCGTCCTCGCTGTGAGTGATTTGCGCTGCCCCCTCGTAGATACCCAGCGATTGGGGCTGATTTGGCTGTGGGTCTTCCGCCGGCGGCGTCTCGGTCGGCTCGGGTGAGCGTCCTAGTAGGGCCTCCAAACCACGTCCCAAACGTCTTTCCCTAGACACGTTCCAACACCTCCTGGCAAAGTTCCACGTACGCTCGCGCCCCCCTGGAGCGCGGGGCATAGTCGACAATCGAGCAGCCGTGACTCGGCGCTTCCGACACGACGACGTCCCGCGGAATTACATTCTCAAAGACAATTTCACCAAAAAAGTCGCGGACCTCGCGGTCGACTTCGGCCGTGAGTTCCAAGGTGGCGTCGTACATCGTCAGCAGGATGCCACCGAATTTTAATCGGCTGTTAGGCCGGTCGATCACCTGCCGGATTACTTCGATCATTTGCGTGAGCCCCTCCATCGCGAAATATTCGCACTGGATCGGCATCAGCACTTCGCTAGCACTGGCCAGCGCCGTGCGAGTGAGTTGCCCTAGCGACGGCGGGCAATCGATCAGCACCGTGTCGAACGAGCCGAGGCTGCCCGACAAATGTGTTGCTAGCATCAATGCCTGGGAGTCGGACGAATTGGCCAAGGCGTCGACATCCTGAAAACTCCGCGACCCGGGTAGCAATGACAATTCCCGCTGGTCAGTTTGGACAAGTGATTCTCTGAGCGGGCGGCTGCCGACCAGTGCGTGACGCTCGGCCGGTTGAAGCCCCAGGCCGGTGGTGGCGTTGCACTGGGGGTCGAGGTCCACCAACAGGGTTCGCCGGCCAGCCATCGCCAACAGCGCGGCCAGGTTGAGCGAGGTTGTCGTCTTGCCGACGCCCCCCTTCTGATTGGCGATACAGATGACACGACCCATGGCGATTGTGGAAGGGAGAAGGGGGCAGGGCGGAGGGCGGAAGGGGTGAGGTGTGCTTCAGCACACCGGCGCTAAGCGGCAGGCCTCGGCCGCCGCACACAGAAGCTTATCGACCGGGTGAGAGTTTCAGGTGTCGTTCCACGTGAAACGATTGCCCTAGTCGACGTGTTCCACGTGAAACACGCAGTTTATCGTTACCGCGTGAATGCCGCATTTTTCCCATTACGTTTCACGTGAAACAGAGGCTTGCCTCTTCGCCGGCGTGCTGAAGCTCGCCTCGCCCCACTACTCCAGCGGATTGAACACCAATCCGCTCAACAACTTCGGGTAAAAATAGGTGCTCTTGGCCGGCATTCGCTCGCCGGCGTTGGAGATCGCGCGGATGTGCCCCAGGGTGGCCGGCATCATTAGGGCGGCCAACTCGAAGCGGCCGCCGCTGGCCTGTTGGCCTGTGTGGTCGCGGCCCACCGAGTCGCCGTGCGTGAGGCCTTCGACCACTTCGCTGATCGAACGGACATATTTCGGGGCGGGCAAATGGGGGGAGTCCAACAGCGTATCAACCACCAGTCGGTGCAACAGGCTCACGCCCAGTCCTTGCCAGTCAGCACCATGATCGCGCGCCGCTTGGGCCATCTTTGCCCGGCCGGGACCGGTCAGTCGGGCCAACATCCAACGCTGGTCTTCGGCCGTGTACAGGGCCAGAGTGCCCTGTCGGTCCTCAGTCTCAATCTCCTCCCACAACTCAGGCGCAAGCTGAGGGCCTTCGCCGGCTGGTTGCGTCGCGAACGCGTCGCCCAGTCGCTCGCACAATTGAGCCGAGGTCATCGCCGGCAAACCGCGGAACAGTCGGTGCGTCGGCAGCACGATCATGCCGGGGTCGCTCATCGAGGTGCACATCATCAGTACGAAATTCACCGGGTGTTGTTCGTCCAGTGTCTCGCCTCGCTCCGCAAACTCGGCAGCCAGTTCATCCCGATAGTTGCAAGCCGTCTCGTAGCGATGGTGTCCGTCGGCGATGTAGACCGGCCTGTCGCCCATCGCCGCAATCGCTTTGGTGATCACCGCCACGTCGGTCACCGGCCAGATGCGATGCAGTACGCCCAGATGGTCGGTCGCCTCCAACGGCGTCTGACCGAGGATCGCTTGATCGAGCAACTCCTGGGCAACGTTCTCCGAGTCGGGGTAGAGGCCGAAGATCTGGCTCATGTTGGCCCGACAACTTTTCCATAGTTTCAGCCGATCGGCCTTGGCGCCGCCGTGTGTTTCTTCGTGCGGGTGGATGTTCCCCTCGAGCCTTACGCGGCTCATGAACCCGTGGCGAGTGAATTGTTGAGAAGCTTCCTCGAACTCCTGATGGTAGACATACAGGGCCGGATCGCCTTCGGTGAAGAGCACTCCCTCGCGGAGCCAATCGCGCAGATACCTCGCTGCTCGCGAGTAGCGATTGTTGGAGTCGTCGTCCCCCGGCTCGTCCTGGCCGAGTATCAACCGTACGCAGTTGTGGAGGTGGCGATCGTAGAGCTGTTGCTGCAACTGGGAGTCGATCACGTCATAGGGCGGGGCGACAACGTCACTCAACGAGCCAACGTGACCCAGGTCATAGCGGATGCCACGAAAGGCGGAAATGTGAGGCATGGCGAGGGTTCAGGGTTCGGGGGTCAGGGTTCAGAGTAACACAAGAGCGAGCCGTGCCGTCCCCGGCCACGGTGTCCGGCCACGGCGCTGGGATCGCTAAGTCTACGATAAGCCCGCGCAGAAAAAAACCGCCGGCTCCCGCCGGCGGCTATGACTTTCTCACCCCCGACCTCCGAACTCTTCCCTCTGACCTCTCCCCTAGTACCGATAGTAATCCGGCTTGTAGGGGCCTTCGATCGGGATGCCGATGTAGTCGCTTTGGTCTTGGGTCAGCTTGGTCAGCTTCACGCCGAGCTTCTCCAGGTGCAAACGGGCGACCTCTTCGTCGAGGGCCTTGGGCAGCACGTGGACGCCCAGCGGGAAGTTTTCGGTTTCGTTCCAAAGGGCCATTTGGGCGAGCATCTGGTTGGTGAACGAGTTGCTCATCACAAACGACGGATGGCCCGTCGCACAGCCCAGGTTCACCAGCCGGCCTTCCGCCAGAATGATCACCGAGTGACCGTCGGCGAACGTGTACTTGTCGACGCAGCCCACCTCGGCCGGCTTGATGCGATCCTTGGTGAGGCGGCCCGCATCCACTTCGCCATTGAGCCAGGCCATGTCGATCTCCAGATCGAAGTGGCCGATGTTGCAGACGATCGCGTCGTTCTTCATCTTCGACATGTGCGCGCCGGTGATGACGTCGCGATTGCCCGTGCTCGTGACAAAGATGTCGCCCTTGGCGACGACCTCCTCCATCGTGGTGATCTCGTAGCCTTCCATGGCTGCCTGCAAGGCGAGGATGGGATCGATCTCGGTGAGGATTACCCGGGCGCCCAGGCCGTGCATCGATTGGGCGCAGCCCTTGCCAACGTCGCCATAGCCGGCGATCACCACGACCTTGCCGGCGACCATGATGTCGGTCGCCCGCTTGATGCCGTCGGCCAACGACTCTCGGCAGCCGTAGAGGTTGTCGAACTTGCTCTTGGTGACCGAGTTGTTGACGTTGATCGCGGGCACCTTCAGTTCGCCCCGCTCGTGCATCTGATAGAGCCGATGGACCCCGGTGGTTGTCTCCTCGGAGAGCCCTCGAATAGTGTCCAACATCTCGGGAAACTTATTGTGGACCATCGCCGTAAGATCGCCGCCGTCGTCGAGGATCAGGTTCAGCGTCTCGCCCGAGGGGAAGGTGAGCGTCTGTTCAATGCACCAATCGAACTCTTGCTCACTCATGCCCTTCCAGGCGTAGACAGGGATGCCCGTCTTGGCGATGGCACAGGCCGCGTGATCCTGAGTGCTAAAGATGTTGCAGCTACTCCAGGTGACCTCGGCGCCCAGTTCCACGAGCGTCTCGATCAGCACGGCGGTCTGGATGGTCATGTGCAAACAGCCGGCCACGCGAGCGCCAGCCAATGGCTTCGCTGCGCCATGCTTTTCGCGCAGCGCCATCAGGCCCGGCATCTCGTTTTCTGCCAATTCAATTTCTTTGCGCCCCCACTCGGCGAGACGCTCGAACTCCTGCTCGCTGCAATCCAATACTTTGTACGGAAGCTGTGTTTCAACTTGGGCCACGATGGGTAATCTCCTTGAGTTGTAGCAGAGGAAAGAGGGCCAGCGCGAAGGCTTCCGGCAGGCCGTTTTTAGGGGTTATGACGTGTGTATCGAGTTTAACCGCCAACCGCCGGGAGGCCAAGTCCGCGTCTTTCAGACCTCTTTCTCAAATGCCGCCCGGGCCGCCTCAATAAAGGCCCGCATCTTTCCGTGATCCTTTATGCCAGGAGAGCTCTCCACCCCGCTGGCGACGTCGACGCCGTAGGGGCGCACCATCCGAATCGCTTCGGCAACATTCTCTGGAGCAAGCCCCCCAGCGAGAATCAGCGGTATGTCGCCGAGCCATCTCTGATGGTCGGCAAGGCCTGCCCAAGAAACCGTCTCACCAGTGCCGCCATATCGACCGGGTGTAAGGGCGTCAACAAGGACGGCATCCGGAAGCCGCCCAGCGGCTTCGCAAGCTTCAAGATCTTCAGCAATCGCGGCTACGCCTCGGTCGTCAACCCGACGAGCCCGGATGACAAAGCAATCAGAAATCTCTCGAAGAAACGTGGGAGGTTCGTCGCCATGCAACTGAACCGCCATGAGCTCATATGTTCTGACAAAGTCCTCAATCACCTGCGCATCTGCATTGACGAATACGCCGACTCGCACCACTCCCGCTGGAAAGGGTCGTAAGTCTATCTTATCTGGCAAGATGGATCGCGGGCTCGGCTCGTAAAAATTCAAACCCAACGCATCCGCGCCAAATTCTTTGGCGGCACGGGCGTCATTTCCTGAAGTAACACCACAAATCTTGATTCGAAACATGGCGGCTACTTGAATTTAATTCTTGAGAAAGAGTGGAAAAATGATTTCTACCGACAGTCCATTGTTCCCTTGCCATCCGGGCAGTCAACCTGACTGCAATTTGAGGGGCGAATCTGAAGCCCCCTCGCCGCGCGCGCCGATGAGACTCGAAAGAAGCGGAGGTTCGCGGCGCCTGGCCTCAAGGTCTGCGCACGGCCGACCCCGCACCGGTCATTGATCCCTCTCTGGCGACCCTAAGGAATCCAGCTACCATGTCCGATCGCCCCTCGCCAGCCACTTCGAATCGCCCGTTTAACGCCGCACCCGACGCCAGCCGCTACTTTCCCTCCGCCGTTGCCGAGGAAGCACGCCAGCGCATCAGCCGTGCGATCGTCCGCAGCGAAGGTCCCGCGTTGCTGATCGGTGCGGCGGGCACCGGCAAGAGTTTGCTGTTGGAGGTGCTGGCCGAGCAGTTTGGCGACCTGCGCGAGATCGTGCCGATTGCCGCGGCGCAGATTTGCACGCGTCGTGCTCTGCTGCAGATGATCTTGTTCCAGCTCGATCTGCCCTATCGGGGTATGGACGAGGGAGAGCTGCGCCTCTCGCTGCTCGAACATTTGCAGCCCGACGATAAACCCCCGCACCAATTGTTGTTGCTGGTCGACGAGGCCGACTCACTGCCCGTGCGGTTGTTGGAAGAGTTGCGAGTGCTCACCAACGTAGCGCGGGAGGGCGAGACACTCGTGAGTCTGGTGCTGGCTGGCGGTGCGATTCTCGAGGAGCGGTTTGCCGATCCCCAACTTACCGGGTTCAGCCAACGATTGTCGACTCGCTGCTACCTGTCGGCCATGGGTCGCGAAGAGATGTTTCAATATGTTCGCGCTCAAGTGGCGGCTACCGGCATGGACCCCGACGCCCTGTTCGCCCGTGATGGGCTGGAAGCCATTTTCAGCGCCACCGACGGAGTGCCCCGGTTGGTGAACCAATTGGGCGACCAAATGGTGTGGATGGCCCACGAAACGGGCGATACTCCGTTGGGGGGAGAGGTCGTGCAGCAGGCCTGGTCGGAGTTGCAGCAACTGCCCGCCCCTTGGAACACGCCGCCCGTGGCCACGCCCGTGGCGGAAAGCGCGGTCGAATTCGGCGAGCTCTCCGCGGAAGGCGAATTTTTGGAAGAGGACTCCCAAGACGATCTACCGGCCTCGATCCCCATGAATTTCCAGCGGCAAGAAGTGACTGAGTTCGTCGAGACTATCGAGGCGACCGAACAACTGTTGGAACAAATAGAGAAGCTCGATTCCACAAGCGGTGTTTCGCAAGAGGATGTTCCGCAAGAGGAAACGGCGCCGGCCGCACCGGCGGCCCCGGCGGCCTACGATCCGTTCCAGGAAGCGTTTGGTTCCGAAGAGATCGTGCTGGACCAGTACCTGGCGTTCGAATGTGAATTGCTCGCCACGGCGCCGCGGGTAATCAACCGTCTCGACACGGCCTTCGCCTACCAGCTGCGAGACTTCGCCATTCAAGACGTTTTCACCGACTCGAGAGGGACGGCGTCGACGACGACGACGACGACGACAGGTGCGCTCACCTCGCCGGATTTCAATCCGCTGGAAATCGACGGCTCCGACTCCGAACTCGACTCAGAAGCAGATGTGGAAATACTCGCCGCGGATTCGCATGCCGAGCGCGACCCGGGCGACGTGCTTGTCATCGAAGAAGAGGGCCGCTCACACGTCAATCTGGTCGCCGGCCGCCAATTCCGACAACTCTTCAGCTCCTTGCAGTCGCAGTCTCGGATTGGCTAAGCCGCAAGCGGCCGGCCGGGACTCTGGAGTTAGCCGCGATCTTACAGATCGATGGAGCCAGCGATCTGTAAGATCGCGGCTACCCACAGAATGAGAGTTCATTGATTACAGGTGGGAATCGCTCAATTCTCGACAAATCTTGCCCAATCGGAGAACCTTGTTTCCCGATGCTTGGTGGGCTTGAAATTCCCGTCGAATCAGGCACAATTAAGGGTTTCCAGATAGCGGAAGGCCTCCTGAGGTAGCGGCACGAGTTTCGTGGTTCCCGTTCCAGTTGACCGCCCCGGTTGAGAGCCCAGTCGATTCATGAGGTCCATATGTCGGAAGTGCTAGAAGTTGCCCTACGCGAGTCACGCGGAAAACTGAGGAGCCGCCGCCTGCGGCGCGAGGGAAAGATGCCTGCTGTACTCTATGGGCATGGCCAAGACTCGGTGAGTCTCACGATCCCTGCCGATCAAGTGGAGGCCACCTTGCGCCACGGCGCCCAAGTCGTGCAGCTCAAGGGTGCAGCCAAAGGGCAGGCGCTGCTGCAAGACATCCAGTGGGACACGTTCCAGCAGCAGGTGCTCCACGTCGATTTGCTCCGGGTCGACGCTTCGGACCGGATTACAGTCGTCATACCGCTTGTGCGTCACGGAGAAGCGCCGGGGGAGAAGGAAGGCGGCGTGGTGGAGATGCTCTATCACTCGCTGGAAATAGAAACTTCTCCGGCGGCCATCCCCGAGCGATTCGAGATCAGTGTGAACGGTTTACACATCAACGGCGAGTTGACCGTGGCAGACGTTCAAGATGTCTCCGAGGAAGTCAAGTTTTTAATCGAAATGGATACGACATTGGTGCAGTGCGTCGAACCGACGGTCCTGCCCGAGGAAGAAGAGGCCGCTATGGGTGGTGAAGAGCCCGAAGTCATTGGCCACAAGGATGACGACGAGCAGGCCGGCGCGGCGGAATAACCTACCGCGGAGCGACCGAGAGTGTGATGAAACTAGTTGTTGGCTTAGGCAACCCTGGGAGAAAATACGAACAAACGCGGCATAACATCGGATTCGAGATCCTGCGCTCGTTGGCCAAACGGCACGGCGACCCGCCATCGCGGGCCAAGTTCGAGGGCCTGGTCGGGGAGTGTTCGATCGCTGGTGAGCGGACCCTGTTGCTAATGCCGCAGACCTATATGAACCTCAGCGGCAGAAGCGTGCAGCTGGCCGTCGGTTTCTATCAACTTTCGACCGACGATCTGCTGTTGGTGTGCGACGACTTCCACCTCGACTTGGGCGTCTTGCGACTGAGAGCCGGGGGTTCGGATGGTGGGCAGAAAGGATTGGCTGGCACGATTCAACAACTGGGAACCGACGGCTTCGCTCGACTCCGCTTTGGCATCGGGCCGGTGCCCGAGCGGTGGGAGTCGGCGGATTTTGTCCTGAGTAAATTCAGTACCAGCGAGCGAGAACCGGTTGACCGCCAGATTTTACGCTCCTCGGAGGCGGTGGAAACCTGGGTCGCCCATGGTATCCAGCGGGCGATGAACGAGTACAATGGGAAGGACGTTCTTCCGGAGAATTAATGGGCTTCCGGAGAGTTAGCCGGTCGATGGGTCGAGTTCGCCGTGGGGCGACCCCGACAATAGCACATTTCATGGAGACATTTTGGGAGTCATGGTTTTGGCAAATAAAACGGCAGTCTACGAAGGCATGTTCATTTTGGACGCGAATCGCTTGGCACGTGACCGCGAGGGCTTGCCGCGCGAGTTGGCCTCAGCGATCGAGGAGGCCGGCGGCCAGATGGAATTGAGCCGATTGTGGGAAGAGCGACGCCTGGCCTATCCCATCAAAGGCCAGCGCAAGGGCGCCTACTGGATCACTTACTTCCACCTTCCCACGACGAACCTTGCTGATTTGACCCGGCAGCTGGAACTGAAGGAGGGCGTATTGCGGCATCTGTTCATTCGTCTGCCGGATAGCCTGGTGGAGCACATCCTGGAGCATGCGAAAGGCGAATCGGCGCAGCCCGGTGAGCCTGAGAAAAAGGATGAAAAAGGCAAGGACAACGGAGCTTCGGTCGTCGATGCCGTGGAAGCCACGGCCAGTTGACGACGTTTTGACCACAGGCAGTTGACGATGTTTCGCCCACAGGGGGCTTGCTGAGCGGTTTTCTCAGTGTTTCGGCGACGGTAGATTGTCGCCACGTCCCTGGTTTGGTAGATTACAGATTGCGGTACATGTGTTCAGTATTGCGGGGTCGAGATTGCTGCATTTGGAGCGGTTCACTAACGGGTGTTCCGCCGTTTCCTCAATAGAACCGCAAAGAAAACGCCAAATCGTCGGAACATGGGCGTGCACCTTGCACTAGCACCGACCTTGCTTGGCCAGAAGGAGTTTTAGCATGGCAAGTTACAATCGCGTCGTGCTGCTGGGAAATCTCACTCGCGATCCCGAGTTGCGATACATCCCCAGCGGGACAGCAGTCTCTGACATCGGTCTGGCCGTCAACGATCGGGTCAAACGAGACGATCAATGGGTTGAGGAAGTCACCTTTGTGGATATCACCCTCTGGGGCCGGACTGCGGAAGTTGCCAACGAATACTTGAGCAAAGGCTCTGCAGTGTTGATCGAAGGTCGACTCAAACTCGACACCTGGGAAAAAGACGGCCAGAAACGTTCCAAACTCAAGGTCATCGGCGAGAGGATGCAGATGGTCGGCAGCCGTGGCGGATCTTCCGGCGGAGGACCCAATCGGAGCCAATCCCACGAGATAGAGCCCCACGAGCCAACGCCCGAGTACAGCTCGACGTCCGGAGGGCCTTCGATGCCGCAAAACGACGAGATTCCCTTTTAGTATTCGCCTTGCGTCTCTCAGCTACAAGCGACATCGCACTTGCCATTGAATGAACCATGAAAACCAAATCGCAAAAAAAACTCAAGCGTCATCCGCGCAGCATGAATCGTCTGCCCCAGGGCCCGGGCGGCGGCATTGAATTGCTGCTGATTCACAATGTCGAAGACCTCGGTAGACAGGGCGAAGTCGTCGAAGTGCGACCCGGCTATGCCTACAACTACTTATTGCCCCACGGCATGGCGACCTTTGCCACGGACCATCACAAACGGATGGTTGATAAGCATCGAGCTAAGCTGCAGGCGTTGGAAAGAGATCACCAGGCGGACCTTCGCAAACGGGCCGCCGAGATCGCCAAACAGAGTGTCACGATCGAGGCCAATGCCACCGAAGACGGTCACCTGTACGGCAGCGTCGGCGCGCCGGAGATCGTGGCCGCTCTCAAGAAGAGCGAGATCCATCTGGCAACCGATCAAATTCGCTTGGAGGGCGTGCTGAAAGAGTTGGGGCTCTACACGGTGAAGTTCCGACTTTCCAGCGAAGTGGAAGGCGAACTGAAGGTGTGGGTCGTACCCATCGTCGGGTCTGGCGAGTAGTACATAGTTGACATTAGGCAAATGACCAATGACGCCCAGTTCATTGAGAAATGGCCCAAGCACGAATGAATGACGAAGTCCGAATGACGAAAGGCAAATGCACTGGTTCGTCATTCGTCATTCAGTAATTCGTCATTCTCTTCCGTCATTGGGTATTTCGGAATTCGTCATTTTACCTACCTCCTCTCTCCACGCGGGGGAGAGCGACCACGCGGCAAGATGGAGCGAGCATCTCGTGTCGACGATCGAAAGCAATCTGTCGCAAGCACCAGTCGATCGTCAACTGCCGCAGAACGTCGACGCCGAGAAGGCGGTGCTCGGCAGCATTCT
>Ga0255057_10001721_pt1 | contig 12129 bp, 8 predicted proteins | sample Cases_109_6_MG_FD_189022 | JGI IMG/M metagenome (GOLD analysis project Ga0255057, IMG submission 189022) | Seawater microbial communities from Amundsen Gulf, Northwest Territories, Canada - Cases_109_6 | ecosystem: Environmental > Aquatic > Marine > Gulf | place: Canada: Northwest Territories... | reverse complement strand
ATGTACCGCCAGGACACCCTGTGCGAGGTCCTGGACCGCGTCCACGACGTCAGCCTGTACCTGATCGACGAGTCACGCTCCTGGAACCCGGAGGGCTGAGTCGCTCGCTCCGCTCGCTCCCGTAGTGAGTAGTTGGTATCAAGAGCGATCCCTACCAACTACCAATTACCAACTACCGCTCTGCGGCGCACAGCGCCGCAGAGCTACTCGTACGCAATCGCGTCCAACACGTCGATCCGTGACGCCTTCCACGATGGATAGATGGCGGCGATGATCCCTGCCAGGGCGGCCAACAACACCAGGAACAAGAGCTGACTCCACGGGATCGCGAAGGTTCCGAGACCTTCGTCGGCCAGTGCCTGCACCACTGCCCAGCCAAGGAAGACTCCGATGCCGACGCCCATCAGCGCACCGAATACGGCGACGATCACCGCTTCCCAGCGCACCATCCACTTCGTTTGGAACCGCGTCATTCCCACCGCCCGTAGCAGCCCGATCTCCCGGGTGCGCTCGATGATCGAGAGGGCAAGGGTGTTGGTGATGCCGAGGATGGCGATGATGATGGCCAGGAACAGCAAGCCGGTGAACAGCACCAGCAGCTGATCGATCTGGCTCTCGGCGTCGGCGACGACCTCGTCCTTGTTCTGGATCTGCACGTTGGGATAGGGCTCGGCAACACCGTCCGCGGCGAGTCTGGCGTCCTCGGGCGCCACCCCTGCCGCCATTGTGCCAAACACGATGGTGTCGAACGGGTTGTCGTAAACGGTGTTGTAGAAGTCGCGGTCGATGACGTACTGGCCAAAGTCTGCCTTGCCAATCGTCCCGACGATCTCGGTATCTGTGCCAAGCGCATTGGGGAACCCCATGACGATGGTGTCCCCGACCACCCAGCTCTTCTCGTCCATGATCTCCTGGAAGACGAGGACGCCTGCGCTTCCTGCGAGCGCTTGGTAGGCACCTGGCGCCGGCTCGAGGTTTACGACGTCGTCGGCCAGCAGTGGATCGAGGGCAATGAGGGCGACGCCGTTGTCGACGCCGAGTGTCTCGCCGTCGACCACCTCCGTCTCGCTGAGCAGCGCCTGGTCGAACACCAACGGGGTAACGGTTTCGAACTCCTCGAGCTGCTCCATCTCGGCGGTGAAGGCGGGGCTCACCCCGACCTCGAAGTTGGTCGATGAGGCGGAGAGATCGGCAGGAAAGTTGTCGAAGATCGAGTCCTCGACCGTCGATTTGATCGAAGCGGCAAAGATCGCCACGAACACCACGAGGGCGACACCGATCATCAGGGCCGAGGCCGTCGACGCGGTACGGCGGGGCTGGCGAGCGGTGTTGTCTTGAGCCAGCTGACCGGTGGTGTTGAACAGCCTGGGGAGGGGCCAACCGAGGACCAACGCCATCGGCTTGGCGGCCAGCGGAGCAAGGATGGATACGCCGAGGAAGAAGATCAGCGCTCCCGCCCCGACATAGATGGCCGGGTTCTCCACCGAGGCGAACAGGCCGACCAGGAGGAGGGCGAGTCCGAGCAGGGTGACGATGGCGCCGGCCGCCGCCCGCCGGTTCAGCGACTTGCGCGGGACCCTGGCCAGCTCGGTGTGCATGGCCGCAACCGGTGGGACCGATGCCGCCTTGCGGGCGGGGAACACCGCAGAGACCAGGGTGACGATCATGCCGACGCTCATGGCAACGATCACCGTGCGCGGGGCGAGGGTGAGCGGGCCCTCGGGCAGGTTGAACCCGGCGGCGTTCATTACTGCCGCCAGCAGGATGGCCAACCCCACGCCGAGGAGTACCCCGATCGCCGAGGCGATGAGGGCGACGATGATCGCCTCGACGACCACCAGCCACGTCACCTGTCTCCCGGTTGCACCGATAGCGCGCAGGAGCGCCAGTTCCCTGGTCCGCTGGGCGACGATGATGCGGAAGGTGTTGTAGATGATGAAGGCACCGACGAATACCGCTACTGCGGCGAAGGCCAGCAGTGCGATGTTGAGGAAGCCGAGCGCCTCTCCGATGTCGGCGAGCTGCTCGGCGTTGGAGGCTTCTGCGGTCTGGACGACGAAGTCGCCGGCGAGCGCCTGGTCGATGTCGGTTGCGAGGGTTTCGGCTTCGACGCCTTGTTCGGCGGCGACCGCTATCTCAGACAGCTGTCCCTCGAGATTCAGCAGTCGCTGTGCCTCCGCCAGCTCGAAGGCGGCGATGGATGCCCCAGCGAGATTGTCTGCCTCACCGAAGTTGGCAAGCCCGACGAGAACGAATTGCTCCGGCGGGCCGAGGGTGAGGACGGTCACTGTGTCTCCAACGACAAAGCCACCTGCCTCGGCGCTGCCGACGTCGGCGACGACCTCGCCCGCCGCCTGTGGAGGCCTCCCGTTCCCCTCGGCGATGCGGAGCGGATTGAGCTCATCGGCGACTGTCCACGAGAAGCCAAAGGTTGGGGGCCCCTGCCCACCGACCGGCTCTCCGTCGCTGCCGACGAACTGGGCGTACCCTGCCACGCCGCCCTCGGCGATGCGGACGCCGGGTACCGCGAGCACGTCGTCGACGGTGCCCTCCGGCATGGAGCCGATCTCGGTGAACTCGTTGCCGGTCTCCGGGGGGACCGGCCGCACGTAGACATCGACTCCAGCCGACACGTCGGTGAGGAGGCTCTCGAAGCGGGCGTTGATGGTGTCGGTGAAGACGAAGCTGGCTGCGACGAAGCCGACGCCGATCACGATGGCAATCGCGGTCAACGTCAAGCGCAGTTTGTTCGCCCAAACGCCCTTGATGGCCGCTCGGATCACGCTTGCTCTCCGAGGTGCTTCATGTGCTCGAGGATCGACTCAACGGTCGGGTTGGCCAGCTCGTCGACACACTTGCCGTCGTCGAGGAAGACGATGCGGTCCGAGTAGCTGGCCGCAACGGGATCATGGGTCACCATCACGATCGTCTGTTGCAGCTCGTCGACGGTGCGCCGCATGAATTGCATCAGCTCGGCTTCCGCCTTGGAGTCCAGGTTTCCGCTCGGTTCGTCGGCATAGACGATCGTCGGCTTTGTGATCAGCGCCCTGGCGGCGGCGACGCGCTGCTGCTGACCACCGGAGAGCTCCGCTGGCCGGTGGTCGAGGCGGTCCTCCATGCCAACGGCGGTGACCACCTGGTTGAACCACTCCTCGTCTGGCTCATTGCCGGCGATGGAGAGCGGCAGGTTGATGTTCTCCTCGGCGTTGAGGGTGGGAATCAGGTTGAAGGCCTGGAAGATGAACCCGACCTGCTCCCGGCGCAGGATGGTGAGGTCCCGATCCTTGAGGGTGCCCAGCTCGGTATCGCCAATGTGCACCGTCCCCGAGGTGAGATCGTCGAGGCCGGCGAGGGTGTGCAGGAGCGTCGACTTCCCCGACCCGGACGGGCCCATGATCGCGGTGAACTGCCCGGCGACGAAGTCCTTGGTCACGCCGTCGAGGGCGCGCACCTCGGCGTCGCCCGTTCCGTAGATCTTGACGCCGTCGTGCATTCGCGCGGCGATGCCATTTCCCGTGGTGGTTTCCAGCATGCTGTCCCCTGGGTCGATCTGGGAACGGTAGAGCATCTCGATTGCCAAGCGTCTGTCGAAGTAGATCAGTAGCGCTCGGCTTCGCCTCGCTTGAGTAGAGCAGTACCGAAGGAGGACTGATCTACTGATCTACTTCGGTAGTTCGCTACTGCTCTACTGGAGCGAGCGCAGCGAGGCGACCCGCGCCGGAGCCCCGGGATGGCGCTCCCGGGGCTCTTTACAGCCGACAGCTGACTTATGCAGCCGATCGGAGGCTTTGCGGGACCTGCCCGCACTGGTCGAGGATGACGACCCGCCCGATCACCGCAGGCTCCTCACCGTGGAGCTTGGCTCCGGTGAGGACGAGGCGGCGGGCCAGGATCACTCGGATCCGCAGGATCGGTGATCCCCGGTTCTTCAGCCGCCGCTGCCCGTCGCGGCGGGCGGTGGCGATGAACGCGTTCATCCTTGCGTTTCCCAGGTCGTTCGTATGCAACATCACTGTTCTCCCCTACTCGGGCTGTTTTCGATATACGCCTCCAGGACGGCCGCCGTTTCAGGCACGACGTCCTCGCGGAGTGCGTACTCCTTCTCATTTCCGATCAATACCTTCACCAAGCCTGCGGTGCGCAACAGCATCATGTGGTGGTGCAGCGTCGACTTGGAGACGTCCAGCTCTTCTGCCAACTCGTGGAGCGAGGCGGGTCCTCGTGATAGACGCCTGAGGATGCGGAGCCTGCGCTCGTCACCGAGCGCCTTGTAGGTCTTTATGAGCCAGTTCGGCGGCGCATCTGGATCGGCGTCCATGTACTCGTCGGCGACCGGGTAGGCCATGATCAACTGCCCCGGCTCACCCGGCGCCTCGGTGAAGATCACCCAGGGCCGGCCGGTCACCGTCGGGATGAGCAGGATCGGCTTGGTGTAGCCGCCCGTCTCGATCGAGATCCCGTTGGTGGTCAGCTCGACGAGCCGCTCCGCCGACAGCTCCTTGGCCATCAGCCGGTGCGCCTTGATGTCGCGCTCCAAGATCTTGCGGAAGTCGGCCTCGTGCTCGGCAAAGGCGTCCTTTTGTACCATCCGCATTGCGGTGACGATCCGGTCGACCGTTTCGTCTGCCGGGATCTCCAGAAGGCTCTTGACCGTGTTCCGCCAGCGCTCGTGACCTTCGAACATAGGGAGGGCGAGGAACTGCTCGAGCGCTGCGGCATCGCCGTCGGCGGCGGCCTTGAGCAGGTCTGCGTCTGCGGAGCGGGAGCTCTTCAGCTCCACGAGGCGGCTGCGCAGATCCACCGGATCCATGGCCTGGACGTGATCGATGAACTCGTCGACGGTGCTGCCATCCTGAAGGTCGGCGAGGATTCCCATCACCGAGATCCACACATCGCCGGCACCAACCTTCTGGACGGCCGCGGTGGCCTCGTCGGAGAGCTGTGCGGTGATGGTGTCGAACCAGTCCGGGCCCAGCCCGTACTCGTCGTAGTTCTGGAGGGACTCATTGCAGCCCTCTAGCAGCCACAGCACGACCAACAGGTCGGTTGCCGAGTGCAGCGCCAGGTCGACGACCGGCTCGTTGGAGTCCTGGGCGGTGAAGTCTCTGACTCTTGGTTCCATGGTCTTGTTCCTCTGTGCCTTCCCTCGGGATGATTCCCGGTACATTCGAAATATATCGAACGCAGCGGAAGAAGTCAAGCGATTTGAGAGAGACTATCAAAATTCGGACATTGCAGGATGGTTCGGACCGATTCGTATCCGGCCGTCTCTGCGGCCGGTGGTACTCGTCATCGATCGGACCCTCTCAAGAGATTCGCCTCCCCTGGGTGGGGAGGCGAATCTCGTAAGACTGGGCGGGCGGGTAGATGGGAGGTCTACCAGAGGGTTCCGACCGATTCCCACGCCGGCCGGCTCTGCGGCCGGTGGCACGGGTCATCTGTCGGACCCTCTTACCGGGCGCCCAGTTGCAGGGTGATCGATTCGGCGTCGACGAAGTCGAGGGTGACAGTGTCTCCTGCTCCGTAGTGGCGGAGAACGGTGATGAGCTCGTCCATGGTGCGCACCGACACGCCACCGGCGGCGGTGATCACCTGACCCTGGCGGATACCGGTCGATGAAGCGGCGGAACCTGCGGTCACCTCTTCGACCCTGACCCCGACCGGGGCCACACCTTCGTTGTCGAGCTCCTCGTAAGCGGTTGACCCGAGAATGCCGAGCAGGGCGTGGGAGGCGCTGCCGGTCTCGATGATGTCGGTGGCGATCCGCTCCACGATCTCGATCGGCGTGGCAAAGCCGATGCCCTCGATCCCGAGCTCGCTGGCGCCGACCGCGGTAGTGATGCCGATGAGGGCGCCGTTGCGATCGACGAGGGCGCCACCGCTCGACCCGTTCGTGATCGGGGCATCGGTCTGGATCATCCCGTACAGGACGACCTCGGGCGTGGTCTGCACCTCACGGCCCAGGCCGGAGATGACGCCGACTGACAGCGACGGTCCACCTTCGAGACCGAGCGGGCTGCCCACGGCGATCGCGGGCACACCCACCGTGAGACCGGTGGTCGAGCCCAGCTGCAGCGGTTCCAGGTCTGGAACGGAGACGGAAAGCACTGCCACGTCGGTGATCGGGTCGCTGCCGACGACCTCGGCCTGGTAGACCCGTCCATCGGAGAGGACGACCTGGACCGCATCGGCGCCGTCGACGACGTGGTCGTTGGTGATTATATGGATGGCGTCGAAGGCCACGCCGGAACCGGAGGCAACTTGCAGGAATTGGCCGTCCTGGGTCGTGCCCACCTCGACGGTGACCACACTCGGGATCACCGCGGCTCCTACGGCTGCCGGATCGAGGCTGTCCGGTGAGGGAACGGCTTGCTCGGCGGGCAGCGCCGGCTCGGTCGGCGTTGGCTGCTCGGCGACGGCCGGCCCGGTGACGATCGGGGCAGGCTCCTCCATCAGGATCGTGGTGCCGGCGCCAAAGATGACCCCAATGAACAGTGCGGCGGCGATGAGGGCGGCAATCCATCCGCCGCTGCGCTGTGGTGGGCGAGGCTGTGGCGACCCGCCGGGGACGTAGCCGGTGTCCGGGCTCATCGACGGTGGCTCGTAGCTCATGTATGCGCTGGCGCCGGTGTTGGTCATTGCGTGTCCTTTGGTGTTCTGTTGAGTTCACCAGGACAACGTGGGAGCAGCCTGAACCGATCCTGAGAAGCGAATAAGAATGGTGGCACCGGCGTCAGCCGCTGACGGAGGGGGCTATCAGGGTTTGCCGCGCTTAGCCCTTTGGCAGCAATGCCAACTGGCGGGACTGTGCGATGAGCCTGCCACTCGAGTCCCATACCTCGCCGTCCTCTTCGAGGAATCCCCCGGTGATGAAACGGGTGGTGAAGGCGCAGGCCAGCCATCCCTCGCTCATCGGAGCGGCTCGGACGTGGGTGGTGAGCTCGATCGTGGGCGTCCATGCGGGTTGCTCGTTCGTCGTGAACGAAGCCGGCGGAAAGCCGTCGACCGCCGCGAGCAGGGCGAAGGTGTCGAACGGCTCGTTGTCGCGCAGCCGGAACCAACCTCGAATGCGGGGCTCCGGTGGGCTGTGCGAGAGGAAGGGAACGTCATCAGGGTGGAGCCGGACATCCACCTTGGCGAAGTACGGCGGAGGAAAGGTGTCGGTGGGCTCAACGGTGACGCAGTCTTCCGGCGCCGGGAGGTCAGGGGGGCCAGCCTCGAACCGCTTCAGGGTGCTCGATGGCTCGAGCGTCCCGAAGGTTCCCTGCACGGCGGCGAGCGGGCGCTCGGGGCTGTTGAGGCGAGCCTGCACGGTGGCGAAGCGCTTGCCCGACTTCAAGAGGTCGGTGCCGATGGTCACGGTCCCGGGGTGCGCAGGGTTGAGGTAGTGGGCGGTGACCGTCACCGGATGCGGTCGATCGGCGGCCTCGGCCATAGCTCTGGCCGCAATCGCCATGAGGTAACCGCCGTTGGCGTTGCCAAAGATGTCCCAGCCGGGCTCTACCGCCCCCTGGTAGACATCGCCCATGACATGGCTGACCGCAGTGGCTGATGCGAAGGACATTCAGTCGGCCAGCGCAGTCTCGGGAAATCGTTCCGAGAGGAAGGTGCTGAGGGCAGGCTCGAGTGTCTCATACGGTGCGTAACCGCGGCTGACCAGGAAGATCTCGTCGTCGGCGCCAAGGAGCAAGGTGGGGAACCCATTGGCACCGAGGGCGCGAGCATCGGCGAAGTCGGCGTACGTCCGTTGCTGCATGTCCTCGGACTCGAGCGCCTCTTGGAACCGCGCCGGATCAACGGCGAAGCCGTCGAGCAGGTCGGGGTAGACCGCTGGATCGGTGACATCGACCCCTTCGGCATAGAACGCCTGCTGCAGCCGAACGAAGAAGGGGAGCGCGGCATCGGAGTCGAGGTGGCGCATCGTCACCGCCGCCGTGTCGGGCAGCAGGGTGTCGTAGGTCCAGTTGGTGCGGTCGAGGCCGCCAAGGTCGAAGGGTTGCCCGGTGCGCTCACCGATTTCGACCCAGTGGTGCTGGAGAAAGGTCCGCATCCGCTCGTCGAGCAATTGCGCAGCCGGTCCCGGCCGCAGCCCACCGACGATCAACCGGGTGGGGAAGTCGAACCGCTCATCGAGCCGCTCGATAACCGGCCCAAACCCGTAACACCAGGAACACATCGGATCCCCGACGTAGATCAGCTCGAAGTCGGTCATAGGCCTATCTTCGTCCGTCGCACGTGCTTAGACATACCGTGAGTGTGGGTCCGAGCACGTTCGACGCGGTCGGGGAGCTAGGCATGTGCGCCTCTCCTTACTCGCGTGGCACTGACCCTACCGATCGGACTCCGACGCGCTTGGTCCTAATACCTGATACCAACTACCGAATACTGTCCGAACGGAGAAAGGGGAGCCCTCCCCCGACGGCTCCCCTTTGCGCCACGAACGGCTGATCCACCACTAGCTACAGCCGGTTGTGTCTCCACAGGTCAAGCACACATAGCAAGACCCGTTGCGCACGGTCATGTGACCGCACGCCTGGCAGGCGGGTGCATCCCCCATCATTTCCCCCAGCGATGCTTCCGCAGCCACCGTCGCCACTGCTGCCGCAGTAGCGCCGCCGTTGAGCGGCGTTGCCAGCGCCGCTCCAGGCCCATCCGAAGCCCGAGCCAACTCGGAGGGGCCAACGTCTACAAACTCCGTATCCACGAACTCCGCTGCCGCCACCTGGGCTTCGATGTCCGACTCCATGGCAGCATCGGTGAGGTCGAGTTGCATCCCGGCCTCGACCGCCATGCCTTTCGGCGGCTCTGGAAGATCCCCGGACCGATCCGGTGGCACCTGTGCCAGTTCATCGCGCTTCAGGTACTCCACACCAAGGGCACGGAACACGTAGTCGATGATCGAGTTCGCCATCTTGATGTTGGGGTGGCCCTCGACCATCCCCCTCGGCTCGAAGGTCTGGAAGGTGAAGGTGTCGACGAACTCTTCGAGCGGCACGCCGTACTGGAGACCCTTGGAGACGGCGATGGCAAAGCAGGACAGGATCCCGCGGAGCGTCGCCCCTTCCTTGGCCAGGTCGACAAAGACCTCACCGAGGGTGCCGTCGTCGTACTCGCCGGTGCGGAGGAACACCTTGTGCCCTCCCACACGGCCCTCCTGGGTATATCCCTTGCGCCGCGACGACAGCAGGAACCGGGGTCGAGGAAGATCGTGATATGCCTGGGTCGGCGAGGTCCCCGGCTGGAACATTCCGGCGTGGACTCGCATCTCGAGATCGACCGCCTCGGCCAGCGCGGCGCTCATCTCGCCGGCAGCAGCGTCATCAGTGGTCGATGACAGTGGCTGCGAGGCCTTGGAACCGTCGCGGTACAGGGCCATCGACTTCAGCCCGAGCTCCCAGGAGAGCCGGTATGAGTCCTGGATGTCGGAAACGGTCGCCTCGTTTGGCATGTTGATCGTCTTCGAGATGGCGCCCGAGATGAATGGCTGGGCCGCTCCCATCATCTTGATGTGCCCGTTGTGGTGGATGAACCGCTCTCCATACCGCCCGTTGCGGTTGGCGGTGTCGAACACCGCAAGGTGCTCGTCCTTCAACCCCGGTGCGCCCTCGATGGTCTGCCTGCCACACACCATGTCGTTGGCCTCGCGGATGTCGTCGTGGCTGAAGCCAAGCTCGTGGAGCATTGAGAACCCGAGCCCGTTGTACTGCTCCTTGGTGAAGCCGAGCCGCTCCATCGTCTCCTCGCCGAGTGTCCATTGGTTGAAGGCAAAACCCAGCTCGAAGACCGAGGGCAGCACCTCTTCAATCTTGCCGATGTCCTCTGCGTTGAAGCCCTTGGCCATCAGCGTGGCGGCGTTGACGTGCGGTGACCGCTGCAGATCCAGGGTCCCGACGACGTACTCGATGATCGACCTGATCTGGTCGGTGTTGTACCCCAGCCGCTGCAGCGCAGGTGCGATCGAGCGGTTGGCGATCTTGAAGTACCCGCCGCCTGCGAGCTTCTTGAACTTCACCAGGGCGAAGTCGGGCTCGACGCCGGTCGTATCGCAGTCCATGAGCAGGCCGATGGTGCCGGTCGGAGCCAGCACGGTGGCCTGGGCGTTGCGGTAGCCGTGCTCGTCGCCGAGCTGAACCGCACGATCCCACGACTCACGGGCGGCCGAGACCAGCTCGTCGGGAGTGTGCTCGGGATCGATCCCCGTCACCTGGTGCGACACGCCGACGTAGTCGTCTTGGCCGGCGTTGTAGGCGGCGCGGCGTTGGTTGCGCATCACGCGCATCATCGAGTCGCGATTCTCCTCGAACTTGGGGAACGGCCCGAGTGTGCCTGCCATCTCTGCCGATGCGGCGTAGGCGTCGCCGGTGAGGACGGCGGTGAGCGCAGCGGCGATGCCCCTGCCCTCATCGGAGTCATAGGGAATGCCGATCCGCATCAGCAGCGAGCCCAGGTTGGCGTAGCCAAGACCGAGGGTGCGATAGTCGTACGAGCCCTCTGCGATCTTCCTGGCAGGGAACTGGGCCATCGTCACCGAGATCTCGAGGACGATGGTCCACAAGCGGATGGCGTGGCGGTAGGCATCCATGTCGAAGACGCCGGTCGGGTCGTCGTAGAACTGCCCGAGGTTGAGCGATGCCAGGTTGCACGCCGTGTTGTCGAGGAACATGTACTCGCTGCACGGGTTCGATGCCCTGATCTCCCCGCCTGCGGGTGAGGTGTGCCATTCATTTACCGTGGTGTGGAATTGGACGCCTGGATCGGCGCTCGCCCACGCCGCGTCAGCGATCTGGGTCCACAGGTTGCGGGCGCGAACGGTCTTGACCGTTCCGCCGGTGCGGGCCTTCAGATCCCAGTCTTCGTCGTTGATCACGGCATCGACGAACTCGTTAGTCACCCGTACCGAATTGTTCGAGTTCTGCCCGGCGACGGTGGCGTAGGCCTCACCGTTGAAGTCCGACTCGTACCCCGCAGCGACCAGGGCGCGCACCTTCTCTTCCTCGCGGGCCTTCCAGGCGATGAACGTCTCGACGTCTGGATGATCGATGTCGACAATCACCATCTTGGCGGCTCGCCTGGTGGTGCCGCCCGACTTGATGGCGCCTGCGGCGCGGTCGCCGACCTTGAGGAAGCTCATCAGCCCGGACGACTTCCCGCCACCGGATAGCGGCTCACCCTCGGCCCGGATGTTGGAGAAGTTGGCGCCTGCGCCTGCGCCCATCTTGAACAACCTGGCTTCGCGGACCCACAGGTCCATGATCCCGCCAGGGTTCACCAGGTCGTCGTCGACGGACATGATGAAGCATGCGTGCGGGGACGGGCGGCTGTATGAGTCGGGGGACTCGACGCTCTCGCCGGTGTCGGGGTCCACGTACCAGAAGCCCTGGGCGGCACCCTCGATGCCGTACTCGTGGTGGAGCCCGGTGTTGAACCACTGCGGTGAGTTGGGAGCCGCCACCTGGTGGAGGAGCATGTAGGCGAGCTCGTCTTGGAAGGCCTCGGCGTCCTCGGTCGAGGCGAAGTAGCCGTGTTCCTCGCCCCACCATCGCCAGGTCGTGGCGAGGCGGTTGATCACCTGGCGCGCCGATGTCTCTGACCCGAGCACCGGGTTGCCGGCGTCGTCGAAGATGGGCTGACCGGCGTCGTCGACCAGAGGCACACCGGCCTTTCTGAAGTACTTGGAGACCATGATGTCGCCAGCCACCTGCGACCAGGTCGCCGGCAGTTCCGCATTCTCCATCTCGAAGACGACGGAGCCATCGGGATTGCTGATCCGGGAGTCCCTTCGAACCCACTCGACGGTTTCGTAGGGGTCTTCGCCTTCGGTGGTGAACCGGCGGTCGATCCGGAGCCCTACTTCGGTTGCCGTCATTGCCATGTTTCGGTCCTCCCTGGCCCGGGATCTTCTTTCCCGGGTTATCCACACATCTATCCACTACCACTACATGTTGGGGTGGGGAAGTGATAGAACCCCTAGATCTAGCGTGCTACACGAGTGTAATTACATCGGCGTAGTCCGTCAACTCTTTAGCAAGTTTGTTGCAGGCCCCTTCTGACGCGTCCTCCCCGGCCGATGTTTCCACCGGTCGGGGAAGATAGATGCAGTTGTAGACCACGCGCTCGTTGTGGGCAAGC
>Ga0255057_10001720_pt1 | contig 12133 bp, 14 predicted proteins | sample Cases_109_6_MG_FD_189022 | JGI IMG/M metagenome (GOLD analysis project Ga0255057, IMG submission 189022) | Seawater microbial communities from Amundsen Gulf, Northwest Territories, Canada - Cases_109_6 | ecosystem: Environmental > Aquatic > Marine > Gulf | place: Canada: Northwest Territories... | reverse complement strand
ATCGTTGGTGGCGTTGTACTTCATGCACCTGCGATTCGAGCCGCGAACGCTGGGCATTATCGCCCTGGTACCGTTGATTCTATGCGTCTTTTTGGTGTTCATGCTCGTTCCCGACCACGCTGCAGTTCCTCACAAAACGACGGTCACGGAAGCCACTGGGCAGCCCGCAGCCCACGAGTGATTGCCGTCGGGGAATGTCCCCTCTCTTGATTCGGCCCGTGGCATGTTCGACCCTCCCAACCCTAACGCGACCCCGAACGCAAGGATGACCGATGTGTTAGGCGCCGAGCACTACTCATCTGCCTACTTCGCGCAGCGATGTATTCGGGTCACCCGAATTGCGGCGGTGATGACGATATGAAGGATCGGTTGGTTCTCCCGGGTATCGGGCTGATCTCTATTGTCGTCCTTTTGGGGGTAACGTTCATTCTGGTGGGCCGACAGGCCCAGGTCGAGGAAACTGGCACCATTTCCGGCTTGCCTGCAGTGAACGCCTTCCTCAACGGAACAAGTGCCATGCTCCTTACGAGCGGGTATCTCTTCATCCGACGGAAAAAGGTGACCAGCCACAAAATCTGCATGGTGACAGCCTTTGGGGCCTCTTGCCTCTTTCTGGTGTCCTATCTGATACACCACTACCAGGTGGGCTCGATCCCCTTTGCTGGCCAGGGCTGGATTCGGCCGGTCTACTTCACCCTCCTCATCTCCCACATCATCCTCGCTGCTGTCATCGTCCCATTGGCGTTGACCACGGTGTATCGGGCCTTGAACGCCCAGTTTGACAAACACGTAAAAATTGCTCGCTGGACTCTTCCAATTTGGTTATACGTCTCGGTGACCGGGGTCCTCGTCTATGTGATGCTCTACCAGCTTTACCCGCCGCGATAAATGGGGGTGAAGAGGCAGCTGCAGGCGTCGGATGACTGCACGGAGTCTGTCTGTGCTAGAATCGCTTCGAGCGCAAGGATGAGAGGGATGGAATTCCAACGCATCGGACAGATTATGGGCAGGGGCGTTAACTTGCGATGCCCGAGATGTGGCGTCGCACCCCTGTTTAGCGGCCGTTTCTCCATGTACTCTCATTGTCTGTCCTGTGATCTCCAGTTCGAACGAGAGCAGGGATACTTCGTCGGAGCCATCTATGTCAATTATGCAGTTACTGCGGTGCTGATGATCGCGGGATATTTTTCACTTGGTCTGGTCGTCGGCATGTCTCTCACTCAGCAGCTGATCCTGTGGTGCACCTTCGCGGTCTTTTTCCCGCTCTTCTTCTTCCGGTACGCCAGGAGCCTGTGGCTGAGTTTTGATTATATTTTCAATCCTGAGAACGCACATGGTGAGCGGAGCTCTCGACGGTGACCAAAGCAAGAACAGACATGGATATTCCTGCCGTCGAAGTCGAGGGGCTGCGTCACACGTACGGCGCCCGGGAAGCCCTCGCCGGGGTGACGTTTTCCGCAATGCGCGGAGAGATCTTTGGCTTCCTAGGCCCGAACGGCGGGGGAAAAACGACCCTGTTCAAAATCCTCTCGACCCTCATGCCTCCGACGGGCGGCAGTGTTCGGGTGTTTGGGCATGATCTTGCGCATGAGTCGCAGGCGGTCAGGCCGCGGTTGGGGGTGGTCTTTCAGCACCCCAGCCTCGATCCGCAGCTCACCGTCACGGAGAACCTCATGCACCACGGACATCTCTATGGGCTGTGGGGCCGGGCCTTGCACAGCCGGACTCGAGCGACCCTTGACCAGCTCGGATTGGGGGATCGTGCCTCCGACCCGGTGAAGACTCTTTCTGGGGGCTTACAGAGGCGAGCCGAGTTGGCCAAGGTCTTGGTCCACCGCCCGGAGCTCTTGGTCATGGATGAGCCGAGTACCGGCCTCGATCCCGGCGCCCGCCAAGATTTCAACACGGTCCTCCGCCGGTTACGCGAGCAGGAGAATGTGACTATTCTGCTCACGACCCACCTCATCGATGAAGCCGAGCAGTGCGACCGGGTCGGCGTGCTTCACCAGGGGCGGTTGGTGGCTATGGGAGACCCGGACACGTTGAAGGGGAGCGTCGGTGGTGACGTGGTGGTCATCTGGGCGGATAACCCCGAGGATATGGGAGTGAAGATGCGCGAGCGGTTCGGGTGTGAAGCGAGCGTGATTGACGGAGCCCTGCATGTGGAACACCCATGCGGGCATGAGTTCGTCCGGGAAGTGGTGGACGCCTTTCCTGGTGCGGTAAAATCCGCGACATTCGGAAGACCGACACTCGAAGATGTCTTTATCCGCCTCACCGGGCGCCGCCTGTGGAGCCATGATGCGTAAACAGGCTACCTTACGCCTTTGTCTGCCCGTGATGACCCTGTGGTGGAGAGAGATGGTACGGTTTTGCCGCCAGCGAAGTCGCCTGGTGGGAGCGTTCGTACAACCCTTGCTCTTCTGGATCTTGCTCGGAGGAGGGTTCAGTGCTTCGTTTCGACCTCCCGGGACTCCGGAGGGGACCGCCTATATGGAATACTTCTACCCGGGGATCATCACGCTGGTGCTTTTGTTTACTGCCATCTTTGCCACGATCTCCACCGTGGAGGACCGACGGGAGGGCTTCTTACAGGCGGTCCTGGTGGCTCCCGTCACCCGCTCGAGTATCGTGCTTGGTCAGGCCCTCGGCGGTGCCACCTTGGCCCTGGTGCAGGGAATACTCTTTCTCCTCCTCGCACCGGCCGCTGGCATTTCCCTGACCATGTCTGGAGTCGTGGCGGCCGTGGCAGTGATGTTTGTCATCTCCTTTGGACTCACGAGTCTCGGATTGGTGATCGCGTGGCGGATGGAATCGGTCCAAGGATTCCATGCGATCATGAACCTGATCCTGATACCGATCTGGCTCCTTTCCGGTGCCTTCTTCCCCGCCGCGGGTGTGCCCGTGTGGCTACAGTGGGCTATGAGGCTGGATCCCCTGACGTATGGCGTGGCAGCCTTTCGGCGGTGTCTCTACCTTGGCAACCCTGCTGCGGTGGGCGAGGCGCCCTCCCTCCTCCTCTCCCTCGTCCTCACGGTGTTGTTCACCGGGGTCGCCTTTGTCGCTGCTACAAACGCCGCTCGCCGGAGCGCGGCTTAGGACGCTGGGACGCCAGTGGTTGGTAGTTAGTGGCTGGTGTTCCCAACACCCAACACCTGGGGCCCAAGACCTCACACATTGCTGACGACGGACAGATGACTGCTTGAAAGCTGCTGACTGCGTGCAGCTCAGAGAGGACAGGTAGGCTACGTAACGAGGCGGTAATCCTGGATCAGCTCCTCGAGGCGCTTGGCATTGATGAGTTCAATGGGAGGCCCTTCCGCCACTTTGGAAGTCTCTTCGGCAAAGAAGCCGGTCGTGATGAAGATGCCTTTGGAGGCCTGTTCGCCCTTGACCTGGTCCCGCAAGGCGTTGACTTGCATCGAAGCGACGAAGCCGTTCTCGGGATGGGTGCAGTGGACGAGGTAGTCCCCACCCGTAATGGGCTGAGGATTTACGGCCGCGACCTCCAACTCCCGCGGTCCACTTCGGACGCAGGAACTCACCACTAACCCCATCTCGGTGACGAGTGTGAGACACAGCTGCTTGAAGTCTTCCATGGTGAGGTGGGCAAAGCTCGAGGCCGCCTCCGGGCGACGCCCCTCTCGTTCGACCGCTGGCTTGCTGGGCTTGGCAAAAACCAACAGGGCAATCAGAAGAAAGCCGATCGCGATGGAGATGAAGACCACAAGAAACATGGCGATCCTACTTGATCATTTCCTCGTAGATCTCGTCCTCGCGCCCCTCTTCGATGAGCCGGTCGTGTTTGAAGGCCTGCTTGAGCGCGACGTAGAGGCAGATCACCACCGAGATCAGTAGCATTATGATGGGAATGTTATCGGGCTTGGTCAGGATAATAATGAACTGGTCCATGGGTGAGTCTCCGCTGGCTAGCCGGCTCGATTGTAGCCAGGTCCCCCCGGTATTGCAAGGGCCTTTTCCTCTGCCTTCCGTGTTCATCTGCTCGGTTTGACACCCTCGCGACCGTCCGTTATAGTGGGGAGGTTTTTTTGGGCACGGGAGAGTAGATGTACTATCTGGGCCGGGGGCTGCAGGTGCTAGGGATGGCCAATCTGATGGTGGGTTTCTATGTCGGGATCTCCGAGGAGCACGGCATGGGGCCTGAATTGCTCCTCCTCGGGATCGGGGTTCTCTTGTTCCTAATGGGCTGGTTCCTTCAGAGGAGGGGGGGATGAGGCGCGTCTTGCTCCCGTGGATCATCGGGGTCTTGCTGGGAGGTTTCTCCCCTGCCCACGCCTCACTCGATCTGGAGGAGAGGGCGATGCTCGCCTACCAGCGGGGGGAGACCCTCCGTCGGTCAGGAAAGTATGAGGAGGCAGTCAAGGCCTACCGGCAAACCCTCCAGATCTTCCCCGAGCATCCGATCGCTTTCGAGCGCCTCCGGGACGTCTACAAAAAGGAGGGCACGGCAGCAGAGACCATCCGGATATTGGAGGCCCATGTAGCCCGGCAGGGGGGCGACTTCATTGCATGGAATCTTTTGGGGGTTCTGTACGGTCGCGAGCGACGGTGGGATGAGGCCCTCAAGGCGCTTGCGCACAGTGTAGAGGCAGAGCCGAGGGCCGCCGATAGCCTGGTCAACCGCGGCTGGGTCCTCATGGAGCTGCGCCGTTACGAAGACGCCATAGCTTCCTTTGAGACCGCTATCAAGCTGCAGCCCCGGCTGGCCCGGGCTCACGCCGGCCTCGGCAGTGTCCTGGTCGAGGCGAGGGGGGACTACGCAGAGGGGATGAGGTATTACTTAACGGCCGTCAAGTTGGATCCAGAGAACGCTGGTCTCTTGAACGACCTGGGTTGGCTTTCGTACAAAATGCAGCGGTACCCGGAAGCGGTTGCGGCTCTCGAGAGGGCCGCTGCCCTGGATTCCAGAAATCCGATGATCCAAACGAACCTGGGATTGGCCTACCAGAAGGCGGGCAAGCTCGAGGAGGCGGTAACGCACCTTCAAAAGGCGCTTGCCATAAACCCGCAATATACACTGGCCCTGTACGCGTTGGGGAAGACCTACGAGTCTCGAGGGCGATACAACGATGCCATCCAGGCCTACCGTCAAGCCTGGAAGCAGAGCAGCAATGATATTTACCTGCTCCTCTGGCTACAAGCCTACATAGCCAGCCACGGGCAGGTGATGATCCTCTTCCTCTTCGGCTTTCTCGCAGTCGTCGCAGTGATTGCGCTTCGCACCCTCCGAGCGCGAAGGACGCTGGCCACCACAAAAGGGTAACTACCCTTGATTATTCACATACAAGTGAATAATCTGCCCTCCGGGCTTCGACTCCGCCCCGCGATTGCGGGGCGTGGCTCAGGACTAGCCTTGAGCAGGCCGTGGGAGCGGCCAGTCGAAACCTGCCGGTGCGGCCGAGCCCGCACCTGCAGGCGCATTATTCACGAAGACACTCCGTTCGTGAATAATGCAGGCTACCGCTTCTTGGCCGCAAGAGCCTGCAGCATACGCTGGGTGTCAAGGATGCGCTGCGACTCGATCTTTAATCGGTGAATCCAAGACAAGCGCCGCGGCCGCAAGGAGGCGGCACCGAACTCGTCGGGGCGGAGGGCCTCCAGGTGGCAGGTCTCCACCCACGATCGGCCCAGCTTCAAGAGGGCTAGCAGGCCGAACAGGGCGAAGAATCCCCCCAAGAGGTTAAAGCCGAGAAAAGGCATGAACCCCTCTGGGGAGAAGGGGGCGGTGAGGAGATCCTTGAGGCTAGGGGTGCCCGTCGTGGAAAAGCTATACGTCAACGCGTAATAGAGTCCAAGCGCCGCGCAGGCCCCCGCAATCGCGAAGGACATCACAGCGCCGGGGATTTGCTTCCGAGTCTGGCCACGCTGTTTCTGTACCTCAATGTGTAATCGGGTTCTGCCCACATGATCGACGATGGAATTGGCGAGCTCCATCTTCTGGCGTAACGCGACATCCTTCTTCTGGAGGTCCTGAAGGTCATAGTCCCGCTTCCCCACCGCCTTGGCGATTTCATCGAAGAGTGTGGTTGCAGTTCCCTCGGCCCGGGTGAGTTCCTCAGGGTCTGCGGCCCGGACTCCACTCTCGAAATCAATCAGAGCATAGAGGACTTCTTTCGCATGCTCAAAGGAAGGGTCGGGAGCGGCGACCATTGGCGCTTCTGCTTGACGCTGGGCCGGGGCCGCCGCCTCAGCCTTGGGATCAGCCTTGACATCCGCTGGCTTTGCGGCGGGAGCAGCTTGGGGATGCACTACTTGGGCGGACGGTGCCCCAGAAACCGTCCGCCCGTCAGTTTTTCCCTGGAGGATCCTGACGGCCGCGGCTGCCGCTTCGGCAGCACGGGCCGCCGCCTCGGCCGCCGCTGCTGCGGCCTCGACCACCTGTGAGAGGGCATCGCCTGCACCCGCCCTGACGGGCGCGGCCGCCGGTGCAGGAGCCGCTGGTGCAGGGGCGGCTGCTGCGGGCACCGCTTCCACTTTTGGTGGGGCCGGTGCCGCTGCCGCTGGTGCAGGAGCCGGAGCGGCCTCCACCGTGGGGGGTGGGGCCGCCGGGCCGCCGTAGGGCGGCGGCAGCGTGACCGTTTTGCCCTCTACGGTGAAGGTGGTCCCAAGATTATCCTGGTCTCCCAACATCTGTTTGGTCAAGGCGTGGGGGGCATTTGTGTAATCGAACTTGTAGTTCTTCTCGGTATACGACGCATACTGATCGGGGACACTGTCCTCCGGGAAGATAGCTGTGACTGGGCACACAGGCTCACAGGCCGCGCAGTCAATACACTCGTCGGGGTGGATGTAGAGCATGTCCGTCGCCTCGTAAAAACATTCGACGGGACAGACCTCCACACAGGCCCGGTCCTTAGTGCCGATGCAAGGTTCAGTGACGATGTAGGTCATACGCTACCCCCTTTTTCACCTGTTGGAACAATGGAAATGCAAGCAAGAAAAAACCCCTTCTAATTGTTAATTGTATTGAGTCCTCCTGGCTGAGGCAAGAGGAAAATGTGCGCATTTGGCCGATCTCTGAAGGCTCGCGGTAAATCCGTAGTGATGTCTTGTATCGTGCTTCGCGAGAGAAGAGGGGACAAATTTTACAGCAGTGTTACTCTCCTGCTTTTTTTGCTTGACAACCACAATATGTTGTATGATAGTGAATGTGGAGGCCCCAAATGTTGTGGAAAAGCATGTGGATAAATTGTGGAGTCCGGGGCCGCAACCGGGTGTTTTCAGCCATTTTCTCATAATAAGGAGGCCGGAAATGATGGGCAACTCCCGACTGGTGACTAAAGTGAAAGGGAGTGGAAGGAGATTCCTGGACCGCTTCCCCGATCCTCCTGCCAAGAAGGGGAATTGGTCTGAGTCCGCCCTTCGGGTGATGCAGGAGCGATACCTTGCCCGGCAGGGGGGCAAGGTCGTGGAGACCCCTGAGGGTATGTGCTGGCGGGTTGCGGCTGAACTCGCTTCTGCAGAAGAAAAGTGGGGGAAGTCACCCGAAGAGATCCACGAAATTGCCTGCCGGTTTTACGACCTCATGGTGGACGGCGTCTTCCTCCCAAACTCTCCCACCCTCATGAATGCCGGAAAGCAGAACGGGCTGCAATACTCGGCTTGCTATGTGCTTCCGATCGGGGACAGCATGGAGGAAATCTTTGACGCGGTGAAGGCGGCCGCCATCATCCACAAATCGGGTGGCGGGACCGGCTTTGCTTTTTCTCGCCTCCGGCCCAAGGATGCCATCGTCAGCTCGACCGGTGGGACGGCCTCAGGCCCGGTCAGTTTCCTTCGCGTCTTTAACGGTGCTACCGAGGCGGTCAAGCAGGGCGGGACTCGTCGGGGTGCCAATATGGGGATCCTCCGGATTGATCATCCCGATGTCCTGGAGTTCATTGAGTCCAAGCTCGATGGGGGGATCACCAACTTTAATATCTCGGTGGCCATTACCGAGAAATTTATGGATGCCCTTCGGAATGATGAGGCGTACGAGTTGGTCACCCCCCACACACAAGAGGTGGTGGGGAAGCTCAGGGCGCGCGACGTCTTTGACCGCATCGTCAAGGCCGCTTGGCGGACCGGGGACCCCGGTCTCTTCTTTATCGACCGGTGCAACGCCGGCCGCGCGAATCCCACTCCGGTCATGGGCGAGGTGGAGGCGACCAACCCGTGTGGGGAGCAGCCCCTCTATCCCAATGAGGCCTGCAATTTGGGCTCGATCAATCTCGCGGCCTTCTTCGGGCCGGCGGCGGGTAACGGCAAGGGGACTGTCGATTGGGCGGGCCTCGAGCGGGAGGTGCGGTTGAGCGTCCGGTTTCTGGATGACGTCATCGAGGCTAATCCCTATCCCCTCTCAGAGATTGATGCGTCGGTGAAGGCCAACCGGCGAATTGGGATTGGGGTGATGGGCTGGGCAGATCTCCTCTTCGAGCTGGGTATCCCCTATGACGGTGAGGAGGCCTTGAGACTCGCCGAGGAGGTCGCGCGGTTTATCGAGGAGAAGGGGCATAATGAGTCGGCCAACCTCGCCGAGGAGCGAGGGCCGTTCCCCAACTGGTCGCGGAGCATCTACCAGGACGAGCGGCCTCTCCGTAACTCGACGGTGACCACGATCGCGCCCACCGGCACCATCTCCATCATCGCGAACTGTTCCTCCGGGATCGAGCCCGTCTTTGCGCTTGCTTTCAGCCACATTGTGGGGGATCGCCACCTCACCTTTGTCAACCCTATTTTCGAGCGGATGGCCAAAGCGCGAGGTTTTTACAGTGAGGAGCTGATGAAGGCAGTGGCCGAGCGCGGGTTAGCGCGAGGCCTTTCGGGGATCCCCGAGGACATCCAGCGGATATTCGTCACCGCTCACGAGGTTGCACCCGAATGGCATGTTCGGATGCAGGCGGCCTTTCAGAAGTATACCGATAACGGTGTCTCCAAGACCATCAACCTCCCCCATTCAGCCACCGAGGAGGATGTCGCCAAGGCATATCTCTTGGCCTATGACCTCGGCTGCATCGGGACCACCGTCTTCCGAGATGGATGCAAGGCAGACCAGGTGCTTCATCTCGGCACAAAGAAAAAGGCGGAAGCCGGGGCCGAGCCCGCAGTGGAGGTCGGGACTGGCATCGAGCCAAGGCCCGAAGAGTTAGCGGGGAAAACCTATCGGATGGAGACGCCAGCGGGGACCGCGTTTATCACGGTGAATGACAATGGCAAGGGTGCCGGAGAACCTTTTGAGGTATTCGTCAGCGTTGGAAAGGCGGGCAGCGAGACCATGGCCCATGCAGAGGCCCTCGGGCGCTTGATCTCACTGATCCTTCGACTTCCCCTGCCGAAAAGCATGTCTGCCCGGGATCGGGTGGTCGAGGTTGTGGGTCAGCTCAGCGGGATTGGCGGGGGGAGGCCTCTGGGATTTGGACGAAAGCGGGTCCTCTCGCTTCCAGATGCCTTGGCGCAGGCGCTGACACAACATGTCGGCCTGACCGAAGTCAGGGAGCGAAAGGCGACCGACGCGGTGCTGACCAAAGTCGGAGACCTCTGCCCGGACTGCCAGCAAGCGACCTTGGTGAACGAGGAAGGGTGTCGGAAGTGCTACTCGTGCGGCTTTAGCGAGTGCTGACGTGCAGACTTCGTCCCTCGCTATCTTGCGTCGGGGAAGCGTTACATCGCACAGCACAGTTATTGAGATCAAGGGCCAGTTTTCTGCGGGTGAGGATTTGTTTGCCGCGGGAGCCTGACCTTCTCTATGTGCTGGAGGGGCATCATGGCTGATGAATATCTCCTCACGAGGACCGCAGAAGTCGATCTGACCGAGCAGTTGGAGGGGCGGAGGCGGGCCGAGCGGTTGGAGGAGATCCTGTGGCAGGTCCTCCATCGTGTGGCTCAACCCGGGGAGGTGAACCTCCTCGTCCTGGACATGGGTAAAGGAGAATGTCTGGTGGCACTGCGGCAGCAGCATAACCTGATCCAAGTCCGGTTCTGGCGAGACCTGGTAGACGGGGTTCTGGCGGGACCGGACGCCGGTGTCAAGCAGGTCTTGGAGCGAGTCCTCGCAGGAGCACTCGAACTTCATCCAACGAGGCTTTTGCTCCGGCAAGCCGGGTGAGGCTGGTGTGTGGCGCCATCGGCCGGCCTGGTGCGGATAATGTGATTGAAGAAGTGAGATCAACAGGAGAGGAGGTGAGAGCGGACTGTGCATGAGGAGTGGACCGATGCGGAGATCCGGGGATTTATAGAGCGGATCACTATGGAGCGTCGCCGCGCGGAGCGGCGGGCTCAGAACAAGCGCAAGGAGCCGCGTCCCCTGGTCCCAAAACGCCGCCGTTCCTCGCCGAAGGAGCTGCCGGCTCCGGCGGCGGTGGCGGTAAAGAAGAGACGCTTAGCCGGCTAAAATTAGCGAATTTTCTCGGAAAGATGGGAAGCGGGGGCGGAAGCCTCTTTTTTGTTGTCTTTCAAACCTCGTTATGGTTTATTTGAGGCGGTGAATTACGCAGGGATTGGTAAAGGGAGGACTCGGTCATGCAGCATCTCGAAGAGCTGGCGATGGCTCCTTTATCTCTGGTAGATCGGTTTCGGCAGGAGGTGCCGAAAATGTTAGAAGATCGGACCATTCCTGCAAACGAGCTGATGGACCGCATCTCGCAATTTCGGGAACAGATATATCAGCAGGGTGAGACCAAGTTCACGGAGTTTGTCAAGGAAGCGGAGTCGATGGAGCAGGAGCTGCTCAGGCGGGTGGAGCAGCTCCGGGAAATCCGGGAGCGCGCCCTGCTGATCCGTGGTCTCATCAATTCCATGTTCCGCCCGGGGGTGAGCTAGAGGTCCTCCGTTGTTGCGAGCATTTCGCCATTCGACGGGGATCTCGAGCCTCATAGGCCGGGTGGTTGCCGCGATGCTGCTAGGTCTGTATGCGTCCGCCGTGTCGGTCGCGGCGGAGCAACCGGATCGGCGCGAAGTCCCAAGCGCGGTGGTTCGGGCCTACCTTGAAGCCCTCCTTGATGGAAGATATGATAAGACGTATGAGTACCTCTCCTCCAAGCAGCAGAGTGACACGTCCCAAAAAGATTGGGTTGAACAGCTCAAGCGCCAGGGCGTGAAGCCTCGGTCACAGGTCCTCTTCATGCGGGTCAGTCCCGCCATCATCCGGGGCGAGAAGGCCACGGTGGTCACCAGCTTTCGTCTCGAGACCTCTGAGGGAAGGAAGGTGAGCCGCGAGACCTATAACCTCGTCCGAGAGCAGGGGCGCTGGCGGATCGACGGCATCAAGGTCTTCGACGCCCCGACAGAGAAATAGCCTGCGTGTAGCCCTCCGCGGACCCGTTCATCTTCCCTTTTTCGGGATTTTTGCGATTCACACGGGGCCCGGTACGACCGGGCGATCATGCCGAGGAACACCTTAGGGAGAGGGAGAGAAGATGAGCATCAAATCAGATACGTGGATCCGGGCCATGGCCCGTGACCAAAAAATGATCGATCCCTTTGAGGAGTCACAGGTGCGGGAAGGGGTGATCTCTTATGGTCTCTCCTCTTACGGGTACGACATTCGAGTCGCGGATGAGTTCAAGATCTTTACCAACATCAACACCACCATCGTGGATCCAAAGGACTTCAGCCGGCAATCGTTAGTCGATTTCCAGGGACCGGTCTGCGTCATCCCTCCCAACTCCTTTACCTTGGCTAGGACCGTGGAATACTTCCGGATTCCCCGAAGTGTCCTCACGATTTGTGTCGGAAAGTCGACCTATGCACGGTGTGGGATCATCGTAAACGTCACCCCGTTTGAGCCGGAATGGGAAGGGCATGCGACGCTCGAGATCTCGAATACCACACCGCTCCCTGCCCGGCTGTATGCGAGGGAAGGGATCGCCCAGGTGATCTTCTTCGAGGCGGATCAGCTGTGCGAGCGGTCTTACGCGGACAAGCAAGGGAAGTATCAAGCCCAACAAGAGATTACCCTGCCCCGCATTTAAAGCAGTCGGCAGTCAGCCGTCAGCAATGTGTTGGGTCTTGAGTTCGAGGTGTTGGGTGTTGGGTCTTAGGTCCAGGATTCAAACAAAGGTCTAGGGGTCAAGTCTGCTCTTGACTCATGTTTCACCCTCCTGCTACTCTGCTGCCATGGCGCGTCCGCTTCGCA
>Ga0255057_10001719_pt1 | contig 12134 bp, 9 predicted proteins | sample Cases_109_6_MG_FD_189022 | JGI IMG/M metagenome (GOLD analysis project Ga0255057, IMG submission 189022) | Seawater microbial communities from Amundsen Gulf, Northwest Territories, Canada - Cases_109_6 | ecosystem: Environmental > Aquatic > Marine > Gulf | place: Canada: Northwest Territories... | reverse complement strand
GAACTCAGCCGACGATGTGGATGATAAAATACCTCAAGAACCCACCATTCGATTGGTTTGTTGCGGGAAGCCAAACGCAATTTGGCCTGACCTTGGCGCTGTGCGAGCAAGGTTTGCGTCCGTTGATCAAAGCCTTGAAGAATCGGTACGCGTGCTATTACATGCCAGATGAAGATTGTGGTGCGGATCGATCGATTTTCGAACCGTTTTTTGGCGTTCCAGCGGTCACTATCACTACAGTGCGACGCATGGCGGCAATGACCGGCGCAAAAGTCGCACCCTGCATCACCCGGCTGCGGCCCGATTATGGTCGTGACGAGGTATATGTCGAATCCGCATTAGACAGTTTTCCCAGCGGCGACACGATTGCCGATGCCGCGCGCATGAATGCTGCGCTAGAGGCGTTGATCAGGCGGGCGTCAGAACAGCGTATGTGGACGTTGCACTGGTTTAAGACGCGGCCTCACGGCGAACAATCTCCCTACTGAATGGGCCACCACCAACATGGGAAGGCATCGAGCCTTTGGCACCCGCGTTATTGGTTGACGTGGCTCGGTCTGCTGTTGTGGCGCTTACTCAGCGCCTTGCCGTTACGACTCTTATGGCAGTTGGGGGGCGGACTTGGGATGATTCTCTACGCGCTGCTCCATGCGAGGCGGCGAGTCGCTATTCGCAACATCGAACGCTGCTTTCCGGATCGAAGCGAATCCGATCGGCGCACACTCGTACGCCGCCACTTTCGCGCAGTCGGCCGTGCCATATTCGATACCGGCGTTGCCGCGTGGTCCAGCAGCGATCGCCTACGGCAGTTGGTGCGCGTCGAGGGGCTTGATCGGTTACAAAGCGCGCGCGCCGCCGGCCAGCCGATAATCTTACTGGCACCGCATTTCGTGCTACTGCCGATTTGTGCGCTGTATATGGCTGAATTGGAACCGGTGATCGCAATGTATAAGCGCTTAAAAAATCAGGTATTGCACGAAGGTTACCGGCGGGTTTGCACCGGTGAGCCCACATCGAGTCGCTTCTTGGATTGGATACTGGGCAAGCGGCGCGGAGCGTTCGACTTGCAACTGGTCGAGCACCGACAAGGATTACGACCGATCGTCCATGCATTACGGGCCGGGATGCTGTTCTATTACCTTCCGGATCAGGATCTCGGCCGCCGTCACAGTGAATTTGTACCATTCTTCGGGATACCCGCCGCAACCGTTACCGCGGTGAGTGGTTTTGCTAGACTAAGCAAAGCGGCAGTAATTTTGTGCTGGGCGTCACAAAAACCGTTAGGCGCGGGCTACGAGTTAAATTTTTCGGAGCCGCTAGGGGGTTTTCCGAGTCAAAGCGAAGCGGAAGATGCATTACGAATAAATCGCTGTATCGAAAATATCGTTGCCGATATTCCGGATCAGTATTTTTGGTTACACAAGCGTTTTAAAACACGTCCGCCCGGAGAAGCAGCCTTCTATGAGTAATCTCTATGCGCGATAATCGAAGCGACCGAAGTGAAGGTCGACGGGTTTGAATATACTGATTATCAAGCAAACATCGTTGGGGGATGTTTTGCATTCCACCGGACATGTACGGGCGGTTAAAACCCAATTTCCAGATAGCAAATTAACATTGCTTACGGCGACATCGTCATACGATATCTATCGGCATAACCCGTATGTCGATCGCGTAATCTTGTTCGATCGATACGCGGTAAAGCGAAATTGGTGCAAGCAACCGGGTTGGGCGTTGCGCCACATTGGTGACGTGTTACGGGAGGTTCGGGCCGAGAAGTACGATTTGGCGATCGACCTTCAGGGACGTATGAAATCTATGCTTTTCTTGTACCTCGCTCACGCAAAACGGAAATTTGCCAAGGGGAGATGGCTTTGGGTTCCGCATTTTGCGAAGCCTGGAATTCATGCGATCGAAGAAATGGATGGTGTGCTCAAACTTGCGGGTATTGACACCCGCAATACCACTATGGAAATTCATGTTTCGCCCAAGGAGCGATCCGTCGCCGATGATTTGCTAAACGAAATCAACCCACAGTCGAAACCACTTGTAATTGTGAGCCCATTCACGCGCTGGCATACCAAGGATTGGGGCATCGACAATTTCAAAACATTCTGTACGCAAATGCCAGACGACGTAACGATTGTGTTTACCGGTTCTGATACGCAGCGTGCTGCGATCGATGATCTAATCGCACGACTCAATGGGCACTCCGTCGTAAACTTGGCGGGGCAACTAAATTTGCTGGAGTTTGCGGCGTTGATTCAGCGCAGCGTACTGCTGGTTAGCGGCGACAGCTTCCCGATGCATTTAGCCAGTGCAATGGGGCGTCCGTTGATCGCGCTATTTGGGCCTACCGATGAGACGCGAGTGGGCCCGCGCAGCGCCAGTGCGGTAGTGATGCGCGCCAGCAATAATTGCCGTCGCTGCTATCGTCGCAGTCGCTGCCCGTACCATTGCATAGGTGAAATTAGACCGGCCGATGTGATCGCCGAGACGGTTCGTATTCTTCATCAGGACGATGTGGCGACGAGCGGCTAGCCCGGATAATTCATGAAGGCTTCGAATTATCCCTGAAATCCGAACAGGACGATTCGTACTGAAACCCGATAGCGCCATAGGCGACCTAACCAGTTCAAGAATTGCGAAGATTCCTTGCGGATGGCCCGCCTTCGTCAAATATCCGGGTTAGGCCTTAGTAGCACTCGGTTTTTTCAACCGTTTGAGAAACACGTTCATTTCCCGAACCGCTTGCATATCGCCGCGCTGCTGGGCCATCGCGATCCCGCGTTCGTAGGCGTCGATGGCGCGTGGCAAGTCATTGGCGCCTGTGAGCGCTTTCCCCAGCAACTTATAAGCTGCCGAGTATCCGGGATCGTATTCGATAGCAGCGGCAAGGTGCAGGGCGGCGGCTGCAAAGTCGTCCTGCTTTAGATACTCATTGCCGAGGCCGAACCGCAACAGAGCGTTATCGTCGCCGCGTTCCAACATGGATTCAAACCGAGAGATCAGGGACAACTAGTTACGCCAATACGCGCTGGAGAACAACACCAGCAGAGTGAAAAGTTCCAAGCGTCCAAGTAACATAGCAAAAGTCAAAATCCATTTTGCCGGGGCCGATAAGTTAGCGTAGTTGGCAGCGACTTCACCCAACCCGGGGCCAAGGTTATTAAGGCAAGCAGTGACCGCAGAAAACGCGGTAATCAATTCCGTACCAACCGCTGTCATCAGCAACGACAGAACGATATAACTTAATACGTAAAGCGAGAAAAATCCCCAGACCGCGTTGATGACATGTTCTGGCACGGGTTTACCGTTGAATTTAATCGGAATTAGGGCGTTGGGATGTACGAGTTTCGCGGTTTCGCGCCGGCCCTGTTTGTACAGCAGCGCCACGCGGATCACTTTCATTCCGCCCGCGGTTGAGCCCGCACAACCACCAACGGCACTTAAAATGATGAGCATTACCGGAACAAATGTCGGCCACCAGTGAAACCCCGTTGTGGTAAATCCGGTGGTGGTGCCCACCGATATGACTTGAAACAAGCTATGCCAAAACACATCGGCGGTACCGTCGAATGTGCCGGCGCCTAACAGCACGACGTAGACGATGAGGAATACGACGAACAGGATTGATAGATAAACGACGACTTCGCTGTCGCGAAAGTAGTTGGAGATTGTTTTTTTGCGCCACGCGACAAAGTGTAAGGAAAAGTTAATACCGGAAATAACCATAAAGACCATCGCTACCGAGGCTATCGCCCGGCTATCGTAGAAGCCGATGCTGGCGTCATGGGTGGAAAAGCCACCGATTGCAACAGTTGCAAAGCTATGGGAGACCGCATCAAATAAACTCATGCCGGCAACCCAATAACCGCCTGCACATAATACCGTCAACCCAAGGTAGATATACCAAAGTGCTTTTGCGGTTTCGGTAATACGGGGCGTAAGCTTAGTGTCTTTTACCGGCCCCGGCGTTTCGGCACGATACAATTGCATGCCGCCGACCCCCAGCATTGGCATGACCGCTACCGCCAATACAATAATCCCCATGCCACCTAACCACTGCAATTGCTGGCGGTAGTAGCGTATCGATAGCGGTAAATCGTCGATTCCGGTGAGTACCGTTGCGCCGGTGGTGGTCAGCCCCGACATGGATTCAAAAAACGCGTCGGTAAGGGACATTTGCGGGTGCGCGGTTAGCACCAGCGGCAAAGCGCCGAACGCCGCTAACACGGTCCAGAACAGCACCACCACCAGAAAGCCGTCCCGGAACCGCAAATCCAATTGCAGTCGCCTAACCGGTAACCAGCAAGCCAACCCTGTGGTCAGGGTCAGCAAATAAGCGGCTAGAAACGGTGTGCCGACACCGTCGCGGGCGAGCAGAGATATAATCAGGGGCGGCAACATCGTGCTGCTGAACAGCATTAGCAGCACCCCCAAAATGCGTAGAATAATCGGCGCTCGCATAGGTTAGTCGTGATGCGGAGCTACAGATACAGCCAGGTTGCCCGGTCTCTGTCGGGTCATATAAACGTTACGCCAACTTGAAACAGGCGTTCGAGTTCGCGGATTTGACGTTTGTCCACGACAAACAAGATTACGTGGTCTTCGGATTGGATTACCGTAGTGTCGTGGGCAATCAGTACGTCGTCGCCACGCAAAATGGCGCCGAGTGTAGTTCCGGGCGGTAGCTTGATGTCGGAAATTGCACGTCCCACGACCTTAGAACTGGATTTATCGCCATGAGCGACGGCTTCGATGGCCTCTGCCGCGCCACGCCGCAACGAATGTGCCGCCACCACATCGCCGCGGCGGATCAGGGTCAATAGGGTGCCTACCGTGGCCATACGCGGCGAAATCGCGATATCTATCACGCTGCTTTCGATCAGGTCGACGTAAGCCGACCGGTTAATGATCGCCATCACGTTCTTTGCTCCTAAGCGCTTGGCCAGCATCGCCGATAATATATTGGCTTCATCGTCGTTGGTCAGAGCGCAGAACACATCGGTATTTTCAATGTTTTCTTGCAACATCAACTCTTCATCAGCGGCGTCGCCTTGTAGTACCACTGTACCGTCAAGAAGTTCCGACACTTGCCGGGCCCGGCTCAAGTTTTTTTCTATAAGGCGAACGTGAAAATCCTGCCGCTCGAGTGTGGCTGCGAGCCGATATCCGATATTTCCGGCTCCTACTAGCATGATACGGCGGCCTGGTTTATCGATATGCCGCAACTCACTCATTACCTCGCGGATATGCTCACCCGCGGCGATGAAAAATACCTCATCATCCGGCTCAATGACCGTATCGCCTTTCGGGGCGATTGGCCGATTCTTGCGGTAAATTGCGGCGACGCGGGTGTCTATGTTCGGCATATGGTCGCGCAATTCCCGCAATTCGTGACCCACGAGTGGACCGCCGTAGAACGCTTTGATGGCGACGAGTTGGATTCTACCGTCGGCGAAATCGATGACTTGCAGCGCCCCCGGATGCTCGATAAGGCGCAAAATATGTTGCGTTACTATCTGCTCTGGGCTAATGATGACGTCGATCGGGACCATTTCTTTGGAATCGATCTTCGGGCGTGAGAAGGAAAAGATCTCTGGGTGTGAGAGATGTTCCGCAGCCCGTATGCGTGCAATTTTGGTGGGGGTTCGAAATAGAGAATAAGCGATCTGGCACGCGATCATATTAACTTCATCGCGGTTGGTTACGGCCAATACAATATCGGCATCCTCGCCACCGGCTTGGGCTAGAACGTCCGGATATGAAGCACATCCGGCTACCGTGCGTATGTCAAACCTATCCTGCAATGTCTGCAGGTGAGCGGAATTTGTATCCACCAAGGTAATATCGTTGGCCTCGTCCGCTAAGATTTCGGCCATCGACGCGCCGACTTGGCCGGCGCCCAGAATGATGATTTTCATTACGCGAAAAAGCCCCGATTAATTCTACACTTGAAGCGGCCTCTACGAGGCAGTGGGTTAATCGCCAGCGTCGCTTTTGCCGGGTTTGGGTTTGATTCCATACCCTTTTAGCTTGCGATATAAATGGGTGCGCTCGATGCCGATCTTATTCGCTAACTCGGAAATATTTCCAGACGATTGCTCAAGGTGATGATTCAGATAATGTTTTTCGAATTGATCCCTGGCTTCGCGTAACGGCAAGTCGAGCATGGACGAACCAATCGCATCGACTACACTATTTTCGTCTCGGTTTAACGCCCATCCGGCCTCTTCGCGGTCGATTTCTGTGCCGTGATTAAAGATCAACAACCGTTGTACGAGGTTTTTTAGTTCACGTACATTCCCCGGCCACTGGTAATTGCGGAGTATATTGAGGGCGCCGGTAGTGAAACGGCGATACGGCAACTGTTCTCGTTCGACCATCCAGTTCACATAAAATGCCACCAGATCGGGGATGTCTTCGCGATGATCGCGCAGCGGCGGAACTTTTATCGGAATAACATTGATCCGATAATACAAGTCTTCACGGAATGCGCCGCTGGCAACCGCCGCAACGATGTCCTGATTTGTGGCGGCAATGATGCGAACGTCAATGTTTACCGCCTGGCCGCCGCCGATTCGAATGAAGCGACCTTGCTCCAGCGTGCTTAGTATCTTGGCTTGGATCGCGAGGTCCAGATCGCCGATTTCGTCTAAAAATAGGGTGCCACCGTTGGCCTCCTCGAAGCGGCCGGGTTGGACCACCCCGCCTTCGGCGCTACCGAACAACTCGATGCCGATATTTTCGTCCGGTATGGCGGCCAGACTCACGTCGATAAACGGCGCCGCCGATCCCGCGCGCGCATTGTGTAGGCATCGAGCGACTACGCCCTTACCGCTACCCGGTTCACCTGTAATTAATATCCAACTATCGGTGTTCGCCACCTGCTGAAGTTGTTGGCGAATTTCGGCCATGGCGGTGCTGGTGCCGATAAGGGTCGAAGCCGGTTCCAGACGCCGGCGCAGTCGTTGATTTTCTCGGGTAAGACGCAGATCCTGTAATGCACGATCCACCGTCACCAACAGTTTCGCTGTCGATAGGGGTTTTTCGAGAAAATCATAAGCGCCGAAACGTACCGCATCTACCGCGGTCTCGACATTGCCGTGTCCGGAGATGATAACGACCTGGGGCCCCCCGCCTTGTTCCGACCACTCTTTTAGTAATGTTATACCGTCCGTGTCGGGCATCCAGATATCCAATAAAACGAGATCAACGCGGTGTTCGCGTAGCAGCTGGCGCGCAATAATCGCGTTTCCTGCTGTCAGTACCGAGTAATTTTCGTCGATGAGGATCTCTTCGAGGACCTGGCGGATATCGGGTTCGTCGTCGACGACGAGAATCGTACCGGCATTCATTGCTTTCGATGTCCCACCGCCCGCAGGCGGGTGATTTTGATATTGGGGTCCGTCACGTTGGCGTCCCGGGCCAGATCCAACGGGAGTTGGATAGTAATGGACGCGCCGCGAGCGTCAATATTTTCAGCCCAAAGCGTGCCGCCGTGCTCCTCGACGATGCGTTTAACGATTGCAAGCCCGAGACCCGTGCCTTTTTCTTTTGTGGTGACATAGGGCTCAAATATTCGACCCAGCATATCATCGGGAAAACCGGGCCCATTATCGATTATCGATAGCTCCGCGAACTTGTTGTCTAGGCGAGTTATCCGGCGGGTGCTAATAGTTAGCTTTGGTCGGGAAACCTCAGCCAATACATCGCGTGTATTGATGATTAGATTATTTAGCACTTGTCGAATGCGGTCGGGGTCTGCCGTTAATCGATCTAAGGACTTATCCAGATTCAATATAATGTTTATCGGTTTGTCGGTTTGTTTATGTAATTCCACCACGTCGTGAATAAGGTGATTTAAATCAATCGGCTCAGGGTTCATTCGAGCCGGCTGTGCATAGTTTGAAAACGCATTTACCATGAGTTTCATCGACTCGACTTGCTGCACTATCGTTCGTGTGGCGCGATCTAGTGACGGTCGGTCGCTCGGATCCAATTTGTCGAGATACTTGTGACGAATGCGTTCCGCGGACAATTGGATCGGGGTTAGTGGATTTTTGATTTCGTGGGCCAGTCGACGTGCTACTTCGCCCCAGGCCGCATCGCGTTGTGCTTGGATCAAATCGGTAATGTCGTCGAAGACCACGACGTATCCACCGCCCCGTAAACCGCGCCCCGGCAGACGAGTGCCGCGACACATCAGCACTTGACGTCCGCGACCACCTACTAAAATGACCTCTGCTTGCCACTCCGCAAGTTCTCGCTGCATTGAATTTTCGACCGCACTGACCAGCGGTTCGATCCAGGGGTGATGATGGTGAAGCGTGGAAATATGGGAACCGATCTCTTTGTCGAATTTGACATTGAGGACTTGCTTGGCGGCTGTATTTTGGGTTCGTAGCCGGTGTTGATGATCAAACGAAAGCACGCCGGAGGAAAGATGACTCAGTACGGTTTCGAGGTAGGTGCGTTGCTGCTCCGCCTCATGCTGACTGCGGCGCGCATGATTTTGGGCGCGGTACACCTGTCGGGTCATGTCGTTAAAGGATTGCACCAGTATGCCGAGTTCATCGCCACTGGTCACCGGTAGTCGTTTGTTGTAATCGCCTGCGGCCACTGCCCGGGTGCCCTCTGCGAGGTCTCGAAGCGGTGCCACTAGTCGCCGCGATGACCAAATTGCGGCCCACATTGCGATCAATGTCGCTACCAGCGTGATCAATGTGAGGGCGAGAATAAAACTAAACTTTAGTGGGTCGCGCAGGTAGGCTAGACGTTCGTATTCGTCGCGGGCCGACTGCACACTCTGCCCGAGGCGCGCATACCGCAGCGTGAGTGGTTGTAACACCTGCAATACTCGAACTGGTTGGCTTACCCCCCTAGAGTGCACCGGTACCGCGGTCCGCAATTGCAAACCGCCGCCGGATAGTGGTTCCAGTTCGGCATGGACCTGACCCTTGCGGATTTTCGATAAAGTCATATCGTCCGGTGCATCAGGGACCAGCGACTGGGCCTCGAGGCTGCTTGATGCGATGATGCTGCCGGATTGCGTATAGAGGTTGATCTCAAAGTAGCCACCCTGTTCCCGTAGGTCATCGAGGAGCTGCACAATTTCCAATTGTGTATCGACCTCGCTCAGGTGCACGGCGTCCTCTTGCACTTGCCGTAGTTGATCATTCTTAAAGGCTTCCAATGACGCGCGGCCAAGCAGCAGGGCATCGTCGAGGGCTTGTTCAATTCGCACATCGAACCAGCTGTCAATGCCCTTGCTTAAAAACTGCACGGAGAAATAATAAACCACGGAAAGCGGCAGTATCGCGAGCAATGCAAACGTAATCAATAAACGAATGGTAAATCGCGAGCCGAGAATTCCGGATCGAAATTGTCGAACCAGCCGCCACAGGTTCGCGCCGATAAGTAGCGCCAGGATGAGAATTCCCAGCAAATTCACTATCACCAGTATCGAAAAATGGTCGCTGAGTATTTCCGAGTGTTGCGCCGCGGCGGTTAGTAAGAGCACGGCGCCCAGCAACAGAATCGCAAACGCGATGCTGGGGGCCGGGCCGGTCGCGCGTTTTATTACTGCTCTAATTTCCATTGATTCCAGCCGCTACCTAACCGCCAGGAAGGGGAGATGTATGCCACCAGCCGGAGTGGCACGGGCAGGGATTCGATGTCCAGACTCGCGCGAATCGAGAGCCGATAGTCAGATCCGTCGTCGAGCGACCGGTTCGCAACAGATATCAAAAAACGCTGCGTTCCACCCGCTGCAGCCAACGCATCCGCTACGGTGCGAAACGATCCGAAACTGTCGGTGCCGGTTGGGCCGGCGCCGGTCTGTTCGATAATATACCGGCCCGATAAAGCGTGGTATCGAATCTGTACCGGGAAGCGCCAGCGATCGATTCGCTCCTTCCACAGCAACGGTCGTGCTCTCAGTAACGCCAGCTCGACGACAATCGACAGCGGAATGCCTTTGTCCAAGGCTTCCTCGGTTTCATCGCTTAAGCTCAATTCAAGGATGGCCGTGGCTTCGATTTGATTGCCCTTGATCGTCGCTGAAACCGGCTCAATCTGAAAATCCGCGTTTGCGAAGGCCGGTAACGCTAGCAAGCCCAGTATCGCCACGATGATCATAGTGCGCCCTCTCCGCCGGCGATTGCGGAAGCTGCCGGCGTAATTAGTGTCGACTGAGGCTCGCATAGTAAAAACCGTCCGTATCATGTATTCCCGGCAGCAGTTGGCGCCCGGCGGCACGCCTCTTGCCGAACCGCTGTCCTAAGTCATTTTCCTGTGCATCGGAATGATCGTCCATAAATGACCTAATTTGTCGCTCGTTTTCTTCCGGAATCAGCGAGCAGGTTACGTACACCATAATGCCACCGGGATTCAGCAACTCCCATGTGGCGGCAAGTAGCTGGCGTTGCAACCGTGTGAATTGGTCGATATCCGTCGCCCTGCGATGGTGTTTGATGTCGGGGTGCCGACGAATGACGCCGGTACCAGAACACGGCGCGTCCAGCAGTATACGATCGAATTTGCGGCCGTCCCACCAATTATCGCTGTTGCGAGCGTCACCCGTGGTAATCGTTGCATGACGTCCTAGTCGTTCCATATTTTCGTGAATACGGCGGACCCGCGCCGGATCCACGTCGAGGGCTACGAGTTCGGTTTGCGGTTCAGTTTCGAGGATATGGCCGGCTTTACCGCCGGGAGCGGCGCACGCATCCAATATCCGTAGCCCGGGTTTCAGTTCCAATGCAATAGGTGTGAGTTGTGCGCCGTCGTCCTGCACTGATACGAGACCAGTTTCGAATCCGGGCAAGTCGGTCAAACGGGCCCATTGCGGCAAAACCACACCCCACTGGCTGCGTGGTGATGCATGGGCAACGTATCCTGCCTGCTGCAGTTGGTGTAAATAGTCCTCACGATCGATACGACCGGCGTCGACACGCAATATCATTGGCGGCCTACTGTTACCGGTTTCTATGATGAGTGGCGCATGGTCCGGATACACGCTGAATATCATATCGCGTAACCAGTCCGGGTGGGCACTGGCGGCTGCGGCCGACGTCGGTGCTGATCGGAGCCGTGACTGCTGTCTCAAGAACTCGCGCAACACCGCATTGACGAGCCCGGCGGCCCACGGAGTAGTGGAGCGCTTGATCGCGTTGACAGTTTCCGATACGACTGCGTAGGGCGGTGTGCTGTGGTATTCAATTTCGTACAAGGCCACGATAATTAGGAACAGAATCGAACGATCGGCACGTTTTACCGGCTTTGATAGCAGTTGGTTCGCATAGTCTTCGAGCCGCCAAAACCAGCGTACCGTACCGTAAGCCAAATCTCGCGCCCAGGATCGGCGTGTCTCTGGAATCGAGTGCTGTGCTTGTTGGAAGCCAGTATCCAGAGGTGCGCCGGCATCAACCACTTGCTGAACCAGCTCCGCGATGACGCTTCGGAGATCTAGACCGCGGCTTGAATTCATTCGCAGGTCATACCGTCTGCGGCGGCGATTCGGTAGCCGCGCAGTAAGTCTGCCGCTGCTAGCGGATTGCCACCCGGGCGTTGGATGCTGAGGATGCGCAATGCGTCGGCGCCGGTTTGAATGGATATCCCCGTGCTATCAGCGCTAAGTACGGTTCCGGCCGCCGCTTGTTTTGGTGAAGGCTGCACTTCGGCCTCCCAGATTCGCAAACGCGTGCCGCGGTGATAGGTATAGGCGATCGGCCACGGATTAAACGCGCGTACCCTGCGTTCCAAATCAATCGCTTTGGCGGACCAGTCGATGAGTCCCTCGTGTTTGTGCAGTTTCGCAGCATAGACGGCTAATTCCGAATCCTGCGGTTGTGGAATCGGCCATTCGCCGCGTTGTGCGGTGGTGATGAGTTGCTGCAGCATCTGTGCACCGAGATGCGCAAGGCGGTGTTCTAATGTGGCGGCCGTATCGGTAAGGTGAATCGGCTCAGGGGCTTGTGCGAGCACGTCCCCCGTGTCCAGCCCGCGGCCCATTTGCATTAGCGAAATGCCCGTAGTGACATCACCGGCTTCAATGGCTCGGGCAACAGGCGCCGCGCCGCGCCAGCGCGGTAGCAGTGAGGCATGTACATTGACACATCCGTGCCGAG
>Ga0255057_10001717_pt1 | contig 12141 bp, 9 predicted proteins | sample Cases_109_6_MG_FD_189022 | JGI IMG/M metagenome (GOLD analysis project Ga0255057, IMG submission 189022) | Seawater microbial communities from Amundsen Gulf, Northwest Territories, Canada - Cases_109_6 | ecosystem: Environmental > Aquatic > Marine > Gulf | place: Canada: Northwest Territories... | reverse complement strand
ACCCGCGTCGCGCCACAGCACCGTCGGGTATCCAGCCAGATCCGGGTCCAAGGGCTACTGGCTACTGGCTACTGGCTACTGGCTACTGGCTACTGGCTACTGGCTACTGGCTACTGGCTCAGACCTCGAGCACTACGGGGATCACTACCGCTCTTCTTCCCGTCTCCGCCCGCGTAACCGAGTTGACCGCTCCTTTTACCTTGCGCCGGGCCTGCTCGTAGTCGATTGGGAGATCGAGACGTCCCACCTCGGATTTGATTCGTTTCACCGCCAGTTCGAATACGGGCGCCGGATCGTCCATGAATCCGTGACTGTCGAGGTCGGGTCCCTGGACGATCTCGCCGGTGGCGCCGTCGACCGCCAGCGTGACAACGACCACCCCGTCGTCCGCCAGGTGGCGCCTGTCCCTGATTACGCCCTGGACGGTTCCTGCTGTGTCGAGCCCATCCACGTAGACGAGCGATGCCGAGATCGCCTTTCGCTCGAGGCGAATCGCACCTTCGTCGAGTACGACTGCGTCACCGTCCTCACACAAGAAGACCTCCGGCACCTGCATCTCTTCAGCCAGATCGGCGTGGGCTGCCAGATGCCGGTATTCGCCGTGGACCGGGACGAACGCCTTCGGACGCACAACGTTGATGAACGTCTTGAGCTCCTCGCGGGCGCCGTGGCCCGAGACATGAACGTCGGCGTTGTTGCCGTGATACACCTTCGCCCCGCGCCGCAACAGACCGTTGACCACTCGCGATACCTTCGTTTCGTTCCCCGGAATGGGCCGGGCGGAAATGAGTACGGTATCGCCGGTCTCGATGGTGATCGACTTGTGCTCACCGGCCGCCATCAGCGATAACGCCGCGAACGGCTCGCCCTGGCTGCCGGTGCACACGATCGCCGTCTCTTCCGGCGGCAAACGCAGCAACTCCTCGAGCGGCAATATCCGATCGGGTGGTGCGTCGAACAGGCCCATCTCCTCAGCTATGGGAACATTGCGCACCATCGAGCGCCCCATGAACGCCACTTTGCGCCCGGCGTCGACGGCAGCATCGACAATCTGCTGCACCCGATGGATGTGGCTGGCAAAGCAAGCGGCAACCAGCCTGGCCTTGGTCTCGACCACGATCTCGTACAGCGGCTGAGCGAGGCTCGATTCGGATGGTACGAAGCCGGGCTGTTCGGCGTTGGTGCTGTCCGACAGCAGCAACCGCACGCCGCGCCTCCCGAGCGCGGCGAATTCGGGGAGGTCGGTGGGCGTGTTGTCGATCGGCGTCGGATCGAGCTTGAAGTCGCCCGAGTGCAGCACAATCCCTTCCGGGGTATCGAAGGCGATCCCGGCGCCCTGCGGAATCGAATGTGACACCGGAACGTGCATGAACTTGAAGTTGCCGTGAGTGCTCCATTTACCCATCTCCACTGGCCGCAGGTCGTGCTTGATCCCGGCTTCCTCGAGCCGGGAGCGAGCAAATGCCAGCGCCAGCGGTGCGCCGTATACCGGAACGTTGACCTGTGCCAGGAAGAAGGTGAGGGCGCCGACATGGTCCTCGTGACCATGGGTCAAGATCACACACTCGACATCATCGGCTCGTTCCACCAGTGACGAAAAATCCGGCAACACCAGATCAACTCCGAGCATGTTCTCGTCGGGAAACATGAGCCCACAGTCGATGAGGGCTATCTGCCCACCGATCTCGATCGAGGCGCAGTTGCGACCGATCTCCCCCAGGCCGCCCAAGAACGAAACCCTTACCGACATCAGTTCCCGGTCTCCTGGCCGGTGGCGACGACCTCGGCCAACGCCTCCTTCACTGCGTCGACGGCTTCGACCGAAGCCGTGACAAGAGGTGATCGCGGCTCGCCAACCGGCTGCCACAACGCATTCAGCGCCCCCTTGACGGGCATCGGATTCGGCTCGGCGAACAACGCTCGACAAAGCGGGGCGAGCGAAAGATGAATCCGGCGCGCTTGGGGCCAGTCGTCGTTCGATGCGGCTGCGACCATGGCCGCAATCTGTTCTCCGGCCAGGTGGGCGGCGACGCTGACGATGCCGACCGCCCCCACAGCCATCATGGGCACGGTCAGGATGTCGTCACCGGAGTACACGGCAAGATCATCTCCACACGCGTTGACGGTCTCGGTCGTGAATGCCAGGTCGCCCACCGCATCCTTTACTGCGGCGATTCGCTCGTGCTGCGCCAGTCGGGCCAGTGTCTCGACTTCGATCCGGCGACCGGTACGGGACGGGATGTTGTAGAGCAGCACCGGAACCGGCGACGCATCGGCAATGGCGGTGAAGTGCTCGAACAGGCCCTGCTGCGGCGGCCGTGAGTAGTACGGGGTCACTGCCATGACTCCGTGTACTCCTGCCTCGACCGCACCGGCGGTGAGGCGGAGCGACTCTGCCGTGTCGTACGTGCCTACGCCCGCAACGACAACAGCCTTATCCCCGACCGCATCAACCACCGCACGAAACAAAGCGACCTTTTCATCCGCGCTCAGCGTCGGTGACTCCCCAGTCGTGCCGGAGACCACAATTCCGTCGTTCCCCGTCTCTACCAAGTGCCGCGCCAAGTCCCAAACGGTGCCGTGATCGACGGCCCCTGATGTATCGAAGGGAGTGATCATGGCGGTGAGTACCCGCCCGAACGGTATAGCCATCATGTCTCCCGGTCGACTCCGACGGACGGTAGCAACAGACGAACGGTTCAAGTATGCATCAAACCGGTTACGGAATGCCTCCCAGCACTATCCGGTTACGGTGGTCCCATGGCACATGTGAAAGACGTCGATCAGCAGGACTTTGGCACCGAGGTGCTGCAGCGGAGCCACGACGTTCCGGTGGTTGTAGATTTCTGGGCTACCTGGTGCGGTCCGTGCAAGACCCTAGGCCCGGCACTCGAAGCGGTCGCCGCCGACTACGACGGCAGATTCGAATTGGTCAAGGTCGATGTGGATCAGAATCAGGAGTTGTCTCAGCAGTTCCAAATCCAGTCGATCCCGACCGTTGTCGCCTTCAAGAACGGCCAGCCGGTATCTCAGTTCATGGGCGCCATCCCCGATCCGCAGATCCGTCAGTTCATCGACAACATCCTCCCTACCGAACTCGATCTCATGGTCGACCGCGCCCGCGACCTCGTTCTTGAGGGCGATGAAGTGGGTGCCAGCGGACTTTTCAGCGAGGTCCTGGAAAAGCAGCCCGATCACGTTGAAGCGGGGACGGGACTTGCATCGCTATTGATCGCCAACGGCGACACCGATACTGCACTCATCGTCCTGGGACGCCTGCCGCGAACCTCGGAGGTCGAGAAGCTGGAGGCAGCGGCCCGGGTGACCGCAGCGCGCGGGGCGGATGTGCCGGAGCTCGAAGCCAAGCTGGCGGCAGCGCCCGACGATCAGACACTCCGCATCGACTTGGCACAGGCGCTGGCGGCCAACGGAGAGCACGAGGCTGCCCTCGACCATCTCCTGGTGGTTGTCGCCGGCAAGGGCGACCAAAAGGACGAGGCACGGCAGGGCATGATCGATGTGTTCGGCCTCCTGGGAGACGAGCACCCGCTGACGGTGTCCTACCGCAAGGCCCTGGCTAACGCGCTCTTCTGAGTATCGAGTCGGGAGTCATGAGTCGGGAGTCTGGACTCAAGACTCCGGACTCCCGACTTCCTACCCCACATACTGTTCGAGATCTGCCGCTTCGAATGGGCCGACTGCTCCGAGGACGAACGGTCCTCCGTAGACCTCCTTGGCGACCGCGTGTACCTCACCGAGGGTCACCGCATCGATCCGGGCAACCGTCTGATCGAGGGTCAAGTGCTCGATCCCGGTGAGCTCATGGCGGCCGAGGCGCACCATCCGACTATTGGTGTCTTCCATCGACAACGCCAACCCGCCCTTCATGTTGCCCTTCACCCTTTCGAGTTCGTCCGTGGTGAGACCATCCTCGACCACGGACGCCAACTCCTCACGCACCAGAGAAAGCACCTCTGAAGTCTGATTGGGCGTGGTTCCGACGTAAACGCCAAACGCCCCCGAGTCGGCGTATGGCATCCTGAAGGCATAGACCGCGTATGCCAGTCCTCGTTCCTCGCGAATCCGACGGAACAGGCGGGATGACATCCCACCTCCGATCACGTGGTTGAGGATCCCGAACGCAAAACGGCGATCGTCCCCCCGCTTGAGTGATTCGCCCCCGATCACCAGGTGGGCCTGCTCGGTGTCGCGAGTGACGACGCCCACATTCGTGTCGATCGGAGCATCGACTAATTCGTGGCCTCCGGCATCACCGTCCCATTTGCCGAAGCGCGCCGTCGCCATCGCGACGGCATCCTCGTGCTCTACGTGCCCGGCCGCAGCCAACACCACTGTCGACGGGTGATATCGGCGTTGCCAGTAACCCGCGATGATGTCTCTGGTCATATCTGTGATCGACTCGCGGGTGCCCAGCACCGGCTTGGCGAGGGCGTGCTCTCCCCACAACGCCCGGGCGAACTGATCGTGGGCGACATCGGCCGGATCGTCCTCATTCATGTTGATCTCTTCGAGCACGACGGACGATTCGGATTCGATCTCGGCCTCACGGAATGCCGGCCGTTGAATCATTTCGGCCAACAGGTCCATACCCATGGCGAGATCTTCGTCCCGTAGCTGGGCCCAGTAGCAGGTGTATTCCTTCGAAGTGAATGCGTTGCTCCTGGCACCCACCGAGTCGAAAGCTTCGGCGATCTCGCGAGCGCTGATTTCTTCGGTTCCCTTGAAGAGCAGGTGCTCCAGAAAGTGAGAACAACCCGCCTCGACGTCCGACTCGTCGCGGCTACCGGTGTCCACCCAGCATCCGACGGAGACCGAACGAACCGACGGCATCGTCTCGGTGATGACCCGAAGGCCGTTTGGAAGCGTGGTGAGTTGATGATCCATGAGCGCCGGATGCTACAGGCGTCGCCACACCAGCCTGTACACATGGTCCACAGCCTGCTGAAGTGGGGAGTGACCCAGTTCGGAGGCCCCCATGAAACGACTCGCCGCCATGCTGATCGCTCTCGCCTTGATCGCTGCAGCCTGCAGCGACGACGACACGTCCGACGTCGAGGCGACAGTCACATCCGCCCCAACCGAGACCTCCGCCGCCACGACGGCCGCCGCCACCGAAGCCCCGGACGTTACCGCGGCGGGACCTGCCGAACCGCTGACGGTTTCCTTCACCACGACAGACGGTCTGGCGCTCGACGCCACCGTCTACCGGGGCGGATCCGACTGGGTGGTGCTGGCACACATGCGCCCGGCCGACAAGACGTCTTGGGCCGAGCTCGCCACCCTCTTCCAGGCCGAGGACTACTCGGTACTCGCCTACAACAACCGGGGCTACGGGGCGTCCGAAGGCGACCGCGAGCCCTTCGACCTGTTGATCGACGCCGCGGCTGCGCTGGAATACGCCACCGCTCAGGGAGCCCGTCGCCTCGTCTTCGGTGGAGCCTCTATGAACGGAGCGACGGCGATGACGCTTGGGGCCGGCAACGACTTCGACGCGATCTTCCTGCTGTCCGGAGTGCCGTCGTTTCCGAGCGCACCCGACGCCTCCGACTTTCTGGCCGATGTCGAGGAGCCGATCCTGTTCGTCGCCGCAGAAGACGATGGAAGCGCCGCATCGGATGCCAGGTCGTATGCGGATGCGGCACCGTTGTCCGAACTGATCGTGCTCTCCGCAGGAGGCCATGCCACGAGGATGCTGGCGGCCGACCCAAGCCTTGGAGCAAGGATCGTGGAGTGGGTAATGGAAGCCGGAAGCAGCGGTTAGCTCTCTGGAGACTGGGGACTTCTTACTCCATCTCCCCGAGATATGCCTGACGCATCTGCGGGTTGGCGAGCAGGTTCTCGGCCGTATCCGCCAGAACGATGCTCCCGGTCTGGAGCACGTAGCCACGATCGGCGATCGACAACGCCATGTTGGCATTCTGCTCGACTACAAAGACGGTGGTTCCTGCCTGGTTGATCTGCTCGATGATTTCGAAGTTCTGGCTCACCAGCACCGGAGCCAGCCCCATCGAAGGCTCATCCATCAGAAGCACCTTCGGCTTGGCCATCAGCGCCCTCCCGACCGCCACCATCTGCTGCTCGCCCCCTGACAGCGTCCCTGCTTTTTGGGTGAGTCGTTCTTTGACTCTGGGAAACAGATCAAAGATCCGCTCCATCTCATCGTCGAGATTCTCCTTATCCTTTCGCAGGAAGGCTCCAATCTCCAGGTTCTCCTTGACTGTCATCCTCTTAAAGAGCCTGCGGTTCTCGGGAACCATCGACACGCCGCGCTCCACCCGGAAGCTGGTCGGGGCGTCGGACACGACGTCTCCATCGAGGAGCACATCGCCGGTCGTCGGAGTAACCATCCCCAACACAGTCTTGAGAACGGTGGTCTTGCCCGAAGCGTTGCCGCCCAGCAAGCAGACGATTTCCCCGGCGTGGATCTCGATATCGACGTCCTTGAGAATGTGAACCGGGCCGTAGTGAGTGTTTACCCCACGGAATTCCAGAACCGGCGTCTGTTCTGTCATCAGTGTGCTTCCGCCGGACGGCCCAGGTAGGCCTCGATCACGTCTTCGTTGGTGGACACCTGGTCGTAGGTGCCTTCGGCGATCTGAACGCCATGGTCGAGGACCACGACCCGGTCGGATACATCGCGCACCACCTTCATCTCATGCTCGATGACGACAATCGTAAAGCCACGCTCGTCGCGCAACTTGGTGATGAGTCCGGTCAGTTCAGCGGTCTCGCTCGGGTTCATTCCGGCGGTCGGCTCGTCGAGCAACAGGAGCCGAGGCTGTGTCGCCATCGCCCGGGCGATCTCCAGACGGCGTCGGTTGGCATACGAGAGCGTGAACGCCGGCTGGTCGAAGCGGTATCCGACGAGCCTGGTGCCGAAGAACCCCAGCACCTCGCGGGCCCGCTCCCGAATCTCGCGCTCTTCCTTACGAAAACCAGGGGTCTGGAACAAGGCCGGGAACACACCCTTATGGGTATGGGAGTGCTGGGCAACCATCACGTTCTCGAGAATGGTCATGTTCTGAAACAACCGCACATTCTGGAAAGTGCGTGAGATTCCGCGCCGGTTGATCTGATCCGGAGTGAGTCCGCTCACATCCCGGCCGTCAAAGATGATCTCGCCCTCATCGGGCGCAAACATGCCCGAGATCACATTGAAGAACGTGGTCTTCCCGGCGCCGTTGGGGCCGATCACGCTGACGATCTCGCCCTCGGCAATATGAAAATCTACGCCGCCCAACGCCAGCAGGCCTCCGAACTGCTTCTTCAGCCCCTTGATCTCGAGGAGTGCCATCAGGCCTCACCCTCCTCTCCCTTGCCGAGCCAAACATCCTGTTTCAACTCATCACCGTGCAGTTCTCGCGTGCGCCGGGCGCTCGGCGCCAAGCCTTCGGGACGCTGCAGCATCATGTAGACGAGCAGGACGCCGTAGATGAGGAGTTTGAACTCCTGGAACTCGCGCAGCATGCCCGGTTGGGTGGGCCCGCCGAGCACGCCAATGAGCACCAGCGCACCGACGGCTACGCCGCGCAAGCTCCCGATGCCACCGACGATCACCACCACGAGAATGATGATCGATTGAACGATTTTGAAGCTGCTCGGGAAGATCGTTCCGATCTTGACCGCGAACAGTGCTCCACCGACCGCGGCCAGGATCGCACCGATGACGAACGCAAGCAGTTTGGAGGTGACGACGTTGATTCCCATGGTCTCTGCCACTTGCTCGTCTTCACGCATCGCCATCCACGCCCGGCCGATACGGGAGTCCTGCAACCGCCACGAAACGAATGCGGCCAGCGCCACGAAGATCAGAACCAGCCGGAACACGGCCTCGGAGTCGATGCCGGTCACCGTCCAAGACGCAAAGCCCGGGAAGAGGAGCCCAACAACTGTCGCCACCGTGCCGAAGCCGATCCAAACGCCGGCAACCTTCGCCGAGCTGTCGTCTTGATCGGCGCGGGCAAAGCGCCATCGGAGGAATCCAATGAGGCTCACGACTACGCCGACCGCAACCAGCACATAGCCGAACAAGGTGACAATTTGGCCTTCGCCGATCCGCAGGATCCCCTGTGCTCCGCCGAATGTGCCCTTGAGCCAGTCGGCTTGAAAGACGAGACGGGCGATCTCACCAAAGGCCAGCGTGACGATCGCCAGGTAGTCGCCTCGCATCCGGATGACCGGGGTGCCCACGATGATCCCGGCTATGGCCGCCATGATGATCACGAAGGGCAGGGCCGAAAAGAACGCCAGCTCGGGGCTGAAGTCTCCGGGCGTGAGCGGCGAAGTGAACACCGCAGCCGTATAGGCCCCGACCGCAAAGAAGGCCACATACCCCAGGTCGAGCAGACCGGCGTATCCGACCACGATGTTTAGACCGAGACCCATCAGCATGAACAAACCGACGGTGGCCAGGACCTCATTGAGGAATGGACCGAACACCGATGGAATCACCAGGCCCACTGCCATCATGCTGGTGGCCACGATGAACCCGGTTGAGCGGCGCTTGGCCTCCGGCAGGGCCAGGTATCGCTGCCGGGCAGCCGAGGCTTTCCCGGCGAATCGGACGTGCAAAACGATCACCGACACCGCGATCACAGCCGCCGCACCCGCCGTCACCCCCCGGTTGTCCGAGAAAACGACATCGTCCAAGAATCTGAGCCCCACCCCTTTGAAGACGTTCCCCAACACCAACTCGACAAACCCGATGATGAGAATCCACACGAAGGCGGAGGTCACCGACCGGCGCCACAAATCCGACAGAAGGTGGAACCCACCTCCGGCAGCACCGAGGACGCCACCGAGGGCCACCAGGATCGTTGCCCCCACGATGGCCGATTGCTCGAACCCGATGATTTCCACCAGATCGGGCGTCACGTTGAGGAGGATGCCTCGCACGTCGAATGCGTCGATGAGTAGTAGAAACGCCCCCATCATGGCGCCGCCGACAATGCCGGCCGCCGCGCCACCGATCAGGTTATGCGGCCCCTTGCGAGGTGCTTCCATCCCCTCGAGCACCGGCTGGAAGGTGACCCGATACCCGAACAGAATCGGAATCCAAGCCAGCGACAGGTACCCGAGTGACAGGATCGGATCGATCACGCTGCGGGTATCGAACACCTCGACCATGCCGATGGACGCGATGAAGATCGCGGTCACTCCGGCGATCGCACCGAGGCGAACGGCCTTTGTGAGGTCGACACGGGGCGATGTGATCGGCTCGATCATGCCCGCTCCTCGACTGCCAAGCGCTCACCGAGCAGACCGGCCGGCCGCACCATTAAGACTCCGATCAGCACGACGAAAGCAATCATGTCCTTGAGCTGCGAAGCACCGGGGATCGTGGCACTGAATCCGGGAAGCACGAAGATTCCCAGAATCGATCCCACCGTGCCCATCACCAGCATGCCCAGCGAACTGCCCGCCTTCCGGGCGTCTCCGGCCCAGAATCGCCGGAAACCCCAATACGCCACCGCAGCGCTGAAAGCCGAAAGCGAGTAGGCGACCCAGGTCGGGATCTCCCAAGACAGGCCGCCCAGCATGTTCGGTCCCGAGGCCTCGACCAGTCCGAGTGTGAGCCCTCCGAGCATCGCGCCCGGGAGGTTGCCGATGCCGCCGAGGACTGCCGCCGTAAAGGCTTTGATCCCCGGTAAAAACCCGGTCAGGAAGAACACTTTGCGGAACAGCATCGCCCACAGCATTCCACCCACACCGGCCATTGCCCCGCCGACCGCAAACGTCATTACGATCGTACGATTGACGTCGATCCCCATCAGGCCGGCGATCTCCTTGTCTTCCGATACGGCGCGGATGGCCCTCCCGGTTCTCGATCGCTCTACGAAGAACCACAAGGAAACCATCGACACGATCGCAGTGGCGATGACGAGGAGCTTTATGCCTTCGATCTCGAGACCGAAGACTGAAACGCGTTCTTGCAGGCCGACGGGCAGCTGCGGGAACGTCTTGAAACTGGCGCCGAACAGACCTTTGACGGCGTACTGCAAGAAAAATGACATGCCGATCGAGGTGATCAGCGGAATCAACCGGGGGGCGCCCCGCAGCGGGCGGTAAGCGATTCGTTCGACCAGAACTGCCACCACCGTCGAGGTCAATACAGACGCGAGGAAGACGATGAAAATGGCTATCAGAAAAGCGTCCTCCCAAAGCCCGGTTTCGAAGAGTGCATCGGAAACGAAGAATCCGGCCATCGCACCCGACATGAAGACCTCGCCGTGGGCAAAGTTGATAAAGCCGAGCACCCCGTAAACCATCGAGTATCCGAGGGCGATGAGCCCGTACATGAAGCCCTGGGCGAGTCCTCCGACGATGAGGTCTCGCCATGCGACTGCAGTGAGTCCGGAACCGTCTACCTGGAGCGCCACGGTGCCGACGACCGCCCAGATGGCAAAGAATATGAGGGCGACCTTCATCGCAAAAAGGAACACATCGACGGCCAGAGTCGATACGTCTTGGTTGAGCGTCAGTCGAGGCGTTGGTGTGGTCCGTATGGCCACCTGGTGGTCTTCCCTTGTTTTTGCGAAGGGGGCCCGGCCCAACGGGCCGGGCCCCCTTCCGCATTAGTTGCTTGTCGCTACTTCTCAGCCGGTTGGCGAGAAGCTGAACACGACGTTTGCCTTGCCTGTTTCTACGTCACCGGAGTCGGTGTGGTGGACGATCGCAATCGCCTGTGCACCACAGTCACCGAAGGCGTCACACGAAAGTGTGCCGGTCACTCCGGAGAAGCCGGAAGTGTTAGCCAGCTCAGCACGCAGAGCAGCGCGGTCCACAAACATGGTGCCATCGGCGTCCACAAATGCGACGGCCTCGATGGCGCTCAACAGCATCATCGTGGCGTCGTAGGTATGGGCGTGGAACGCCGCAAGCGGCGCCTCACCGAAGTCGGCCTCATAGCGGGCCACCAGTGCGTCATAGGTCGTACCGGTCAAGCCCTGATTAGCGCCGAAACGCAGATCCGGACCAGAGAAGTACATGCCCTCGGACTCTGGCAGCTCCATGAAGGCGGTCACCAGCAGGCCATCAGCACCAAACCAGATCACGTCTTCGAGACCAGCCACACCACCGGCCTGCTGGATGATGAAGTCACCCTCAGGCTGGAAGATGGGGAAGTACACGACTTCAGGCCCAGCTGCCGAAACGGCAGTGAGGACAGCAGTCATGTCGGTATCACCCTTGTTCACTGCCGTGTAGATGACGACTTCGCCACCCGCCTCAGCGAACGCATTTGCGAACGCTGTGGCCAGACCATCGGTATACGGATCACCATCGTGGATCGCTGCAGCCTTGGTCAGGCCCAGCTCCTCGAAAGCAAACTGCGCCGCGGTCGCACCCTGGAACAGGTCGTTGTGAGCCGTCCGGTAGTAACCCGGCTGGTAGTTCTCACCAGCAGTGCCCTCCAGATCCGACGTGAGTGACGGCGAAGTGTTGGAACCCGAAATGAGCACCATCCCCGCAGCCGACAGGAGCGGCGACGCAGCGGCCGCAGCACCCGAACACGTCGTACCGACGACACCGAGCACGCCCTCTTGGGCCAGGATCGCCTGAGCACCGGCCTGCCCGCCTTCAGCGGAACACAGATCGTCCTCAGGAGTCCCCAAGTTCACCGAGTGACCATTGATATCGCCGTAGTCCTCGATCGCCAAGATCATGCCGCGAACCTGGTCATCACCAAGGAACGCCACATCACCCGAGATCGCCTGCAAAGCACGAATCTCAACCGCATCACCAGCGGCGATTTCAGTAACACCAAGCGCACCAGGCGTGAATTCGGCCCCGCCACCGCTACCGGTTGGCGAGAAGCTGAACACGACGTTTGCCTTGCCTGTTTCTACGTCACCGGAGTCGGTGTGCTGGACGATCGCAATCGCCTGTGCACCACAGTCACCGAAGGCGTCACACGAAAGTGTGCCGGTCACTCCGGAGAAGCCGGAAGTGCCGTCCAACTCGTCACGCAATGCTTGACGGTCGACGTGCATCGTGCCGTCTTCTACTACTGCGACGGCCTCGATGGCGCTCAACAGCATCATCGTGGCGTCGTAGGTATGGGCGTGGAACGCCGCAAGCGGCGCCTCACCGAAGTCGGCCTCATAGCGGGCCACCAGTGCG
>Ga0255057_10001716_pt1 | contig 12149 bp, 10 predicted proteins | sample Cases_109_6_MG_FD_189022 | JGI IMG/M metagenome (GOLD analysis project Ga0255057, IMG submission 189022) | Seawater microbial communities from Amundsen Gulf, Northwest Territories, Canada - Cases_109_6 | ecosystem: Environmental > Aquatic > Marine > Gulf | place: Canada: Northwest Territories... | reverse complement strand
GGTGATAATTGCGTCCTGCAGCGTGGCCCAGCCGTGAACGGCATGACAACCGAACCAGCGGCGGCCGAACTGATAACCACCTCGACACGGAACATCCTTGTATTCGTCCACCTTCACGACGCCGAGCGACATCGCCATCGCCGCTGTCGCCAACTTGAAGACCGATCCAGGAGCGTAACGTGCCTGAACCGCGCGATTGAGAAGCGGTTTCGACGCGTCGTTCGCGAGTTGATTCCAAGCCTCGGAAGTCAACCGACCACTGAAAACATTGGGTTCGAACGTCGGGTGCGAGTACAGCAGCAGCACATCGCCAGTGTTGGGATCAAGCGCCACCACCGAGCCCCGCTTGTCCTTCGGGAACAGCTCCGCGGCTCGGCGTTGGAGGTCGAGGTCGACCGTAAGCGTCAAGTCCTGACCACGTTTTGGGGGGTCGAATGGCTTTTCTACCCATGGCCCTATCCAGCGACCCCGAACGTCCACTTCGCGGTACTCCGCGCCTTTCCGGCCTTGGAGCTCGGCCTCATACATCTGTTCAATACCGGCTTTTCCTACGATGTCACCGGGCGCGTATCCCTGCTCCTTGAGCTCGGACAACTCGCCTTCGGCGATTTGCGCGACGTAGCCGGTGAGGTGAGCTGTCGCACGACCGTACGGATAAGCGCGCCGTGGCTTCGGTTGAAGCAACAACCCGCGGACTTGACTGCGCTTCTCTTCAAGCTTCGAAAGGGTACGGTAGTCAAGATCGTCATCGAGCAGAATCGGTTGGCCTGGTGCGAGTTGGTACTGACGCGTCAAGGCTTCGATCTCGTGCTCGTCGAGCTCGAGAATCGGTCCGATCTTGTCTATCGATGTTGTTAGCTCTTCGATCGACGCCGGAAGGAGCGAAACGGAATATGCCGGTACGTTTTCGGCGATAACCTCGCCGTCGCGATCGTATATAAAACCGCGAGGCGCCGGTAGTGGAATAGTCCGCACTTGGTTGCTGGTCGCGCGCTCAACATGCGAGGCGTGCTCCACGACTTGCAACCGGAAGAAAGTCGCTACTAGGATCCCGAAAATCACAAGCAGACCGACCCGCGCCAGGAGCCCGCGCTGGTTACGGTTCTCCGGATCAAACGGAGCGCCCGTTTGCGGAGTAAAACTGGTTTTCAATACCCCCCGAACATCTGGAAAAGCTTTAAGAACCTGAACTTAGGGCTACATTAGAGGGGAGGCAAACTTCGCGCCGCCGATCGACGCTTGGGGCCTAGCGGCCCAGGAGGAGGCGCCTGCAGAGTACTCCCACCAGGGCGGTATAGGCGGCGCTGAGCGGGCTCTCCCAGAAGAACCGTGTCTCAAATGCCTCCCATGTGCCCGAAGCAGCCACCCCGAGGATGAGCACGTCGAGCACGAGCTTGGCGCTCGCGATCAGGGCCAGATCAACCCCGGCGGTCGTGAGGTAGAGGGTTTCACGCGACTTGCCGAGGCCATACCCGAGGACGGTCATCCCCAGCGCATGTAACCCGAAGTGCGACAACACGAGCGCGTCGCGGAAAAGCCCCAGCCCGAAGCCCAGCAGCGCCCCGGCTTGGGCGTGCCACGCCAGAGCGCCATAGGTGAGCGCGATGAGCACAAAATCTGGCCGCGCGCCGCCGATCGCCAATGGGTCCTCAAGCACGATCGCCGCCAACAGGCAAAAAGCGAGAAACGTTGCATATCGTTGACGAGAAAGCGGTTGAGCACCAGCGGGCCCGATCGAATCAGTCACAACGAGTCGCTGTTGGCCTCAGCCGGCGAGATCGAGTCGCCTCCGACAGCCGATGCTTCGCCACCCAATCGATCGCCCACCATCGGCGGGTGGGCGTAACCCGGCCAGAACAGTCTCAGACTATCACCCGCCGAGGCGCCTCGTGAGGAACCCCGCATGAGCACGAACACCGCGGTCAACGAACCCAGATCAACCCCAGGTTCAACCAGATCGATTTGCTGTAACCCCAGTCGCTGGTCCTCCTGGCTCGCGGTGACTTGTCCGATCGGGATCCCGCGCGGAAAGGCTCCTCCGTAGCCCGATGTTACGATCCGATCACCGGGCTCGGAGCGCGCTCTCAACGGCAACAACAACTGCAGCCGACCCGCCGCGCTTGGGCGCACGATCCCGTACTCGAGATGATCGCCACCGAGCAACAGAGCACTAGCGCTAAAATCCGGGTGTGTGTACAACATGACTTCACTTGTGCCCGGTCCAACCGAAACGATTTTACCCACCAGGCCACGATCGGTTATCACAGGCAGGTTCTCCGTGACATTATCGGCACGACCGGCGTCAACGATCATCACGCTCGGTGCCGCCACGAAATCGCGATTGATCACCCTTGCGGCAGTGAGGCTTACCGGCAAGTGATCTGCGAAGTCGAGCAAGCTTCTTAACTCTCGATTCTGCAACCGAACCGCATCGGTATCCGAGAGCTCGACTCGTGCCCCCTGAAGCTGGCGCCTGAGTTGCGTGTTCTCGGTTCTCAGTCGCAGGTGTCCGCCAAACACCTCACGAACCCGAGACACGGGCAGCATTACGACGTGATTGACCGAACGGGCGAGCGCGGCTTGGCGCGAATCGGGGAGCGCCAGCAGGACCAGTGAGGCTGCCGCACAAGTGATAGCGATGGCTTCAGCGTGGCGACGAGGGGGTAGTAACGGCATCAGCCAACGCCGAACCGTGGATTCAGTTGCGGCGGCTTAAGACGAGCACGCCGCGATACTTGTCCGGATCGTCTAGTATCCGACCGGTACCGCGGACCACGCAGGTAAGCGGTTCCTCATCGACGTTGATGGGAAGATTGGTGTTCTCGCGCAGTAGCGAGTCGAGTCCCCGGAGGAGCGCACCACCGCCGGTCATCACGATACCGCGATCGACGATGTCGCTTGCCAGCTCAGCCGGGGTCCGCTCGAGCGCCTGCCGCACGGCATCAACGACCGCCATGATCGGCTCCTGGATCGCGTCACGTATCTCGCCCGAGCTCACTCGAACTGTCGTCGGGATCCCGGTCACGACATCACGCCCCTTGACGTCCATGACCTCGTCTCCGTTGACCGATTGATATGCCGAGCCGATCGTCATCTTAACCTGCTCCGCCGTAGGCTCTCCGATCACGATGTTGTAGTCCTTCTTTACAAAATGCTGAATCGCTTCATCGATCTCATCGCCACCAACCCGAATCGATATATCGCTCACAATACCAGACAGCGCGATGACAGCGATTTCGGTGGTTCCACCGCCGATGTCGATCACCATGTTACCGGTTGGTGTCTCGACCGGAAGCCCTACACCAATGGCGGCCGCCATCGGTTCGGGGACTAAGTACACCTCCTTTGCGCCGGCTGACTCGGCGCTATCCCGGACAGCCCGCTTCTCGACTTCGGTGATACCGCTGGGAACTGAGATGAGAACTTTGGGGCGTATCGGCATGAGGCGATTTCGTAACACGCGCTTCAGAAAAATACGAAGCATCTTCTCAGTCACTTCAAAATCAGCGATTACGCCATCTTTGAGGGGTCGTACGGCGTTGATTCCAGCCGGCGTCCGGCCCAACATCTTCTTCGCCTCGAGTCCGACCGCGAGGATCTCACGGGTGTCTGCGTCCAGAGCGACGACCGACGGCTCATTGAGGACGATGCCTCGCCCCTTTACGTAAATGAGCGTATTGGCGGTGCCAAGATCAACCGAAACCTCACTAGCCAGAAACGGCCCAACGTTCGATCTGAGGAAGCTCAGCACGGCGCGCTCACCGACCGGTCGACCCAAAGCCGCCGACTCCCCGAGTTGTCTCGGGAAGTGCCTCGACCTCAACCAAGTCGAGGCGCGAGACGGGTCCGACCACGAGCTGGGCGATTCGGTCACCAGGATTGATCTCGACGACTTCTTGACCCAAGTTCACCAGCAGGACCTTCACTTCGCCGCGGTAGTCTGCATCGACGGTTCCCGGGGCATTCAGAACGGTGACGCCATACTCGGCTGCCATCCCGGATCGTGGTCGAATCTGGCCCTCGCAACTGGACGGCAAAGCGATCGCGAAGCCAGTGCCAATCAGCCGACGCTCTCCGGGCTCGATCCGGTGCGCCTCGGCCGCGCGCAGATCGAGCCCCGCCGCCGCTTTGGTCGCATACTCTGGTAGCGGCAGATCATGATCCCCCACCCGGCGAACGGGCAGCTGCTGCGCGGCGTTCAAGGTCACACTTGGGCTGGAGCTCACCGAAGTACCTCTTTGGGTTCCCGATACGGGAGGTCAAAAGCTTCCGCGACGCCAGGATATGTGACCTCACCCGCGACTACATTGAGTCCCAGCCGCAGAGGCTTGCTGTCGCGACACGCCGCCTGCCAGCCCTGATCGGCCAATCGCCGCGCATAAGGAAGAGTGGCGTTCGTCAAGGCGATCGTCGATGTCCTCGGTACAGCTCCCGGCATGTTCGCTACACAGTAATGAACGACACCGTCAACAACAAAGACCGGGTCCTCATGTGTTGTCGGTCGACACGTCTCGATACAACCGCCTTGGTCCACCGCGACGTCCACGATCACCGCACCTGGCTTCATATGACGCAAGTCCTCGCGCGTCACCAAGTGGGGCGCCTTGGCACCTGGCAGCAAGACGGCACCGACCAACAGATCAGCGCGGCGAAGCATCTCGCGAATGGTGTGCACGTCTGAAAACAGGCAGTCAACGTTGGCCGGCATCACGTCCTCGAGATACCGCAGCCGATCGAGAGAAATATCGAGAATCGTCACTCGCGCACCGAGTCCCGCCGCCATCTTGGCGGCGTTGGTGCCGACCACCCCTCCGCCAAAGATGACGACCTCGGCTGGTGGAGTGCCCGGGACACCGCCCAAGAGAATCCCACGTCCCCCCATCAGCTTCTCCAGGTACTTGGCACCTTCCTGGATCGCCATCCGACCCGCGACCTCGCTCATCGGAACCAGCAGTGGGAGCGAGCCGTCGGTTTCCTCTACGGTCTCGTACGCGACCGCTACCGATCCGGTCTCGATCAAACCCTGGGTAAGTTCCCGCGAAGCAGCGAAATGGAAGAAGGTAAACACGACTTGACCTTCCCTAATCAAGTCGATCTCGGCTGCCAACGGTTCTTTCACCTTGAGGATCATCTCGCACTCGGCGAACAGTTCCTGCGGCCCATCCACCAACCGCGCACCGGCCAGGGTGTAGGCTTCATCGTCGAAACCTGATCCCTCTCCCGAGCCGCGTTCGAGCCACACTTCGTGACCGTCTCGGCTGAGCACTTCGGCGCCCACCGGGCGCAGCGCGACCCGGTTCTCGTTAGCCTTGATCTCTCGCGGCACGCCGATCCGCATGCGTCGTTTCTCAGGCCCGACGGCGCCCGCCGTGACGTTCGCGCCCAGACCGCTCTTGGTCGTCCTCTCGCTGGTCTCCGTTCTGCTGACCACCATCGCCTCCCTCTGGCTTCTCGAGCAGTGCCTTGCGGGAGAGCTTCACCCGACCCTGATTGTCGATCCCGATCAACTTAACACGCATGATCTCGCCCTCGGACGTAACGTCTTCCACGCGCTCTACGCGACGGTGCTCCAGCTCCGAGATGTGAACCAACCCGTCACGGCCCGGCAGGATCTCAACAAACGCACCAAACGTCGTAATGCTCTTGACCGGTCCTTCGTAGATCTTCCCTATCTCGGGTTCCTCGATAATCTGCTCAATTCGGCGAAGGGCCTCTTGTCCACCCGCCCCATCGATCGAAGCGATCGTGACGACGCCCTCGTCGTCGATGTCGATCTTGGCGCCCGTTTCCTCCTGAAGTCCACGGATCACCTTGCCTCCGCTGCCGATGATCTCCCGGATCTTCTTCTTCGGCACCACGATCGTGATGATCCGCGGGGCGTGTTGGCTGATCGACTCTCGGGGCCCGGCGAGCGCCTGTTCCATCAATTCGAGAATGTGCAATCTCCCGTCGCGGGCTTGCGCCAAGGCGCGCTCGAGGACTTCGAATGAGACACCCTTGATCTTGATATCCATCTGGAAGCCGGTGATCCCGTCGCGAGTTCCGGCGACCTTGAAGTCCATGTCGCCCAGGTGGTCCTCAACCCCAAGGATGTCCGACAAGACAACCACCTCGGCGTCTTCCATGATCAGCCCCATGGCGATGCCGGCGGTCGCCTTGGTGACCGGCACGCCGGCGTCCATGAGAGACAACGAACCCGAACAAACCGACGCCATCGACGACGAGCCGTTGGACTCAAGGATGTCCGACACGATTCGAATCGTGTAGGGAAACTTCTCGCGATCAGGAAGGAGGGTCCGCAGCGATCGCTCGGCCAGCGCTCCATGACCGACTTCGCGCCGACCGGTGCCGCCGAAACGTCCCACTTCGCCGACCGAGAACGGTGGAAAGTTGTAGTGCAACATGAACGTCTTGTCCCACTTCGGATCGAGATCGTCGATCATCTGTTGATCCTGCCGCGTTCCCAGCGTGACCACGCCCAGCGACTGCGTGTTCCCGCGCGTGAAAAGCGCTGAGCCGTGGGTTCGAGGCAATACCCCAACTTCGATCTCAATGGGGCGAATGTCGGTCGGGCCGCGACCATCTGAGCGTTGACCGGCCTTCAGGATCTCTCCGCGCATGGTGTCCGACTCGACCTCGTCGATCGCACGCCGGATTTGACCCTCGGCGGCGGCGTAGTTGTCGCCGAGCTCGTCGGCCATCGCCGCGGCGATCGAACCGCGAACCGCTTCGAGGGCCTGGTTTCGCTCCTCCTTGTCCGCCATCTTCATCGCCTTTTCGACACCCGGACGCGCCTGCTGACTGACCTTGCTCGCGAGCTCGGTGTCCGTGTCAGGGGGCGACCACGCCATCTCCGGCCGGCCGACCTCACGCTTTAGCTCTTCGATCGCCGCGCAGATCTTGCTGATTGCCTCGTGCCCGGCACGGATCGCGCCCAGCAGATCGGCTTCGGATGCCTCTCGCGCCGAGCCCTCAACCATCGATACCGAATCGGCAGTGCCAGCCACTACAACGTCGATAGTGCTCTCTTCCAGTCGTTCGAAGCTGGGATTGATTATGTACTCCCCGTCGACCATCCCGACTCGGACGCCGGCCACGGGTCCCTCGAATGGAATGCCGCTGATCGACAGCGCTGCTCCGCAGCCCACGATCCCCAGGACGTCAGGGTCGTTCTCGCTGTCGTACGAGAGCACCTGACACACCAACTGAGTTTCGTGCATATAACCCTTCGGAAACAACGGTCGGCAGGGTCGATCGATCTGCCTGGCGGATAGTGTTTCCTTCTCGCCGGGGCGACCCTCGCGCTTGAAAAAACCGCCAGGGATCTTCCCCGCCGCGTACATCTTCTCTCGATACTCCACAAACAGCGGGAACCAACCCCTGCTAAAGTCGGCCTTGGGGCTGGCCGTGGCCGTGCACAACACCATCGTCTCGCCATAGCCGACCATGACCGCTCCACCCGCCAACCGAGCGAGCTTGCCGGTTTCGATCGTCATCGGCACGCCGCCGATATCGAGCGTCTTCTTGGTTGTTGCCATTCTCTTTTTCTCCTGACGGTTACCAGCCGGGGTTCGGCATCGGCCGCTGCCCAGCGTCTAGTGGACGCCCGTCAGGCGGAAGGCGGAAGAAGGTGCGGCACGTTTCGCCGTAAGATATGCGGGGTACGAGTCGATCATCGTACCGCGTACATCTCACGCCGAACACCGCTCTTCCCGCACCCCGTCGCGGGCGCAAACGAATCGGTCGACTCGATCAGCGAGCCGATCGACGCACTACTTCCTGAGGTTCAACTCCTCCAGAATCTGTCGGTACTGCTCAACATCGGTGCGCTTCAAATAGTCGAGCAGCCGTCGACGTCTGCCCACCATCTTTAGCAAACCGTGACGACTGTGATGATCGTGAGAGTGCTGGCGGAAATGCTCGGTAAGCTCGTTGATCCGCCGGGTGAGGACGGCGATCTGCACTCGACTCGAACCGGTGTCGGTCTCGTGCTCCCGGAAATCCTCAATGACCTCGCTCTTCTGCGAAGAACTCAAGACCATAGACGTGTTGTCCCTCGACCAATGTCTAGAATGTGGTGAAAAAGATCAATCTATAATCGTCGAAGATACTATGGCAGAACGCATTACGCCACCTCTTGAGGATCAGCCAGGGCCGTCCGCGCCGCCGCCCGATCACGGCCTAGCTGCGCGGACAGTTCCTCGGGGCCAACAAAGCGCTTGACCGGCCGCAGCCGGCGGACGAACTCGATGCCCACCAGGGCCCCATAGAGGGGTTCGCCCGACCAATCGAGGAGGTGCGCTTCGAGTCCGCCAGCCCCCTCTTCAAATGTCGGTCGCCGGCCGAGGTTGGCCATCGCCTCATGACGCTCCCCATCGACGTCGGCCAGTACCGCGTACACGCCCTCGGGGGGCAAGCACTTATTGGGACTCAGCTCGAGATTGGCCGTGGCAAACCCTAGCGACCGGCCGCGACCCGCGCCGCGCACCACCCGACCGTAGGCCGAGTAGGGTCGCCCGAGGCCAGCCGCCGCGATCGCAAGATCACCGCCCGCTATCGCATCTCGGATCTTGGTGCTGGAGACGGTTTGCTCGCCCGATGTGACCGGTCCTACTACATCAACCGAGAACCCATCCTCCATACCCAGGCGACGCAACGTCTCGACATCGCCCGCGCGATCCTTCCCGAAACCGTGATCGTAGCCAATTACCAGCTCACCGAGCCTGAGCTGTTGCACAAGAACGTCACTTACAAACGCCTCGGGGGTTAATTGGCGCAATCGTTCGTCAAATGGTACCACGACCACGTAGTCGAGTCCGAACTGTGGCCACAGAAGCCGACGCTCGATCGGCGTCGTCAGCAAGCAAGGCGCTCGCTCCGGCGCGACAATCTGAAGCGGGTGAGGTTCAAACGTCACCAAGACGCTCTCGCGGTTCGCAGCGCGAGCACGACGCACGATCTCTCTCAGGACCGCCTGATGACCACGATGGACGCCGTCAAAGGTCCCAACCGTTATGGTGGTACGCCGTGCGCCCGGCAACCCCACAGCCATTTCAGCGGCCCTCCCCCTCGGGGTACAGAATCCGGCGCGGCAACAGCTGCCATCCATGCGGCTCGCGGTGAAACTCCCCTAATCCGACAAACCCACGCGGTCCGTGAAGTTGGACCCAACCCGCTTCCTGTCCGCACGAGTCGAGATTCTCGATCGTCTGACCGTGTACAACCGCCATCTGTTGATCGTCGCTTAGCTGGATGACGGGGAGTTCACCGATGGCCGTTGCCGTGGGTTGGATCGCGTCGCGCACGAGGTCGGGCTCGGCCAGAGCATCCCAGCCTATGGCGGCCTCAACGGCGAACGGTCCCGACCGCGTTCGTCTGAGCGCCGCGCAGTACCCGCCAGTCCCGAGTGTCTCACCCATGTCACGTGCCAGCGCGCGCATGTAGGTACCGCCACCGCAAATCACGGTGAGCGCCAATTCCGGGAAGGCGTATCTCTCGATCGTCACGCTATCAATCGTCACCTCAACGTCGGGTAGCGTAACCGTCTCGCCGGCTCGTGCACGCTCGTATGCTCGCTTCCCGCCGACGTGCTTGGCGGAATAACTCGGTGGCGCCTGCGCCACGCGTCCCGTCCACGCGCGGCACACCTCGTCGATCTCCTTCGCTGTGGGCTCGACCACGCCCTCGGTTGCCGATAGCTCACCCTCGGGGTCATCGGTTGAGCTGCGCCAACCGAGCCGAATGGTGACCTCATATGTCTTGTCGTGCCGGCTGCAAAACGACGCCAATCGAGTAGCCGGGCCGACGCCACAGACCAACAAGCCGGTCGCAAACGGATCCAGCGTGCCGAAGTGGCCCACGCGGCGCGTTCCTATCGCCCGCCGAACGACCTGAACCGCGTCGTGACTGGTTGGGCCGACCGGTTTGTCGAGCAATAGAATGCCTGCGGGTTCAGGTGCACTGGCAGGATCAGCCTCCGAGTCGCCCGGATCAAGACCTCCAAGGATAGCCTCGATTCTGGCTGCCTCCTCGAGTGTTCGATCGAGCTCAAGATGCAGCTCTGGTAGGTACTTCAGCGTGACCGCGTCACCCACCCGCGAGCGAACGAATCCAGCGGCCCCGCGCAAAACCTCTAACGTGGCTTGCTTTTCCTCTTCATCACCTAGCACGCTGACGTATACCCGCGCAGTTCTCAAGTCGGGCGCGCTCTTTACAGCCATCACAGTAACGAACCCGATCCGGGGATCCTTGAGCTCCACACTCAAGACCCTCGCGATCTCCTGCTTGAGGAGCTCATCAACTCGGTATTTACGTCGGTATCCGTGGGCCATATGCCCCGCTTCGCACCACGATCGCGTCAGTAGATCTCGGTGCGGGCTTCGATGACGCGAAGCTCTGATTCTCCGTCGAGCAAATCGAGGATCGCGTCTAGAGTCTTCTCGACGTTTCGTCGCTGACCGCTCACCACCGCAACTGCGAGTTCGGTTCGCTGCCACTTCTCGAGGTGCCCGGTCTCGGCGATCGAAACGTTAAAGCGATTGGAGATCCGATCCTTGACACTTCTCAGGACGAATCGTTTCTCCTTGAGCGATTGTGATCCGTGGATATGAACGTCGAAAGTGCGGAGGCCGACGATCGTCATGGCGCGCCAACCCTAGGCCAGCGTGCGCTGCACTTCCTCAATCTTGTACGCCTCAATGACGTCACCGGCTTTGACATCGTTGAAGCCCTCGACATTGATCCCGCACTCGAAGCCTTCGCGTACTTCGCGAACGTCATCCTTGAACCGCTTGAGCGAAGCGATGGCGCCTTCGTAAACCTCGACGCCATCACGCACTATACGCACTCGAGCGGTTCGGGGGATCACTCCGTCGGCTACCTGACAACCAGCGATGGTACCCAACCGACCAACCTTGAAGATCTTCCGCACTTCCGCCGAGCCGAGCACCACCTCTCGCTCCTCAGGTGCCAAGAGACCCTCCATCGCCTTTCTAACGTCTTCGGCCACCTCGTAGATGACGCGATAGTGACGGATATCGACGCCCTCTCTCTCGGCGGCTGCACGGGCCCGAGCATCGGGTCGGACGTGGAATCCGATGATGATGGCATTCGACGCCGAAGCCAGGACAACGTCGTTCTCGGAGATCGCGCCTACGCCGCGGTGAATTACCGTCACCTGCACTTCTTCCGTCGATAGTTTCGTCAACTCGTCCGCGAGTGCCTCAACTGAGCCCCCAACGTCGCCCTTGAGGATCACGTTGAGACGTTCCACGCGGCCCGCTTGCACCTGTTCGTACAACTCCTCCAGAGTGGTCGGTTCCTTGATTCGACGGAACCCTTGCTCGCGCTGGAGCCGCTGTCGTTTCTGGGCTATCTCACGTGTTTGTCGGTCGCCCTCCAGCACCGCGAAGGTGTCACCCGCCTCGGGCACACCGCCGAGCCCTACCACGCGGATTGGCGTCGAGGGCCCAGCCTCGGAGACGTTGTTGCTTCGTTCGTCCAACAGTGCGCGGACCTTGCCATCGAACAGGCCACAGATGAATGAGTCGCCGAGCTTCAGAGTGCCGGTCTTCACGAGGATCGTCGCCAACGGCCCCATACCGCGATCCAACTCCGCCTCGATCACCACGCCACGTGCCGCTCGATCCGCGTTCGCCTTCAGATCCAGCAACTCGGCCTGCAGCAACACTTTCTCAAGCAACTCCTCGACCTTTTGCCCGGTCTTGGCGCTCACTTCGGTCGCCAACACGTCCCCGCCAAACTCCTCGATGATGACACCATGGTTCGTGAGCTCTTGCTTGACCTTATCGATCTGGGCCTCCGGTAGATCGACCTTGTTAATGGCGACCATGATGGGGACACCGGCCGCACGCGCGTGATCGATCGCCTCTACGGTCTGCGGCATCACGCTGTCGTCGGCGGCAACCACCAGGATCACGATATCCGTCGTCTGGGCGCCCCTGGCCCGCATCGCTGTAAACGCCTCGTGGCCCGGCGTATCGAGGAACGTGACGCGGCGACCGTCGTCCAAAGCAACCTCGTAGGCACCAATGTGTTGGGTGATTCCGCCCGATTCACCGGCGATCACATTCGTCTTGCGAATGTGATCGAGCAGTGACGTCTTTCCGTGGTCGACGTGTCCCATTACG
>Ga0255057_10001715_pt1 | contig 12150 bp, 12 predicted proteins | sample Cases_109_6_MG_FD_189022 | JGI IMG/M metagenome (GOLD analysis project Ga0255057, IMG submission 189022) | Seawater microbial communities from Amundsen Gulf, Northwest Territories, Canada - Cases_109_6 | ecosystem: Environmental > Aquatic > Marine > Gulf | place: Canada: Northwest Territories... | reverse complement strand
ACCCTTCACCGACAAGCGGGTGCGCCAGGCGCTCAATCTGGCGATCAACAAGCAGGCCATTATCGATGTGGTCTTCAAGGGCGCGGCCAAGATGGCCAAGAACCCGATCCCGCCGACCATCTGGTCTTACAACGATGCGACCAAGGACTATCCCTACGATCCCGAGCAGGCCAAGCAACTGCTCGAGGCCGCGGGCGTCTCCGGTCTCAAGACCAACATCTGGGCGATGCCGGTGCAACGGCCTTACAACCCGAACGCCCGGCGCATGGCCGAGCTGATCCAGGCCGACTGGGCCAAGATCGGCGTCGAAGCCGAAATCGTCACCTTCGAGTGGGCGGAGTACCTGGACCGCGTTCGCCAGGGCGAGCACGACACCGTTCTGCTCGGCTGGACCGGCGACAACGGCGATCCGGACAACTTCATGTTCGTGCTGTTGGGCTGCGAGGCCGCCAAGTCCTCCAGCTCGCGCTGGTGCAACAAGGAATTCGACGGCCTCCTGCGCGATGCCAAGAAGACCTCCGACATCGCCGAGCGCACGAAGTTCTACGAGCAGGCGCAGCTCATCTTCAAGGAGGAAGCGCCGTGGGTGACCATCGCCCACTCCATCGTCTTCAAGCCCGTGCGCAACGAAGTTACGGGCTTCAAGGTGCATCCGCTGGGCAGCCACATTTTCAAGAACGTGGACCTGCAGTAATCCGAGCGGAAATGAAAAAGCCGGCGGGAGGGTAATCCTCCCGCCGATTTTTTGGGACGCCAGAGCCACATCCCCAGAGCCACACTCAATGTTCTCGTTCCTGCTGAACCGTCTGGCCATCCTGGTGCCGATCTTCTTCGGCGTCTCACTGGTTTCCTTCAGCTTCATCCGTATCCTCCCGGGCGACCCGGTCGAGACCATCGCCGGGGAGCGCGGCGTAACCCCCGAGCGCCATGCCGAGATCATGGCCAAGCTCGGCCTCGACAAGCCGATCTGGGAGCAATACCTGGTCTACGTCGGCGACATCCTAACTGGCGATTTCGGCCGCTCCTTCATCACCAACAAGCCGGTCTTCACGGAGTTCATCGAGCTTTTCCCGGCGACCGTCGAGCTCGCCGTCTGCGCCATGATTTTCGCCATCGTCATCGGCCTTCCGGCCGGCCTTGTCGCGGCGGCGCGGCGCGGCACGTTCGTCGACCAGTCGATCATGGGCGTATCGCTCGTCGGCTATTCCATGCCGATCTTCTGGTGGGGCCTTCTGCTGATCATCTTCTTCAGCAACACGCTGGGCTGGACGCCGGTGTCGGGGCGCATTTCGTTCCTCTTCGACGTCCAGCGGGTGACCGGCTTTCTGTTGATCGATAGCCTGCTCAGCGACGAGAAAGGGGCCTTCGCCTCGGCCGCCCGTCACTTGATTCTTCCCAGTATCGTCCTCGGAACCATCCCGCTCGCCATCATCGCGCGCCAGACCCGCTCGGCCATGCTCGAGGTCCTGGGCGAGGACTACATCCGAACGGCCCGCGCCAAAGGCCTGTCGCCACTCCGGGTGATCGGCCTGCACGCGCTGCGCAACGCCATGATCACGGTGATCACGGTGATCGGCCTGCAAGGCGGTGCGCTCTTGGGCGGCGCCATCCTGACCGAGACCATCTTCTCCTGGCCGGGGATCGGCAAATGGATGATCTTCTCGGTATCGAGCCGTGATTATTTCGTCGTCCAGAGCGGTCTGCTCCTGATCGCCCTTTGCATCATGACGGTGAACCTTCTGGTCGACCTGGCATACGGTCTGATCAACCCACGCATCCTTCATACGCGGTAGGGACGATGGCGGAGGCAACGACAAAGCTGGACCCGACACCACGGCGCGAGAGCGTTCTCGCCCGCGAGTTGAAGGAGTTCTGGTATTACTTCTCGGAGAACCGCACCGCCGTCGTCGGCCTGTTCTTCCTTATCGGCGTCATCGCCATGGCGCTCCTCGCCGATGTCATATCGCCGCACTCTCCCAGCGATCAGTACCGGGAGTTCGCCGAGCTGCCGCCGGCCTGGTCGGAGAAAGGCCGGATCGAGTTCCTGTTCGGCACCGATTACGCCGGACGCGACATGCTCTCGCGCATCATCTACGGCGCCCGGCTCTCTCTGCTTGCCGGCGGCATCGTCGTCGTCGTATCGCTCTTTGCCGGCATCGCGCTCGGCCTGGCGGCCGGCTTTTTTCGCGGCGTGATCGAGATCGTCATCATGCGGATCATGGACACCATCTTATCGGTGCCGGGGCTGCTCATGGCCCTGGTCCTGGTCGCCATCCTGGGGCCGGGGCTGGAGAATGCGATGATCGCCATCGCCGTTACCTACCTGCCCTACTTCGTGCGGCTGACCCGCGCCTCGGCGATCACCGAGAGCACCAAGGACTACGTGGTGGCCAGCCGCGTCGCCGGAGCGGGGCGGTTGCGCCTGATGTTCATCGCCATCCTGCCCAACTGCATGGCACCGCTGATCGTCCAGGCGACCATGAGCTTTTCCAACGCCATTCTCGACGTCGCCGCCCTCGGGTTCCTGGGCATGGGCGCGCAGCCGCCGATGCCGGAATGGGGCACGCTGATCGCCGAGAACCGCGACCTCATCCTGAGCGCGCCGTGGACCGTGACCTTCCCCGGCCTGGTCATCCTCCTCACCGTGCTGGCGATCAACCTGATGGGCGACGGCCTGCGCGATGCCCTGGACCCGAAGATGAAGCGCTCATGAGCCTGCTCGAAATCAAGAACCTAACGGTCGAGTTCAAGACCGCGCACGGCGGCTTTCGGGCCGTCGATGCCGTGGACCTGACGATCGACGAGGGCGAGGTGGTGGCCATCGTCGGCGAGTCCGGCTCCGGCAAGTCGGTCGCCATGCTGGCCCTCATGGGGCTGCTACCCTGGACCGCCACCGTTACCGCCGACCGCATGGCCTTCGATGGCCGGGAGCTTCTCGGGATGGCGGCCGCCAAGCGGCGGCAGATCATCGGCAAGGACATCGCGATGATCTTTCAGGAGCCCATGACCTCCCTCAATCCCTGTTTTACCGTCGGCTTCCAGATCAAGGAGGTGCTGCGCCGCCACCTGAGCCTCACCCGGCACGAGCGCGGGCGGCGCGCCGTCGAGCTGCTGGGGCAAGTGGGCATCCCGGCGCCGGAGAGCAGGCTTTCGAACTTCCCCCATCAGCTCTCGGGCGGCATGAACCAGCGCGTCATGATCGCCATGATGATCGCCTGCAATCCCCGGGTCCTGGTCGCCGACGAGCCGACCACCGCGCTCGACGTGACCATCCAGGCGCAGATCCTGGAGCTCCTTTTGATGCTGCAGCGCGAGCGCGGCATGGCGCTGGTCCTCATCACCCACGACATGGGCGTGGTCGCGGAGACCGCCCAGCGGGTCGTCGTCCACTACGCCGGCCAACAGGTGGAGCGCCAGCCGGTAAAGGGGCTTTTCCGATATCCGCGCCATCCCTACACCTCGGCCCTGCTGAAAGCCCTTCCCGAGCGCAGCCACGACCGGCGGCTACCCTCGATCCCCGGGGTCGTACCCGGGCAACTCGACCGTCCGGGAGGCTGCCTTTTCAACCCGCGCTGCGTGTGGGCCACCGATAAATGCCGCACCGTGGAGCCGCCGCGTCACGACGGCGGCGTGGGCGGGGCCTTATGCCATTACCCGCTGGACGAGCAAGGCGAGCCGACCGGGCGCGAGGCGGAGGCGATATCATGAACGGCGTCCCGGTCATCCAGGCGGCGGGCCTCAGCCGCCACTACGAGGTAAGGCGCACATTCTTCGGGTCGGCGGGAACCGTGCGCGCCCTTAACGACGCGACCTTCACCCTGAGCGCCGGCCAGACGCTGGCCGTGGTCGGGGAGTCGGGCTGCGGAAAGTCGACCCTCGCGCGCTTGGTCACCCTGATCGAGCGACCGACCGCCGGACAGCTCAAGATCGGCGGCATCGAGGTCGACCTGGCCAGCGCCGGGGAGCGCCGGGCACTCCGCCGAACGGTGCAGATCGTCTTTCAGGACCCCTACGGCTCGCTCAATCCCCGTCACAAGATCGGTGCCATCCTCGAGGAGCCGCTCAAGATCAATACCGACCTCTCGGCGAGCGAGCGGCGCGAGCGCGCCCTGGAGATGATGGCCCGGGTCGGGCTCAGGCCCGAGCATCACCAGCGCTATCCGCACATGTTCTCCGGCGGCCAGCGCCAGCGCATCGCCATCGCCCGGGCGCTCATGCTGAACCCGCGGATCGTCGTCCTGGACGAGCCCGTCTCGGCACTCGACGTCTCGATACAAGCACAGGTGTTGAACCTCCTGGCCGACCTTCAAGAGGAGTTCGACCTCGCCTATCTGTTCATCTCGCACGACCTCTCCGTGGTGCGCCATATCGCCGATGAGGTGATCGTCATGTACCTCGGCAGTGCGGTCGAACATGGCAACCGCGCACAGATATTCAGCGATCCGCGGCACCCCTATACGCAAGCGCTGCTGTCGGCCACGCCCATGGCCGATCCGGAACGCCAGCGCCATCGTATCCGGCTCTCCGGGGAGTTGCCCTCACCCTTCAATCCGCCGAGCGGCTGCACCTTTCATCCCCGCTGTCCTTATGCCGACGAGCGCTGCACCCGGGAGCTGCCGGAGATGCGCGACGCCGGTGGCGGCACGATGGCGGCTTGTCACGGGATCGAGGAAGATCGCGTGCCGCACATCGCGGCCTGAGACCTAGGACGCAATCCCGCCGCGACAGGACCGAGGGAGCGAGGTGGCCAAGGGATCAAAAAAATCTGCGCGCAAGCCGGATCCGCTGCTCGCCGACGCCCAGGCCGCGTCGGCGGAGGGACGACACGACGAGGCCGAACGCCTTTTCCGTGAAGCCGCGGCGCGGAAACCGCCGAGTGCCGAGGCACTTTTTTTCCTCGGCCATTTCCTGCAGGGGATCGGGCGCCCCCGGGAAGCGATCCCGTTCCTCAAGCGGGCCCGGCGCCTGCGACCCGGGGTCGGAGAGATCGACCTGCAGCTCGGCTTCGCCTATCAGGACGCGGGCGATAACGGACAGGCGGAAAAGCTGTTTCGCAGCGCTACACGCAGCGCTTCCGACCTCAGCGATGCTTGGCTCGCCTTGGGCAATCTGCAAGCACTGCAGGACCGTCACCAGGACGCCGCCCAGTCCTTTCGCCACGCCCTCCAAGTCCGGCCGGACGACCCTGCCGCCCTGATCAACCTCGGCCACAGCCTGCATAGCCTGGGCTTTCCGGACGATGCCCGCGCGCACTACGAGGCGGCGGCGGCCGACCCAGGCTTTACCGGCATCGCGCATGGTTGTCTGGGTGCCTTGGCCCAGCGCACCGGCCGCTTCGAGGAGGCGGCCCGGCACTACCGCCTGGCCATCGATGCTAACGACAACGATCCCTCGGCGCACCACGGTATCGCCGCCGCCTACCGCGATCTGGGCCAGGTCGATCAGGCGGTCGAGCATTTTCGCCGCGCCGATGAGATCGCACCGAACCCGGTAAGCCGCGCCGCATGCGCCAGCCTGCTCGAGCGGGCAAACCGGCTGGAGGACGCGAAGACGGCCGCCGAGGCGACCCTGGCGCTCGATCCGCGAAGCGCCGAAGCCCAGCTCGTCCTCGCCAAGATCGCGCGGCGAGAGGGCGCCGAAAACGCGATGTCGCTCTATCGGACCCTCATAGACAACGCGCTCAAAGGAAGCTTGCACATCACGCCGGCCACCTTTGCCCGGGCCCAGGCCGATCTCGCCGACCTCTGCGAGGCGGCCGGCGAACACGCGGAGGCGATGCGCCTCTATAAGGCGGCCAACCGAACCAACGCCGAGACCTTTGCGGCCTGGGAAGCCGAGACCGATACCTACCGGCGGCGGGTGGAGGCGCTGACCGCCGCCGTCCGCGCCCTGCCCGAAACCCCAGGCGGCAGAGAGACCGTGCAGGGCGCACCGATCTTCCTCGTTGGATTCCCACGCTCCGGCACCACCCTGCTCGACCAGATCCTCGATGTCCATTCGGCGCTCGCCGTGATGGAGGAGAAGACGGTGCTCGATCAGGTCTCGGAGGCGTTGGGCGGGCCCGAGAGCGAGCGGCCAAGGCTCGCTGCGGCGCTCGATGCGGGCGAACGCGCGCGCCTGCGCCGGCTCTACTTCGAGATCGCCGGGCGACAGGGCCCGGCGCGTGGCGAGGGGACCGCGCTGGTCGACAAGCTGCCCCTCAACATCCGCAACCTATGGCTCGCCGATGTTCTTTTCCCCGGCGCCAAGGTGGTGGCGATGCTGCGTGATCCCCGCGACGTCTGCCTGAGCTGCTTTACCAACCTCTTCCGCCTCGGCCCGGGGCTTGCCGGCTTTCCCACCCTTCAAGCAACCGCCGAGCTCTACGCCGCGGTAATGGCGCTCTGGCAGGAAAGCCGACGCCGGCTGTCCCTGGACGTTCATATCCTGCGCTACGAGGATCTGACCCGCGACCTCGAAGGCGAGGCACGACGCCTGTTCGCCTTTCTCGACCTCGACTGGCAGGAGGAGGTGCTCGATTACCGCGCGGCGGCGCGCCGTCGTTACATCGTCACACCCAGCTATCATCAGGTGGTGCGGCCGGTCTATGCCACCTCGCGCGGCCGCTGGCGGCGCTACGAGGCCGACATGGCGTCGGTGCAGGACCTCCTGCGGCCATTCGTGGAGGCCTTCGGGTACGCCGACGACGCGGGATGAGGCCAACCTTCAGGCGGCGCGCAGTTTCAGCTTCAGGCCGACCACCTGATAGATGTCGAGGCCGGTGATCGCGGCCACCTCGTGGAAAGGTAGAGAGGTGTCCTGCAGCAGAACGGCGGCGTGCTTGACGGGGTCCATGCGCCGGCCGCTGGACGGGCGGGCGCCCAGTTGCGCAGGCGGCGCGCGCCCTTCCTCGGCATCGAGCCCGCGGCAGCGAGCCACATCGAAAGCCGCCTCCCGCCGCGCCTTGTCGCGATGCAGGTAGTGGTCCATCAGGTGCATGGCCTGGGCGAAGCGGCCGAGCGAGGCCGTCTCCCACACCGCGGCGCTCTCCTGGCGCGGTGCACTTTGCCGCGACTCGGCGGCCTCGGCCGCCTCTTCGAGCGTCATGCCGCACCGCGTGGCCATCCGCGTGGCCGCATCCAGCGCATTGCCGCGCTCGCCCTCGAAGGGGCTTTCCGCCGCGAGCCTCAGAAGGTTGCGGAACCTTTCACGTTCCCCGGATGTGAACTGTTCGCCGATCGGTCCTGCTCCGCTTGCCCGGTATTTGGGTTCAATTATATCATGCGGACTCTTGGCAAAGGATCAAGAGATGGCGCGGGCCGTGGCCGGTACGTCGCGCCCTAGCTTCGGTTCCGCCGGTTGATCTGTCCGACCCGCCGCCCAAGGAGTCGCAAGAAGGCGTGCGGCTCGTCGCTGGCGCGGGCCGCCGCGGCCAAGTCCTTCAACTCGTCACGGGCCGCCTTCAGCCGAGGTACCGCCTCCTCCCGGGCCACCTCGCCGGCGCGCGCACGCACCTGCGGGTCGTTGGCGGCGCGGCGCGCGGCCTGAAGCAGAACGTTGCGCAGCAGAGACAAGGTCTCTCTCCCCTTCCCCGGACCCACGCGGCACACCGCCGCTCGCGGTCGGCGGTACCGCGAGCCGTTAGCTTAACCGTTCGCCGGGCGGTGATCCAGGGTCTGCCGTCGATCAGGAAATTTTCCGCCGCGGGGCCTGGCTCCCTGTCTGTTCAAAAAAGGTGAATACGAGGTCGACGACCCGGTCCAGGTCGTCAAATCCCTGGAAAAGCGGCAAACGCAGCAGCCGGGCCGCGTCGCGGCTGGTGTGACGGTCCTTGCCAGAGAACCGTCCGAAGCGCAGACCAGCGGCGGCCGAATGCAGGGGCACATAGTGAAACACCGCATGCACACCGCGAGCGCGCAGATGGGCGATCAAGGCGTCTCTTTGGGCCAGGTCGGCGAGCTTCAGCCAGAAGAGATGACCGTTGAGTTGGGCATGGGCAGGTGGCTCGGCAAGCTCCAGCAAGCCCGAGCGAGCGAGTGGAGCAAGGCGGGCGTGGTAGCGCCACCACAACCCGGTCAGCTCTTCCACGACCGCCTGACTTGCCTGCAACTGGGCGAGCAGAAAGGCGGCGCGAATGTTCTCCAGAGCGAAGAAGGAGCCGATGTCCCGCCAGCTATAGCGGTCGACCTCGCCCCTTAGGAATTGTCGCCGGTCGGTGCCCTTCTCGAGGATGATCTCGGCCCGCGCGACGAACTCCGGCTTGTTGATCAGCAAGGCGCCGCCCTGTCCGCAGTGGATACTCTTGGACTCGTGAAAACTGAAGCAGCCGAAAGTGCCCAGCGTGCCGCAGAGACGGTCCTCGTGTCGGGCCAAGAAGGCCAACGCGGCGTCCTCGACGATGGCCAGATCGTGCCTTTCGGCGATCGCCAGAAAGCGCTCCATGTCGCAGGCGATCCCCGCGTAGTGAACCAAGACGATGGCGCGCGTCTTGTCGGTTATCGCCGCTTCGACGGCACCAGGATCGAGGTTCATGGTTGCCGGGTCGATATCGACGAAGACCAGGCGCGCACCGGTGCGGGCGAAGGCGGTGGCGGTCGAGGTATAGGCGAAAGACGGCAGGATGACCTCGTCGCCCGCCTTCAGGTCGAGGAGGAGGGCCGCCATCTCCAACGCCGCGGTGGACGAGCCCGTCGGCAGGGCGAGCGGGACTTGGAAACGTTCGCTCAGCCAGTCCTGGCATGCCGTCACGTATGTGCCGCCGGGTCCGATCCGGCGACCGTCGATGGCTTGCAGAACATTGGCGGTTTCGTTTCCGGTGAATGTTGGGCGGTGAAAGGGGATCATGACGCAGCACCACTTACGTCGTCACATACGAGATGCGCATTAGCCCCTGTGCCTAGCCTGTCCTTCCGTCTCAAGAACTGCCAGGCCTTGCCGAGCCCGGGAGCCGGCACGGGCTCGAAGTTTGCTTGCAGATAGTCCCAGACGAGGGGATGGGTATTGCGAAATCGCAACGTCTCGCGCAGATCGGGCATGGTATCGGCTATGAGCGCCCAGTCCACATGGTTCCTCTCGAGGTCCGCGATGATCTCCCCTTGCACCGGCTCGGTTTCGGGGAACAGTAGGTAATCGCTTCTGACCGGCGTCTGCTTGCCGAGGATCGGATAGAGCGTGGGCGAACGGGGAGCGATAAAGATCGCCTCATCGGGCCCGAGGTTCTGCGCCACGGCCACCCGAACCCGATCAATAAACCTAGCTCGAAATTGAGGTATTCGGAGCGGCTCGCCGTTCAGGTCATAGGTCACGAAGTTCTTCCGATTGTCCCACCAATTCATCAGCGGCACCAGCGGTCGCGCAGTGACGAAGCCGGCCACCATCAGCGCGCCCAGCAAGGCCGCTGTCGCGATCGTGTTCTCCTGGGCAAAGGCGATGGAGAGGACGCAGAGCAGGAACGGCTGCATGACCTGGCAGAGATGAGCCAGGTCAGCGCGGGTGAAGGCATGGTGCATGTAAAAGACGCCGACAAAGGCACCCGCGGTCAGCAGCGGACGGTCGCCGAGCGACGGCGCGAGGGCGATCCAGACCAGGGCCGTGACATAGAAGAGCGGCAGAAGAAGGAAATGAACGCCCAAAAAGAATGCGGACAGCCGGTCGCCCAGCCGAGGTCGACCATAGCGCGTTCGCCAGGGCCAGGGCACCGGCACAGGCAGGCGGTTGAGCGTCCCGATCCGCAGGAAAATCACTACCTTGTCGGTCCAATAACGGCGGAACAGGCCCGGGATCAGCGCCCACATGGCCAGCATGGGCGCATAGCCCGCCAGAATGCCGAGAGCCCAGGCGCCATAACTCCATCGCAAATCAGGGCCGCCACCTTTGAGCGTGATGAGGAGAATCAAACAAGCAAAGGCGCAAAAGGTGTAGGCCCCGAGGTTGCGCCCCATGAAGCCGGCGAAACCGACGCAGGCACCGGCGAGGACCATCATCTGCAGGGTCGGGCTTTCGATCAGCAGAACCGCTACGTAAACCGTGATCAGGCTGACGGTGTGCTCGAAGAGCTTGTGTCGCGGCTGCATCCACCACAGCAATATTAGGCCAGTCAGGCCCAACAGCCAGACGTTCTCGGTCGCCCGGGTCGCCACCTCCAGCCCGGCCCAGAGCCCCAGCGCCTGAAAGACGGCGGCCGCGCGGCGAATGCCCAGTATTCCTTGACCAAAAAGCTTGCTCCAGGCGAAGCACCAATAATGGCGCCCCGGATCGTAGGATTTGTAATCACGAATTGGGATCTTGCCTTGCCCGATGCGCAGGGTTCCGTTCCACAGAAAGCCCTCATCGCTCAGGTTCAGGTCGATGTTTCCTTGTACCGCATGAGCAAGGCCGACCAAGAAGACTGCAAGAACGGGGAGAGCCACGGACCGCTACCTACTCACGCCGCTACTTTCGGCAGGTCATGATGAGGTGATCGTAGGGCACTCTCAGCAAACCGTTGCTGACCTGCCAATCGACCACGTCGAAGGACTGGGACACGAGCCGCCGATAATCTTCGGGTTTGCGCACGTGCAAGCCCCGGTCGACGGCGATCAGCATCCGGGCGATCGGATTTTACTTTTCCAGGCGCACCGGATCGATCGTCACGAAGCGACCGCCCGATTTCAACATTTCGCGCGACCGCCGCGAGAGTGCCACCACCGCATCGTCGTCCAGATGATGAAGGAACCTCCTGGCGGTGACGATGTCGAACTGGCCGGCGAATTCGTCCCCTAATTTTGTGATGTCCCGGCACAGGAAGGTGCCGCGGTCGCCGTAAAGGGCCTTGGCCCGATTTAGGTAATTGGACTGCCAGTCGATCCCCACGTAGCGCAGGGGAGGAAGATGCTCCAGGATACCGCACAGGCCGCACCCCAGGTCCAGCATAGCCTCACCGGCCTCCGGCCGAATGTGGTTCTCGACGAGATACCGGGTCGCATTGCGGCCGTCGACGAGGCGCCGGCGCAGGGAGAACAGCCTCGCATTGGACAGCGGTGCCCAAATACCCGTTGTGCGTTCGGCCTCGTGGTTGCTCACGATCCCGCTCCCTCCTCCGACGAACCCGGCAACGCGGACGAGGCTGGCCGGCGCGTCTTGACGGTTTCGATCATCTCCAAGCGTCGTTGGCGGACCTCGCGCTCCTCGTCGCTGCGAAGGCGATAACGCCCCTCGCGCAACGTCGGCCGAAGCCAGTCGATCCGCGCGCGGTCCTCCTCCCCCGGCACGTCGGTGATTATGCGCCCCGCATAGCCGAAGGGGCGCATGAGCTCGAAGCAACAAAGCTCGACGTACTCGATCTCGGCCGCGGTGAGCTGGCTTGCAAACTTACCGGCATTGCCCGCCAGCAACGGCCGGGCGAGATTACCCCAAGCGGCGATGCGCTCGGCGTTGCGGCGCACCCGGCCGTCGCGATGGAAGCCCAGCATGGCCGGCTCGAACTCCAGGTCGAGGAACTTCATCAGACCGGCTAACTCTGCCCGAGGGTCGGCCAGCAGATCCTCGTAGCGCAGGGAATGAACGAGGCCCGAGCCGTGCAACTGCTCAAGAAGCCGCCGGTTGGCCTCCTGATCCTCCCGCCAGACCTCGACCGCGCGGGCGACACCGCCGGGAATGCCGTCCGTGCTCAGGTAGGAGGCCGCTACGTCGCGCGGGTCGCGCACCAGGAAGACGAAGCGACAGGGCCGAAAATGAGCCAGCAGGAAGGCCGCGAAACGGGCCGTCTGGTTCTCCTTCACGAAGACATGGCGCGCCCCGTCGCGCCTTGCCTCGGCCTCGTAAATTGCCCGCAGTGGCTCGGCCATATTGCGGCGGATCGCGGCGGATCGCAGACCCTCCAGGGTCGGTGCCGTGTTCCAGGACCCGAGCTGGGCCTCGAAGGCGGCGATGACCTCGCGCAACAGCAGGCTCCAGTTCTCGTCCCGCCCCAGATCGCCATAGTTGGCGGCGTTGCTGGCGAAGAGGCGAAACAGATGACTGGGCGGCGGCGCGCATATCGCGGAGTGCGCGTTCATCAAACTTGCGATCAGGTTGCCGCCCGAACGCTCGCTCGCTATGAGGAAGGTAAAGGCCAGGTTGCTCATGGGGCCGAGACCACCTGCCGGTCGAAGCAGCGCCCCGTCAGATGCTGGCGGACGATCGTGGCCGCCT
>Ga0255057_10001714_pt1 | contig 12152 bp, 10 predicted proteins | sample Cases_109_6_MG_FD_189022 | JGI IMG/M metagenome (GOLD analysis project Ga0255057, IMG submission 189022) | Seawater microbial communities from Amundsen Gulf, Northwest Territories, Canada - Cases_109_6 | ecosystem: Environmental > Aquatic > Marine > Gulf | place: Canada: Northwest Territories... | reverse complement strand
CGGCGGTCGACTGGAAGAGCCTCAACGGCAAACCCTTTCCCTATCTGATCGTGCAGGAACCGGGGCCGAGAAACGCGCTGGGGCTGATCAAATTCATGCTGCCCAACGATCACGCCGTCTACCTCCACGACACACCCAGCCGCGGCCTGTTCAAGTCGGCGGCGCGATCCTTCAGCTCGGGGTGTATCCGGGTCGAAAACCCTTTCGAGCTGGCGGCGCAGCTCCTTTCGGAACAGGAGGATTGGACGCCCGCCCGGATGGCGGAGGTCATCGAAAGCAAGGCGACCACAAGGGTCAATCTGCCACAGCCTTTGCCGGTCCTGCTCCTCTATTGGACCGTCGATCCGGACCCCAGCGGCAACGTCCGCTTCTATAGGGATATCTATGACCGCGACCTCGCCGTCCTGAAAGCCCTGAACGCCGACCATCCCGACGGGCAAAGCTAGAGTGCGGTCAGGGCCTCGAATTCATCCTATCGTTGGAAGTCCTGCATTGAATGGGTTATTTATCGATGCGCAACCCAAGTTCGGTAATCTAGCCTTCCAGCGGTGGGGACGCCGCAGAGGACGCCTTCCGGGTGGCCTGTGCCGATCCCCCTACCCGCCTAGCCTGGAGAGGGTGCTATGAAAGAACCGGGACAGCAGCGCCTTTGGCCGCGCCGGCACATTATCAAGGCGGGAGCGGCGTTGGCTCTGGGCGGCGCGCCGCTCAAGGCTCTGGCGGCCACCTCACCCCAGCAGGAGAGAGCGCTAAGCTTCTACAACCTGCATACGGGCGAGAGCCTCGCGCGGCCTTACCGTTTCGGCGATGCCTATATACCCTCAGCTCTCGCGGAGATCGACAAGCTGCTGCGCGACTTCCGTACCGACGAGGTCAGGAACATCGACCCTGTGCTTCTCGACTTCCTCTACGATCTGCGCACCGTCCTGGGCAGCGACCAGCCGTTTGACGTGATATCGGGCTACCGATCGCCCAAGACCAACGCGATGCTCGCCAAGAACAGTGGTGGAGTTGCTAAAAAAAGCTTTCATATGAAGGGGATGGCGATCGACGTTCGCTTGCAAGATCGGGACCTTGCCAAGCTTCGGCGGGCCGCCATCGATCTGCAGCTCGGCGGCGTCGGCTACTACCCGGGCCCCGACTTTGTCCACCTCGATACCGGCCGCGTGCGCTTCTGGTAAGCGCATGCTGGGGGCCGGGCGGTTGGGGGCCCTTCGCCTCTCGCCCCAATAATCTATCGCAGTGTCGAGCGCGCCTCGCCGCCGGAAAATATGGTGTCGGCAACAAAGCCGGTGCGAGCGGCAGCGCGCCCCGTCTAGGCGCCATCCTCGGCGCCAAAGAAGAACCGGGGAGAACATAGCGCCGACCGGCTTTCACCGAGGACGCTTTGGCCCCATAGATAATGTGCGGTTGGACGTTCGACATGACCCATGCTGATGTCATATCAACTCAGTCTGGAACACGGAACCAGCCCGCGGCGCAAAATTGAGGGAACCGTTACGATGAAAATGACGACCGAAGAGGCCTTCGTCAAAGTCCTGCAAATGCATGGCATAGAAAATGCGTTCGGGATTATCGGTTCGGCAATGATGCCGATTTCCGATCTCTTCCCCACGGCCGGCATCACCTTCTGGGACTGCGCGCACGAGACCAATGCCGGCCTGATCTGCGATGGCTATACGCGCACGACCGGCAAGATGGCGATGGCTATCGCCCAGAACGGACCCGGCGTCACCGGCTTCGTGACCCCGATCAAGACCGCCTATTGGAACCACACCCCGATGCTGCTGGTGACCCCACAGGCGGCGAACAAGACCATCGGCCAGGGCGGCTTCCAGGAAGTCGAGCAGATGGCGATGTTCCGCGACATGGTGTGCTACCAGGAGGAGGTCCGTCATGCGGACCGCATCCCCGAGGTGCTGAACCGGGTGATCGAGAAGGCCTGGCGCGGCTCGGCGCCGGCACAGATCAACGTGCCGCGCGATTTCTGGACCCAGGTCATCGATGTGGAGCTGCCGCAAGTCGTGCGCCTCGAGCGCCCGGCCGGCGGCGAGCAGGCGGTGGCCGAGGCCGCCCGGCTGCTGTCAGCGGCCGAGTTTCCGGTCATTCTCAACGGCGCCGGGGTTGTCATCGGCGGCGCGATCCCCGCCTCTCAGGCTCTGGCCGAGCGCCTGGACGCGCCGGTCTGCTGCGGCTACCAGCACAACGACGCCTTCCCCGGCTCGCATCCGCTGGCCTGCGGCCCGCTCGGCTATAATGGGTCGAAGGCGGCGATGGAGCTGATCTCGAAGGCCGATGTAGTGCTGGCGCTGGGGACCCGCCTGAACCCCTTCTCGACCCTGCCGGGCTATGGCATCGACTACTGGCCGAAGAACGCCAAGATCATCCAGGTCGATATCAATTCCGACCGCATCGGCCTGGCCAAGAAGATCACCGTCGGCATCCAAGGCGACGCCAAGACGGTGGCCGAACGGATCCTGGCGCAGCTCGACGACGCCGCCGGCGACCCGGGCCGAACCGAGCGCCGGGCGCTGATCCACCAGACCAAGTCGGCCTGGCTGCAGACGCTAAGCTCGATGGACCACGAGGACGACGATCCGGGCACCACCTGGAACGAGCGCGCCCGTGCCCGGGACGCCGATCGGATGGCGCCGCGCCAGGCCTGGCGGGCGATCCAGGCGGGCCTGCCGAAAAACGCGATCATCTCGTCGGACATCGGCAACAACTGCGCGATCGGTAACGCCTATCCGAGCTTCGAGGAAGGAAGGAAATACCTGGCGCCGGGCCTGTTCGGCCCCTGCGGCTACGGCTTTCCGTCGATCCTCGGCGCCAAGATCGGCTGCCCGGACGTCCCGGTTGTCGGCTTCGCCGGCGACGGCGCCTTCGGCATCTCGATGAACGAGATGTCGTCCTGCGCCCGTGAGGAATGGCCGGCGATCACCATGGTGATCTTCCGCAACTACCAATGGGGGGCCGAGAAGCGCAACACCACGCTGTGGTATCACGACAACTTCGTCGGCACCGAGCTGGACCCGCATCTCAGCTACGCCAAGGTGGCCGAGGGCTGTGGCCTGAAGGGCGTCACGGTGCGCACCCGCTCCGAGCTCACAGAGGCGTTGACGACCGCCTGCAAGGCCCAGGACGACGGCGTGACGACCTTTATCGAGGTCATCTTGAACCAGGAGCTCGGCGAGCCGTTCCGCCGCGACGCGATGAAGACCCCGGTCGTCGTCGCCGGTATCGACCGCGCGGACATGCGCCCGCAACAGCCGCTGTAATCCGGCAGGAGACCGGAGCGGCTACCCCGGTCCCAAGACCAAAAAATTCGGGCGGGCATGTCGGCCCGCCCGAAACGCTCCTACCGACCCTATTATCTTGCCGGTCAGCTCCAGGTTTCATCCATCGGATAATCGTCGAGCTGCTCATAGCCCGTCTCGGTCACCAGCACCTGCTGCTCCAGCTTGACCGCCTCGCGCCCGCCCTCGGCGCCGATCAGCGCCTCGACACAGACGACCATGCCCGGCTCGAAGACACCGTCATAGCCGCTCGCCTCATAGTCGAGCTTGCTATAGATCGCCGGCCATTCGTCGCACAGCCCGACGCCATGGGCGATGACGCTGTAACGGTTGGCGAGGAACTCCTCAGGCACGGGCCAGGACGTCTCCGTCCACTCGCGGAAGGAGAGGCCGGGCTTCAGAAGCGCGCGGTTGTATTCGAGCTGCTCCATGGCGAGCATGTAGATACGGCGCTGCTCGTTGGTCGGCCGCGCATCGCAGACCCAAGCCCGCGAGATGTCGGAGCAGTAGCCGTAGGGGCCGATGAGATCGGTGTCGAAACTGACCATGTCGCCTTTTTCGATGACCCGCATCGAGCATTCGCTCATCCAGGGATTGGTGCGTGGACCGGAGGTCAGGAGCCGGGTTTCGATCCACTCCCCGCCCAGGGCGATGTTGGTCTCGTGCAGCTTGGACCAGACCGCGTTTTCGGTCATGCCGGGGCGCATCGCCTCGCGCATCGCCTGGATCCCCTTCTGGGAGACGGCGATCGAATGGCGCATCAGCGTGATCTCTTCCGGCGACTTGATCTTGCGCGCCTGCTCCATGACCTCGAAGCCGTCATGGATCTCCAGCCCCTCGTCGAGCAGCGCCATGTAGCCGTCCGGCCCCAGCCGATCGACGGCGATGCGCCTGTTGCCGCCACCGTGCTGACGCACGAGGTCGGCGATCCCATCGGCGAAAAGCTTGGCGTGCTCCTTCAATCGCGTCCCGCTGCCCATGTAGTAAACGCCGCGGGCGGGCCGCCGCTCGTCGATCGTCGGAAGCCCTTCGGCCAGTTGCGCAACCCGGGAGAAGTCGAAGAGGACGCAGGGCCCCTCGGTCGCCACGAAGCAGTAGCGCACCTCGTTATGGAGGCACCACAGCTGCATGTTGGTGGCGTCGGTTGCATAGCGGACGTTGAGCTGGTCGAACAGCAGCGCGCCCGCGAGATCGCGCTTGGCGAGCTCGCGCCGGACGTTGCCGAGGCGCTCAAGGCGGACCTTGTCGAGATCGACCGGCGGTGTGGTCCCCTCCATCGCGCCATGTTGCACCACTTGTCTGACCGCGACCCGCGACTCGGCCATGGCAACCCCTCCCTGAAGCCGTTTTAGCGCGCAATGGTATGTGCGACCTTCGCTCCTCCGCAATCGGAATTTCCGCAGAAAGACGTGAAAGAGATGAAGGGGTGTGGTGACAACGGCTGTCCATAGCCGATATCGCTCGGCACATTGCCATCCGTGTAATTTTCCGGGCTATCATGTAGTATTGCGGATCCGCGCGGCTCGAAGATGGAGGTTCCTGCCATGCCACATCTTTTCTGCTTAGCCCAAAAGGCTCTTGTGCTGGCCTTCGCCGCGGTTTCAGCCGTCGGGTTTCATGCATCGGCACAGGCCGGCCCGCAATCGCTGGGACTGGTCATGACCGACGGGCCGGTTCCCCTCACCTGTGACGATGGCGTGTGCCGGGCGGTCCTCACGAGCTTCTGCCTGGAACGCGATCGCGACACCCCGCAAATTGGCACCCCTTACCAGGTCGGAGCCGGTGCGGTGACCCTTATTGTGCGCGGCGGCCCTTCCCAGCATAGGTTCCCCGCCAACGGCCTGCTGCGCTTTACCTCGGAGCGGGACTCGCACTCGGTTGAAATTCGGCTGCCGCGGACGGTAGCACGGCCGTGGCAAGGGGCCGCGTTCTCTCTCGAGGTCGGCAGGCGGGTGACGCTGCTCCCGCTGTCGGGCGAAAGCGGGGACGGCCGCGACCCGCTGCGGACCGCCGCCCTGACCGGTCCGATGCGCGAGGTTGGCGAGCAGACCGTGGATCTCGCCGCGCCGGATATCGATGCCCTTCGGCTGCTCGATCGCGCCGTCAACCGATTACCCGAGATCGGTCGAGGCGGCATCGAACAAAGCGAGGCCGTTTGGCATGAGAGCATAAGTTCTTTGCCCGGAGGGGCGGCACCCGCGCTGGCCGAAAGCGCCTACCGGGCTTGCCAGAGAAAGACCGAAGACGGCCTTTACTACAGCTTTCGGAACTGCCTTGTGGTCTCGCACGAAAACCTCATCTCCAGGCTGAATGAGCGCTACTGGGAGGCCGTGGGGGGAAGTTAGCTCGGCAGCCCGTCGGACGCCAAGGAGTTAGGCGCCCTCGAATTGGGCCACCACGCACCCATAGGCTTGCCGGATCGCCCACCGCTCGTCTTCTTCAAAACCACCGACCTCGCCGACCCTCGAGCCCGCATGATTTTCATGGAATAGGCCATCGACGACGGAGTCTATTTCGAGAAGGCTTTGACACATCTCAATGAGGTTCGGCCAATTTAGGCGTGAAGATGCAAAATTCACCGGATCAGGCAAGGCATATGAGGAAGAGATGGAAGGATTGACGATCGAGCGGCTTGGGCTAAAGGACGTCGCCCAGGCCTTTCCCCTAATTCAGTTGAAACACAAGGCTTTAACGATTGCGCAGTGGACGACCTATGTGCAGCGCATCACCGACACGGATGGGGGAACCCATCGCGGGATCCTTGCCGCGCGCAACGATCAAGGCGTGATCTACGGCATGCTGCAGTATGAAGTTCGGTGCAATATCGAAGGATATTGCCAGATGGGCGCGGCCAATCTCGTTGCCTGTGGGCTCTTCCAGGAACAAAGCGTTCAACTCACCGCGGCCATGGTCAAAACCCTGGAGCAGATGGCCTTGGAACTAGGTTGTCAGCGCGTCTTGATCGTCGTTCCCGAGAACAGCAATCCGGACATAGTCAGTAGACTGGCCTCTATTTTGGAGGCCTCCGGACATCGGCTTACCAACACCACCTTCTCAAAGAATTTCGAGCATTCGCAGGACAAAAAGGTAAAGTCCTCAGACCGTGCCAGTGGGTCTGGGCGGCTCAATGGCACCGTATAGTTCACCCGCCCGGCCTTCGCTCAGCTTCACGTTCGCCCGCGGGTTCTCCGCAGACATAGGATCAAAACGTCGGTGACAGGTGATTTTTCGGCCGTAATTTCCTACCCGCGACCGAGAGCTCGACGATTCGTGCGCTACCGGCACCGCGGGAGAGGCAACAAACCTGCCCGATAGCCAAACGCTGGCAGCGTCAAGGCCAAGAAATAGCCAGCCCCTCCAGAGAGGTCGATTGCCATTTATCTATTCATTATAAGGGATTGGCGGTGGAAGTAGTCCAGAGCGAACCCGTCTCCAAGTGAGATTCCCTGTTATGCAGGGAAAATACAGGGAATTTTCGCGAATAGGGCCTATTTTAGTCGCGCAAAGGCCCCCTACCCTACTGAAAACGCATCACTTTCTCTTCAAATTCCCTAAACGGCAGAACAGGGAATTTTTTTAGCCCTATCAGGGAATAACAGGGAATGATCCTCCAGATCAGGCAATTGCTCGACGGTGCCATCTCACGATCAAATCGGCGTCCGCAATCGCCGAGGACTATCTTTCTCGCCAGCAAGATTGGCACTCTCAACGCTGACCTCTCAGACATCAACCTGCTCGGCGAACGGTCGGAACTGGAATCTTTCTGGCGGGCGCATCTGGACGCCTGGCGCCGTAGTGACTTGAATCAACGGGAATATTGCGAGCTGCATGGCCTGCCCCTGAAGCGACTCGGGAACTGGCGCACCAAACTCAAGCACGAGAAACCGGCTTCGGCGGGCAAGCTTCTTTACCGGCGTGGCAGCGAGCGGCCATGAAACGGGTCTTTTTCGACCTCGAACTACTCAGAACCCCAGATCCCCTGCCTCACCGTTCGGAAACCGCTCAGTTCGAAATCGGTTCGCTCGGTGAACCCGCGACCGGGTTCTTTGCCTGCAGCTGGTCGATGATCTCGAGCATCTCGCCCAATTTGTCGCGGGCGTCGACGAGCAGCTTTCCAGCCAAGATGTCTTCTCTGCCCGCCATCGAAAGCAGCACTTCAAGGACCTCGTCGGAATGACGCACAAGCTTGACCAGGTTTTCACCATTCGGGCCGTTCTTGCCCTCAAACCAGTTCTTGACCGCTCGTTCGCCGGCGCCGGTATAGGCCATCACCGTTTTGATTGACCTGCCGCTCCTGCCGAATGCCTCGCGCAGGGTCTCAGCGATGACCGCCGTAAAGTCGTAACCATCAGATTTTTCGACTGTACCAGACGATCTCGGAAAAGTTTTTCCAGAAACGGGCCGAACTTTTCGGCCCTTTTTACGAAACGACATTCCTGTTCTCCGTGCTTAAGGTTTGAAAACACGGAGAAGATCACCGGCCGGTCGCGCACCCATCTCAAATCGAAGAGGCAGGACTGGGCCAGCGAAAGGGAATGCGAGAGCACACAGGTCGGAAAATCGAGTTGGTTGAACAGCAAGGTGACAAATCGAAAAATGCTAGCGACATGGAGCCCAAGAAATTCCGGGCGGCCGAATATGTGCGCATGTCGACCGAGCATCAGAAATACTCGACCGAAAACCAGGGCGACGCGATCCGAGCTTACGCCGAACGTCATCATATGGAGATCGTCCGAACCTATTCAGATGCGGGGAAGAGCGGCCTGAAAATCGAGGGTCGCGACGCGTTAAGGCAGCTGATCAACGATGCGGAGGGCGGAGAGACCGATTTCGACGCCATTCTGGTTTACGACATTAGCCGATGGGGACGGTTCCAGGACGCCGACGAAAGCGCATATTACGAATACATCTGCAGACGCAAGGGCATCTCCGTTCATTACTGCGCTGAACAATTCGACAACGATGGCAGTCCGGTCTCGACCATCGTCAAGGGCGTCAAACGCGCCATGGCCGGCGAGTATAGCCGCGAGCTCTCAGCGAAGGTCTTTGCGGGTCAGTGCCGCCTCATTGAGCTCGGATATCGCCAAGGCGGAATGGCGGGCTATGGGCTCCGACGGATGCGGATCGATCAGCACGGCGCTCAACAAGGCATTCTCCAATTCGGCGAGCACAAAAGCCTGCAGACCGACCGTGTGATCCTCGTTCCCGGCTCCGAGGAAGAAGTCGAAACCGTTCGGTGGATATATCGCCAGTTTGTGGACGGCGGAAAGGTCGAGAGTGAGATTACCGCGTTGCTCAACAAGCGAGGCCTCGTGACAGATCTGAGTCGCCCCTGGAGCCGCGGCACCGTCCATCAGGTCCTGACGAACGAGAAGTACATCGGCAACAACGTCTATAACCGTCGCTCCTTTAAGCTGAAGAAAAAACGGATTGCGAACAGCCCAGCGATGTGGGTTCGAGCCGATAACGTGTTCGAGGCGATCGTCGATCCACAGATCTTCTTCACGGCACAGGGCATGATTCGAGAACGCAATCGACGGTTCTCGGATGAAGAGATGCTCGAGCGTCTCAGGCATTTGTTCGACCACCACGGCTACTTATCTGGCCTCATTATCGATGAGTCCGAGAACATGCCCTCGAGCGGCTCGTACCAGCGCCGCTTTGGTAGTTTGATCCGGGCTTATGAATTGGTCGGGTTCGAGCCGGACCGAGACTATCGGTACATCGAGATCAACCGTGGGCTTCGCCGGCTGCATAGCGAGGTCGTAAGAGACACGATTGCCGCGATCGAAGGCCTGGGTGGGCGGATTTCCCAAAGCCCAGCTATCGATCTCTTGACCGTCAATAACGAGTTTACGGCTTCCATCGTCATCGCCCGTTGTCAGCAAACGCCCGCCGGCTCGCTGCGATGGAAAATCCGTCTCGATACGGGTCTGGCGCCGGACATCACGGTCGCCGTTCGTATGGACGAGGCGAACGAAGCCCCGTTCGATTATTACCTTCTGCCGCTGTTCGAGATGGCAACCGACCGCATCCGATTGGCCGAGGAAAACGGCCTTATGCTCGATGCCTTTCGCTTCGACTCCCTGGAATATTTCTTCGCCATGGCTGAGCGCGTGAGGATTACGGAGATCGCTAAATGACAGGGCAACAGGAAACCATCACCGTCGAAATAATCCCGGTGGACCAGATCACGGTCATCAATCCGCGCATTCGGAATAGGAAAATTTTTCGCCAGATCGTCGATAGCATATCGAAGGTCGGCCTCAAGAAGCCGATTACCGTCAGCCGCAATCACAATGGAGATGACGAACCACCTTACCAACTCGTCTGTGGGCAGGGCCGGTTAGAGGCTTTCATCTCGCTGGGAGAGCGCGAGATCCCAGCCATCGTCGTCGATGTCACCGAAGAGGACAGCCTCATTATGAGTCTGGTTGAAAACCTCGCGCGACGTCAGCATCGTCCTTTGGAACTGCTGCATGACATCGGCGAACTCGGAAAACGGGGCTATTCCGACAAGGAAATTGCTGAAAAGACGGGGCTTTCATACGAGTACGTCCACTCGATCCGGCATCTCCTCGAAGAGGGTGAGGAACGGCTTTTAACCGCGGTCGAGACCGGACAAATTCCACTCACTGTCGCTGTTGACATTGCAGAGGCTGACGAAGAAGGCGTTCAGGAAGCTCTTGCCCAGGCCTATCAGGAGGGGCTTTTGCGCGGCAAGAAGCTGCTAATCGCCAGGCGTTTGGTCGAGCAACGGCAGAGACGCGGGAAAGCAGTCCGTCGCGGAGCGCTAAAGGGGCCCCGTTCGAGAATGTCGTCTGACGCGCTCGTGCGGGCCTACGAAAGGGAGGCGGACCGCCAGCGCCTGATGATCAAGAAGGCTGAGGTGACCCAGAACCGGCTGTTATTCGTCGTTGAGGCAATGCGCCAGCTGCTTGCCGATGATAACTTCGTGACGCTATTGCGCGCCGAGGGCTTGGCGACGATGCCTCGACCCTTAGCCGATCTGGTTGCTGCACGGGACGCCCGATAGCTGTGTCGAACAAGGTTGGCATAGCTTTCGAGCCCAAAAGTATGTTTATCGAATTCTCCGATATCCTTCCCGTGAAGCAACTTCCGAAGCGCATCAAGAAAACCAAGAAATATATCCAGATTTCAGCATCAATCCGTGAGGTTGGCATCATAGAGCCGCCCGTCGTCGTTCGGGATCGTCACAATCGAGGCAAATTTCTTCTGCTCGACGGTCATCTTCGGATCGAGGCCCTGAAGGAGCATGGCACCCAGGGGGCGAGCTGTCTCATCGCGACCGAAGATGAGGCTTTCACCTACAACAAACGGATCAGCAGGCTCGCGGTTATTCAGGAGCACAAGATGATCTTGAAGGCGATCGAGCGTGGGGTCCCTCAAGAACGGATCGCCAAAGTGTTGGACATAAACGTCTCGACCATCCGTCAGAAGCGATCCCTGCTCGAGGGTATCTGCGCCGAGGTCGTCGAACTTCTCAAGGACAAGCACTGCCCGACGAATACATTCCAGTCTCTCAAGAGAATGAAGCCCCTGCGGCAGATCGAGGTCACCGAGCTGATGATTGCAATGGACAACTACTCGGTCAGCTACTCAAAAGCACTCTTGGCCGCGACACCTCAGGATCAGCTGATCGAATCGGAGAAGCCAAAGAGCTTCAAAGGCATCTCAGCCGAGCAGATCGCGCAGATGGAGTCCGAGATGGCCAAATTGCAGGGGGAGATGAAGCTGATCGAGGATAGCTACGGCCCGGACCACCTCAACCTAGTCCTGGCGCGAGGTTACCTTGTCATGCTTCTCAAGAACCAGGAGGTCTCGCGATACCTCGCGCAAAACCACAGCGGGATCCTCAGCGAATTCCGGCGAATTTCCGAGGTGGTCTCGATGGGGCCGGAAGAGACGGCTTAGCTCGCCGCCCTCACCGTTCGAATTTGGCGTGGGTCACTTGCGCTAGGTAGGCAGCTAACCCACGGAGATGGGGACCGGGACCCGATAAGCGCCGGAGAAGCCGTCGGCAGGGGCGGATCAAGGGCGAGGTGGAGATGTCAGCGAACCCGATCGGTGCCCACCAGGTCGACCACCATAGGGTCGACTGCGGAAATTGCCTGTAGACGACACTCTCCGATCGGAAGGTCGGGCGTGCTGGGGTTCACAGATCATTCACTGCTAGTCCATTGCCCTAGCACGCCCTACGATGCTGGGGACACCCCCACTCTGGCCAATGCAATAGTGCGGCTGCGTGTTTTTGACCAGGACACGATCTATGGAGAGTAGCCAAGCCGATTGATGCAAGCAGTTCACGGCGGTTGCGCGGCCAGGATGTGCTAAGAGTCCGTTTGAAAACTCAGCCTCGGGGGGATTTTGGCACCACGGGACATTGATCGACGTGTCGCAGGGACGGCAAGAATGGCCAGTTTCTGCCATTCCTACCTGGAAATCGTCACGGCGCGCTGCGCCAAGAGTCGTTCCTCCGGCGGTTTTCAAACGGACACTAAGGTCTTCTTGTCAGTGGCACCCGTGATGGCCAGGCACACTGTGTCGGCCGAGCTGAGTTGCTTTGCTGGTGCCACCAAGCCTGATACAGATCGACGCGACGAAACAGGCTGATACTTGGGGAGCTCCCGAATGGAAGAGACAAAGATCGACCATGCAGCCATGGGGCGCTTGGCTAAAGCTTTGGTTTTCATCTGTGGGCCGGATCATTTGACTACGGTTGCCCTCAAGGCGGCCGCCGAGAGTGGTTCCGAACAAGACATCAAGAAAGCCCGCACGCTGTTTCTTAGATTGAAGCCGGGAGACCGCCGGGCTGCATTGACTATGCTCGCCGAT
>Ga0255057_10001712_pt1 | contig 12174 bp, 6 predicted proteins | sample Cases_109_6_MG_FD_189022 | JGI IMG/M metagenome (GOLD analysis project Ga0255057, IMG submission 189022) | Seawater microbial communities from Amundsen Gulf, Northwest Territories, Canada - Cases_109_6 | ecosystem: Environmental > Aquatic > Marine > Gulf | place: Canada: Northwest Territories... | reverse complement strand
CCGGCCGAGGTAAAGGCCGATATGGCATTGTTCGGAAGCTGTGTCTCGGGAGCGGCCACCGTCCCTGAACTGCAAGCGATGCTCACCGACATCGGGTTTACCGACATCCGGATCACTACCGCCGCCGAGAGCCGCGACTTCATCCAAGAGTGGGCCCCGGGCTCGAACATGGAGGATTACGTCGTGTCCGCCTCCATAGAGGCAACGAAAAGCTAGCGAGGCGCTACGGCGTTCCGTACTCCTGGATCGAATCCGGAGAGATCCGGAACACTGCTCCGGGAATATCGCGCCGGCTCTCCAAAAAGGCGGCCGCATCGTCCGACGAGAGGTAGCGCTCTGCGAGCCGGGCCCGCAGAGCAGCTGCGGTCGTCGCGTCGGGAATCGCCCGGCCCTGAATCATCACTGCGCGGTACGGGCGCTCCCGACGGTCGATCACCACCCCGACACGGTCGTCTCGATCCATGTTCCGGTGCTTCTGGGATTGGACCCCGGTGATGATCAGCAGCTCGTCGCCGTCCCTGACGTACCACATCGGGGCCGAATGGGGTGCCCCGTTCGGCCCCAGGGTGGATAGAACGCACACCCAGACCTCGTCCAGGAACAGGCGCTGAGTGGGAGTGAACTGCATCCGGCAACGATAACGGGCTGCCGGTCAGCCGAACTGCACGGACCGCTTCGAAAGTCCGTGCCAGAAGCCTTCGATCACAGAGCGATTGTCCGTCGCCGCATCGACTGCCGCGCCGAGTGTGACGAAGAGCGGGGCAAAGTGCTCGGTTCTGGGATGGGCGAGGGTGGCGGCTGGGGCCTTCTGTTGGAAGTCGAGCAGTCCATCGACATCTCCATCGGCCAGCGTTCGGGCCAGCCAGTCGTCGAATTCGTTCGACCACGCCGGAGCGACACCGGGAGACAAGTTCGGGTCGATCTCTCGCAGATTGTGAGTGGAGAATCCGCTCCCCATGATGAGCACTCCCTGGTCGCGCAACGGAGCCAGCCGCCGGCCAATCTCGAACAACGCCTTCGGATCGAGCGTCGGCATCGATATCTGCAGTACCGGAATGTCGGCTTGGGGATACATCTCGAACAGCGGAACGTAGGCACCATGGTCGAGGCCTCGCTGCGGTTCGTCATGGACCGGCCATTCGGTGGTTCCGAGGAGCTTACGGACTGATTCTGCGAGCTCGGGAGCACCCGGCGACGGATATTGCACCGCGTAGTAGTGGGCCGGGAATCCGTAGAAGTCGTAGAACAGCGGCACCCGAGATGTCGCTCCCAGGGTCAATGGGTTTTCCTCCCAATGAGCGGAGACGACGAGCACCGCCGTGGGTCGAGGAATGTCACGCGACCAGTCGGCGAGTTGGCGAGTCCACACCGAATCTTCGGCAAGTGGAGGAGCGCCATGACTGAGGAAGATTGCCGGCATTCGGGCCGAACGTGTGACCTTCGCGGTTTCGTCATTTGCGAGCGACATACGACGGACCCTATGTCTCCCCGGTTTATTACCGCGAGCGATGCGCTCGCAGTAATAGGTCGCTAACTCGAATCGTTGATTGGTTGCAGGTCCGACATGGATATGGCGAGGTTGTGATGCGAACTTGGGGACCGTTCAGTCGGCCGACTCGCCGACGCTACAGACCATCTCACCGTCGAGCCACGATCGAACCTCGGCCAGCGCGTCGAGGTTCTGTTGAATCTCGAGCTGACTCCGCAGATCATCGATCGATGCTTGAGACAACGTCCAGCCCAGCGGTGCCTGGACGCCGGGATGGGCACGGGTCACGAGACGGGTGTAGCGGCTATCGATTTCGTTCGTGTCATTCCCGATCCGCTGCACCCGTACCGGTGAACCCGAAATCGTAAACGGCTCGTCGAACGTGATTGCAGCCTTCTCGCGAGCCCCGACGATACGCCCGGTCTGAGCGCTGTAGAGAGCGATGAGGGGCACCAGCATCTCGCGGGGGGCCACATCCCGCGGCGTGATCGATGGACTTTCGTAGCCGTTGTCGATATGCACCATGAAGGGCACGATGCAGGTCGACGCGGTCGGAGCCGAATTGTGTGCCTCGGCGGCTCCCGACAACGCTTCCCACACATCGAGAAGAGTCCCCGCTCCAGAACCCTCCTGATAGATTCCATCGACGACGTACACGGCGTTGCTACGACGACTTCGACAGCCCTCGGTAGGGTCACCGGCCACTCTCCCGGTAGTAGACACCCCCGGGACCCGCGCCGACAGCAGAACCGCGGTGGAGAGCCGGACATCTTGCCCCTCACAGAGAAAGTCGACCAGGTCGTATGTGGCCGCCAGACCGCCGGTTTCCGGCGATCCCGCCCGGGAGACGACGCCCGCACCGGCGCAGCCTGAGACGTCGGGCGATCGCCCATCAAGATCCAGAATCGATGCGTTGAATCGACAACCGTCGTTGACGCTTGCCCCGTTGAAGATCATCGGAGGCAGCTCCGGCTCCGATTCCCAGAGGTCTCGAAGGCCGCGGTGCATCACACCCGTGCCCTTATCCGAGGAGGCCTCCCAGGCACGCTCCAATATGTCGGACCGGTTGCTGAACCCTGCACCAAAGCCGAGAAGAGAGCGGGGGAGGTCAAAGAAGATGAGCCATCCGAGCGGTGGGGCGAGATAGTCATCACCCAAAGCCTCCTCCACCCAATCACCGGTCGACTCGGCATCACGGCCGATGAGGTATGAAGCGTATGTGGCGAACCCGAGCGCACCGCCGGATACACCGCTCATGATCGCGACACTCGAACTGAGATTGGCGTCGCTCGGAGACAGCCGCACCGAACAGGGTCCGTCCTCCGACCCGGTGGTCTCCAGGATGCAGTCGAGCACCAGTGCGGTCCACACCGCGGCGCGCAGTCCCCCGCTGCTGCTCGATACAAGCAGCAGCGGCACCACCGGACGATCGGCGCCCACCTGCGTCGGACCCGATCCGTCGAGATTGTGCAAGGCCCACCGTTGCCATACATCGGAGACGCCGACGTTGGCACCGGCCGCCGCCACCGTTTCGGTTTCGAGTACCCGGATGTTGTTGATGCTCCTGGGGGTGAGGGTCGGAGCAAGGAGGACCCACAACACGATGAGGGTCACCATCGGGGTTCGTCGCACCCGAAACGCCGACAGGATGCGCGGCGGTCGACTCAGTTCTGCGAAACGGATGGCCCCCACCCCGATCAACGTCACGAGGATCATTGTGAGCAGCAAGATTCCGACACTGCCGATCCGCGGTGCAAAGCCGATCGGGTCCACCAACAGCCCCAGTACCGATCCCAACGTCACGACGAGTGCCAAGGTGAGCGCCGGACGCGCCGGGACGCGACGAACGTATTTAGTCGTCAGTCGGCTCAGCACCGATTCGGGGGCGTACGAGTTGACGTACGCCATCGCGCCGAAAGCGAGGCTGACACCGGTGAAAGACAACGCCGCCGGCGATAGCTCGGGGTTTCCGGCAAACATCAGTGATCCGGCGAGCACGACGACGATGCCGAGAAAGGCCACCTCGAGTATCCCCATCCTGCTGGTCGATCGGGTGTGGATTCGCCACAGGCCGATCAGCGGAGGCACCAAGGCCAACAGCAGATACAGATCCTCGTGCCGGGCGGAGACAATGCTGCCGGCTGCTGCCTTGAGTACGGCAACACCGAGGATGACGTAGGTGAAGGAGCCGAGCAACTTAGGCAGCCGCCGTCGCAGTGCCTCGGGAAACTCTCGATCACCCCTCTCGTACGGTGATGGCGGCATCGCGATGCCGAGCACCCAGAGCACCAAGATCATGAGGGCCGGCACCACCAGACCGAGGCCGGTCGGGAGTCCGAACCCGGCGGTGAGCAGGACTTGCAGTGCGGTGAGGCCGAGGACGGAACCGGCGAGCGCGGTCCCGATGGTGGGTGTCGCCCCAATCCACGGAACACGTACGCGGCGCGGACTCACGGAACGGCCCGAATCGATATCGGCTCGCAGCCCTCGCTGCAACCGCAACGTACTGGCGGCGCTCCAACGAATCGTCATCGAGAGAGCGATCACCAGCGCCAATGCCAGAGACACATGAGTCACCTGCCATCCTCGAATGACATCGGACATCTGCGGCGGCACCAGCACGGCTACGACGAGCAGCGTGAGGACGAGTAGCTCTGCTCGCACGGAGATGAGAGCGTGGCGCAACCCCCCGACGTGAAGTCGGCCGAGGGCTACCAGGATTATGCCGCCGGCTCCGGCCAGGACCATCGCCACGAAGCGAGTAAATGACAGGAACCACAGGATCCGCACATTGGCGTCGGTTAACAGGTCGGGACGCCGCCAAGCCCGATCCACCACGTACCAGAGAAACCCGTTTTCGAACAGGTCGGTGATGACGATAAAACCGAGTAGACCGATCATCCCCAGAATGATCAGTTCGTACGATTTGCGTTCCGCCGAGCCTTCGGCAAGGCGGGACCGATTTCGCCAGGCCAGCATCAGCAGTGTCAGCCCCGCAACCAGGTACGCCGGAACGAAGCCAAACGTGTCCCCAACCACGTGCGCCACGACCAACGTGTATGGCGAGCCGAACGTTCCCCCCACGGCTTCCGTGTAGTCCTTCCAGGCGCCGACACGCTCCAACACGGCGTCCGGTTTCTGGCTGAGATCGAGTTCGAAGATCGCCGAAATCGATCCCATGCCCGATGAAGGTGCCTCCGGCAGGTTCATCCCCTGGAGAAGCGAGTTGAATTGCCCGAGCACCGTGAGCGCTACGACGGCAGCCACGAGTGAGAACGCGACAACATGGGACCATCGGGCGGGGTGTTGCGGGTCGGGCTCGTCAAACAGGTAGGTGTCGAGTTTCCGGGCGGCCGAGCCTTCGCTCAAGAAGCGCGCTCCCCTCTCATGCAGAGCCGACCGCATCCACCAGACCGGCACCAGCAGCATCGCAAACACGCTGATGACGACCAGCAAATACACCACGGCACCCGGCTGCTGGTTGAACCGCTCCCATTCACGGGTGTATCCGAGAACCACGATCAATACGGCACCCCAGGTCGCGATCCATGTGGCTCGAATCGTCCACGCCTCGGTGGCAAAGCGGGTCATGAACCAGCCTTCGGGCTCGACTGGCGCCCGACCCCAAATCGGAATCAGTCTCCGCAACAACACTGCGATCGGGATGATGGCGATCGCCCAAACTGGGGCGATGAGATCGGCCATCACGTCACACCGACCCACTCCCCACGGCAACTCGGCGAGCACGCACCTCGAAGTCTGCACGAACTCGAACTGCGAGAAGGCAGTGATGCTGATCGGGATCAGCACGGCCAACAGATGCCGGCGCCTCATCCGGCCATCATCACCCGATTGCTCGTACGTGCCACGTCGGACCCTCCCCCCGGTGGGAACCGCTCGGTAGTCTATAGATCAGGGTGTTGCCGTTTCGATGGGAGCGGTGTCTCGTCGGAAGCCGATTCGCGATGGGTGGCGGATCCGGCAGGGCCGTACCGCGCCGCATATGAGGAGGCGGGGATGCAGACCTATCTGTCATATACCGGGGGGCTGGCCGAGGCGACTCCAGATTCCCGTAACCGAATAGTGGATTTCTGGCGGGTAGTCGCAATCGGTTTCGTTGTTCTCGGCCACTGGCTGGCCGCTTCGATTTGGATGCAATCCAATGGTGAGATTGCCCTGCTCAACTCGCTGCAATGGATCCCCTATGCGGCCTGGATCACTTGGCTGGTCCAGGTGATGCCCGTGTTCTTCCTTGCCGGTGGTTATGCCAACGCCAAAGGACTGCGCAGGGTCATTGCCGGAGAACAGCTACGTCGCGATTGGATCACGATGCGGACCCGGCGGCTGTGGACACCGGTCACGCCGCTGCTGGCTGTGTGGGTATTGCTAATCATCGCGCTTCGCCCTTTCATCGACCCCGAAGTGGTCTTTGCCGGGGCGATGTCGGCAACCGTTCCGCTGTGGTTCCTGGCCGTGTACATCACCTTGACTGCGGCGGCGCCAATTACTCACCTGTGGTGGCGCCGCTACGGACCGCTCAGCGTCGTCGGAATGGTCGCCGTCGCCGTCGGCATCGATTTGGCCCGGTTTGCCTTCGACGTCCCGGGCATCGGTTGGTTCAACTTCTTGTTCGTATGGGCCGCGGTCCATCAGATCGGGTACTGGTGGGCTCAGCGTGACGATGAAGGAGGGATTCCGAGCCGGGTCGGTTGGACGGTCGGTGCCGCAGGATTGGCGCTGCTCATCCTGGTCACATCTATCGGGTGGTATCCGGTGGCGATGGTCGGGGTTCCCGGTGCCGGCCTGACCAATATGGCTCCTCCCACCACTGCGATCTTCCTGTTGGGCATCATCCAGGCAGGTTTGATCTGGGGCACCGCCGCAAGAGTCGAGAGGTTCATGGCCCGCGCACGCGTCTGGCATACCGTGGTGGCTTTCTCTGGAGTGATCATGACCGTCTACCTGTGGCACCTCTCGGCGATGACGCTGGTGGCAGTGGTCGGGCTCAACGTATTCGACGGGGTCGTCTTCTCTCTCGAGCCCGGCACGACCGCCTGGTGGCTGAGTCGACCGGTGTGGATTGCAGTCCTGGCCCTGGTGGCGAGCGGCCTCGTCGCTACTTTCGCTCGATATGAATGGCGTGTCAGCAAAGCGCCGCCACCCCGCTCTCGCCGCTGGGTCACGCTCGGGGTCGTCCTCACCGCGGGATCAGCCGCGGGAGTAGCGGCGTGGGGCATCACCGGTCCCGACGCCGTGATCCACTGGAGCATTCCGGGAGCTGCGGTGGGCGGCGCCGCCATCCTCGGAGCACTCCCCAGACGCAAGAAGCGCTGACCCGACCGACCGGCTAAACGACGTGTGGACGCTCTGGCGCCAGGGTTTCAACCTGAGACGTATCAGGGATTGAGGCGACCAGATGCTGCATTGGCGTGGTATCAGGCGAGGCCGCGACTCGCCGCCCAGACGGCGAGCTGATGGCGGTTTGTCAGGTGCAACTTGCGCAGAATGTGCGACATGTGGGTTTCAACAGTCTTGACGCTGATAAACAATTCTTGACCCACTTCGCGGTATGTAAAACCGCGGGCGATCAGGCGAAGCACCTCGAGTTCCTTGGGGGTGAGGGCGGCGATGTCCGGGTCGATCAGTTCCGGGTCGTCGGTACCGAACAATTCGAGGGCGATCCCGGCGAGGTCGGGTGAAAAGACCGGTCTGCCCTCGGCCACTTGTTCGATGGCCGCGACCAGAGCTGCGGCGTCGGCGGTCTTGGTGATATAGCCGGTGGCGCCGGCGGCGATGACCCGCAATACGTCGGCGCGGTCGGCCGACATCGACACCGCCAGCATCCGCACGTCAGGGTTCTGCTTCCTGACTTCCTGAGCGACCCGCTCGCCTCCGCCTCCCGGGAGGTGGACGTCGAGCAGCACGACATCGGGAGATCGTTCGAGAATCAGTTCGATGGCCGGGTCGGCGTCGTCGGCTTCGCCCACGACCTCAGCATGTCCTTCTAGTTGGGCGCGCCAGCCGTCTCGCATCCCGGGGTGGTCATCGACCAGAAACACCCGCAGCGGTTGGGGATCAGTCACCCGACATCGTCGTCCCGACGGGCATGCTTAGTTCCACTTCGGTCCCTTCACCTGGGTTTGACGCGATTGCTGCGGTTCCGCCATGGCGGTTCATGCGTTCAGTGATCGAGCGGGCCAGGCCGCCGTCGGAGCGCACCGACTCGACATCGAAACCTCGCCCACGGTCGCGTACGGCAATGGTCACCCGTTGTGAGCCCGCTTCGCACAGAATCGTCAGTTCATCGGCGCCGGAGTGTCTGGCGACGTTGACCATCGCCTCTCGGGCCGCTTCGACCATCGCTTTGAGGTCCTCTTCGAGTTCGCAGTCTCCGACGAATGCGCTGCTGATTCGTATTCGATGCAGATCCTCGACCTCGGCCGCCATCAGTCGAACGGCGGCGCGAAAACTGTGCTCGTACGGGGAGTCCATGCGATCGATCAGGTTGCGCAGCTCGAGTTCCTGCTTGCGCGCCAGAGCCCGAACAGTGGATTCGTCGGCGGCGTCACGTTGCATCAGCGCCAGCGTCTGCAGCACCGAGTCGTGCAGTTGGGCGGCGATTTCGGCCCGCTCGTTGGCGAGGCGTCGCTCGACACGCTCTCGGTCCCGCTGGGCCTCGACGACGATGCGCTGATGCTCACTGTGGCGGAGCACCCAGAACGCCCACCCATAGGCGAGTGCGCTCACCACCCACACCGCGATCCGACCGACGTATTCGGTAGCGCTGAGCGGATCGGGGTCGAGTGCCGCGTTGACGAACTGTGTGACGGTGAGCGCCGCGACGGCGATGCCTCCGATGAGGAAGCTGGAGTGGGCGTAGACGACGAGGAGCAGCCACGACAACGGCATCCCGCCGTAAAAGAGATCGTCGGCCCCGGCGAGTCCGGGTGAGATGCCGATGAAGAAGGCGGCGCCGCCGTCGATCGTCAGCCACCACCAGGAGGCCATGCGCTCCCTGGTTTTGGCGACGAACCAGGTGCCGCCGGTGACGACAACGGCGACCGTGAAAGCAGTGAGGACCCAGGCGGTGGAGGCTTCGCCGTCGGTCCACAAGGTGGCGGTGACCAGCGCCCCCATCCACACCACCGCCAGGATTCGGAAAAGGAGCACAACGCGGCGCAACACCGCATCGATCGGTCGTAAGTCCCGCCTTTCGGGCTCTGCCATTCGTGCAACCCCCGTGGGACAAGCGTAGATGACAGAACCTACAGAGCCTGGCCGGCGGTTCCGGACGCCAAACCGTCCCGATGTTGGGCACTTCGGGCGCGGTTGGTCATAACGGCAAGTGGCGACCGACAAGGGCCCCTTAGGTCAAGCGGTGTCGCTGGCGGCGTCATCGATCGGGAGCCAGTCGGCCCACAGCTGCTCCAGGTGATAAGCGCCCTTGGAGCGGATCCATTGCAGGGCTTCGAGTCCGGCTCGGCGACCAGCCGGATCGTCGCGTCCCAGCAGCATGCAGGCGAGCGCCTGATACGCCACGACGCCCAGCGGGCTTGCCACCCGCTTCCAGAGGTCGAGCGCTTCGACGAATGCGACCCCCGCCACGGCAGAATCTTCCTGGATGGCAAGTGTGCCGGCGGCGGCAATCTTTCGATACGTCCTGGTCAATCGTCCTTCTACGCCATGCTCCTCTATCGCGGCCATCGCCTGCGCAACACGTTCGAGGTCGCGCAAGGCGAGCGCGCTAAACATCATCAGCAGGAACCCCCATGGTGTCTCGTCGCCGATGGTCATGTCAAAGGTCGCTTCGTAACCCCCCTTCCACAGGCTGATAGTTGCCTTGAGGTTTGCCAACAGCGACTTCATTTGAGGGTCGGAAGTGCCATCGAGCGTTGAGACAGCCTCGCTCGCCTCGTCGAATAGTTCCGGAGAGCCACCACGCAGGATCTGGATCTGCAGACGATTGAATTGCATCGCGGCCCGCTCCATATCGGGAACCTCGCTCGAGCCGAACTCGGCGAGCAAGGCCTCCGCCCGCTCAAACTCACCGTGCGAGACCATCGCATCGATCGCATCAGTCGCCGCCCGGTAGAGCCAACCCTCGGCGCCGAGGCGGCGGCTGCGCGCCAGGAAGTCTTCGATCCATGCCAAATCGACCCGGGGAGCGTCGTACGCATGCACCGCGCTGAGGTTGTTGAGTGCTCGCAGCGCCTGGGCTTGCAGTTCGTGCTCATCGGCCAGCGACACCGCTCCGTCGAGCAGGGCGACTGCCTCAATGGAGCGGCCCAGCCGGGCGAGGGCAGTTGCCTTGGAAACGATGCCGTCGATCACCTGAGCCGGACTCAGGATCCTCTCGGCGATGCCCAGCACCCGGTCGGAGATCTCGACCGCCGGCTCAGGCTGATTGTTGAGCATGTAGGCCCGGGCCGTCTCGAGGGCGAGTGCTACCTCTTCGGGACTCGATGGGTCGTCAATCGCGTCATACACCGGACCCAGCAGAGCCGCCGCCTCGCCGGCGCCGAAGTTGGAAGACAACGTATATGCTTGGGCGGTTACCGCCCGCAGCAAGCCGGACTCATCACCGAGCTCCCGATATGCCTCCGCGGCTTCGGCGGCCATCTCGACTGCCCGCTCAGGATCGGCTGACCACGCCGCCGATTTGGCGGCCGCCTCGAGCAGCGGCGCTCTGTCGGCCGGGGTCTCGGTGAGTTGAATCGCTTGTTCCAGCAGGCTGATGGCAGCTGCGTGCGATTGGAGAGCAGCGGCGCGAGCTGCTGCATCTGATAGGGCGGTGCGACCCCGGCTCAATAGATCGACGCCTTCGCCCTCCGGAGCAGCGTCGGCCGCCGCCAGATAGTGGTTGGCCACCGCCCCGACCAACTCGACAGTGCCCAGGCTTTCGAAATACTCCGCCACTCGCAGGTGCCGCGAGTAGCGGTCGCTCTTGGTGAGTCGACCATAAGCAACCTCGCGGATGACGCTCTGCACGAATCGGTACAGACCGTATTCGGGCGACCGCGGGTCGTCTTCGATCTCGAGCAGTTGTCGTCGGACCAACCCGGCAAGGGGCTCGGTCACCGAGTCGGCCGTGTGCTGCCGAATAATCGCCAGACCTTCGACCGTGAAGGCCTGGCCGAGGACGGCGGCGTCCTGGATGAGTTGACGGTCTTCGGTGGAGAGCCGATCGAGACGTGCCCCCACGACGGCCTGGAGGGACTCGGGAAGCGCCAGGTCGTCGAGATCGCCCACGAGGTGGTACCCCCCGTCGTGATCCTCCAGCTCGCCGCTGGCCACGAGCATCCTCACGAACTCGACTGCGTAGAGCGGGATGCCGCCGGCGCGCGAGACGATCGCCGCCACCGCTTCGTCGGGAATTCCCTGAACCATGCCCGACACCAGGGCCGACATCGCCTCATCGTTCAGCGGTGAGAGATGCACCGACACGAAGTTGCGCCGCGCTGAGCCCCACCCCGGATTGGCCTCCAGGAGTTCGGGGCGGGCCAAAGCCACTACAAAGATCGCATGGCGCGGGGAGCGCTCGACCAGATCGGCGACGAAGTCGAGCATCCCCGGGTCGGCCCAGTGCAGGTCTTCGAACACCAGCACGGTCGGACCACGCTCGGCGATGTGGTGAAAGAAGGTCCGGATCGCGGCGAAGAGTTCTTCGCGATCCCCGCCGGGAGCATCTTCGAGCCCGAGCAGCGCCGCCAGGCGGGGTTCGAGCCACCGACGGTCCTGTTCGGAGGACACGTACTCGGCGACGGCGGTACGTAGTTTGAGCCGGCTCTTGGCAGGGTCATCGGTGTCGGCAATCCCCGCTCGGCTACGGATCATCTCGCCCAATGCCCACATCGTCAGACCCTCGCCGTAGGAAGGCGAGCGTCCTCGATGCCAATAGACGTCGATTGCGAGGCCGTCGATGTACTTCTCGAGTTCCCACGAGAGGCGGCTCTTTCCGACGCCGGCCTCTCCGACGACCGACACCAGCCGAGCGCTGCATTCCTGGGCGGAGGCGTGGAGTTGATCCTTGAGCAGTCGCAGCTCGACGTCTCGGCCGGAAAACGGCGCCTCCAAGCCTTCGGTCCGACGCAGTCCACCGAGCTCGCCGACGATTCGCAGCGGTCGAAAAGCGATAACCGGCTCGTCTTTGCCCTTGATCCGCTGTTCCCCCATCGGTTGGCACTCGATGGCGGCGTCGACCAGGCTGCACGTCGCCTGATTGATTAGAAGAGTCTTTGGCTCGGCGATCGATTGCAGCCTGGATGCGGTGTTGACCAGGTCCCCCACGACCAGGCCCTTCTCGTTGCCGCCCGGTCCCACCGAGGTTTCACCGCTCGTCACCCCGGCCCGCAATGCCAGATCGGGCTCACCGAGTTCGGCGCCGAGGGCCGACACCATGTCGATGAGGTCGAGCGCCGCCCTGACCGCTCGCTCGGCGTCGTCTTCGTGGCTCTCGACGGCTCCCCACACCGCCATGACCGCGTCGCCGATGAACTTGTCGATGGTGCCACCGAAGCGTTCGATGATGTCACGCGACCGATCAAAGTAAGCGGTGAGCACATCCCGCACCTCCTCGGAGTCACGAGACTCCGAGAACGGCGTGAAACCGACCAGGTCTGCGAAGAGCACCGAGACCAGTCTCTGCTCGGCTTTGCCCGGCGTGACGGGCGCCGACGCCCCTTCCG
>Ga0255057_10001711_pt1 | contig 12177 bp, 4 predicted proteins | sample Cases_109_6_MG_FD_189022 | JGI IMG/M metagenome (GOLD analysis project Ga0255057, IMG submission 189022) | Seawater microbial communities from Amundsen Gulf, Northwest Territories, Canada - Cases_109_6 | ecosystem: Environmental > Aquatic > Marine > Gulf | place: Canada: Northwest Territories... | reverse complement strand
TCCGACCTGCCGCACAAGGTCGCGGACCTCTCCCGGGAGACAGTCGCCTTCGGCCGCAAGGAGATCGAGCTCGCCGAGCACGAGATGCCCGGCCTGATGGCACTCCGCACGCGGCACAAGGTCGGGCAACCGCTCAAAGGCGCGCGGATCACGGGATCGCTGCACATGACGATCCAGACCGCGGTGCTCATCGAAACGCTGGTTGAGCTGGGCGCCGAGGTCCGTTGGGCAAGCTGCAACATCTTCTCCACACAGGACCACGCCGCCGCGGCCGCCGTGGTCGGGCCAAAAGGCACCCCCGACGATCCCCACGGGTCGCCGGTCTTCGCGTGGAAGGGCGAGACGCTCGCCGAGTACTGGTGGTGCACATTCCAGGCGCTCAACTGGCCGGACGGCAAGGGGCCGAACCTGATCCTCGACGACGGCGGCGACGCGACGCTGGCCGTACACAAGGGTGCGCAGTTCGAGCGCGCCGGAAGCGTCCCCGACCCGGCGACCGCCGAGACCGAGGAGTTCGCGATCGTCTACCAGTTGCTGCAGGGGGTCCGCGACCACGACGATGCCTTCTTCGGTCGGCTCGCCGAGGGCATCAACGGCGTCACCGAGGAAACCACGACCGGGGTGAACCGTCTTTATCAGATGGAACAGGCCGGCACGCTGCTGTTCCCGGCAATCAACGTCAACAACTCGGTGACAAAGAGCAAGTTCGACAACATCTACGGGTGCCGCCACTCGCTCGTAGACGGCATCATGCGGGCCACCGACGTGATGATCGCAGGCAAGGTCGCGGTCGTCTGCGGCTACGGCGATGTCGGCAAGGGCTGTGCCCAGTCGCTCCGCGGTCAGCAGGCGCGTGTCGTGATCACGGAGATCGACCCGATCTGCGCCCTGCAGGCGGTCATGGACGGCTACCAGGTCGTGTTGCTCGACGACGTGCTTGCCACCGCCGACATCTTCGTGACGGCCACCGGCAACTACGACATCCTTACCGCCAAGCACATGAAGCGGATGAAGCACAACGCGATCGTCGGCAACATCGGCCACTTCGACAACGAGATCGACATGGCCGGCGTGGCCGAGGTCCCCGGAATCAAGCGGATCAACATCAAACCTCAAGTGGACGAGTGGGTGTTCCCGGGCGGCACCGACCACGAGCAGCACTCGATCATCGTCCTCGCGGAAGGGCGGCTGCTGAACCTCGGCTGCGCGACCGGTCACCCCAGCTTCGTGATGTCCAACTCGTTCACGAACCAGGTCCTCGCCCAGATCGAACTTCACGACCAGCAGACGCGAGACAAGTACCTCAAGAAGGTGTACACGCTGCCAAAGACGCTCGACGAGGACGTCGCGCGGCTGCACCTGGACAAGCTCGGCGCCAGGCTGACGAAGCTCACGCCCGAGCAGGCGAAGTACATCGGCGTGCCGGTGGAGGGACCGTATAAGCCGGAGTACTACAGGTACTAGTTTTTCCGCTCGGGTGCCACCCAGAGGCCGCACACTCGCTCTTGCGGCAAATCGCTAATCAGGCCCCGGATCCTTGCCGATGCCACATGCGGGGGCCCCCGCATGTCATCGATCACGCGATCCATCACCACGATGCTGTTTGCCGTCACGCTCGCCGTGTCCGCGATGGCCTCGGACCCGCCGGCGTTCACGCCCGGACCGATGGATTCGAAGGCGGTCGCCGACGGGCGGCTGTTCGCGTTCGTCAAGCGTTTCGAGCGGGCGGTCAACAGGCGAAACACCGACGCGATCAACGGCGCCTTCGACGCGGACATGCTGATGGATCGCGTCTGCGAGGGGCTGTCCGTGACACCGGCCCAGCGAAAGTCGTTCGCGCTGACGGTCGGGCTTGCGAGTGCGTCGGCGCCCTACCTCGAGACCGTTGGCGAGGGCGGTCAATTCAAGCTTCTTCGTGTGCGCGAGACCGGTGGCGGGCCGCGGGCCCTGTACCGGCTGACCGGCGACAACGGACTGAACTACCTCGACGCCGTCCTGGCCGTGACCGATCAAGGACGGGTCGCCATCATTGACGCCTACGTGTACGACACGGGCGAGATGATGTCCGCCGCGCTTCGGCGGATGCTCGTGCAACAGCTTGGCCTCGACGCGGCCGTGCCGCCACGCAAACCCGATCCCGTCGCCGCCGACCTGGCGGCTGTCGACAAACTGATCATCGGGGAGAAGTGGGACGAGGCGATCGAGACGATCCGACGAATCGGCACGGCAATCGGCGAAGACCCGTACCTCGACATGCTGGGGGCGTACTTCCTGTGTGAGCGCGGGACCTACGACCTCGCGGCCGAGTCCGCGGACTGGTCCATCCAGGGCGAGCCGATGCTTGAGGAAGCCCGTCTCATCCGGTTGCGGGTGGCGCTGGCCCAGAACGATTTCGGCGCGGTGGCCGAGAGCCTGACCGTTCTCGAGCGCGACTTCGGCTGGGACCTCGACAACCTCCGCGCCGCGCCGGCGTACGGACTGTTCGTCCGCTCGCCCAGCTACAAGCGGTGGATGGCGACGCGCGCGACGGCGCTGGCGAGGTAATTAACCCAGGGCTAACTTCGCCGCAACCACCACCAACCGCCGCGCGTGCTCGTCATACGGGTCGCCCTCGAGGTTGCCGAAGACCGTGATCTCGGAGAACCCGACGTCACGCAGCAGGTCAACCAGCTCCGCGGCGCCATAGAGCCGCAGCGAGAATTCGAGTTCATACCGCCCGCCGTCGTGGTACACGATCCAGCGGTTCCGCACGGCTCGCCAGTCATCGACGATCGTGCGCTCCTCCAGCAGCACTCGACCGTCGTCCAACTCGACCCAGTCACGCGCGGAGAAGCCGGCGGCGAGGTTCTCCTTGCCGTGCAGCTCCATCACCAGCCGCCCGCCGGGGCGCAACGCGTCGAAGAAGCCCCGCGCCGCCAGCCGGTCGTCGGCAACGTCCTCGAAGTAGCCGAAGGACGTGTACATGTTCAGGACGATGTCGAACGCCTCCGGCCGGGAGAACGACCGCATGTCCTCGTGGACCCACCGCACCTGGAGGTTTTCGTCCCGGGCACGACGCCGGGCCTCCTCGAGGTACGACGCGGTGCGGTCCACACCGGTCACGTCGAAGCCGCGGCGGGCGAGCTCCAGCGCGTGCCGGCCCGTCCCGCAGGGGATGTCCAGGATCGCTTCGTTGCCGGTTAGCCCGAGCAGGGCGACAAGCAGGCCAATCTCGGTCTCGGCCCGCTCCCAGCGGCGACGGGTGAAGAGAACCCCGGCGAGGTTCTCCCACGTCTCGTCGTTGTCGTACCACGGCTCAGCCACGAGGCGGCCAGTCTACGGCCCGGAGGGCCGTAGTGGCAGGGGCAGCTTGCTGCCCCTGTGCTTCGTGAGTCGATGCACGATTGCAGGGGCAGCCAAGCTGCCCCTGCCACTCAGAACGAGTCCCTACGCCGCCTCGCGTGTCTCCTCGTCTTCGTGATCACCGGTCTCATCGGGCTCCGCGGCCGTCACTCTGGGTGCGGCGGTGGGCACGTCCGGGACGTCCTTCCACGCCCGACGGATCTGCTCAGCCCGCTTGAGGACCTTCTGCTTCAGCGAGTTGCCGCGATCGGTGGCCGCCGTCTCCTCGGCCGTCACCGGACCGATGGCGTCGATACCCAGCGTCTTCAGCCGCGCCAGCAGCTTCTTGATCCCCGCCTCTGGATCGCGGAAGAACTGGCTGGCACGGACTCGGATGAACTTCCAGCCGAGCCGCTCGAGCGTGAGCTGACGCTCCATCACCTCGGGCAGTTCTTCGGTCGCCTGGTGGCGATCGCCGTCACACTGGATCGCGACCCGCTTGCCGCCGTCGCCTTCGACCACGAGGTCGATGACGTACTCGCCGACCTGGCAGCGGAGCACGGTACGGAAGTTGGCGTCGACGAGTCCGTTGTACAGCAACTCCTCGAACTCGCTCTCGAAGCCGGACGTGGACTCGATCACTTTCTTGCGCAGACCCTTCGGATCCGTGGCGTGGCTGATGAGCTTGAGTCTGAGATCCCCGTGCTTCAAGTCGCGGTCCGGCCGCAGCGAGTGGACAACCCACAGCTGGTCACGCGCGCGGCTCACCGCGACGTTGAACACCTTCACCGCGTCCTCACGCTGCCGGCGCGGCAGCGCGCGGTTGGACGGCGAGTCGACCATCGACAGGAACATCACGTCGCGCTCGTCGCCCTGGAACTGCGAAGCGTTGCCGCACAGCAGCCGCCGCTTCTGGTACTCGGAGACCGTGAGTCGGCGACGCAGGATCGAGTCGATGTACAGCGCCTGCTCGGTGCCGACCATCGAGATGACGCCGATCGTGCAGTCCTCGTACTCGTCGAGCCGGCAGATCGCGCAGACCAGCGCCGCCACCTCGAGTGCCTCGTTCTTGTTGACCTTGTTGACGGCCTTGGAGCCCTCCTTGACATGGTGGGCGACCAGGTGCGGCTCGACCCGGCTCGCCGACGCCTCTCGCAACGCGCGAATCTCGCCGTTGTAGCAGAGGTGATTGCTGAACTGGATGATGTCGGGTACGCAGCGGAAGTGTTCGAGCAACCGGATCGTTCCGCCGAACGACTGGCGGGCAAGATCGTAGACCGACGTCCGTCCGTCGTAGAGCTGCTTGTTGGGAATGTCCTCGAGCATCTCGTCGATGAGCCCCTGGATGGTGTCGGTGTTGTAACCGACCGCGTAGGGACTGACCTGCTCGTGGTCACCGACCACCGCGATCTCGCGAGCGAGGCCGAACGCCACGAGACCGAGCACGTCGCTCTGGCTTGCCTCGTCGACGATCACGACGTCGAACCGCGTGGTCGCCAGATCGAAGCTCTCGATCACGCGTGACATCGGCATGATCCACACCGGCACGGCCTGTCGGCACTCGGCGAGGGTCTTGCGGGCTTCCTCACGCAGGCGTCCCACCTGCTTGCCCGTTCCCTTGCCCATCTTCTTGTGCAGCCCCAGCCACCCGTTGAGGGCCTGCTGCTGCTTGAGACCGGTGCGCTCGATCTGCGCGAGCCACGCAAGCTTCTCGACGTACTGCGCGGTGACCTCGTGCAACTGCTCGCGAACCGTGGTGAGCTGCCCCTGCAACGCGTCAAGATCGGTCTTGCCGATGGCGTCGAGCACCTGTTGCAGTTGCCGGTACTTCCACGCGGCCTTGACGTCACCCGGCACCTCGCCCTTGGCGTGCGCGGGCTTGCGCTCAGCCAGCGCCTGCACCCACGCGGGGGCGACGGCCTCCAGCTGCCGCAGCAGCCCGATACGCGCATCGTGGCTCGGCCGCAGGTCGGCGAGCCCCTTGAGCCGGGTCCAGGCCTGCACGTACAGGTCGTAGTGTGGCTTCTTTATGGCGAGCTTGAAGTTCTTGATGAGCTCCTGCGAGGCCTTGCTCTTCGAGAACCCGGTGATGTACGTCAGCCAATGCTCGCGTCGGTCGTGCGAGATCTGCCATGCCAGGTACTGCTTGCGTGTCTCGATGATCGGCGGCAGCTGGTTGAGCAGCACCTCGCGGATCCGCAGAATGTGACCGTGCGTTGACTGCTGCACGGGGACCTTGTTGGCCAGCTTGTCGAACTCGATGCCGACGACATCAAACGCCTGTCTGCACTTGGCCCAGCTCTCGCCGTGCCACCGCAGGGCGAGCTGGATCTTGTCCGCGAACTGCTTGGCGGTCTTCTCCGGCTTGCGACCAAGTTCCGATGAGCGTGGCGCGTCCAGCGCCCCCATCTGGCGGTCCCAGCGACGCATGAGCCCCTCGCGCATCGCGCGAACCTCCAGGTAGTTGAGAATCGCCTGGAAGTGCTCGTGTCGCGACGGCGGCCCATCGTCAACGGTGCACGAATCGATCAGTGTTTGCCACTCGGGCTTGAGCATCGTCGAGAGCTTCTTGAGCTTCTTGCCCTCACCGAGGTGATCGAGGATCTCCTGGCAGATGCGTGTGAGATCACGGGCGTCCGCGTCGGGCTTCACCTTCGGGCCGTGGGTGAGGATCAGCTCCTCCCGGTCGGGGATGGCCTGGCAGCACTCGTCGATGAGCTGCACGAGCGCCAGCCACGATTCCTTTTCTCCTTCCTCGCCGGAGCCCGCGTCCACGCACTCCAGCAGCCAGTCGTCGGAAGTCCGCAGGACCTCCACCGTCTCGGCGATTGAATCCTGGAGGCTCGCAAGGAGCTCCGGCGTCTGCTTGTCGTGGCCCCAGAACTCCGACCCGGTCTTGAGCTTCCTGCGCTCGAGCTGGTTGATGTCGTCGAACAGCGCGGCGAAGTCCTTCGGCGAAGGGAGCTTCTCGATGTCGGGCAGCTCGGACGAGAACAGTTTCTCGTCCTCGGCCGACACCTTCACGCCCAGTGAGTACAGGTCGCGGAGCTCTTGCGGCGTTATGGGAATCTCGGCGCCGTCGGTGACCGGTCCGGGGATCCAGTCGTGCAGCCCCTTCTGGTCGACGAGCTTGCGTGCCGCCACGGCAGGCGCGATCGTGTCGCCCATCACCTCGATGAGGCGGTACTCATCGGCCATGGCCCTGAGCAACGCGCCGCGGAGTTCCTCGTGCTTCTGCCGGAGGCCGTCACGTTTCTCCGAGAGCTGCTCGATATCGCGAGTGAGCTTGCGGCTGCTCGTGGTGGAGATGTAGTTGATGATCCCGGTGATCGACTCCTCCAGCTGCTTGCTGGCGTCCTCGTCACCGTGGAAGACGCTCACGCACAACGACTGCAGCGGCTCGGCCACCTTCTCGCGCACGATACGCAACGCCTTGGATGCGTGGCTCGTGACCAGGATGCTCTTCTTCTGCGCGAGCAGGTGCCCGATGAGGTTGGCGATCGTGTGCGTCTTGCCTGTTCCGGGCGGCCCCTGCACCAGGACCGCACCGGTCTCCTCGAGCCGGTGGATGACCAGTTCCTGCTCGGGGTTCGCGTCGTTGGTGAGCAGCAGGTCGATGTCGCCCGGCTCGTGCTCGCCGGCGTTCTGCTCGCGGCCCGTCTCGATGCCGACGACACGCAGCAGCCCTTCCGGCAGCTCGTCGAGCGTCGGCAGCACCTCGAGGTAACGGTCGAGCGCCTCGGCGAACCCCTGGTTGGAGCGGCCAAGCAGCAGCATCGGCTGGCGGTAGATGTACGGGCCCTCGGGCGCCCGGATCTCGGCGTGGCTGTCGAAGTACTGCCCGTCCGGCCAGAGCCGCTGCACGAACGTCTTGTAGAACTGGCTCGTCGCGTCACCGCCCAGCGGGTGGACGTGATCACGCTGCATCAGTTCGGTCAGCTCGTGGATGTCCTTGCCTTCAACGGCCAGGTACCGCAACAGCGGCGAGTAGAGCGTCGGGTTGTCACGCGACTCGCGGATGATGAACTCCGGGACACGCGCGTTGAACGACAGTTGCACACGCTGCAGCAGTATCGGGTGGCGAATCCGTCCCTCCGGGCCGTCCAGCGACAGGACGCCGTCGGCCAGCAGCAGCTGGTGTTTTTCCGACTCGCGTGCGAACCGGCCCCAGAGGTCGAAGAGATTCGAGAACACGTTCAGTGCAGCCTGCACGTGCTTCTCCGAGTCGGCCCACTCCTTGCGGATCGCCAGCCAGTCATCGAAAGCGATCACACGCTCGGCGGAGGCGTCGAATTCCTCCTGGTTGCCGCTCGCCTTGCTGCGACGCTGATCGCACACCTCCGGCTCGACGGTGGCGTTCTGCCAGCCGGGCTTGAGCCACTGCTCGATCACCACCGACGGCGGCGGGCACTCGGTCTCCTTGGGACGACCGACCTTGAACAGGAAGTTGCCATCGTGCAGCGGGGATCCTTCCTTGAGGGTCCGGATGTTGCCGAATGCCGTACCCCGCTGGATCGAGTCGTAGCTCGGCAGCGAGTCGAGCCGCAGCCCCCACTCGTACCGCTCCAGGTCCACGGTGGGCGGCGTCTTGACGCGGTGGAGTTCCTGCAGGTAACGGAACACACGACCGATGCGTGTCTTGGCTGTTTCGATGTCGTAGTGGTCGGCCATGCCTCTTGCGGATCCCTTGACCGGGGATCCATCCTCCTGGTGAGCGGTCCTCGTGGCGGCGCAGCGTTATCGGTCGCCCGGCAGACCGGGCGCTGGGTACCCCGAAAGTATCGACCCAATAGAATGGCCGGTTGAACAGCGATGGGTGGCTGGGTGGCACGGCCGAGGCAGCGATAGCGACCTCGCCCGTGGAGCACCGCTCGAAGACACGGCCGAGCTCGCTATCGCTCGCTCAACCGTGCCACTCTCGCCAGCCTGACCGCGTTCTCGATGATTCCGATATGCGAGTACGCCTGGGGCACGTTGCCCAGCGCCCGGCCGGTGCGGGGGCCGTACTGCTCCGAGAGCAGCCCGGTCGGGCCGGCCAGCGCGGTGATCTGCTCGAACAGCTGCCGGGCCTCATCGACCCGGCCCAGCAGTATGTAGGCATCGACGAGCCACGACGCGCAGATGTGGAATCCGCCCTCAGCGCCCGGCAGCCCGTCGTCGGCGCGGTAGCGGTAGACGGTGGGGCCCTTGCGGAGCGTCTTCTCGACGGCCTCGACCGTGCCGACAAACCGCGGGTCGTCCGGCCCGAGCAGGCCGCTGAGACCGACGAACAGCGCCGCGGCATCGAGATCGGTGCCGTCGTACGCCGCGGTGAACGCGTTGAGCCCCGGCTTGAACCCATGCTCGACGACGTCCGCGGCGATCCGGTCGCGCAGCGTCTTCCAGTCGTCACGCTCCTGGTCGAGGAACCGCCGAGCCACCGTGATCGCCCGATCAACCGTCAGCCAGCACATGATCTTGGAATGCACGTGGTGACGCGGTGCCCGCCGGATCTCCCAGATGCCGTGGTCGGGTTCGTGCCACCGCCGCCCGACCCCCGACACCATCGCCTCGACAAGACGCCAGTGCTGGCTCGACACCGGCGCGTCGAGCTCGACGAGAAGCGCGACGAGCTCGACGATCGGCCCGAAGACGTCCAACTGCACCTGACGCGACGCCATGTTGCCGACACGCACCGGCCGGCTGCCACGGTAGCCCGACAGTTCGGCGATCTCCGCCTCGGGGCCGAGCACCTCGCCGGTCAGCGTGTAGACCGGTTGAAGACGCTCCGGCGACGGGCAGTGATCGAGCACGCCGAGGACCCAGTCAAGGTGCTGCATCGCCTCGGCGATCGATCCAAGCCGGACGAGCGATGCAGCGGCCATGGCCCCGTCACGCAGCCAGCAGAACCGATAGTCCCAGTTGCGCACGCCGCCGATGTGTTCGGGCAGGCTTGTCGTCGCGGCGGCGGCGATCGCGCCGGTCGGCCCGTAGCAAAGCCCCTTGAGGATGATCGCACTGCGGCGAACGAGCTCCGGTGCGACGTCGGGAATTGACAGCCCGGCCGCCCACGCCGACCAGAACCGCTCGGTCAGCCGGCAGCGGTCGACGGCGGAGATTCCGGGGTCACGCAGGCTGCCGGTGCCGTGCCGTAGCTCGAACACCCGGGCTTCACCGTCCAGTTCTATCTCGGCGGTGGCCGTGTGGTGCTCGCCCTCCTGGCGGATCGTCCAGTCGACGTCCGGCGACCGGAGCACGATCGGGTCGGGCGTCCCTTCGATCTCCAGCCCTCCGTCGCGGCGGGATAACCGCGTCGGCACGCGACCGAACTCCAGCCGCGGCGCGAACTCGACGGTGAACCGTCCGCGGCCTTCGACCAGACGCACCAGGTCGCAGCGTCCGGCGCGGCGGCGAGGGCGCCCCAGCGAGCAGTCAAGGAAGTCCGTCACCGTGAAGCCGTTGAAGCTCGTCTCCAGCACCAACGTGTCGTCGCGGTAGCGTTGCGCCAGCGGTGCGGTCCCGTCGGTCGGCCGGATCGTGAAGTGCCCGTCGGCCCGACCGCCGAGCAACGCCGCGAAGAGCGCCGGCGAATCCAGCCGCGGCGCGCACATCCAGACCACACGCGCGTCCGGGGTCACGACCGCGATCGTCCGCTGGTCGGAGAGCACCGAGTGCTCTTCGACGCCGACGGCGTCGGCGCCCTGGAGCCACTCGACGCGAAGCTCGCTGAGCCGCGCGAGGACCTGCGCGACCTCGTCGGGCCCCGCGACACGGTGTGCGGCGGCGGATTCGCCCGGCCCGACCTTGACGCCGATGTCGGGGCCGGCCAGGGTGGTGAATGCGTCCTCGTCGGTCAGGTCGTCGCCGAAGAATATGACCGCCGACGCGCCGCAGCGGTGCCGCATGGTTTCGAGCGCACTGCCTTTGCTCGTCTCGACCACACCCAGCTCGACGACCTTCTTCCCGTGCTTCGTGAAGACCCCCTCGAGCGAGGCGGGGCCGTTCAGGACGGTCTTGAGCGCCTCCCGGACCCGGCCCTCGTCGGCGTTGCGGTAGTGGAAGGCGACGCTCGCAGGCTTTGTCTCGATGTGGAACCCATCTTCGGCGGCAGCCACTGCGGCAAGCTCCGACGCGATCCGCTCGCGTAGCGAGGCCGCCTCCGGCGGCAGCCTCGTCGCGAAGTCAAGGTCGAACTCGCTGCCGTGGCTGCCGACGAGGTGGACGTCGTCGGGCAGCCCCGTCAGGCGTGAGAGGTCGACCAGCGCCCGCCCGGAGATGACCGCCACGTGCGTCTGCGGCAGCGCGGCGAGCTGCCGCAACGCCACGATCGATTCCCGGCGCGGGTGGGCCCGGTCCGGGTTCGAGACGATCGGCGCGATCGTGCCGTCGTAGTCGGACGCCACGAGCAGCACGGGGACCCGTGCGATCTGCTGGAGCTGGCGGTCGAGATCGCTCATACCGCCAGCGCGTCCAGGAACCGCTTCGCCCAGTGGAAAACGTCGTTGCGTCGCAGGGCGCGGTGCATGGTCTTCATCCGATCCTCCTGCTCGCGTTGGGGCATGTGCAACGCGGTGTGCAACGCCGCTTCCAGCCCGTCGATGTCGTGGGGGTTGACCAGCAGCGCCGACTGCAGCTCCTTGGCCGAGCCCGTAAACTCACTGAGCACGAGCACGCCGGTGTTGTCGCCACGGGACGCCACGTACTCCTTGGCGACGAGGTTCATCCCGTCACGCAGAGGCGTCACGAGCATGACGTCGGCGGCACGGTACAACGCCACCAGCTCCTCCGCCGGCAGGCTGCGGTGCAGGTAGTGGATCGGTGTGCGACCAAGCTCGCCGAACTCCCCATTAATCTCGCCGACCAGGCGTTCGACGTGGGCCCGCAGCTCGCCGTACTGCTCCACCCGTTCGCGGCTCGGCACCGCCACCTGGACCAGCACGCTCTCCTCGAGCGTCGTCCGATCGGTGCGGAGCAGGCCGCGGTAGGCGTGCAGGCGGATGTCGATGCCTTTCGTGTAGTCCATGCGGTCGACGCCGAGGATGATCTTGCGGCCGGCGCCGAGCCGCTTGCGGAACTCCTCGGTGCGACGGTGGACGGATTCGGTCTTCGCCAGCTCTTCGTACCGACCCACGTCGATGGAGACCGGGTAGGCGCCCGGCAGAATCGTCCGCCCGTCGTAATGCAGCTCGTCGCGGGTGCCCTCCGCGGCGACGAACCGGCGGCACAGCTGCGAGAAGTTCTGGGCACCGCCGCGGGTCTGGAACCCGGCGACGTCGGCCCCGAGCAGACCCGTCAGGATCGGCTGCCGCCACGGCAGCTGCGCGAACAATTCCTGCGGCGGGAACGGGATGTGCAGGAAGAACCCGATGCGGACATCGGGACGCAGCTCGCGGATCATGGCCGGGACAAGCTGCATGTGGTAGTCGTGGACCCAGACGGTCCCGCGTTTGGCGACGGTTTCGGCCGCCACCTCGGCAAACCGCCGGTTCACCTCGACGTACGGGCGCCACCACCGCCGCCGGTACTCCGGCGTGCGCACGGCGTCGTGGTACAGGGGCCAGAGCGTCCGGTTGCAGAAGCCCTCGTAGTAGGTTTCCATCTCCTCCCGCGAGAGCCGCACCGGGTGGTTGAGAATCCCCTCGTGTTCGAAGGGCGCCGGTGCCGCACCCGCTGTGCCGGCCCAGCCGATCCACCGACTTGGCCGGTTGCTGAGGATCGGCGTCAACGCCGAAACGAGCCCGCCCGGGCTGGTCCGCCACTCGTGCGAACCGCCACGTCGGACGCGGGCGACCGGCAGACGGTTGGAGACGATGACGATCTGACTCTTCTTGGGCACTGGTTTTCCGCTCTGTACGGGGGACTTGTTTGAGCGCTCCG
>Ga0255057_10001710_pt1 | contig 12189 bp, 9 predicted proteins | sample Cases_109_6_MG_FD_189022 | JGI IMG/M metagenome (GOLD analysis project Ga0255057, IMG submission 189022) | Seawater microbial communities from Amundsen Gulf, Northwest Territories, Canada - Cases_109_6 | ecosystem: Environmental > Aquatic > Marine > Gulf | place: Canada: Northwest Territories... | reverse complement strand
CCCTACTCGATCCGAAAGGGGCGCTATTGCGCCAAGGTCGGTCAACTCGGTGAGGATGCGACGTATCGCCCGCGGTAGGAACCCGGACCAGTCGGCCAGTTGACCGATCGTGGGGTCGGACAACGAATCGCTTCCTGTGTAGAGGACAAGTCCGCCGAGGACAGCGCGTTGGCCACTCGTTTCAAGGTGAGGTCCCCAAGCACGCGCACGCTGAGCGGCTTCGACGATTCCGAAACCAGCCATCACACATCTTGGAAGTCGATTTCCAGAACTCCAAGGGCTTCTAGGAGCGGCTCCCTAGGTACCAGAATGCGACGACCGAGCCTTATCACCGGCACCGGAAGTTCGTCTCTCGCAGCCAGCTCGTAGGCGAGATTCCGGCTGATCCCTAGCCGCTTCGCTACTTCGGAGACAGTCAAAGTCAGGCGGTCGGCTTCACACATGCGGCATGGATCCTTGAAGCGCGCGAAGGAGTCTGGAGTAACGCACCCGGTGCTCCCCTCTGGGTTCCTGAATTGCCCGCTCCCACCGACTGATCGTCATCTTGGACGAAACACCGACAGCATCCGCAACCTGTCGCAACGTCAAACCGCCCGATTCCCGTAAAGCTCTTCTCATTGACGCCGCTGGGAGCCACTGATCCCGCAACATTTCTTCGACTGATTTACTCATAGATACCTAATAGGTACAGCTTCGTCTGAAGGTAAGGCAAGCAGTCCATGAGAATCCCTACTCTCCGTCCGGAGGTGTTGACTATCCAGGTACTAAACGGGTACTGTCAGAGCGTGGAACCAACAGTCGCGATTACGGGACACACCATCGGTTTCCCGGTCCACCAGGAGGGGTTCTTTGGTGAAGCGGGTTTCCGGGTTGATGGGACCATCGAGAAAGGGACGGTCGAGGGTTCCGTATTTTGGGTTCTTCATGGAACGCAGCTCCGCATCCAGGAACTGCGCGTCCAGATCAGCTTTCCGGATGGAGACGTAACCAATCCCGACTACAAATCCGCCGTTCCTTTCAAGGCACTACGCAAGGCACTGAGCGACTCTCTCTTCGCTAACGACGGTCAGCTTTTGTCGACTCCTGCCCTCCTTCACAGTCATGCCGCTCAACCATCCACCGAAAAGGAAGCCGGGTTCCTGAGAGAGCAGGCCGAGCGAGCAGCACGCGTCGCGAGAACTATCACGATCTCACGACCCAAGCGAGGGCCGGGAGCCAAGAACGACGAACACTGGTGGTGGGTGGCACACAACTATGACGTAGGGGGGCGCACGACTGGCGCGCCAATCCTCTACCTCGTCGAGCAGTTCGAAGCCGAGGAGATGGATCTCACCTACGAGCAGGTCAAGGGTCAGGTGGAACAGGCCACGCGAGCTGGGTTCATCACCAGGCCTTCAGGGAAGGGCTACACCGACCGGGAACTTACTCAGAAGTTCTACGACTTGATTGCTAAACGAGAAGGAGAAGAGGAATGAGAGGCACGATCGCGAAGAAGGGCAACCGCTACTACCCCGTGATTGACCTCGGCAAGGACCCAATCAGTGGGAAGCGCCGCAGAAAGTGGCATGGAGGCCATGATCGGAAACGAGACGCTCAGAAGACGCTCAACGAGATCCTGAGCCGCATCCAGTCCGGGGAGTACGTCGAACCGAACAGAAAGACGCTGAGCGAGTTCTTACTTGGTTGGTTGGACACCCGTAGGGAGAGCGTCGCGCCGACGACTCACGCGAACTACACGCACCAGATCAACAGCTATGTCATACCCCATTTGGGACACAGGAAACTTCAAGATGTAACCGCGCTCGAGCTTTCGGATTTCTACGCCTTGCTGCTCACATCGGGTCGGAGACAGTCTTCTGGCGGGCTTTCCGCGAAATCAGTGCTGAACGTCCACCGCGTAGTTAGCAAAGCCATGGCCGACGCCCTCCGATGGAATCTCATTACCAGGAATCCAGCAACCCACGCCGAAGTTCCCAAGGCGCAACGCCGAGAAATGAACATCTGGAGTGCGGATCAGGTGAAGGCTTTCCTCACAGTCGAAAAGGATACGAGGGAGTTTCCCATCTGGGTCGTCGCTTCCACAACAGGGATGCGGAGAGGCGAAATCTTGGGTTTATCTTGGAGTGCTGTCGATCTCGACGTTGGTCGGCTCAGTGTTGTTCAGACGCTCGTGAACTTGGACAACAAGCCAACCATTCGGAAGGAAGCGAAAACAGCCTCAGGACATAGGTCAGTTGAACTCGATCGAGACACAGTCGAAGTGCTTCGACAGCACCGGCGACGACAAGCTCAGGAGCGTCTGAGGGCTGGGAGCGCCTGGCAGGATCACGGCCTCGTCTTCTGCCGAGAGAATGGCACATCCGACAAGCCCCAACGTGTGACTCGCGTGTTCAAAGCGAAATCGGCCGCTGCCGGACTTCCACAAATCAGATTCCATGACCTACGACACACCTGGGCAACCTTGGCGCTCTCCACCGGTGGACATCCAAAGATTGTGAGCCAGAGATTGGGACACAGCAGCATCAGCATCACCCTGGATCTGTACTCACACGTGACACCTGGAATGGATAAAGAGATCGCCGAACAGGTGGCTGCTCTCTTCCGCTAGTCCGCTTCGAACCTAGGCACCGGCCGCACATAAGTGCCGTTATGTGTGAGTAACTCCCTATTCCGATCCGAGTGATCTTGGCCTAGTCTCTTGGCACTGGGAGGCGATGTTGGCGGGGCGGCAGAATCGTTTTGGTCTGAATCCGGTTTCTCTGGATAGGACAGTCGTTGGCGTCATCGTGGGTATCGTCTTGCTGCTCGGGATGACCTATTCACTCACCGGATTCCCAGTGGTGATTGACTATTCCCCTGTATTGGAACGAGGGGTTTTCCCCGACGTGATCCATGAAAGGGCTACGGCCTGGGAAGCCATCTGGGGTGACCCCTATCGGCCTGTTGGTGAGATTCTGGAAGACCATGGCTACACCGGACAAGGTGGCGAGGTTTCTCCAAGGCCGCCCTCCGCACTTCTTCTACAAACGCCTCTTGTTCTGATTCCCCAAGGCGCCTTGATGCCAGTCGTCACCATCGCCATCCTGCTTCTTCTCACATGGATAGGGTGGCTCGTCCACACCATCTCGGGAGTTGAACCCTGGAAATTGTTGTGGACGCTTCCGTTGGTCATCATCTCATTACCCATCGTTGCAACACTCTCATACAGCCCACTCTTCGGTGTTCTTTCGGTGGCTCTGCTACTTGCCTCTTGGAGGTACCAAGACCGTCCATGGGCGGGAATCCTCTTGGGACTTTCAGCTGCTCTCAGGCTGTGGCCTGGCCTGGTGATCATCGGATTCTGGATCGCAGGCAGACGAAGTCTCGCCTACAAAGCAGTTGCTACGTTTCTCGTTGTTAGCTTCGCTGCTTTGCTGCTCCCAGGAGTGGAATTGGGTGCATCAATCGCCAGTCTCCTGGAGGCCGAGAGCAACTGGCTCAATCACAACATGAATTCGAGCCTCGCTCTGGTTTTATCCCCATATGGAGTCCCGGCCTTCGCTGCCATCGGTGTGGCCTCCGTGTTCGGGCTTTTCGCTGCAAACCGCAATCGGGCATACGCAGTCCCAATCACAATTATCGCTGGACTAATCGCCGCATCCCTTTCTTGGCCTACCTATGCCTTGGCTGCGGTGCCGGTTGCCGCCTTGTACGCAAGGACTCGCTCACCAGTGCCAATACTTGTCATGGCAGTTCCGGTGGCTTTCTGGAGTTTGCTCCCATCGAAATGGTTCGGTCACCTCCACTTCGTTGCATTGCTTATGCTCCTGATATTGGTCAGCCAATCTCGAACTTTGGACCTTCGACGTTCCGCAGTTCCAGAAGCGAGACATATCGTCATCAGCGGTCCACCCCGCCCATAACCGGCATTATGTGCGGTTTTGGACATGTGACAACTACGGGAGCCGGACGGTAGAAGATGGGTAGAAGACGACGGCATATCGAACGCTCGTTCGTGTACTCCTAGAAGGAGAAACCCCCTCTGACCAGGGGTGCTGGTGTCGGAGAGAGGACTCGAACCTCCACGGGGTTACACACCCCACCAGGTCCTTAGCCTGGCGCGTCTCACGTTTCCGTCCGGAGCCAGTGCAACCTCATGACACTCCAGTCACTTGGGTGCATCTCCATGCCGGAGGGCCTGGAACGTCGTTTTGGCCCGGGGTGCCCTCAGGGTGCCCCGCCAGGAAAACCTCGGAACCCCGTCGTCCGTATTCGAAGAAATAGCGCGCCAGGCCGCCAACCTCGTGCACCACTCCCTGGGTGCGCGTTTCTCTCCGGCTGAGACTTGCAGTCACAGCCGAGCGCAACAATTCCGGATTACCTCGGAGATGGTCCAAGGTGTCACCAGAGGTGCCACTAAGCCGTCGTCGGTATTCGGTCTTAATGTCAGTATGGGTCGAACCGCACCGTGATGTGTCGCCGCTCCCGGGCCAGGCATTTTCCGCGAAATGTTTCCTTATTTCTCCTCTCGCGCGCTCTTCGTGGGCGACTAGCTTCGAAATACCACCTAGCGAGGGCAAAAAAGTGGGACATGTGGGATTACCGATGAGGGCTGCTTCTCCTCTTGCCGACGTCCACCGGAGGTCGATCCCCCCGGGGGAGGTGATGTTCCACTGACCGATTCTCGAAAAGGGCTGATTAGCGGGTTGGCTCGGTGACGGGCATCTCCGCACGTATGGAGGTTTAGATGAGAAGAAGAAGATTTGTATTATTTGTCGTGGCGGCGCTGGCTGTCACGGTGTTGCCGATGGCAACGGCGAGCGCACACGCGGGTCCTGCTCTCGGATGACAAGGTTGAGGGTCGGCTGGTGTGATAAGGAAGGCAGGGTTGACGGCGACGGCACGACACAGCGGTTCACATCGGCACATCGTGAAGATGATCATCGCCTTTACTGTGGCGGTGGTCTTGACACTCGCGGCTTGTGGGGAAACGGACGAGGGGAGTGACCCAACGGTGACCACACGAGCGCAGAGCGTGTCGACTACGAGTCCCGCAGCTGAGGATGGAGCAGGGACGACCACAGCAGATGCGACGACCACGTCAGAGCCGTTAGGAGCGGCATCTCCCGGGACCACCAGCTCAGGTGACGACCGTATGGCCGAAGTGATCGTGGATCTCGCTGTTGCCTGGGATCCCGAAGATGGGCTCAGTGATGAGGAGCTGGCTGACATCGCCGAGGCACAGCAGGAAGTGCTGCGCCTCCTCGAAGGGACGAGCTTCTCCGTGATCCGGTTATATGAGATCACGCCTCAGATGGCACTGGCAGTCGACGACGAGGGGCTGAAACGCCTCGAGACATCGGATCTGGTGGCCTCGGTCGCTCCTAATGTTCTCGACCCGCCTACCGGCTGACCACATCGCATGCACTATTTCGTTGAAGGAAATGGAAGGAACGCTCCGTCGGGGCGAAGGCGAAGAAGCGGCAATGGATGGTACCGGACAAAGAGGAGATCTCTGTGAAAATCAAACATTACGTAGCAACATTGGCGCTGCTTGTAACCCTGATTCCGCTTCCCGCGGTAGCTTCCTCGGAACCGTTGTCGCCGGCGACACCGGATGCCGAGTTGCTGGAGAAATCCCTGGAGACGGGCAGTGTCGAGGTCATCGTCCAGGTCGACCAGATCGGCCGAAAGGCAGACGTGCTGGCGGACCTGGAGGGGACCGAATACCGGCAGCTCCGTGAATATCCGCTGCCGATCCTGGCACTCGAGGTCGACCCGGAGGGGTTGACCCGACTGGCATCTGCGCTCGGGGTGTTGGCCGTGACAGAGAACACCTTGAGTCCGCCGGGCCTGGCGTCGACGATACCGATCGTCAACGCCGACGACGTGCAGACCTTGGGCTGGACCGGCGCAGGACGAACGGTGGTCATTCTCGATACCGGCATCGATGCGGATCATCCGTTCTTCGCCGGGCGGATCACCGCGCAACTCTGTGTATCGGGCAGCAGCGGCGCCACGCTGTGTCCCAACGGCATGACGACGGACACGAGTGCTGACATCGAGCCGGGGGGGACCCTTCTGGCGAACTGTGTGGGGGGCTCGATAAACAACTGCGACCACGGCACCCATGTCGCTGGCATCGCCGCCGGCGCCTCTGCCGGCGATCCGATGAATGCCCCTGCCAACGGTGTGGCCCCCGGGGCGAACATCCTCCCGGTGCAGGTGTTTTCCCGGTTCACCGGGGCGACCTGCGCTCCCGCCGCCAGTCCCTGCATCTTGACCTCGCAGGCCGACCAGATTTTCGCGTTGTCGGTGATATTTCTGCTGACCTCGGGAGGAAATCCCCTCAACATTGACGCGGTCAACATGAGCCTGGGTGCTGGGAATAACCCGCCCCCAAACTGCGACGCCGACCCGCGCAAGCCGGTGATCGATCTCCTCCTGGGCAACGGAGTGGCAACTGTGATCTCCTCAGGGAACAACAACGTCATGAACGCCGTCGGAGCACCCGGTTGCATCTCAACGGCAGTGACGGTCGGCGCTACCGACGACCTTGACAATGTGACGAGAAATCGCGGCGTGATGCTGGATCTGTTCGCACCGGGATCGGGCGTGGTGTCGTCGATCTACGACGACACCTACGGGTCGAAGGGCGGGACGTCGATGGCTGCTCCCCACGTCACCGGAGCCTTCGCGGTGATGCGCGAGGCATATCCTGGATTGTCGGTCGGCGCGATCCTCGGCTTCCTCCAGACCTCGGGGGTACCGATCACTTATGCGATCGACAACATGGGAGGCACGACCACTACTCCAAGACTGGATCTGCTGGCGGCGTTGCAGGCTCCCAATGCACCACCGATGCTGGGTGCCGACGCCGATCCGGTGACGTTCGACGAAGGCGACATAGCCACTAACACAGGTACGTTCAGCGATCCGGAAGGTGATCCGGTGACGCTGATGGCATCAATCGGGGTCGTCGTCGACACCGGCGGGGGTACCTGGTCATGGAGCTGGCAGACCAGCGACGGTCCGCCCGACAGCCAGACCGTAACCATCACCGGCACCGACGACAAAGACGAGTCCGGCGATGTGAGTTTCGAGCTTGTCGTCGACAACGTGGCACCCAGCGTGTCGATCGGCGGCGGCCAAACCACGGTGATCGCCGAGGGCGACACGCTCGACGTGCTGGCCCACTTCACCGATCCCGGTTGGCCTGACACGTATACCGCAGAGATCGACTGGGGCACTCCCGCAGGGGACACCTCTGCCGGTAGCGTGACAGTGACCACGCCGGGCGGGCCGCCCGGACCGGGGTCGGATGTCGGAACGGTCACCGGGAGTTTCCAATACGGCGACAACGGGGTGTTCACGGTCACGGTGAGCGTGACCGACGACGACGGAGGCGTCGACTCGGCAAGCTTTAACGTCACCGTTGGCAACGTTCCACCAACGGCGGTAATCGACGAGTCCGGGACGATCGTGATCAATGGGATGACCGTGTTCCTGGCGAGTGCCGGGGACCCGGTGGACTTCGAGGCCGACTCGGAGGATCCCGGAAGCGACGATCTGGACGTCGAATGGAATTGGGATGACGGCAACACGGACACGGCGACCTATCTGAACGATTCACCGCTGCCAGATCCATTGCCGAGTCCTGAGGTGAACCCGCGGTCGATCATCGACATGCAGACGCATACGTTTGCCGACGCATGCTTCTTCCTGATCAGGTTCACGGCGGATGATGACGACGGCGGTACCGCATTCGACGAGGCGAATGTGATCATCGTCGGCAACTCCGACAAGGTCCGCTCTGCCGGCTACTGGAAACAGGCGTTCCGGCAGAACAAGGACTTCACCAACGATGAACTCGACTGTTTCCTGGCGATCATCAACTTCGTGAGCACGGTCTTCAGCGAGGAGACCCCAGCGAGCACGAAGGCGGAAGCGCTTGCGGTGCTGAACGGCAAAGGCAAGGCGATGGAGGACATCTTCGACCGGGAGCTGCTGGCGGCGTTGTTGAACTTCGCCAACGGTGCGGTGGCTTGGGATCAGCTCATCGATACAGACGGTGATACGGTCGGTGACACTGCCTTCTCAGACGTGATCGTCAACGCCGAGGTGGTGCGGACCGGTCCGCACTCTCGCGCCGAGCTCGAGGTACAAAAAGATCTGCTCGAGGACATCAACCTCGGCAACGCGTAAAAGCACTCATCCTTTCAGCCCAGAAAGACGGGGCCCTCCCAATTGGTGGGTAGGCCCCGTCCGGCTCGTTGGTGACTTCGAAGCCGAGCAACGCACCCGTCAAATGCTTCAAGTTGTCAATGCGAAAGTGAAGTCAGGATCATTCTCATGAGAAGAGTCAGTTGCAGAAGAGTTGGTTTAAGTGGCTAATGAGCCCACGAACCTGACGACCGTTCGATGAAGTACTAGCAGCGGACGCCACAGGAGACTTCGACTCCGGCGGACTCATGCCCGGTGCCCCACTCCACGAAGTCGATGGAGCAGAAGCCATCGCATCGCAGCTAGTCGCCGCAGTTTCTGGCTACGGAGCCGAGTTCACAGTTCGAGATATCAACGGTGACCCCGGAGTGCTCATAACCATGGACGGCCAAGTCATGGGCACCATCGCTGTCGGCGTTCGCGACAGCCAGATCGACCTCGTCCACGCCATCGGCAACCCCCAAAAACTCACCCACCTCCAGAGGCCCAACCCCACGTAGTCCATCCCCCATCCAGACCAACGCGCCCGTTCCATACAAGCGCCCATAACCGGCATTATGGACGGTCACTTGCCATGCTGAATAGCGCCCATATGTGCCGTTATGTGCGGGGTGCGCCGGGTGTCATACAGCGATGCTGTGAGCGCATTTAGATCGTTGGAGTTTTCAGCGCGAGGAGCCTCTTGATCACCCAGTCGATGCCCTCGTCGGGTCTCATGGTGCGGCCTCGTGTAATGGCTGATTGGTACGAGGATGGTTGAATGCCGTATGCGTTGAGTATGTCCCAGACCGTCTCGCTTCGATCCTCGTAGGGCGCTACCACCATGTTCAGACGATCCCGCACGGCCTTTGAGATGCCCACGGCTATTCCCGCGGATTCATATTCGCCTAATCGGGCCAAGATCATGCCGGCGTTTCCGAGAGTATGAGTAATACAGGCATAGTTGTTGATGGACCTGAAGCCATCTATTGCCTTGATTGTTAGCTCGATAGAAGAATCTCCGACCTGATCTGTGAACGCCTCGAATTGAGCGAGGATGTCGTCGGCATGCGCCTCTGCGTTCGGAATTCGAGTCGCATGTGCAACGCGATCGAATCGATCTAGGTGAGTCTTGCCTTCTTCGGCGCGGCCGACGAGGACCAAACTCGACCCCAGCAGCAATTCTGAAAACATCTGGCCTGCCGGATCTTCAGCTTTCGTGTGGCAAACGAGTGAACTCTCAAAGAGACTTGTTGTGTCCTCGGCCGATCTGATACCCCAACCTGCGATACCGTCATAGAACAACGCCCAACCCAAACCACGCTGGTCATCCAGCTCCTTGAAGATCCGTTGCGCCTCAGCAAGAAGTTGTATTCCCTCCTCGACGCGGCCTGATCTGACGCAAAGCATCCCGCCCACCCCCGATAAGATCCTTGCTCTGAGTTTGGCGGGTAGATCCTCGCCTGCCGCATCGAGAAGAGCCAGGGACCACTCGTAGCCCTCGGCGAGGAATGAGCGTGAATCTGTCATCCGGTGGGTGTCGGCTTCCATGGCATTCATCCAGAAGAACCGGGTAAGCGAGCCCGCAATGGCACAACCGGCCACCGGGTCATGTTCGATGGCCCAACCGAACCCAGCCCGAATGTTGTCAATCTCGCTTTGAAAGCGTGCCAGCCATTTCACCTGGTCGGGCCCCTCAAGCTGGCGGCCACCGGTGCGCGCAAGTTCCGCCAGCCAGGTCAGATGAGCGTTGCTGGCCGTGTAGCCTTCGCCATTCTCCTTGGCCATTTCGTGACCAAACCGGCGGATGGTTTCGAGCATGCCGTACCGTCCGTTGTGGTGCTGGATCAGCGACTGGCCGACGAGACTGTCCAGCAGGTCAAGAACCTCCTCTTCGCCGGTGACTCCCGCACTCACCGTTTCAGCTGCATCTAGGTCGAAACCGCCGGCGAAAGGGCTCAGTCGCCGATAGAGAACTTGCTCACCCTCACTAAGCAGGTCATATGACCAGGCAACGGTGTCCCGAAGGGTCCGGTGGTGAGCAATTGGATCGGTTGAGTTGCCCCTGAGAACCTTGAAACGATCTCCAAGTCGATCGCTCAGATCCTGAAGACCCATCGAGCGGAGTCGTGCGCATGCCAACTCGATAGCGAGCGGCAAACCATCGAGAGTTCGGCAGAGATGGGCTACGACCTCCGCGTTTTCCTCTGTCACCTCGAAAGTCGAATCAGACATGCGGGCGCAAGTGGCAAACAGTTCACCGGCTCCTGAGCTGAGGACAGCTTTGGAAGTGTCTTCGTTTGGCAGGGATAGCGTTGGGATCTGCCAAACGAGCTCGCCACCTATCGCCATGGGCTCTCTTGAAGTTGCCATGATCTTGAGGCCAGGCGCTTCACCGAGGAGACGGGATACAAGTGCGGTGACCACTTCGAGAAGGTGTTCACAGTTGTCGAGAATCAACAGCATTTGCTGGTCCTGGACTGCCGCAGCTAGTACGTCGCGATCATCACGGTCAGCGGGAGCAGGTCGTTTTATCACTCCAAGGATCTCGGTGGCAATACGTGAACCATCCGTGAGCCCCGCCAATCCAATGAGCCAAACTCCGGCTGGATAACTCTCCTTGAGACGACGGGCCACCTCCTCGGCAAGGGTCGTCTTACCAGCGCCGCCGGCACCGACGATCGTCACCAAACGATGGCTCTGTACTGCGTCCACTAGCGAAGCGACTTCGTCATCACGACCCACGATCTGACGAAGCGAAGCTGAAACATTGGTAGGAATTGACTCTGTACGGAGCGGCGGAAATGACTCCGGCAAGCCGGAGGCGAGCACCTGGAAGATCGACTCTCCGTCCGACAAACCTCGCAGATGGTGTGTCCCGAGGGCTCTGAACTCCACGCCTCTAAGGCGATCGCCCACCAAACGCTGAGCGGCTTCAGAAACAAGCACTTGCAGGCCGTGGCCTGCGGCCTCGATTCGCGCGGCTCGATTGACCGTCGGCCCGACGTAATCCTCCTCAACTCGCGTGCCAGGACCCGTGTGGATACCCATACGCACCTCCATCCCGCCAAGGGAGTCATCCCAAACCTCAGCGAGAAGCCTTCGTTGCGCTTCCACGGCGCAGGCCACGGCTTCAGCCGGGTCAAAGAAGGCGGCCATCAGTCCGTCGCCCATCTTTTTGACCACGCGACCGCCGTGACCATCGATCGCGCCAGTGATGACGTGATCGTGGCGCACGATTGCCTGACGCATCACATCGGGCGACCGTTCCCATCGTGTTGTGCTGCCCACCACATCAGTGAATAGAAAAGTGACAATCCCAGTTGGGAACGGCATGGGCTCCTCATGTGCTCGTTCGTGAAGAACATAACCTCACCAGCGTTTGAGGGTTGCCGAGCATGATCTGACGTGTAGGTGGGCCACACCAAGCCACTCCAAACACCCGCCCATAACCGGCATTATGTACGCCTGAGGGTGCCGCACATAAGTGCCGTTATGTTCGGGTGTCCGAGGTGGGTAACAATGGCTTCTAAGTCAGCCTGTGGAGGTTTGTTGTGTTGATCGAGCACGGGGACGCCAGTCCGATTCTCGCCGACGATGTGTATGTGGCTCCGACAGCAGTCGTGAGTGGCGAAGTTCGACTCGCCAAGGGGTGCAGAGTGCTTTTTGGGGCGGTGATCACGGCGGATGGTGGGCCTGTCGAGTTGGGTGAGAACTGCATCGTGATGGAGAACGCTGTGGTTCGTGGTCGGTCCGGTTATGGGAGTCGTCTGGGGAATCATGTTCTTGTAGGACCGCATAGCCATATCAATGGAGCTGTCATCGATGATGACGTGTTCTTAGCAACCGGGGTTTCGGTGTTTCCAGGTGCTCAGATCGAAGCGCGTGCCGAGGTGCGGATCAATGGAGTGGTCCACGTCAATACTCGACTCGAGGCAGATACCACTGTTCCCATCGGCTGGGTAGCAGTCGGGGACCCGGCCACCCTGTTCCCACCCGAGGCGCACG
>Ga0255057_10001709_pt1 | contig 12195 bp, 9 predicted proteins | sample Cases_109_6_MG_FD_189022 | JGI IMG/M metagenome (GOLD analysis project Ga0255057, IMG submission 189022) | Seawater microbial communities from Amundsen Gulf, Northwest Territories, Canada - Cases_109_6 | ecosystem: Environmental > Aquatic > Marine > Gulf | place: Canada: Northwest Territories... | reverse complement strand
CAAGCAAGAGCGTGGTCTGACCGTCAGCGTGGGAGTGGCACCCAACCGGCTGATAGCCAAGATCGCCTCCGACTTCGACAAACCCGACGGGCTGACTGTGGTCAAGCCGGGGCGTGTGCAGGCGTTTTTGGATCCGCTCTCGGTCCGCAGCCTGCCGGGTGTGGGGCCGGCCACCGAGCGCCGGATCAAAGGCGCCGGGATCGAAACTATCGGTGAGCTCCGGGCGCAACCCCTCGGTCGGCTAGAGAGGCTTTTCGGTCGTCACGGCGGCACCCTCTACCGCTATGCCCGCGGCATCGACGAGCGCCCGGTGCGGATGAGGCATTCGCGCAAGAGCCTGAGCACCGAGCGCACCTACGCCGAGGATCTGGAGCAGCTGGCAGAGATGGACGCCGAGATCGACCGTCTTTCTGAGAGGGTGGCGAATGGCCTCAAGCGTAAAGAGCTGTCGGCCTGCACCCTGACGGTCAAGATCCGCTATGGCGACTTCACCACCCTCACCCGTTCCCGCACCCTGGACGGCCCCACCAACGAGCCGGCGGTAATTGCCGGCCACGCTCGCGAGCTGCTCCGCCACAGCGAGGCGGGGAAGAGAAGCGTCCGTCTCCTGGGTGTCGGGGCGTCCAACTTGGTGCACGGCAACATCGCGCAACTCGAGCTATTTACGTAGACGGTCGATTTCTCGGCGCTCTTTCTTGGTGGGCCGGCCGGCACCCCGTTCACGGGCGACCGGCCGTCGTCTGAGCAACCGCGCGAGTGGGTCCGGCTGTGGCTTTGGGGGACTCAAATCCTCGTAGATCCGTGGGACTTCGGCCTTGGGCAGCGTCTTGTCCCGCAGCTCCTTGACCACCAACACCTGGGTCCAATCGCCCTTTTCCACTTCGACCCGGTCCTCCAGGGTGAGCGACCGGTGGGGCTTGGCCACCTGGCCATTGACCCGCACCCGGCTCAGCGAGCAGGCCTTGGTGGCCTGGGTGCGGGTCTTGAAGACCCGCGCCACCTGCAGCCATTTGTCCAGCCGAACTCCCACCGTCATGCTGTTCATTCTCGGTCACCTGTAGCAGCCACGGCAAGCGTCGACATCTCGAGCCAACAGGCGCTGAGCGCTAACGGTCGCGCCAAGGGCATAGAATCCCGCCATGACACGGTCGCAGAGACAGCTGCTCGCTTTTGTTGCCGGGTTGGCCACCCTGCTGTTGGTGGCGGCACTTCTCTACATGCTGGGGATGACCTATCTCGAGGGAGAGTCGCGAGGGTTTTGGCGGAGTCTCGAGTTTGCCGCCGAGACCCTGTCGACCACCGGTTACGGTGCCGACGAGACCTGGAATAGCCCGGTAATGGTCGTCTTTGTGGTGCTGCTCCAGTTTCTGGGTGTCTTTCTCATCTTCTTGATCTTTCCCGTCTATCTGATCCCGTTTCTGGAAGAGCGCTTTGAGGTGCGGCTCCCCAAGGACGCCCCGAACATCTCCGATCACGTCATCGTCTTCCGCTTTGGCCCGGCAGTCTCGACCCTGCTCAGGGAGCTCGAGCAGGCCGGCCTTGAGACCGTGGTCGTCGAGTCGGACGAGGCCAAGGCCCGTCGGCTCCAGGAAGACGGCTATACGATTGTTTTCGGTGCTCTCGACGACGATGTGTTGACGGCGGCGCGACTCGGATCGGCGCGGGCGCTCATCGCCAACAGTACCGACGACGAGAACGCGGCCGTCATCCTAGGCGCGCGGCAGATGGGCTTTACCGGCGAGGTCGTCGCCCTGGTAGAAGATCCCTTCCACCGGCAGCCCATTCTACTCGCCGGTGCCACCGCGGCCTTCACCCCGAGGCACATGCTCGGCGCAGCACTTGCCGCTCATGCCAGTCAGCAGGTCAGCCCGACCGTGGCCGGGACCCAACAGCTGGGGAAGAAGCTCTTGGTGAGCGAGGTACGGATCACTCGAGACAGCGCCATGTCCGGCAGGACGCTGGCGGAGATCGGTCTGGGCGAGAAGACCGGGGTGACGGTGATCGGGCAGTGGGTGGGAGGCAAGCTGCTGACGCCTCCGAGTGCGGAGATGCGGCTCGAGCCCGACGGCATTGTCATCGTCGCCGGCAGCGCCGAGAGCCTTCAACACTTCGAGGAGGTCTGTGGAGGTACCCGGCTGCGTCGGCGGCAGGGACCGATCGTCGTCGCCGGCTATGGGGAAGTGGGGAGAAGGGTCGTACAGCTGTTGCGCGATGTGGGCGAGGAGGTGGTCATTATCGATCGGGTCGAAGGCGACGGGGTCGATGTGGTGGGTGACGTGCTCGTCACCGGGGTGCTGGAAAAGGCGGGTGTCTCATCGGCGCAGGCGGTGGTCTTGGCCCTGGATACCGATAGCGCCACCCTGTTTGCCACCGTGATCCTCAAGGAGCTCGCACCCGACGTGCCGGTCATCGCCCGCGTCAACCGGGCGGTCAACGTCGAGCGGATCCACCGCGCCGGAGCGACCTATGCGCTGTCGATCAGCCAGATCTCGGGTCAGATCCTGGCGCGGCGTCTACTCGGTGAGGAGTCGATCGCTGTCGACTCTCAGCTCAAGGTGCTCAAAGTGACCGCCAAGGGTCTGGACGGGAGTCACCCTTCCGAGCTCGGCATCCGCGAGCGCACCGGCTGTTCGGTGGTGGCGGTGGAGCGGGGAGACGAGCTGGTGACCCAGTTCGGCCCCGATTTTGTCTTTGCGCCCGACGACGACGTCTATGTCTGCGGCTCGAACAAGGCGACGCGGCTTTATGGGGAGACGTTTCCGCAGCAATGAGAGCGAAGGTCCTGTAGGGGAGGGCACGAGGCCCCAAGCCCTCAAGCCCTCTACAGCTCTTGCCGCAGCTTCTCGATCTCACTGTCCCTTTTCTCTTCCAGCCGTCGACGCTCGGTAGAGTATTCCTCTTCCATCTTCTCCCGCTCGGTCGGATCGGCCGTGCTCGCCAGCTGATCTCGATGTAGGATCTCGAGCTCGGCCAGCTTGGCCTCGGTCCTGTTGCGGACTTCTGAGATACGCTCCAGCGTCGCTGGATCGAGATCCCCCTCGCGAGGCTTCTCGATGCCGTCGGCCTCCAGGCGCTCGAGCGCCAGATCGTAGGCCGACTTTATCTTCGTGGCCATATCCTTCTTGTCGCTCATGTCGCCAGACTACCACCGGCAGCAACGGATCCCGGCGCGAAGGCGGCCATCCTGGCGCGGCGGAGGGTGTCAGAGTTGCAGGATCGAGCCGCGGACGCAGGTGGTAGGGTGCCGGAAACCGCCGGCGAGCACGGCATCGGATTTGCTACAAAAGGTAGATGTTCGTTTTGATGTGGTTGACTGACCGGCGCTGACCGCCGGCAGGAGGAACTCTGAATGATCGAGGCACTGAATCTGACCCGGCGCTACGGTGACTTCACCGCCGTCGACCAGATCTCCTTGACCGTCAACGAGGGCGAGATCGTAGGCATGCTGGGCCCCAACGGTGCCGGCAAGACGACCACGATCCGCATGATCACCGGCTTTCTCCCTCCTACCGAGGGGAGGGTGACCGTGGGCGGCAAGGATCTGTTCGCCGATGCGGTGGGTGTTCGCGGCGAGATCGGCTATCTGCCCGAGAACGTCGCCCTGTATCCCGAAATGAGGGTCTCCGAGTACCTGACCTACCGGGCGATGCTCGAGGGAATGACCCGCGCTCAGGCCAGGACCAGGCTGCCGGAGACCATCGCCAGTTGTTTTATCGAGGAGGTGGAGGACCAGATCATCGGCACCCTGTCTAAGGGCTACCGCCAACGTGTGGGTCTGGCGGCCGCCATCCTGCACGAGCCCCAGGCCCTGGTTCTGGACGAGCCGACCGTGGGGCTCGACCCCAAGCAGATCATCGCTATCCGCGAGCTCATCCGGGAGCTGGGCCGGGAGCGTACGCTGCTGCTCTCCACCCACATCCTTCCCGAGGTCGAACTGCTATGCGATCGGGTGATCATCATCGACCGCGGACGGATCGTGGCCGAAGGTACCCCCGAGAGTCTGAAGCAGAGTTGGATCGGTGCCACCATGCTGCGCGTCGAGCTCAAGCAGGGGCCGGAGGGGGTCGCGGAGATCCTGGAGCAGATCCGGGGTGTCAGCTCGGTGGAGCCGATCGATGGCGGTCGGTCGAGATTCAACCTCGAGTGCGAGGACCAGAGCGATCCGCGCGAAGCTGTTTTTCGGGCGGCGGTGGAGAACGGCTGGACGCTGCTCGAGCTGGCCGAGGAGCGAGCCTCGCTCGAGGACATTTTTGTGCGCTTGACGACACGGGACGTAACCGAGACGCCGGCACCGGCGACCGAGCCCTCGACCAAGGAGACCGGGGAGCCGACGGATGAGGAGGTGACGCCGTGAAGGGCATTCTCGCCATCATGGACCGCGAGATTCGGGCTTACTTCTTTTCACCTCTGGCCTATATCGTCGCGGCCTTCCTGTTGCTGGTCAACGGCATGGTCTTCTGGCTGATTGTCAGCTTCCTCAACAATCCCCAGGCCCGGTTTGGTGCACCGCTCGAGCTCTTCTTTGGCCAGACCATTTACTTTTGGCTGGTGCTCCTGTTTGTGGCGCCCGTTCTCACCATGCGTCTGTTGAGCGAGGAGCGGCGGAGCGGCACCATCGAAGTGCTGATGACCGCGCCCATCAATGAGGCTCAGGTGGTGGTCGGCAAGTATCTGGCGGCTCTCATTTTCTACTGCTTTTTGTGGCTGCCCACTCTGACCTATGCCGGCATCGTTGCCTACTACAGCGAGGTGGACTGGGGGCCAGTGGCGGCCGGGTATCTGGGGGTCTTTGGCGTCGGCGCGCTCTTTCTGTCCGTGGGTCTTTTTGCATCGGCGCTGACCCGTAGTCAGCTGGTAGCCGCCATCCTCACATTTGCTCTTCTCATTCCGCTCTTTACTTTCGGTCTGCTGGAGAATCTCTTCAATGATCCGATGTTGAAACAGGTTTTCTCCTATCTGAATCTCTGGCAGCACATGGAGGAGTTCAGCAAGGGTATCGTCGACACCCGACACCTGGTTTACTACCTGTCGGTGACGGTGCTCTTCCTGTTTCTCTCGGCGAAGGCCCTCGAGGCCAAGAAGTGGAGGTAGCGAGATGGCCGAGTTGAAGGATTCGACCAAGCGACAGTTGATCAACACCTCGACTCTGGGAGTTGGCATAGCCCTGGTGGTGGCGATCTTCTTGATCGCCAACTACTTCGGCTGGAAGTACCACCAGCGACTCGACTGGACGGGCGAAAAGCTCTACACGTTGTCGGAGAAATCGACAAAGGTGCTCGAGGCGCTCGACAAAGATGTGGAAGTCGTGGTTTTCATGAGCCCCGCCGACCCTCTCTTCGGATCCGTTTCCCAGCTCCTTGGCTCCTACGAGGCCGCCAGTCGTCGTCTGAGCGTTCGCTACCTGGATGTGGAGAAGAATTTGGCCGAGGCTCAGGGCCTGGTCGACAAGTACGAGGTCAACTCTCTCAACGTGGTGGTCTTCGACAGCGGTGAGGATCGGCGGGTGGTCGACGCCACCGATCTCGCCGACTACGACTACTCGGGTCTGCAGTTCGGCCAGCAGCCCAGTATGACCGGCTTCAAAGGCGAGCAGGAGTTCACCAGCGCCATCATCGATTTGGTGGAGAGTCGCAAGCCCAGGGTCCTTTTTACCGCGGGTCACGGCGAGCTCGACCTCGACGACCTCTCCCCCGATGGGATCTCGCTGGCGCGGGAGCTTCTGGGCAAGGACAACTTCGAGCTGGAAAGCTGGGCCACGGTCGGCGAGCAGGCGGTACCGGAGGGCACCGATCTGTTGGTCGTTGCCGGACCGACTTCCAATTTCATCGAGCCGGAGGTCTGGGTCCTGCGTGATTACATCGACGGTGGCGGCCGGATGCTGTTTCTGATCGATCCCACCCTGGCGCCGGCGGGCGGACTGGTGGCAACCGGTCTCGAACCGCTGCTCGAGGAGTACGGTGTGCACCTCGGTGACGACATCGTCGTCGACCCGGCCAACCCGCTGCCGTTCTTCAGCGCCGACACCATCTTTGTGACCGCCTACGCCGAGCACGACATCACCCGCTCGCTCAGCCAGGCCCAGCTGCCGGTGATCCTCGGTCTGGCGCGATCGGTGGGGATGGGTGAGCCGATCGAAGAGCTCAGGGTCACCGAGCTGATGATGACCTCGGTCGAGGGTTGGGGAGAGACCGATCTGGAAAACCTCCAGCAGGTCGAGTTGCATGAGGACGACCTGGCGGGTCCGGTGCCCCTGGCGGTGGCGGTCGAGGTGATCGAAGAGGAGAATCTGGGGGAGGAGCTGACACCCTCGTCCGGGGACGTCCGTCTGGTGGTGGTGGGCGACTCCGACTTCGCCACCAACGGACAGCTCCAGAACATGCCCAACGCCACCTTGCTGGCGAACACCCTCAACTGGCTGGCGAAGCGAGAGACCCTGATCGGGATTCCGCCGAAGAAGCCCGAGTACGTGCGGCTCAGCCTGAGCCGATCGCAGATGTCGAAGGTGACCTGGTTGGTGCTGGTGATGCTGCCGGGGCTGGCGGTGCTGCTGGGCTTTGCCGTCTACTGGCAGCGCAGGAGGTAAGAGGTGCGACCGCGGACGCTTCTCATACTGTTGCTGGTGGTCGCCGGTCTGGTGGCGTTCATCTGGCTCTACGAGCGGGAGCTGCCATCGAGCGACGAACGGGCCGTACAAGCCAAGCTGCTCTTCCATTTCGACGAAGAGGATGTAACCGGTCTCGAGATCGAGTGGGAAGGGAAGCGGGTGTTGCTCGAGCGGCAAGGCCAAGAGGAGACTGCGGAGGAGACTACCCAGGCGGCGAGGGGTCGAGCGGACGGGGAGTGGCGACTCGCGGAGCCGCTTGCGGCGCGCGCCGACGACAGCCTGGTTGCGAGCCTTCTCGGCTCCTTGACGTCGATGGAGAAAGAGAGGACTCTGGCAGACATGAATGCCGCCGAGGCCGGGCTCGAAGAGCCACGGGCGCGGGTGAGGGTGCATCTCGGCGACGAGGTGCGCGAGCTGCTCATCGGCAGCGAGGTCCCGGCTTCGAACACCATGATCGTCGGGGTAGCGGAGACGGATGGCTTCTTCGTGGTCGCCGACGGCATCTGGAGCCAGCTGACGCGCGAGCCGGGCGAGTGGCGTGACCGCGATGTCTTTGCGGGCCGACGGGCCGACGTCGAGCGCATCTCTCTCACTGCCGGCGGTCAGCGGCTGCTGCTGGCGCGACGCGGTGACGACTTTTGGCTCGAGTCGCCGCTGGTGGATCGGGCCGACGAAGAGAAGGTGGCGAAGCTCATCGGCGACATCACTTCGCTGCGGGTAGAGGCCTTTGTCGACGAGCCCGAGCAGACGGTGGAAGAGATGGGATTCGATCCACCGCGGGCGGTGCTCGAGGTGGTACTGAAGGAGCAGATAGATCCATTTCGCATGGAATTGGGTGCGGCGGTACCGGACCACGAGGGCCGGGTTCTGGCGCGGGTAGATGGCCAGCTTATCGAGCTCGACACGGAGCTGGCCCGGGTGATGGAAGAATCATCGGCCGATTGGCTATCGACGGCCTGGTCTTCTTTGGAGACCTTTCAGATCGACGAGGTGGTCATCGTCGACGAGACCGGGACCATGACGCTCGAGCGGGCCGGTGCGATTTGGAAACGTGGTGACGACGAGATCCCGTTCACGACCGCCAGTGACCTGCTCTACGCCATCACCGAGACCACAGCCGATCGCATCTTGAGCCCGGCCGAGGTCGAGACGCTGGGCGTCGATTGGGAGAGCCCGCTGCTGGAGCTACGACTGGCCGGCGACGAAGAGAGCGGGCAGGACGAGCTCAGCCTCTTCGAGACCGATGATGGCGACTTCCTCGCCCGCTCGGCGGACCGTAAGAGCGTTCTCGTTCTTCCGGCGGAGGCCATCGAGGAGATCCGACGCAAGATAGACGAGGCACGAAGCGTCGAGGGCGTGCCGGAGGCGACGGAGCCCGAAGGCGAGGAGACCGAGCTCGAACCCGGGCCATGAGGGCGTCCCCCGCCCACCCCGGCCGGCAGAGACAGTAGCCTCCCTCGGGGATGAAGCGGCCGGTCACCGTGCCGGCCGGGGCGGGTGGAGGACCTCAAGCCTCCAAGCCCTCAAGCCCTGGGCGGGTGAGGGTCGGGCCCCCGACAGTGAAATCCTCCACTGCGAGACACCACAATATGTAGTACCTATAGGCTTGACAGGACGCCAGATCTCGTGCAAGCTTGACCAACCGAGTCCGCGAGTGTCGTGGAGAGTTCGATTGGGGCAAGGGGTCCGATCGCCAGCAACCGGACGCAGTAGCCTTGCCAAGAACCTCGGTTAGAGGCGTCGGTCGGGAGAGGATAGCGGGCGCCATCGGCGCCAACAAAACAATCAAGTAGTGAAGGCAGAGGAAGACGGAAAGATGCTGACGAACGAGACTTCGGCGCAGGAATCGAGTGCCCAGACGAGCGGTCGGGGGCTTCGTTTCAAGAGGCTCTTCACCAGTCGGCAGGTACATCCCTTCGACGCCGTTCAATGGGAGGTGCGCGAAGCTCTTATCGCCAACGAATCGGGAGAGGTCATCTTCCAGCAGAAGGAGGTAGAGGTTCCCGCATTCTGGTCGCAGACGGCGACCAACGTCGTCGTCAGCAAGTACTTTCGCGGCCAACTGGGGACCCCCGAGAGGGAGACGAGTGTTCGTCAACTGATCGGGCGGGTAGTGGATACGATGACCACCTGGGGCCGTGAGGGAGGGTACTTCGCCACCGAGGAGGACGCCGAGGCCTTTAGTGACGAGCTCTGCCATCTACTCCTCCATCAGATGACCTGTTTCAACTCCCCGGTCTGGTTCAATGTCGGCATCGAGCCGCACCCTCAGTGCTCGGCCTGCTTTATCAACGCGGTCGAAGACACCATGGAATCGATTCTCGACCTGGCCAAGACCGAAGGGATGCTCTTCAAGTTTGGCTCGGGCACGGGAAGCAATCTGTCGACGCTGCGCTCCTGCAAGGAGATCCTCGCGGGTGGCGGCATGGCCTCGGGTCCGGTGTCGTTCATGAAGGGCTTCGACGCCTTTGCCGGTGTGATCAAAAGTGGTGGCAAGACCCGCCGCGCCGCCAAGATGGTGATTCTCGGAGTCGAGCACCCCGATATCATCGACTTCATCAATTGCAAGCAGATCGAAGAGCGCAAAGCCTGGGCACTCATCGACGCCGGATACGAGGGCGGCTTCAACATTCCGGGTGGCGCCTACGAGTCGGTCTTTTACCAGAACGCCAACCACTCAGTGCGCGCCACCGACGAGTTCATGGAAGCGGTGGAGGAGGGCGGTGAGTGGGCGACCAGGTCGGTGCGAACCGGCGAGTCCATGGAGACCCTCCCGGCGCGCGATCTGATGAAGATGATTGCCGACTCGACCTGGTTGTGCGGCGACCCGGGGATGCAGTTCGACACCACCATCAACGAGTGGCACACCTGCCCCAACACGGACCGCATCAACGCCAGCAACCCGTGCAGCGAGTACATGTTTCTCGACAACACCGCCTGCAACCTGGCGTCGATGAACCTGATGTCGTTCTACGACCCCGAGCAGGAGCGGTTCGATGTCGAGAGCTTCAGCCACGCTTGTGAGGTGGTGATCACGGCGCAGGAGATCATCATCGACAACGCCTCGTATCCGACGCCGTCGATCGAGCGCAACTCCGCCGACTTTCGTCCCCTTGGCATCGGTTTTGCCAATCTGGGTGCCCTGCTCATGGCGCGGGGCCTGCCCTACGATTCCGAAGCGGGTCGTGATTTCGCCGCAGCCCTGGCCGCCCTCATGTCAGGGGCTTCCTACGCGCAATCGGCCCGTATCGCAGAGGTCAAGGGTCCCTTCCGGGGATTCGAGAATAATCGCAAGCCGATGTTGAAGGTCATGCGGAAACATCGCGATGCCGTGAAGGGTATCGATGCAGCCCACGCACCGCTCGAGTTGCTGAAGGCGGCCAAGGTGACTTGGGACGATGTTGTCAACCTGGGAAAGGACCACGGCATCCGCAACAGCCAGATCTCGGTCATCGCACCCACCGGCACCATCGCGTTCATGATGGACTGTGACACCACTGGCATCGAGCCCGATATCGCGCTCGTCAAGTACAAGAAACTGGTGGGCGGCGGCATGATCAAAATCGTCAACGGCACCGTACCGAAGGCGTTGAAGAGGCTGGGCTACGACAAGGAGCAGATTCAGGAGATCGTCGAGTTCATCGACGAGCGCGACACCATCGAGGGTGCTCCACATTTCAAGGACGAGCACCTGGCGATTTTCGATTGTGCTTTCAAGCCGGCCAACGGCTCTCGGTCGATCCACTACATGGGGCACCTGAAGATGATGGCGACTGTCCAGCCGTTTGTTTCGGGAGCCATCAGCAAAACGATCAACATGCCGAAAGAGTCGTCGCCGGAGGAGGTCACGGAGGCCTACCTCGAGGGCTGGCGTCTCGGTCTCAAGGCGGTGGCGATCTATCGGGACGGCTGCAAGCGCAGCCAGCCGCTGTCGACCAAGAGGGACGAGGCCAAGAAAGCCGAGGTCAAGGAACCCAGAGCGAACCGGAGGAAATTGCCCGACGAACGGCGTGCCGTCACCCACAAGTTCTCGATCAGCGGCCACGAAGGCTACGTTACCGTTGGTCTCTACGATGACGGGCGGCCGGGTGAGATCTTCCTGGTAATGGCCAAAGAGGGCTCGACCATCTCCGGACTGGTCGATGCCTTTGCCACCGCGGTTTCAATTGCACTTCAATACGGTGTTCCGCTGCAGACGCTGGTCGACAAGTTCACCCACACTCGCTTTGAGCCTTCCGGTTTTACCAACAACCCGGAGATACCGATAGCGAAGTCGATCATGGACTACATCTTCCGTTGGTTGGCGTCGAAGTTCTTGAGTCGCGAAGGTCAAAAAGCAGCCGGTGTCGTCCTCCGTGATGAGCCGCACGAAGTCGCGGCAGAGAACGCGTCGCAAGTGACCGCAAAAACGAGTGTGGAATTTGGGGTTGGAAATGGAGGCAATAGTAAGGTAGCCTTCCTCTATCAACAAGATGCGCCAAGTTGTCAAGAGTGCGGAGCGATCATGGTACGCAATGGGACGTGCTACAAATGCCTCAACTGTGGATCGACAAGTGGGTGCAGTTGAGATGAACCTGTCCGTGTCGGAGGGATCCCTCTCCGGCCTTCAGTGGGCTCGTGGGAGCTCACTGCAGCAAGGGGCAATCAAGCCCTCTTGCATGGAGTCGGACCGGAGGGTCCGGGTGCCCCATTGAGGGGCGGGAGACACATGTAATGGCGACGAAGAGAAGAACAGCGAGGAAGAAGAAAAGGGCAGTGAAGAAAAAGGTCCGCGCCAGGAAGAAGGCCGTGAAGAAGGTGAAGAGGAAGATCAAGAGGAAGGTCAAGAAGATGACCCCGGCGCAGAAGAAGGCGGCCAAGAAGAGGCTTGCCGCGGCGAAGAAGCGTCGCGCCAAGATGACCCCGGCGCAGAAGAAGGCAGCCGCCAAGCGGCGCGCTGCGGCCCGGAAAAAGGTCAAGAAGATGACGCCGGCGCAGAAGAAGGCGGCCAAGAAGAGGCTTGCTGCGGCGAAGAAGCGTCGCGCCAAGATGACCCCGGCGCAGAAGAGGGCGGCCGTGAAGCGGCGCGCTACGGCCCGGAAGAAGGTCAAGAAGAAGGCTACAAAGAAGAGGGCCACCAAGAAGAAGGCCACGAAGAAGAAGGCCACGAAGAAGAAGGCCACCAAAAAGAAGAGGTAGCCTTCGGGGCAGTGCTGGTGTGCGCTCCAGGCCAGGCCTGGCAGCGAGCGCTGTCGGCTGAATCGGCTCTCGGCTGAGAGCCGTAGGTAACAATCGGATGTCGTGTCGGCGGGTTGGAGGCGGCACCTCCAACCCGCCGATGATTTCGAGCGAGAGTCATGAGCAAGCCGACCCTGTCGAAAAGCGAGCCTGGAATCAGTATCCGAAGCGCCGCTGGCGTCGTCGCTCCGGTTCGGCGGCTGTTGATGGTCGCTCTGCTATTGGTATCGGCGCTGGGCTGCAGTCGGGGCGGGGGCGGGGTCGTCTCCGGTGATGGCAACCTGCAGCCGGTCCCCGATGTCGCGCTACCTTCCCTCGACGGCACTCCGAGGTCGATCGCGGACTATCCCGACAAACTTGTCGTGGTGGACTTC
>Ga0255057_10001708_pt1 | contig 12198 bp, 7 predicted proteins | sample Cases_109_6_MG_FD_189022 | JGI IMG/M metagenome (GOLD analysis project Ga0255057, IMG submission 189022) | Seawater microbial communities from Amundsen Gulf, Northwest Territories, Canada - Cases_109_6 | ecosystem: Environmental > Aquatic > Marine > Gulf | place: Canada: Northwest Territories... | reverse complement strand
GCGTCAGTGATTGACACCGAGGGAGACGGATTTGACGACCTGCTGGTCAGTCGCACCGACGGCGTCTGGTTACACCTCAATCACGGCGGGACATTCTCAGCAGTGAAACTGCCGCTCGATATACCGGACGATACGACGCCAATGTCGGTTGCGATCGCAGATCTAAATCGTGACGGGCACTTCGATTTGTACGTATCAGGCTACGTGCGTTTTGACCTTGTGGAAGGCCAGAATATTTTCAACAAAGAAGGCTATGGCGGCGCCAGTCGTATGTTTATGAATAGGGGTGACAACACATTTGAAGACGTGACTGAGTCAGTTGGGCTCACCTATCGGCACAATGCGTTTATGGGTATTTTCGTCGACGTGGATCGAGATGGTGATGAAGACCTCGTGGTTGTGCATGACACTGGGCAAGTCAGAACCTGGCGAAACCAAGGAGATGGGACTTTCGTCAATCGGAAGAACCCGAATAGCGACTACTACAGTTACCCTATGGGTATAGGGGTCGGTGACTATAACAACGATGGCTTGGTTGACTTCGCCTTTTCAAATGTCGGCTCCACGCCTCCGAATTTCCTGATTCACGGCGATCTTACAGACGACCAGGTTAGCAATTGGAAATGGTTATTTTTTGAAAATCTGGGGGATTTCGAATTTCGTGACGTGGCAGAGGACGTGAAGGTTGCTGACTATGAATTTTCCTGGGGAATGACGCTCGAAGATCTGAATCTGGATGGGCGTGAGGACCTCATCGTGTCGGAAAACTACATCGGTTTGCCGTTTCACAAGATTCCGGCTCTGCGGCTGCCGGGGCGTCTGATGATTCAGAACGAGAATGGTGAGTTTGCTGCGGTCGGCAAGCAAGCTGGCGTCATCAACAAACGCTATTCGATTGCACCGATCACAGCTGACTTCAATGCAGATGGATACCCCGACATCGTCCATGTCAATATCGCGGGTCGTTCGCAGGCATTTCTCAGTAAGGGCGGGGACGACGGATTTTTGAAGGTGGAGCTACCAAATCGCGTGTCGTCAATTGCGGCGGTTGTTGAAGTCACGCTGGCTGACGGCAGCATCCTGACCAAGCCTTTTGTTTCCGGGGAGGGCTTGTGTTCGGATCCATCGCATATGCTGGTGTTCGGCCTTGGTGATCAACGCGCCAATGGCATCGCCGTCACCTATATAGATGGCAATCAGCAGGCTGTCAACGGCGATTGGCGAAATGACACGGTGACCTTCTGAACGAACAGCGCAGACTGATCGCCAATATGACGGCGCGCGTCGTTGTGGCCGGGTTCTGCGTGATCGGCTTGTTCGGCATTGTGCCAATCTCATATCAACACGCGACGGGCATCGTATCGTGTCCTATGCTGGGAATCGTGCCCGCATGCTATGTCGTGACACTGGCTTACACACTGACTGGCGTGTCGATGCTTGTCGGGGCCAAATTGCGAAGCGCATTGTTTCTGGCAGGTTGGATCCCGATCTTCGGCCTGGCGCTATTGGGTTCCAGTATGCAGGTGCTTGGCAACGCAGCATGCCCGAAGAGCGTAGGCGACATACCGGGATGCTATTTATCCCTGACGCTCACGACCAGCCTGATTCTTGCATTCCTTGTTGAGCGATTTTATCGGCCCAAGCAGCCCTGACAATGTTGTAGTCCATGACTAATCGAAACGCCACGCTCGTTGTTAGTGCACTCTGTCTTGTTGTCCCGCAGCTCACGGTTGCGGCAGAGACAGAAGATCTGCACCCGTGGCTGGAGAGAGGCTTCTCGCTCGATCTTGGCGTCTTTTTTCCTGATCGAGAATTGGATCTGCGGGTCAATGGAACACTCACTGGCATTAACGATGAGATCGATTTTGACAAGCGTCGTCAGCTCCAGTCAGCTGACGACGTTTTCGCGGGTGAAGCGTCCTGGCGGTTTCGCGGCAGGTGGTCCCTCGTTGGTCAATACTTCAAGTCTACAGATACGTACAGGGCAGTGCTCGAAGAGGATATCGAATGGGGAGACGTCGTTTTCGGCGCCGGCACCAATGCTGCGGTGGGATTCGATTTTTCGCTAACGCGAATCTTCTTTGGGCGGCAGCTCAATACCAGCGAATCCCATAATGTGGGTATTGGGGGAGGTTTACACTGGCTCCACATCGGATCATTTATCGAGGGGACGATCCTGATCAATGGTACACCGTCAACCGCGAGACGGTCAGTCAGCGTTGAGGCTCCCTTGCCCAACATCGGCGCCTGGTACATTTATTCGATCTCACCGCGATGGGCATTACGTACCAGACTCGACCTGCTAAGCGCCGATGTGGGCGATTACGATGGCCTGCTGCTCAATGTCGCACTCGGTGTCAACTATCAGGCCTTCGAGCATTTCGGCCTTGGCCTTAATTACAATTACTTCAAGCTCGACGTCGGTATCGATAAATCGGACTGGCGAGGTGACATTGAAACCACCTACGACGGCATTTACGTTTACGCGAGCTTCTACTACTGATCGCCTGGCGACGTTTCAACCTCCGTTCGATAGACTTGTTGTGAATGGCTGAATTTGTGACTCGAATCGTCCGCAATCGCTGCAAACGCAGGGCAAACTAATGGCCCCAGGAACGTTGCTTGCTTCGTCATTGGACAAACCCTCTCTATCGTGTGTCGGAGACCTTCGGGATCACTTTCACGGCGTGTACCAGATCGGTGAGGTGTAGGCTCGGTCCTGTTGTGCCGCAGGCACACCCTCTGGCAAGTCAACGCCATAGAATGCCGCATCGTAGGTCGTCCAGCGCGGCGTCGGGATCTCCAACACGCGAACATAATAAAAAGCCCGCTCGTCGCGATTGAAGTCCGGATCTTCCCAATACGCCATCAGGAAAGCATCGCCGATACTGTTGGTATAGCTTGCCGCGGCGACATCCACGGTGTTGCCGACCGCCCCTTCACAGCGGTTGTTTGCGCCGATCGCACGTTCGTCAGAGCAAGCAACGTCGTAGATCTTCTCCTGCAATTTCCCGCTGCTATCCAGCCAGCCTTTGACAACCTGCACCCGGTCAAGATTGGCGCCGTCGGGATCACGTAGGGCGCGGATCATCAATCTCGTCGCTTTGCCTTCAGGTGCGGCCGCTAGGTCACCGCCCATCGGCACGCCACCGAGATAGCCGGTATGTGCGAAGTCCGGCCGTAGCACATCCGCTTGGTCGTAATCCCAGCCGGCGAATACACGCACGGTGATTCGCGTGCCGGTGGTCGCGTAGGTTTCCTTGCGCTGCATTGCGTCCCACAGCGACTCGCGGGTATTCTCGGGTGCCCAAATGCCCTGTAGGCCCGACGCTAACGTCTCGAATTCGTAGGTGGCCGTTCCCACTCCCTCCGGGTCAGGTATGATCTGCTCCTTAAAGCGGTCCGGTCCCGGTTCCATTATTGAAACCTTGCCGAAGTTGTTTTCCTCGCGTGTTGTCGCCAGTGACGTGTGTGCGTCAGTCGCCCCGATCAGCCCGAATTTGAACGGGTTGACGCCGAGCCGCTCTTCCTGTTGCAAGCCAATCTTGAGCGCGCCGCGCGCGTACTCGTGCGGCAACATCTCCGGCGTCTTCAGTTCGCCGTTCCAGTTGCCTCGATCCCAGTTTTCGTAGTCGGCGAACTCGTCGTTCGGCGACAGCAGCGGATGCGCCTCGCCGTCGCCCTTCATCTGCGTGACTTCGTACAGCGGTTCCCAGGTTGATCGCCGTTCTGCATAATCGCGATTGATTCGCCTTCCCGACCGAGTTTCTGTTGCAAACATTGCGCCGTTAGAAATATTTCCATTGTGCGCGATCGCGAGGACGCGTCCGCCCGTCTTTTGCTCGTAGCCTGCCATCCAGCGCCACAGGTCCTCAGGATCGCTCGAATCGGTTGCGCCAAACGGCAGCACCTGCCGGGCCTCGTCGCCGCCATCGCGCATCACGACCACGCGATGCAGATTGTTGCCCCCCGGACTCGATGACCACTCGTAACCGATAAATGCCGTGAAGGCATCCGGCTGATTATGCGCCTCCGCATAATCAATAATCTCCTCCCAAACTCGCCTTGTGAACTTCGGATCTTTGAGCGGATCATTGCCGCCGATAATTACTGCGAATCCCCAGGTCTGGAAGGCGCCGTAGATGTCCCCTTTTTTGTAGAGATCGTGCGTCTGGCGGCCGATATCGCTTTGCAAAATCGCGGGATCGGAGCGCTCGATAAGCACGGCAACGCCGAGACTCTCGGCATGATCGGCGACGACCAGCCAATCCAGGGGACGCACAAGCTTGACGGGCTGGCCGGAGCTAGCGATAACCTTCTGTCCTTTCGCGAAACGATACGCCTCATCGGGGCCCAACGTATTACCGACCAGCCCAGCATCCCAGGAGTAGGACGTGTGCACGTGCGTGTCCCCCCAGAAGACGCGATTCGGGTGGCTTTGGCCGACGTAAGGAGAGTAGATCGGTTCTTTTTGCGGTACGTTATCTTTAGTTACTGCAAAATCGACACCCGTAACCTGGTCGTTCTGGGCTAGCGCATGCTGCGCCAATAACGTGAAAGTTAGTACTGCTGCCATCATTGCTGACTTGTTCATCTCTTGCACTCCGGTTTATTCGCCACCGATGGATTCCCGTACAGTGTTATCTGACCGACGCGTCTTTTTGCTTTGATGGCGCGGGGTCGAGTCTGAGAATTCTTTTTGATATTCTGCTATAGATCTGGTCCAATTCTAATGATATACGGCGTCTCTGCAAGTCGAGACCTGAGGAGCGGGCGCGATGATTCCATTGGGTGTAGAAAAGTATCGCTGCCGTAACGCAGCTATGATTCTTGCGGTGACGGCGCTCTTGTCCGCCTGTGCGAGCGCACCGGTCGACCAGATAAATCTTATGCCGGCACCCGACGTCTATGGTGACGGCTTGCTCAACCCGTTGCCGGATACCAGTCCGTTTGACCGGATCCCGTACGACGGCATTCTGTTCGCGACCGATCGGTCGCCCGCTACCGAGGGAGATCCGGAGCAGTATTACCGCAACGATCGCGGTCAGGTTGTTCGCTTAGGGTTAGCCGAGATTCAATTCGGGAAAAAGGAATTTACCTGGGAGTTTGCTCGTCGCATCTCGATGCTCAAATCTCGAAGCGAAGACTACCCGGTCAAAATATCGAACGTCGACGAGTGGGGGATCATGGGCAGCTCCATTCCTTACTGGTTCGACGTGAGCCTGATCAGCGAAGATGAGCGGCCACCGGACGCGACGGAAAGATTTGCCGATGCGATTAATGCGCAACTCGCTGTATCGAAAAAAAAGCACGTCTATTTTTTCGTCCATGGCTATAAGGTCGTGTACGAGAACCCGGTGCTGGTGTCGGCCGAGTTGTGGCATTTCCTTGGCTATGACGGCGCATTCATCGCTTATGCCTGGCCATCCACGCCGAGTAAGTTTGCATACATCAAAGATTCGGATACATCAGCAGGGTATGCGCGGAATTTTCGGCTGCTGCTCGAATTCGTCGCCGAGCACACTGACGCGGAAGAAATTCATGTAATCGGATACAGCAACGGCACGCGGCTGGTACTCCGTGCAATGGAGCAGCTTGCACTGATCCACGAGGGAGAGTCGGCCGACGAAATCTGGGACCAGCTGCACCTTCGCAACGTAATACTGGTTGGTAGCGATCTCGATCGTGGGGTGTTCGGATCCTACATGGCCGATGGAATACTCAATGTTTCGAAGCACCTGTCGATTTATATGTCGCCGCACGACAAAGCGCTGGGTTTCTCGCAGTTCCTGACCCGTCGCGAACGGCTCGGGCAACTATGGGGCAGCAACGGCGAAAAATTACACGCGTTGGCCCGGCAGGCGCTGATTGATTACAGGGACCAGATTAGTTTTATCAACGTGAGCGATGCCGAGGGTTCTGACACAGGCAACGGACACGGTTATTTTCGCAGCAGCCCGTGGGCCAGCAGCGACGTCCTGATGACGATGTACTACGGCCTGACGCCGGAACAACGCGGCCTCGTGGAACAGGATGATCTACCCATCTTCACGTTTCCGCCTGACTACATTTCACGTCTTTGGAATGCAATTGAAACCGTGGATCCCGAATTCGCCGTTTCCTACCGGGCGTTGAAGGCGTCACAAACGGCGAGCGATACACCTTAGGTCCTGTAAACGCAAAGATCGGGTTGCCGAGCTTTCTGACGCGATGCTTGAACATCGGGCTCGAGGCGCCCCGACTCGTAGCGTTGGTTATTACGCGCAAGGATCTGAACTGCAAGATCAAAGAATGCTAATCTGGTTTGGCAGCGCCCCTTGTACAAGAAAATAAAAGGTGCAAATCATGCGAGTAGTTGGAAGCAAGATCACCATGGCATCGGTATTCTTGATTACGCTGATCTTCGCCGCTTCATGCGGAAAAAGGGACGGTGAGCAAGTCCGGGAACCAGCTGTACGGCCAGTGAAGTTGATCACACTATCAGGTGCATCAGATCTGCAGACGGCAAGGTATCCCGCGGTGCTTGATGCTGCACAGCTCTCCGAATTGAGCTTTCAGGTTGGTGGGTTGATTGAGGATATCGCGGTTGTCGATGCTCAGAGGGTGCAAAAGGGCGATGTAATCGCAATATTGGATCAGCGCGACTTTCAAAGTCAGGTGGAGTCGGCAAGATCACAATTTAAGAACGCTGAGGCGGAGTATCAGCGGGCGGTGCGGCTGTCACGGGAGGATGCGATCGCGCGCAGCGTACTCGAACAGCGAAAATCACAGCGGGACGTCGCTAGGTCCCAGCTGGATACGGCTGAAAAGGCGCTAGGCGATACCGTTATTCGAGCGCCATTTACAGGAGTTGTTGCGCAGATTCCAATTCGAAGACCCCAGAGTATTTCTGCAGGCCAGATAATCGCTATACTGATTGGGACAGAGGATCTTGCCGGGGCAGGGATTTTTGAGGCGACAGTAAATCTTCCGGCGATTGTCATTGCGCGCTCGCAAGAGACTGGGGCTCGGAGTGCTTTCGTGATTCTCGATGCTGCTCCGGAGAATCGAATTGAGGCGACGTACAAAAGTGCGTCCCTGCTAGCAGACTCGACCTCTCAAACCTACGCCGTCACCTTCACGTTCGACCCTCCGGACGACCTGATTGTCTTGCCGGGAATGCATGCGACGCTGGAGCTCAGTTCGGTGCGACGAACAACAGATTCTCATGCGATGCGAATATCGGTGCCATTGTCGGCGATCTTGAGCGACGGTATAGCCCGATACGTCTGGGTAGTCGATCAGGACACGATGACCGTGTCGAAGCGGGAAGTTACGGTTTCCGATGGTATTGGCGAATCGGCGGTAGTGACGGAAGGACTCGCGTTGGGAGAAATGATCGCCACAGCCGGTGCGTCCTACCTCGCGGAGGGCATGCAGGTCCGTCCGTGGTCCGACTAGGCCCTGAAGCCGGGCAAATCTGACACATGAACCTTGCCGAATTCACAATAAGGAACAAAGTTCTCAGTGTAATAGTGATCCTGCTGGCCGTAGTGGGTGGCTGGTCCGCGTATCAAGACATGCCGCGTTTCGAGGATCCGGAATTCACGATCCGCGTGGCGCAGATAATCGTTCAGTACCCGGGCGCCAGTCCCCTCGAAGTGGCTGAGGAAGTCACGGCGCCGCTCGAGCGTGCGATCCAGCAGTTACAGGAAGTCGACGAAGTCACCTCAGTATCGTCAGCCGGTGTCGCCGAAATCATGGTCAGTATCAAATACGATTTCTCAAAGTCGAGGGCGGATCTGCAACTCATCTGGACCAAGTTGCGCAACAAGGTTAGCGATGTACAGCGCTCCCTCCCGCCAGGTGTTGTCACACCAGTCGTATATGATGATTTTGGCGATGTCTATGGTATTTACTATTTCTTGACCGGCGACGGCTATTCGTTAGCGGAACTTCGTCGCTATGCCAAGGACCTGCAAAGTGAGTTGTTGCAAGTGGACGGGGTGGCCAAAGTCTTGAAGGACGGGGTGTTGCCGGAAGCAATATACGTCGAGATCTCTCGTGAGAATGCAGTAGCGCTTGGCGTATCCGTTACAAATGTCTACAGCATATTATCTCAACAGAATGCGGTGGTTTCGGCCGGCGATGTGACCGTTGGCGATCGTCGACTGGTCATCGATCCGACCGGGGCGATTGACTCTGTTGAAGCTATCGAGAACCTGCTCGTATCGACAGCCGCCGACGGGCGGGTCATTTACCTGCGCGATATCGCGCTGGTTTGGCGGGGATACCAGACGCCGCCGCGAAAGCTTTTTCGATACAACGGTCAGCCGGCGGTGGCACTGGGTGTGGCGGGAATTCTCGGCGGCAACATCGTGAAGATCGGTCAGCGCGTGGATGAAAAGATCGCGGAGTCAGCAAGTCGAAGACCCATTGGCATTGAAATCCACGAGTTCTATCACCAGGGCAAGATTGTTGATGTTTCAGTTCAGGATTTCGTTGTCAACGTCATTGCGGCTCTGGTGATTGTGATTGTGACGCTGTTGATCTTCATGGGGTTGAAGTCGGCCAGCATTATCGGTGCTATTTTACTGCTGACGATTTTCGCGACTCTTGCCACCATGGATGTTGTTGGCATCCCGATGCACCGGATTTCGCTGGGTGCGTTGATCATTGCATTGGGAATGATGGTGGACAATGCCATCGTCGTGACCGAGGGAATCCTTGTGGGCGTCCAGCGGGGGATCAAAAAGCTGGACATCGCCAGGTCGATCGTCAATCAGGCCCAGTGGCCGCTCCTTGGGGGCACGCTCGTGGGTATCATTGCTTTTGCGCCTATTGGTTTTGCGCCCGGCGACACAGCAGAGTACACCGGACATCTGTTTTGGGTCGTCCTGATCTCACTGTTATTCAGCTGGGTGTTTGCGGTCACGCTGACGCCCTTGTTCAGTTACTGGCTTTTCAACGAGGTTTCGTCAGACGAGAGCGCGGCACAGCCGGCGGATAACGCGATGCTTCGGGTCTACAAACAAGTATTGGCGCGAGCGCTGCGCATGCGACCGGTGGTCGTTGCGGTGGTGGTTGGCATATTCCTGATTTCTGTATGGGGATTTCAGTACGTGAAATCCGGATTCTTCCCGGCCTCCACGACTCCGCAATTGGTAGTTGACTACTGGTTGCCTCAGGGAACAGATATTTCCAAGACCCAAAAAGACATTCAAGTGATTGAGGCATTCGTTGCGGATTTGGACGGCGTCAATGCCGTGCAAACTTCAATCGGCGGCGGCGGTATTCGGTACATGCTTATCTACCCGCCTGAATCGGCCAATTCATCGTATGGTCAATTGCTGGTCAGGGTCGATGACTACAAGCTCATCGACAAGCTGCTACCTCAAATTCAGTCCTTCGTCGATGAACGCTTCGCAGATGCGCAAGCGAAAGTTTGGCGCTTCGTGCTGGGCCCGGGCGGTGGTTCGAAAATAGAGGCAACGTTCAAGGGTCCGGATCCAAGGATACTCCGTACTCTCGCTGATCAAGCAAAACTCGTGATGGAAAATGATGGAGGAGCGTTGTCAATCAAGGACGATTGGCGCCAGCCGGTTAGCGTCATTGAACCGATTTACTCCGAAAGCAAGGCGCGACAAGCAGGTGTGTCGCGCGAAGATCTCGCCAACGCGTTGCTGACAACGTATTCGGGCAAACGTGTCGGCGTTTATAGAGAAGGTGACGACCTGTTGCCGATTATCTCGCGCGCACCGGAAATTGAGCGAGAAAACGTGAAAGACATGCGCAACATCCAAGTGTTGAGTTCAGCAACCGGCGTTACCGTTCCAATCGGCCAGGTAACTGACGGATTCAGAACAATCTGGCGCGACGGTCAGGTGCGACGCGAAGATCGAGTCTGGACGATCAAGGCTCAAAGTGATCCTTATCCGGATGAACTTGCCTCAGAGTTACTCGAGCGTATCAGACCACCTATTGAGGCCATCGATCTTCCGGATGGTTACACACTTGAGTGGGACGGCGAATACGGCAACTCCAAGGAATCGAATGAAAATCTCGCGTCGACAGTCCCGCTGGGCTTGACCGCGATGGTTCTCACAGTTTTCATATTATTCGGCACGGTTCGTCAGCCAGTCGTCATCTGGCTGGTGGTGCCACTGGCGTTGATTGGCGTTGTCGTGGGACTGTTGGTGACCGGCTTTCCTCTCGAATTCATGGGCATCCTCGGGCTTCTGGCGCTTTCCGGTCTGCTCATCAAGAATGCGATTGTCCTCGTTGATCAAACCGATGTTGAGATCAGGAACGGAACGCCTCGTTTCGATGCAGTCATCGATGCAGCGTCTAGCCGTGTGCGACCGGTCATGATGGGTGCGCTCACCACTGTCTTGGGTGTGATACCGCTCTTTTTCGACGCGTTCTTTCAGTCAATGGCGGTCGTGCTGGTGTTCGGCTTGAGTTTTGCAACGATACTCACGCTCGTCATCATCCCCGTCCTTTACGCAATGTTCTTTAACATCAGGCCTGAGGAGATTCGTCATGCGAATAACTAGATTCGGTCTGCCATTTGCTATTACCGCAGGATTGCTGACGGGATGTGGTGTCGCACCGTCGCGTGAAGCAATAGAGGCCGATGTTGATCAAGCGGTAGAGCTTGAGTCCCCAGCTACGCCGGCAAGCTGGGGCACAGATTCGGGGACAGGCGCTGTGCAGGTCGGATGGATTGATTCCTTCAACGACCCGGCACTGACAAACCTGGTTGTAGAGGCGCAGTCGAACAATCGAGATCTGGCCGCTGCCGCAGCAAATGTCGATCGAGCGTGGGCATTGGCACGACGAGCGGGGGCAGCGCTTAGCCCGGACGTTGGTATTTCGGCCGGTGCTGGCCGGACCGGCAGTGTCGACAGCTCAGCGGCGGCGACGGATCTGAGCCTTGGGTTACAGATTTCCTGGGAGGCAGATCTATGGGGGCGGGTTCGAGCCGGGCAGAGTGGGGCGGTAGCCAGTGCCCAGGCAAGAGAGGCCGATTTTCGATCTGCACAGCATTCCTTAGCTGCGGCGACCGCCAAGGCCTATTTCACGGCGATTGAGGCGAATCTGCAGGCCGACATCGCGCGCGAGACGCTGGAAATTCTCGAAGAGACACAGCGGATCGTCAACGTGAAGTACGAAAATGGTATGGCGTCGGCGCAAGATGTTTCGCTGACGCGGTCCGACTTGGCCTCTGCCCGGGAGAGAGTAACGACATTGGACGGTTCGTTCCGCGACGCACTGCGGGCACTGGAGACGCTTTTAGGCCGTTATCCCGGTGCTGAGTTGGCCGTTCGTGGGTCATTGCCAAATGCGCCGCCGTCGCCGCCGGCCGGTGTGCCATCGGAGTTGCTGGAGCGAAGACCGGACATCGTGGCTGCGGAGCGTCGTGTGGCAGCGGCGTTCAATGCTAGCGCGCAGGCGAGGGCAGCCCGCCTTCCCAGGGTTGGGCTGACCGGTGATTTGGGTGGGGCGTCCGGCTCCTTATCCGATTTGCTTGATCCGGCCAACATCGCCTGGCGCGCGGGCGCGAGCATGCTTGCGCCGATATTTGACGGCGGCAGACAACGCGAAGCCGTTGAAATCGCAACCGCGGCGCAGGAACAAGCACTTGCCGCCTATGGCCAGGCTGCGCTGAATGCGTTCGGTGAATTGGAAAGGAACCTGGATCAGGGTGTTGTCATTGCGCAGCGCACTGTTGATTTGGAAGAGGCTACTCGTGAAGCCGCAAACGCATTTCGTATCGCCAGGCTTCGCTACGAGGAAGGTGAAGAGGACTTACTGAGTGTACTGACTATCCAGCAACGCGTGATCAGCGCAAAGAGCGCACTTTCGAGCGTGGAGCGTCTTCTGCTTGAGCAACGCGTGAACCTCAATCTGGCGTTGGGTGGCAGCTGGGAAACATAAGACGTGTGCCAATGAATTCGCGCCACCGCCGGACGACTTTTCAGAAGCGATAAGTCACACCACCGATGAAATTTTCCCGCGACCCACCAAAGCCAGCGTCCGCTATGACGCTCCAAATAAAGCTAAATATATATCGGTCCGAATGACCGCTTTCCCCTCCAAAGCGGACATCGCGAAGCTACGGCAAAAGTACTTGCAATTCTCCCCGATAGGCAACGTCGGATGTAGTTCTACGCCCGCTCGATTTGCTCAGCCTGATCCTTAGTGCCGATCGGCCCC
>Ga0255057_10001707_pt1 | contig 12200 bp, 10 predicted proteins | sample Cases_109_6_MG_FD_189022 | JGI IMG/M metagenome (GOLD analysis project Ga0255057, IMG submission 189022) | Seawater microbial communities from Amundsen Gulf, Northwest Territories, Canada - Cases_109_6 | ecosystem: Environmental > Aquatic > Marine > Gulf | place: Canada: Northwest Territories... | reverse complement strand
AGAGCTGATGCCACGCAAGTTTGAAACAATCGCCATTCATGCCGGCCAGGATCCGGATCCGACCACGGGTGCCGTTGTGACCCCCATCTACGCCACCTCCACTTACGTGCAGGAAGCCCCCGGCGTCTTCACACACGACTACTCCCGGACCGTCAATCCAACCCGGACCGCTCTGGAAACCGCCCTCGCCGCCCTCGAAGGAGCCGACGACGGCGGGGCAGTTGCCACATCATCGGGCATGGCTGCGGCAGCTCTAATCGGCTACTTACTGAAACCCGGCGATCACATCGTGTTACCTAACGACACCTACGGAGGCACTTTTCGATTCTTCGCCAGGGTCCTCGGTGAGCAGGGGGTCGAGTTGACGGTGGTTGATCCCACCGAGTCAGCCGAAGTGGCCGCCGCCATGCGCAACACAACGCGGATCGTGTGGGTGGAAACGCCATCCAACCCGCTGCTACGGATAGTCGACATCGCCGCTGTTGCCGGCATCGCCCACTCCGGCAATAGCCTCCTGGTGGTCGACAACACCTTTGCAACCTCCTACTTGCAGCAGCCGCTTTCACTCGGCGCCGACCTTTCGCTCTATTCGACTACCAAGTACATCGGGGGTCATAGCGACATTGTCGGCGGCGCCATCGTCACCAACGACGCCGAGTTGTTTGCCCGACTGCGCTTTCTCCAGAACTCGGCTGGCCCGGTGCCTGGACCATTCGACGCTTATCTCACGCTGCGCGGCCTGAAGACCCTGGCGGTGCGCATGGACCGCCATTGCGCCAACGCCCGCCAGATCGCCGAGTTTCTCACCGAGCATCCGGCAGTGGGCGAAGTGTTTTTCCCCGGCCTTCCCACCCACCAGCAGCACGATCTGGCCCGAAGCCAAATGACAGACTTCGGCGGGATGGTTTCGTTTCGTACCCGGGCGGGGCCCGACGTTGCGGAGAAGGTATCGGCCAGGACCGAGTTGTTCTTCCTGGCAGAGAGCCTGGGCGGTGTGGAGTCATTACTCGAAGTACCGGCCCTCATGACGCACATGTCGGTGGCGGGGACCGACCTCGAGGTACCGAACGACCTGATCCGATTGTCGGTTGGCATCGAACACATCGACGACTTGATCGCCGATCTCGACCAGGCCCTCAGCGGCTGATCGAGCGCTCGCAGGTTCCTACCTACCCGGTCCACACACTCACTCCGCGGGAGCGGTGATTGGATGAACGGCCTCTCACCCGGCAAAGAACTGGGGTAGCAGGACATCCTGTCCGAAGATCAGCAAGCCACCCACCGTCAAACTGATGGCAGCCGTAACCGCTCCCAGCACGGCATAAACCCGTTGCCTGCGACCGGCAGCCTCGAATCCGAACGCGCTGATCAGAGTGATGGCGGAGTTCGCCGCCAACAAACCGACCAGGAAGAAAACGAGGACCGCGATGCCGGCGGCAGTGCCACCGGCGTTGGCTGCCCCGAGGAAGATCAAGACCTGAGTGGGCGTTTCGGCGCCGATGCCGTGGAGCACGCCAACTCCGATTGCGCTGGTGGCTGTGTAATCGGCGAACGGGTCTTCGTCCAGGCGGTGAGTATGACCGTGACGATGAGTCGGCACACGCATGCCGGACGGGGACTCCGGCGTTGGGCCGGCCCCGGCGTGGTGAAACGATGGCACCGTGGCGTGTTCGTGCTCATGTTCAATCTGGCCTTTTGGAGCTGATCCGGCCCAGGCCCGAATACGAACATAACCGCGGCGAACAGCAGACAGGACGAGCATCCAGCGGCTGCGCATGCGGAACCGGCCTCTGTGGCGAACAAGCGAATAGACGATATAGGCACCGAGCAGAACCAGGGTCCACCCGACGATTCGGCCCATGATCGCGTCCGCCCACTGTGGCAGGCTGCGCCCGAGCGCGATGGCGACGATCCCGAGCACCAGAACCATGCCGGCATGTCCCAGCGCATAGAGCGTGGCGAGATAGGCTCGCCGCCGGGGCCGCTCCTGACTTGCAGAGATGTCGGCGATAGCCGCCAGGTGATCCCAATCGATCCCGTGACGAAGCCCCAGCGCCAGCGCGCTGATCAGGAGACCCAACCCGAAATCCTGCCCATCCAATGTCTGCCTCCGCTATTGCAAGAGCCTCGCAATAAGAGAGATTAGTCGGCAGTCCCCTCCTGCGGAGCGGAGTCTTCGCACCGCAGTGGGAGGGGAAAGCGAGCGAAGCGAGCAGGGGTGGGTGGTGCCCACCAACAGCAGGAATGCCGCCAGCTGTTTTCTCGAGAAATTGTTGCCTACAGGCGACCTTGCACAAGGCGGTGCCCAACAATTAACTGTTGGTTCGTGCCGTGTCCGACCGGCTCGTGACGCAACCATCGGACCTCACCAACGCTCTGCTCAAAGTGCCGTTGTTGGAAACCACCCCCTCCCGACCTCCCCCACTCCGTTTCACTCCATGGGAGAGGAGCCAATCCCCTCCGCCAGTCAGCAGTCGCTTATTGCTTATTGCTTACTGCTTATTGCCCATCGCCCGGAAACGCCGGCAAGCCTGCCGTGCTCTGCGAGCAACCGGCCTGGCTGGCGACTTCGTCCAGCGTCTCGCCTACCCCGTACCCGGTTACCGCTCCCAGAGACTCCACCGCGCAGAAGAAATGTCCGGGGGCACCCACGGTCACGACAAGGCCAAAAGTTTCATGGCCCCGATAGCCCACCAGCGCCCAGTCGACGTCCCTTAACGACACGAAGGCGATTGTCGGCTCCAGTCGGGCCAGCGTGGCGGGCAAGAAGTCGAAAGCAGACCTGTCGACAAACCCGCTGCGTGTCGCCGCCAGGCCGTCGATGAGCAGATCCCGCGCCTGAGTGTCTTGACCGGCGACGGCCAACGGCACCAGGACCCGGCATGCCTCGGCAGAGTGGTACCAGCGGTCTCCATACCGTTCCAGGTTCCAGGCAAGCTCTGATGCATCACCGAAGTTGATCATGGCGACGGCCTCATCACCACTGATGTCAATGTCAGTCAGCTCGAGCCTGGCCTCAGATCCCAGGCCCCGACCCTCAGGCCACGAAGCCACCAGCTCCTCCACCGGGCATGCCACGCGAGGATGGAACGTGCTGTGGGCCAGGGCGACTTCTCCCTGGTCGAGATATCGGGAGAACCGGATCAACAAAGTCTCGATGGCCGACTCGTCGAGTCCGTCGGCTGCAAAAGCGTTCTTCCATCCCACTGTGGTGACCCCATCGTTGCAATCCCTGAGTGCGGCCTCAAACGAGTCGCCAAGACCGAAGTCGGTCTCCGCTCTGGCGTACTGGTCGATGCAAAACCAGATACCCGAAGCGCTCTCTCGATAGAGGGTCACTCGCTGATCATGGTGGTCGTAAACAACACCATTGACGAATGCGGCATCCTGCAGGCCAATAAAGACTCGATCCTGGCCCATCGCGTTCAGCTCGGCCATCGACGCATCGAAAGTGCCCCGGGACCCGTAGACGTCGCGGGCGACCTCCAAACCCGCTTCGAGCTCGGCCTGAGCTTCCAGGTCGGCAGCCCGGTCGTCCACGCGCATCGGCGGGGAGATTGTCGACGTAGTGGTTGTCGTAGCAGCAGCCGGCAGAGGCGGCAGATTTCGCTCGACCCCACTGACACTCTGGCCGGCGCAGGCTGAGGCCACCAGGGACGCGGCAATCGCCAACAACAGTGCGGGTCTCATGGTCGAAGGCATCGACCACGATGAGGGACGGCTTCAGCGGTTTTGTGGCCAGCCGGGCGGCATTGCCCGGTTCACCAAAGCCAGGAGCTGCGGATGCAGCGCCGGGCCGGCGGCGATATAGATGTCATCGAAAACCCCGCTCTGGTTGTCGTGATGATCGGTCACCCGGCCTCCCGCTTCGGTGATCAAAAGCATCCCGGCTGCAATGTCCCAGGGACCAAGACCGAACTCCCAGTAGCCATCAAAGCGTCCAGCAGCAACCCAGGCGAGGTCGAGGGCCGCCGAGCCAAACCGCCGAATACCCCGTACCTCCTCGAGCACCGTGCCGACGATGGTGGCGTAAGCAACTCCACGTTCCCGCCTGTCATAGGGGAATCCCGTAGCGACCATCGCCCCGCCCAGATCATCCACCGCTGAAACGGAGATAGGTTGACCGTTGAGTCTCGCCCCCTGCCCCGCCGCAGCTGTGAACTCCTCGGGTCGCAGCACATCGACGACCACACCAGCCAGCGGCACACCGTCCTCATACAACGCCACCGAAACTGCCACCTGGGGCAGGCCGTGTAGGAAGTTGACCGTTCCGTCGAGTGGATCAATCAGCCAGTGGCGGCCGCCTAACTCGCGCGATCCGCCCCCCTCTTCAGCCAAGACCCCATCATCCGGCCTGGCATCGGCCAGAAACTCGAGGATGGCCCGTTCCGACCGGTGATCGGCCTCCGTCACCGGATCGACAACACCCTTGAAAGTAGCCGTTTGCACCCGACCAAACAGAGATTGCACCACCTCGGCACCCATCCGCGCCGCAGTGAGTGCCACCGTGAGGTCATCCATCGCCGTACCCTATCTTCAATGCTCATCGAGCTTGCTCCCCTTCTGTCCGCCTTTCTCATGTGGGCGGCCTTTCCGCCTCTGGGATGGGGGGCGCTCGTGTTTGTCGCGCCGATGCCGCTCCTGACAGCCCTCCGCAGGGTAGAGGGCCGCAAGGGGGCGGCCCTGATCGGCCTTGTTTACGGCGTCACGTTCAATGGCTTGCTCCTGTGGTGGGTCAAGGGAGCCGGCATCGTGGCCGTGGTTGGTCTGATTCTGGCCCTGGCAGCTTTCTCAGTCTTCTATGCACTGCTGGTTCACTCGGCGAGGAGCTGGCCGCCGGGAGCCTGGTGGGTGATGGCAGTCGGGGGTTGGGCCCTGATCGAGTTCGCCAGGGCTCGCATCCCCTTTGGGGGCTTTCCCTGGGGCTCGCTCGGCTACCCGGTTGGGGAGTACCAGTGGCCCCGGGCCGCCACCCAGTTCATCGGCACCACCGGGTGGTCCGTGGTCATCATCGGTGTCGCCGCAGGCCTGACTTTGTTTGTCACCGACCGGCGCCGGCCTACCGTGTGGGTGTGGCCGCCAGTCGCCGTGGTGTTGCTGTTGACCCTGGTGGGCGGGCTGTTCCCCCCGTCGGCCGACGGGGCTCCCGTGAACATTGCCCTGGTCCAGGGCGGATCCCCTTGTCCCGGAACACATTGCACAGATGAGAACGCCCTGATATTCCAATCTCACCTCACATTGACCAGGGCACTCGGCGCCGATCAAGTTGATCTGGTGGTTTGGCCTGAAAGCTCCGTCGGAAGCAACTTCGAGCTGGTGACCCACCCCCTCACCGCATCTCAGGTCGCAGCCGAGGCACGGCGGCTCGACGCCTATTTCATGGTGGGGTCGCACCGCAACGTGGATGCCACAACCTTTATAAACGCCAACGTTGTGATCGAGCCCTCCGGCGACATCATCGGCGAGTACCAAAAGCACCATCCTGTGCCCTTCGGAGAATACGTCCCGCTCCGGCCGCTGCTCGACTGGTTCCCTCCCCTGGACCAGGTGCCTCGTGACATGTTGCGCGGCGACGAACACGTAACCTTTGATCTTCCCGGCGGACGGCTCGGATCCGTCATCTCCTTCGAAGGAGCCTTTGCCCGCTCAGTACGTCCCGTCATCCGCCAGGGCGCCAAGCTCCTGGTGATCGCCACCAATGAGGCCACCTTTGGTGATTCGCCTGCCACCGACCAGTTCATCGCGATGACCAGGATGCGGGCAGCCGAGCACGGAGTCGACGTAGTCCACGCGGCAATTACCGGACGATCAGCCTTCATCACCGCAGATGGCTCGATCAAGGACCGGACCGACTTGTTCGCGGAAGAGACGCTAACGACGACCCTCAACTATCGCAGTGCCGGGCTGACGCTCTATTCCCGGTGGGGGGACTGGGTGCAATACCTTGCCCTGGCAACCCTGCTCGCGACCTACGCCATCCAGGAGCGGCGCCGGAGATCGGCGGCAACCGTCCACGAGAACGCGACGGCGGCGGGGTCTAGCGACTCGCTTCCCACGCCGTAAGAGCGTCGTCGATCATCTCCACCGCCTCATCTAACTCGGCGACTGTTATCACGAGCGGCGGGATGAAACGAACGATGTTGTGGGCAGGACCACAGGGATGAAAAATCAGTCCGGCTTCGAGAACATGCTTGCGAACGAACTCGAGTGCCCGGGAATCGGGCTGGCCCTCACCGTCTGTCAGCTCGATGGCGATCATCAAACCCAGGCCGCGCACATCACCCACCGTCGGATGAGAGTCATCGATCTTGCGCAGCTGGCTCATGGCATGCTCCCCCAGGGCGGGCACCTGTGGAACCAATCCGGAGATCACGTCAACCACCTGCACGGCAGCGGCACACGCCACCGCGTTGCCGCCATAGGTGGAGCCATGGCTTCCCGAGGGCCACTTCCCGAAAAGATCCCGCGAAGCCCCCACTGCCGATAAGGGGAGGCCGTTGGCAATCGCTTTCCCCAAAGTAAGAATGTCGGGCTCCACCTCGTAGTGATCGACGGCCCACCACTTCCCGGTTCTGCCAAAGCCGGTCTGGATCTCATCGGCGATGAGGAGAATGCCGTAGCGATCGGCTATCTCGTGAATCTCGCGGAGGAATCGCAACGGAGCCGGGTAGTAGCCACCTTCACCTTGCACCGGCTCGATGAGGAAACAGGCAATGTCTTCAGGAGCCACCACGTGGCGCAGCATCTGCTGGAGCTCATCCAGTGCCCGGCTGGTGGCCTCGTCCTCAGTGAGCCCCTGTCGAAACGGGTGCGGGAACGGGGTGACAAAAACCGAGGGAAGCAGCGGGTGGTACCCGGTACGGTATTTAACCGTCGAAGTCGTATAGCTGACGGCGCCCATCGTGCGACCGTGAAATCCCCCCCGAAACACCACCACCCCCTGGCGGCCCGTCGTGTGACGTGCCAGCTTGACCGCCGCCTCCACCGCCTCGGCTCCTGAATTCATGAAGAAAAACATGTCGATAGGAGCCGGCGCCACCGACACCAGCTTCTCGGCGGCAGACACGTACGCATCGAATCGAAAGGTGCCCCCTCCGTGCCATACCCGATCCACCTGGCGATGGACCGCCTCCACGATCTGCGGATGGTTGTGGCCACAATTGGTCACCGAAATCCCGGCACCGAAATCCAGATAGGTCTTGCCGGAGCGGTCGGTGAGCCGGGCGCCCTGAGCCTCCACGATCTCGACGTTGTTGTCGAAAGCTATGACGGGGGCGACCGCGTTTGTGAACCTGTCAACGAAATCGCTCATGAATCGCCAGTCTCGCATGACGCATGGACGCCCACCCGATTATTCAGCTTCGAGAGCCGACTTCCAGTCGTGAGGAGACATTTCCTCCGCCTCCTCCTCGAGCATCACCGGAATTCCGTCCTTTATCGGGTAACGCAGCCTGGTAGCGGAGTCGGTTGAGACCAGAAAATCGCCCACCTGTTGCAAAGGAGCATGACTCACCGGGCAAACCATGATCTCGAGTAGATCGGGGTCGATCTTCACCATTACAAGGTCACCTCCTCCAGACGGCGAAACACAGCCTCGGAGTTGCGAAGGTAACGGCCGACATCGAAACAATGATCGAGCGTGGTCTCGCTCAACTGGACTTCGTCGTCCGTGGCCAGGGTATCACGCAGCTCGACACCCTCCTCCCAGGCAGTCGTGGCATTGCGCTGCACCAGCCGATACGCCGTGTCACGGTTCAATCCCGATTCGACCAGCGCCAGCATCACCTTCTGACTAAAGACCAGTCCGTGAGTGGCAGCCAGGTTGGCCGCCATGCGGTCCGGGTTCACTTCCAGGTTGTCGACAACGTTGGTCATCCGGTGCAGCGCAAAATCCGCCACGATCGAAGCGTCGGGCAGGATCACTCGCTCAGCCGACGAGTGGCTCAGGTCCCGCTCATGCCACAAAGCCACGTTCTCCATTCCCACCTGGGCGTATCCACGCAGCAGACGCGCCAAACCAGTCACGTTCTCGGAAAGAACAGGGTTGCGCTTGTGGGGCATGGCCGATGAGCCCTTTTGGCTATCGCCGAACGACTCCGTGACCTCGCCAATCTCGGATCGCTGCAAATTGCGGATCTCAACAGCAAACCGCTCGAGCGAGGAACCAACCAGCGCCAGGGTGTTGAGATACTGAGCATGACGATCCCGCATGGTCACCTGCGTAGAAGCGGGCTCCACTCCCAGCTCCAGACTGGTGCAAACGTGCTCCTCAACCGAAGGCGGAATGTGGGCGTAGGTGCCGACGGCACCGGAGAGCTTGCCGACCGCCACCACCACCCGGGCGTCGACCAGCCGCTGATGATTGCGAGCCACTTCAAACGCCCACGTCGCCACCTTGAGCCCAAATGTTGTCGGTTCCGCCCAAATGCCATGAGTCCGGCCCACCATCACCGAGTCACGGTGCTCAAGCGAGCGGCGTCGCAGAATCTCAAACAGAGCGGCCGTCCGGCCCAAAAGTTGATCACAAGCCTCGCCGAGCAGCTTGGCCTGGGCGGTATCGATCATGTCGGAAGAGGTGAGACCGTAATGGACCCATTCGCCACCCGTGCGCACCGACTCCGCCAGCACGTCGAGAAAGGCCGCTATGTCGTGGCGGGTGACTTCCTCCCGCTGGCGCATCGCCTCAACAGTCACAGCCGGAGCGTTGCGGATCGCTTCTGGCACATCAGCAGGCACCACTCCCAGCTTGGCCCAGCCCTCGGCGGCAAGAGCCTGGATCTCCTGAAACACCTCGAGGCGATGGGTCTCGCTCCAAATGGCACCCATCTCAGGAAGGGTGTAGCGCTCGATCATCGGCTGAGAGTGGCTGCCCGCTGCGGGCCAACCGAAACCATGGTCACCGGAACCCCGGCCGCCTTTTCCACGTAGGCAATGTAATCCCTGGCTTCCTGGGGGAGGTCTTCCAGCGACCGGGCCCCCGAGATATCCTCGGCCCAACCCGGCAGCTCCTCGTACACCGGGCGGGACTCATAGAGGACTCTCTGCTGGCGGGGGAACTCATCAAAACGGCCCTCGTCGGTCTCGTAGGCGACACAAACTTTGAGGGGATCGAACTCAGAGAGAACATCGAGCTTCGTCAGGGCGATATCAGTAAGACCGTTTATGCGGGTGGCGTAGCGCAGCGCCACGGTGTCGAGCCAGCCACAGCGGCGACGCCGTCCGGTCACAGTGCCGAACTCACCACCGATTTGCACCATCTTCTCTCCGATGTCATCCGTCAGCTCGGTGGGGAAGGGACCGCTGCCGACCCGGGAAATGTAGGCCTTGGCCACGCCCACTACCCGGTCGATGGCAGTCGGCCCGATGCCCGAACCAATTGTGGCTCCCCCGGCAGTGGGATTGGAGGAAGTCACGAATGGGTAAGTGCCATGGTCGACATCGAGCAATGTGGCCTGCGCCCCCTCGAAAAGCACCAGTTTGTCCTGTCCGAGAGCTTCGGCGATCAGAAGCGACGTGTCGGCGACATGCGGGGCCAGTTGCTCGGCGTAGCCCAGGTATTCATCAGCGATCGCCGTGGCATCCATGGCGAGCTGGTTGTATATCTTCGTGAGCAGTTTGTTCTTTTCCTGGAGAACTACCGCGAGCTTGTCGCGAAAAATCTTCGGGTCGAAAAGGTCTTGCACCCGGATGCCGTGGCGGGCAAATTTGTCGGTGTAGGCGGGGCCAATGCCGCGCTTGGTGGTGCCGATTTGGCCCTTGCCGAGGAACCGCTCCTGCAACACGTCGATCTCCCGGTGATAGGGCATGATGAGGTGGGCATTAGCCGACAGTCGGACCAGCGACGTGTCCACTCCCCGACTCTGCAGAGTCGCCATCTCCTCCAGCAGCACCCGGGGATCGACAACACAACCGTTGGCAATAATGGGCATCACGCCCGGGTTGAGCACCCCGCTGGGAATGAGCGTCAGGGCGAAGCGCTCCTCGCCGATGACGATGGTGTGGCCGGCGTTGTTACCGCCCTGGAAGCGGACCACCATGTCGGCCTCCTCGGCCAACACATCGGTCACTTTCCCTTTGCCTTCGTCTCCCCACTGAGTTCCAACGATGACTGTGGCTGGCAATCTGGGCTCCTTCCCCCAACATCGTAACGGAGCTTCGGATACTGCCCCGACACCGACTATCGTTGCCGGGATTTCACAGCCCATCATCGAGAGATCCCAGTGGACGAAACCACCCACACAGCAACCCGCCGTCCGACTACCTCCATCACCCTCCTAGCCGACTCGCCGGGCATCCACACCGAGGTGTTGCACTTCGAAACCCATGCTGCCTCCGAATTTGTCGACCTGACCGACGAAGTGCGCGACTCGTTGAAGCGCTCGGAAGTTCAGCACGGCCAGGTAACAATCATGAGCCCCCACACCACCACCTCAGTGGTCATCAACGAATCAGAGACCGGGTTTCTCAACGATTTTCGCCGCTTACTGTCTGCGATTGTCCCTATCGAGGGCTACTACGAACACGACGACCACGAAGTGAGAACTGAAAACCTGCAAGAGGACGAGTTCATCAACGGTCACGCCCACTGCCGCCAGCTAATTGTCGGCAGCACGTCGGTGAACGTTCCGATCGTGGATGGTGAGCTCGTGCTGGGCCGTTGGCAACGGGTCCTGTTCGTGGAACTCGATCAGGCGCGCGAGCGGAGAGCCATCCTCCACGTGCAGGGCGTCTAAGGCCCTTCCTCTACCACCGCTTCTAGTGGCTTAGTTCGGCAACTTAGAGTGAACTCAGTTGTTCTACCTGCAGCACGCGGCTAAATTGGCCGCCGTGGTTGACTAACAACCGCATCCAGACCCACGCTAGGGAGGCAAATCCCATGATGAAAAGATTGACGGTCCTTCTCGCCGTACTCGCCCTTGTGGCGGCGGCTTGTGGAGGATCATCTGACGACACTACGAGCGACACCACGACCGGCGGGACAACACCCCCCGGCCAGGGTGGCGGCACGCTGGCAGAAGTCAAAGCTCGCGGCAATCTCAATTGCGGTGTGAGCGAGGGCGCGGCCGGCTTTACCAACATCTCCGGCGACGCGTTCTCCGGAATCGACGTCGACTACTGCCGCGCTGTTGCTGCGGCCGTCCTCGGAGATCCGAACGCAGTTGTGTTCTTCCCGGTTAGCTCCGCCAACCGTTTTGACCAGATGAAAGCCGGCGTCTTCGACGTGCTGTTCCGCAACACGACCTGGACCGCCAGCCGTGACACGGATGTTGGCATGAACTTTGGCCCAACGACGTTCTACGACGGCCAGGGCGTGATGGGTCCGAGCTCAAAGTTCTCGGCCAATTCAGGCCCAGCGGACGTTGACGGACGGACTCTGTGCACGAGCGCAGGTACCACAAGCGAGAAGAACGTCGCTGAATGGGCCCTCCTCGGTGGTGCCACCATCACCCTCAAGACCCTCGACAACAACGAGCAGGTATACACCTCGCTCGCCGAGGGAATCGAGTGCGATATGGCTACCACCGACGCTTCCAACCTGGTTGGTGAGCGTTTCGAGCGTGGCCACTTCAACGCCGGTCAAGACTGGGTGATCTTCCCGCCTGAGAACATCTCCAAGGAGCCACTCGGCCCTGCTTATCGCGAAGGCGATGACCAGTGGGGAGATATCATCGACTGGACCGTCTATGTCACCTTCATCGCGGCAGAGAAGGGCATCACATCGGCCAACGTGCAGGGCGCCGTTGACGCCGGGGGCGACCCCGAATTGCTCCGCATGGTCGGACTGGAGAGCTCTGAGATCGTTACTGATCTCGGGATCCAGACGGATGGTTTCCTCCAGGTCTTGCTGACAATCGGCAACTACGACGAGATCTTCGCTCGTAACCTTGCTCCACTCGGAATCGTGCAGGAGGGATCGTTGAACGATCTGTACACCCGTGGCGGGCTCATTTACGCACCGCCGTTCCGGTAAACAAGTAACCGGAAAACGAACTTGGAAAGGGGCGCCCGTGCGGCGCCCCTTTCTTTCGTTTAGAGTCAAGTTCTGAATTTGATTAACGGGAAGCGACTGTTTCTTGGCAGTAATTGTTACCAAGCAGGAACGACCGCCGCCTTGGCGCAACGCCACTGTGATCAAGTGGACGGCACAGCTCTCCTTCCTTTTCGGGTTTCTCGCTATCGCAGCGATCGTGATTCCCCAG